>Ga0310828_1000586_pt1 | contig 33593 bp, 20 predicted proteins | sample WT_ome_3_FD_202242 | JGI IMG/M metagenome (GOLD analysis project Ga0310828, IMG submission 202242) | Sorghum-adapted microbial communities enriched on wild type (WT) sorghum from Joint BioEnergy Institute, Emeryville, California, United... ... | reverse complement strand
GGTGAGCAGACGTCTGTTCTTCGAGGCATAGGTGCCGTTGACCCTGTTGTACGAGCACATGACCGTCCATGGCTTGCCTTTCTTGACAGCGCCTTCAAAGCTGGCCAGATAGATCTCGCGCAGCGTTCGTTCGTCTACGACCGCGTCAACGGACATCCGGCGATGCTCCTGGTTGTTGACGGCGAAGTGCTTGAGCGACGTGCCCACGCCCTGGCTCTGCACGCCCTGGATATGGCTGGCCGCCATCTCCGTGGACAGGTAAGGATCCTCCGAGAAATACTCAAAGTTGCGCCCGCACAGCGGCGATCGCTTGATGTTGGCGCCAGGTCCGAGCAGCACGGCCACATCCTCCGCCTGGCATTCCTCTCCAAGAGCGACGCCGACCTCGCGGATCAGATCGCGATTCCATGAGCTGGCCAGCCCTGCGGCGGAAGGGAAGCAGGTGGCCGGCACGCTGTCGAAGAGACCCAGGTGGTCTGCGGACATATCCTGCTTGCGCAGCCCGTGCGGTCCGTCAGTCACCATGATAGACGGGATGCCGAGCCGCTCGACTCCCTTCAGATGCCAGAAATCCAGACCCGAACACATGCCCGCTTTCTCATCCAGTGTCATTTGCGCGACGATGGCGCGTATATCCCGTGACATAATGGAACATTACCTCCTCTGTATATATGTCTATCTCCATACTAACGATTCGGCTCGTTCCGATACTACCACATTTCAGACATGTTGTTAACACTATCACGACTATTTTGGTGCTCCGTATCCCGGCGACCAGAACTAAATAGCCGCAGGCGAAGCTGATGCGGGAATCCCGCAGGTTCATGATCGGATACTGTCCAGGACATGATCGCAGATGACAAGATGACAACGCAACTTAACGGGACACATTCGGTTCCAATCAATTTCATCATCCTTATTTACACTTATGTCAGATATATGATAAGTATACTTTACACTTTTGTTGTAAATAATTATACTTGACTTAATCGAGGGGGTGGCTTGATGATGCAATTGATTACAGACGAGCGGATCCTGCAGGTTCTGCGGGGATTTAATCCATGGTGGGCGACTGGCAAGGTACCGGACAGTCTCACCCGGCCCGTCAAGCGTTTCGCTTATTATGAGGCCTTGCAAAGCTTCGAACACGCGACGATTCGCAGGCACGTCATCCTGTCCGGGCCCAGACGGGTAGGAAAATCCACGATCATGTATCAAACCATCGAGCATCTCCTGTCAGCCAGCATCCCGGCGCGGAATATTCTCTATGTATCCTTTGATCATCCCATGTTGAAGATGTCGGAGATGGACCATATCCTCAGGGTCTTTGTCAACAATATCGCCGCTGATGAGCATATCTGTCTGTTTCTTGATGAGATCCAATATGCGAAGGATTGGGATGCATGGCTCAAAACGATCTACGACCATTCCCCCGCCTACCGCATTATGGCGACAGGTTCAGCCAGCCCTATGCTTAACGAGAAGATGACGGAGAGCGGAGTTGGCAGATGGGTGCAGGTTCGTATTCCGACTTTGTCCTTCTACGAATATCTGGAGCTGAAGGGGATCGCGATCCCATCCCTGGATGATCGTTTCGATCCCATAGCCTTAACCCGACTGGACAGCAGGCAGCTTCAACAGTTGTTAAGCAGTCTGTTGCCGCTCGAGCGTCACTTTCATCGCTATCTGTTGATCGGAGGCTTCCCCGAGATCGCACAGTCTGATGATGTATCCTATGCGCAGAGGGTGATCCGTGAGGATGTCGTAGATAAAGTCCTGAAGAGAGACATGGTATCCCTGTTCAATGTGCGTCATATCGATGAGCTGGAGCGAATCTTTCTTTATCTATGCATGACGACCGGCCACATCATCGAAATCGCAACGATCGCTCAGCATATGGAGATCACTCGACCTACCGTGATCAAGTATATGCAATTTCTGGAGCATGCCAATCTGATCTATACTTCCTATCCGGTGGGCATCACCGGCAAGAAGATCCTGGCCGCCAGGCCGAAAGTTTACCTCGCAGATGCGGCGATCAGAAATGCTGTCTTGCTGCAAGGAGAAGAAGTGTTGCAGGATGCGGAACAGATGGGCATGCTCGTGGAATCAGCTGTCTTCAAGCATATCAAATCCTATTACAGTAACTTCAACCCCAGAATCGGCTACTACAGAGACTCCGGTTCACAGAAAGAGATCGATATCGTCGTCCTCATGCCGAATGCCCGGATCCTCACGGAGGTCAAGTATCGAGAACAGCCGAAGATGAAAGAGTCGGAAGCCATCGTGGAATGGTCAAGGCAAACGGATCTGCCCACTGCATCACTCGTAGTTACGAAAAATCCGGAAGACTGCGGGAGGCTCACGCATGCACCGATCATCCGCATCCCTGCGTTCGCCTTCCTGTTCTTGCTTGGACATGCGGAGAGAGCGAGGCTGGACAGATGACGGATCGGGCGGAAGCTGCCCATGTCGTGTACGAAAGAGGCGAAGGCGTCGTCAAACGCCTTCGCCTCTGCCCTGGTTTGCACCGGAAACGGCTTGTTCCCTCCACTCCGATTGCTTGCTCGCTGTTCCGAAGGGATATCACCGATGAACAAACGGAATGCGCAACTGGATTGTGAGATTGGTGATGTGGTTATGGCGTCGATTTCGGAGGAACCCGGTGATGCGTGCCTTGCTCGTAAGAGTACGCGATCTCGATCAGAACGGGCTCACTGAACGCTCTTCCGAGAATTTCGATGCCGACCGGCAAGCCGTCCGTCGTGAATCCGGCCGGCACGGTGATGGCAGGGAATCCGGAGAACGGACTCAACCGGTTGTTTGCACCCGCATTTTGATTCTCCCCGATCTTCGCCGGCGGTTCGGTGGAAGTCGGGTATACGAGCGCGTCCAGATCGTAGTCCGCCATGACTTTCAGCAGCGACTCCTGCGCCAGTTTCGTGCGGAACAGCACGATGTCCTTGTATTCCTCCGCATCGAGTGTTTCTCTTGCCTCTCTGGCGATGAGCGAAGACTCGATGGACGGGTCAATTGGCCCGATGCCAGGATCTCGCCAAGGGATTTGTAGGGCGCGCTGTCTCCGAGCGTTGCCAGGTATTCATTCAACTGGAACTTGAATTCCCAGCCGCTTAGGCTCGGATATTGCAGAATCTCGTCCAGATTCGGAACTTCCACATCGATGACCTTCGCTCCCAATCTCTCCATATCTGCCACCGCAGCGTTCATGATGGACACAACCTCCGGATTCGAGCCGAACAGCGCGCGGATGACGCCGATCCGCTTTCCTTGCAGGCCGTCCTCTTTCAGGAACTCCGTATAGCTGTCAGGAATGGCCTTCACGCTGCGAGCCGTCACCACATCCGCCGGGTCATAACCGCTGATGGCTTCCAGCACGATCACCGCATCGGCAACGGTTCTGGCCATCGGTCCGCCCACGTCTTGCGTCAGCGCGAGCGGGATGATGCCATCCCGGCTCGTCAGGCCGATCGTCGGACGAATGCCGACCAGGCTGTTGAAGGAGGAAGGCACCCGAATCGAACCGCCCGTATCCGTCCCGAGTCCGGCCACACCGAAGTTCGCGGCCAGAGCAGCGCCCGTTCCGCCGCTCGAACCTCCGGGATATCTGGTCAGATCATACGGATTAAGCGTCTGACCACCAAGAGAGCTGTGGGTCAGGTATGTGAACGCGAATTCTGCCAGATTTGCTTTGGCGAGGATGATCGCTCCGGCTTCCTTTAATTTTTGAACCTGGTAAGCATCGTCCGGCGGGATCGAATCTTTCAGACAGGTGCATCCGGCCGTCGTCGGCATATCTGCCGTATCATAGTTGTCCTTGACGATGATCGGAATGCCGTGCAGCAGGCTGCGCGGACCCTTCTCCGCCCGCTCCCTGTCCAGTTCCTCCGCGATCTTCAGGGCGTCCGGATTGACCGTGATGATCGCATTGATCGCAGGACCTTGATCGTCGTATTTTTCGATGCGGTCCAGATACATCTGCACCAATTGTTTGGCTGTCAATTTGCCCGCATCCATCGCCGCCTGAATCTCCATGATCGTCGCTTCGAGCAGTTCAAACGGTTTGAGATATTCATAGATTCGGGAGACGATCAGTTCCGCCTGTTCATAGGTCAGCACATCACCGAAACCAAATGTGCTCGAGCTGTATCCGATCATGATGCCGGACTTGTAGACAGCACCAACGGCGCCAGCCAATGGATGGTGATCCGGAACATCGGCGAAAGGTTCAGCCGCGGAAGCCACGCCAATGACCGCCTGAATCATCTGCGCTGCAACCTCACGCGTCAGGGGAGATGAATCACCCGAGATGGCCGGCGCGTCCACACCTGCGAGCTCGGCGACCTCCACCAGCAGGTTCGCGAAGTCTTCCTTGGTGATCGAATCAGCACGGTTCGTTTGCGCCAATACCGATAATGGAGTGAAGATAAAAAAGAGAATAAGACCTAGCAAGAATCCTTTTTTCAACAGCCCATGACGATGTTTCAACGGTTTCTCCTCCTTTGACGTATTCACCAGTTTCTGAGCGATACCGTGATGAGCAAATGAAAGCAACCAGTCGCATCATGACCTATTTATGTTAGATATAATTACACCTCCTTACTATTATCGAGCTGATAGAATGAGATATATTGTAATGTGTTATATTATATTACAATGATTGATAGTCTACCGTAAAGTATTTCTCTTGATTTTTTTAATTCATTTTCAAGGTCGAGTATTAGATTAGATTTACGTCAGATATAATTACATGAAGTGGACATAAAAAGGATCGTCACGCCACTTCGCGCAACGATCCCCTTATCCTGTATTATGTCACATCCCGAACTGCGCCTGATGCAAGCGGCTGTAAATGCCGCCTGCGGCGAGCAACTCCTCGTGCCTTCCTTGCTCCACGATCCCGTCTTCCGTCACGACGACGATCCGGTCCGCATCCTTGATCGTCGCCAGACGATGGGCGATGACCAGCGTCGTCCGTCCCTCGGACAGTTCAGCCAGCGACTGCTGGATCGCCAGCTCCGTCTCCGTATCCAGCGCCGACGTCGCCTCGTCGAGGATGAGGATCGGCGGATTCTTCAGGAACATCCGCGCGATCGCGAGCCGCTGCTTCTGCCCGCCGGACAGCTTCACGCCGCGCTCGCCGATGATCGTGTCCAGCCCCTCCGGCTGGGCCAGGATCATCTCCTCCAGCCGGGCGCGTCTGGCCGCCTCCCACACCTCTTCCTCCGTGGCGTCCAGCTTGCCGTACATGATGTTCTCGCGGATCGTGCCGTTGAACAGGAACACGTCCTGCTGCACGATGCCGATCTGCCTTCGCAGCGACTCCTGCGTGTAGCAGCGGATATCGATGCCGTCGATGCGGATCTCCCCGCTGTCCACGTCATAGAAACGCGGCAGCAGGCTGCAGATCGTCGTCTTGCCTGCTCCCGACGGCCCGACGAAGGCCACCGTCTCACCCTTGCGGATGACGAGGCTGATGTCGCGCAGGATCTGCCGCTCCCCTTCATAGCTGAACGACACGTGGTCGAACACGATGTCCTCGCGGAACTCCTTCAGCTCCACCGCATCCGGCGCATCCGCCACGTCCGGCGCCGTATCCATCAGTTCCACGAACCGCCTGAAGCCGGCGAAGCCCTGCGGGTAGCTCTCGACGATCGCGTTGATCTTCTCGATCGGCCGGAAGAACACATTCGTCAGCAGCAGGAAGCCGACGAACTCTCCGTACGTCAGCTCGCCCTGGATCACGAACCAGGTGCCGCACACCATCACGAACAGCGTCACGAACCGCATCATCATATAGCTGATCGAGCTGTTCTTCGCGATCAGATTGTACGACCTCAGCTTCGTCAGACGGAATCGGTTGTTGTTCTCCGCAAATTTTTCCTCCTCATAAGCCTCGTTGGAGAACGCCTTGACGACGCGGATGCCGCCCACATTGTCCTCCACCCGGGCGTTGAAATCGCCGATGTCCCGGTACAGCTGGTGGATGGCGTTCGTCATCTTCCGGTTAAAGTATACGACCACCCAGATGATGAGCGGCACGATCACGAAGGTCAGGATCGCCAGCTTCCAGTTGGTGACCATCATCAGGGCAAAGGCCCCTACAAGCGTCATCACCGCGATAAACAGATCCTCGGGCCCGTGATGCGCCATCTCGCCGATCATGTTCATATCGTTCGTCAGCCGTCCGATCAGATGCCCCGTCTTCGTGTTGTCGAAGAAGCGGAAGCTCAGCTTCTGGATATGGGCGAACAGCTGACGCCGCATGTCCGTCTCGATGTTGATGCCGAGCATGTGCCCCCAGTAGGTGACGACATACATGAGCACCGTGTTGAGTATATACAGCGCGAGCAGGCCGAACGAAGCCCAGATGATGAAGCCCCAGTCGCTGCTCGGCAGGAGGTCGTCGATGAACCAGTTAACCGCGATCGGGAAGGCCAGCTCCAGCAAACCCGAGATGATCGCACAGCTGAAATCCAGCAGAAACAAGCCCTTGTAAGGCGCATAAAAGCGAAAAAAGCGACGTATCATCAGCCAGCACTGCTCCTATCCATTCATTGCCTTTCAAGTATGCTCAAGCGAACGGGCAGCGGTCGCACATCATCGTCAGTAGCAAGATCAGCGCGATCCGCTGCCTGCCTTTGCAGGTTGCAATAGCCCTCTCTGTCTGCTTTTCAGGCTGTAACAGCCCTCATGCAGCCGGGCAGCAGGACACGCATCATCGTTCGAGACGGACTCGAGCGATCCGCTGTCTGCTTTTCAGGCTGCAACAACCCTCATGCAGCCCTTAAACAGGCGGGCAGCTGGCCGCATAATTTCGTCCGTGACAACACTTGCGAGACCACTGCCTGCCTTTACAGGCTGCAACAGCTCTCAAGCGACCTGCATCATTCCGATTCAGCCTCTTCATCCGAGCTTGCGCCCAGCTGCTTCGCCAGTTCCCGGATCTCAGCCTTGGTAAGTGGCGAGACAAGGGCGAGATCCCGATTCAGCGCCTTCTCGATCTGTTCGCGGGCCTCTTCCTCCCTGCCCAGCTTCTGCAGCGTCAATGCATAGAAATAGTAAGGGTCCGCGCTTTTCGGCTGCTTGTTCATCACCTTCTCGTACATGTCGCGGGCCTCTTCCAGACGTCCGAGGAAATAGTAGTTTTGGGCAAGGTTGTCCAGGATCGTCAGGTCGTCGCTATTGTATTCGTAGGCTTCCAGATTGAAGTTGAGCACATCCTCCAGATTATCGCCGCGCAACAGCTTGTAATAACCGAGCGTGCCGTACAGCTGCGTATTCTTGAACTCCGGATAGAACTGCTCCAGCAGCTCGCAGGCTTCCTCCTTCTTGCCTTGCAGATAGTATGCGGTTGCGAGATTCACACTGACCTGGATGCGCACCGGATCAGGCAACTGCTTCGACAGCACCTCCTTGAGGATCCGCTCCGCTTCCTCCGGCTTGCCCTTCCTGTTCAGCAGGAAGGCGTAACCGCTGAGATGCTGCGGCATGGCCCGCTTCGTCCTGTAAGCTTTCTCCATATAGGATAGCGCTGCATCCTCATCTCCGCGGCTGTATGCCATGTTCCCGCGCGTCGCGTGGATGATCGCCCGGTTGGCGTATACGCCCCAGCCGATGATGGCCACGATCAGCCCGATGCCGAGCAGCGTATGTACATTAAATGCGATGACGATGAGTACAACGACAACCACAACTGGCAACAATGCTTTGACAATAGGTGGCATCTTTTTTCCTCCCAGCTACTTGGTCCCGATATTCCTATCCCCTATAGTACCATTATTCGCCCACCGGTTGCCATCGGTTCGCGAACAAGGGATGTTCGAACGCTGAGAGAAGATTATTTCGTCTCTCAACATGATTTCCAGCGCCAGCGCGTGCCGAGACACGATTTTTTCGGCTCTCAGCCCGGTTTCCATCGCCAGCGCGTGTCGAGACACGATTTTTTCGGCTCTCAGCCCGGTTTCCATCGCTAGCGCGTGCCGAGACACGATTTTTTCGGCTCTCAGCCTGGTTCTCGGCACCCGCACATGCCAAGAGTCCGTTCCCCCGCAAAACTCACGCGCCGGCGCTTCTCGATTACCTCATACTTCCGCTCTGCTACATAAAAAATCCCCCTGGAAGTCGCGCATCGGCGCAACTCCAGGGGTCGATTCATCAACCCATCGCTCAATTCTTCGGATAATGGAACTCGCCCCGGTAGTTGGAGGCGTTGTACAGCGGGTACTTCTCCGGCACCACCACATGCTCCACGTCGGCCGGCCGGTCTTGCGTATAGATGTACATCCACCTGTTGTCCCACAGCACGATCTCGTCCCGGGCGTCGCCCGTCAGGTTGAGCACCTCGGCGCACAGATCCGGATGCCCGTCATCCGGGAACACGACCACGCGGCGGCCATGGCCGTCGATCAGCCCGCCGTGCTGAACATTGCCGTTCAGCAGGATGAGGTCGCGGCCATCGCCGGTCCAGTTGACCGGCGTGATCACGTTGCCGTTGCAGGTCGGCTCGAACTCGTGCAGCAGCCGGCCCTTGCAGTCGAACAGATACACGATCCCCTGGTAGCCCCAGAACGTCGTCGCGCAGAGCTCCAGACCGTCCAGCTCCGGGCGATAGTTGCCCGCGCTGATCCGCTGGGCGTGGCCGATGTTGTGCTTGACGAGCAACCGGCCATCCAGATCGGCGATCATCATGCCCTCATCGCCGGACACGATGCAGATCTGCTGCCTCGGCTCGGAGACATCCCAGCGCCCGATCAGAATCTCATCCGTATGATCGGTCGGAACCGGCAAGGTCCAGAGCAGCCGGCCATCATGATCCACCATATGATAGCCCACAAACATCTCATCCCTGCCATCGCCATCCACGTCGGCTGTGTACGGGAAGTGGCCGGTGTTGCGACCGCGGAACTTCCACATCAGCTGCAGGTCGCTGTTGTAGACCCATACCCGGCTGTATCGGTCCTTGATGATGATATCCGTCGGCCGGTCCTTGCCCGAGAAGTTGGCGATGCGTATCGCATCGACGTTCACCCGGTCAAAGGCATATTGCCTGAACGGCACACTGTGCAGCACATCGTCGGGATCATCCGACAGCGGCGTGCGAACCGACCGCTTCACCTCGCCCGTCCTGCCATCCAGGATCATCAGCCTGAAGTCGATCGCCGTGATCACTTCATCGAACCCGTCGCCATCGATATCATGCACCTGCAGCGGCAGATCCGCGGTCAGCAGCGCATGGTCGAAGTTGGTGCTGGGCTCCCCGATCTGCCACAGCACATTCCCGTCGAGATCGATCGCCGTCAGGCAGCTGATATGCGCATAGGCGTCCTTGTGCCCTCGCTTCTGATGCTGGGCCAGCACGATCTGCAGCTCCTTGGTGCCGAGCAGATGCCCGAACCGGATCTGCCTGGCGGTCCCGAAGTTCTGCAGATCGATCCGCTTCCACAGCTTCGGCTGCGGATAAGATGCCCTCAGCTGAGCAAGCTCGGCCTGCTCCCGCTTCACCCGCTCCCGCCACCCGGCGTGCGCCAGCTCCTCCATCGACACGCGAATATCCGTAAACTGCGCGGGCATGCGCGCGGTCAGTCCGATCTTGCCCGCCGGGTAAGCATCGTCCTCGACGCTGATGAGTTCGCGGCCGTCCACATAGCCCACGAGCCGTGAGCCGACGCATTCAACCTTGAGCTGATAATCATGATCCGTATCATACGCATAGGGCGCTGACCCGATCTCCACAAACTCATCCTGATAGCGCCGGATCATCCTGACCTTGCCGCCCTCGAAACCGAAGAAGTATGCCTTGCGGCTGTGCGTATAGCGGAACAGCAACCCGACGTGGGAACGGGTCGAGAGCGGTCTGACGACCGCCTCGACCACATAGTCCTGCCAGCTCGTGTCGCCCGCGACCAGCGTCGGCCAGATATCCTCCCGGATCGCAAGCTGCGGCCGGGTCTGCTCCATGTAGCGGATCGCATCCCGCTCCGTGATGATCCATGTAGGACCGAGCCAGCCGTGATAGACGATCGGGTCATACCAGCTGCCGGTATACCCCTGCGGCGGATAGTAATGATACTCTCCTGCGGCGGAATGCTTGATGTCATAAGGGAACGGGCCCAACGGGAAATCCTGGAACGTCTCCTCCATAACTGTGATCATAACGACCGACTCCTCCCGTACATGATGGATTCACCGTGATATCTGCTCACTCTATTGCATCGAATGATACCAGTCCGTCCAGAACTTGATCGCCTTGTCACCGCCGGACGAACGGTACCGTTTCACATAATCGGACCAGGTCTGATGGATATCTTCCCGGCTCAGGATCGACTTGCTCGTGTATTCGTCGCGGATCGAGTCCAGATTGTACGCCGCCAGATCCGGGTTGAACGGCAGCGCGGTGGCGATCTCATCCAGCACGCCCATGCTATTCGCCAGCTCCAGATTGGCCACGACGTGATCCGCGTACTCGGTGCGGATATAGGTCTTCACATCTTCGGTCAGCTGACCGTGCTTGACGAGCGAGAATGCCCAGTGCAGCGAGGCGCGCGTATTGCCGGTGAGCTCCGGCTTGCCGTCCTTCATCGTGTAGTTGAAGTCCTCGATGCCCAGGTAAACATAGCGCGTGCCCTCATCGGACAAGACCCAATCGAAGAAGGCCATGAGACCATCCACATCCTTGGTCGTGATCGGGATGCCGATGAAGTGGCGGCTGAGCGTATTGAAGGAGAATTTCGACTTCTCGCCGTTCGGTCTGAGCGGCAGCTCGATCGCGATATAGTGGTCGAAGACGCCGTCGGCGAACTCCAGATTCGATTGGAAGTGCCAGAACCCGTTAAACACGCCGTACTTGAGCGTATTGACCTTCTCCCTGAAGATCGTGCTGTTCGTGGTCGGCCACTCCGGATCGAGGATATTCTCCTGGATGAGCTTGTTCATGAAGATCAGGTACTGCTTGTATTCCTCGGTCAGCTCCGGCGGCAGCAGCTCGCCATCCACATACTTGTAAGTTTCCGCGTCAAATGCCGCCTTGAAGATGCGCCCTCCGTAGGACAGGTCGCTGTTCCCGAGCAAGCCGAACGTGTCATGCTGGCCATTGCCATCCGGATCCCGCTCCGTAAACGCCTTCATCACTTCGTAGAATTCCTCGATCGTTCTCGGGATCTGAAGATTCAGCGCATCCAGCCATGTCTTGTTGATATACACAACCTGATTATAAGCATCATGGCGGTGATAAGGGAAGCCCCAGACATGGCCTTCCTCATCGGTGACCGACAGCCAGGCTTCCTCCGGAATCTTGCTGAAGTTCGGATACTTGCCGCTGTCGATATACGGCCTGAGGTCCACCAGCATGCCGTCAGCGCCGTACTTCATCAAGGTGTTCTTGTTGCCGGCCGTCACCATGAAGGCGTCCGGGTAGTCGCCCGAAGCCATCAGGATGTTGAGCTTTTCCATATAGCCGCTGCTGCCCGGCGATTCGATCTGGATGCGAACGCCGGTCTTCTCCTGCAGGAAGTCCACGTATTCGTTGTCTGTCAGGGACATTCCTTTCGTATCCACGTTGTAGTCGAACAAGACGCGGTAGGTTTTGATTTCCTTCGCCTGATCCGCACTTCCCTGCGTTCCTCCTGAGCCCGAACCAGAACCGCCGGACGAACCGGAGCCGGACGATCCCGTTCCTCCCGTCTGATTCGTCTGATTCGTCGAGCCGCTCGTGCCGGACCCGCCGCTGCAACCGGCGAAGACGAGCAGTGCGGCCAGCAGGATCACGAACCAGCTTCTCCTCCGTTTAAGGTACCCCATCAAGATATCACACTCCTGTATCACAGATTCTTGCCCTGAAGGTCATGTTCCTCGTCACGTACCTCGGAACGACCTTCAGGATTACCATTCATTTTTCGGCAAGTCGCCGCAATCCTCAATGTACAATTCTTCAGGAGTGTCTATTTTTTATCGGAGTGGGATGTATATTTTTACTTTACAAAATTTCTTGCTTCCCCATCTCGCGTTTCCTGATCTTGCGATACTCGTTCGGCGGCATGCGGTGCGTCTTCTTGAACTGGCGGATGAACGTATGGATGGTGTCGTAGCCGCATTGCTCGGCGATCTCCTGCACGGACAGGGTATCATCCTCGAGCAGGCGAACCGCCTTCTGAATGCGCAGCTGGCTGACATACTCGACGAATCCGATGCCAAGATGGGACTTGATCAGCGCGCTCAGGTAGGATGGACTCATCGAGATCTTGTCTGCGAGCAGCCCCAGGGACAGCGGCTTGTCATAGTTCTTGCCGATGTACTCGATGATCCATTCGGCCGTCTCGTTCTTGCGGGACTGATCGGTATGCAGCTCCGAGATGATGACCCGGCATACATCGAGCAGATATCGCTTCTTGTCCTCGATGAATTCGTAGCTGTACAGCCGGAAGAACACATCCTCCTTCATATGCTTGTTCAGATCGATCCGCTGCTCGATCGCGAACTTCATCACGCCGGACAGCAGATTGCCGAACCAGGCGTGCAGAGCGCTGACCGCCGAAGTTCCCCCGGCGATGCAGCTGCTAATCAGCTCATCCAGCAGCCGTTCGATCGCGCTCACGTCTCCCTGGTGGAGACAGGAGGCGAGCTTGTCGGTATATTCATAGGTGGAGCTGACCTCGCCGGATGAAGCTCCGGATGGCAACTGCGAATACAGGATCATCGAGCCCTTGCCGTAGACGCTCTTGTACTCCAGCGCCGACAAGGCATGCACATAGGCTTCATGGATCTGGCTGACCTCCCGCACCGGCATGCTCACACCGGCGCACACGGTCAGACCGAACTGCTCATGGATGTCCTGCTGAATGTAGCGCACCACGGTCTTCAGTTCCTGCTCCACATCGCGGGGCGCGGCGGGATCGCCGCTGGCCTCGTGCTCCCTGTAGCCGATGAGCACCGCGATCTTGGCGTATTCGGCATTCAGCGTATAGGCGGCTGGGAAGCGCAGCCGGAACGTCCAATGGATGGCGTTGAAGATCACCTTGTTCATCAGCAGCTTCTCCTGATGCGACTTGGTCATCAGATGATGATAGTAATCATCGATCTCGAACACGACGACCTGGTACACATCGCTGTTCAGATCGATCTGGTATTCCTCCGCCTTCTTGTGCAGGTCCTGCAGGGGCTTGCCGGACAGCAGGTCATGGATGAAGCCCTTCTGCATATCCGTCAGATTGGCCTGCACCTTCGTCCGGAACCAGCGCTCTCTCCGTCTCTTCGCCATATTGAAATAAATGTGAGGCATCAGCGCCGCCAGGACACTGGACGTCACCACGACGCCCAGCCTCGTCAGGCTCCCCTCGCGCATCGCATACAGCTCCTGGAGCGGGATGATGGTGAGCAGCTTCCAGCTGCCATCGGGCGCCTCTGATCGGATGATATAGTGATCCTTCACCTGAAAGGATGTTTGCTGGGTGGTGAGAAGCGCCTTGCGATGCTCCTCATAGAACTGTCGATGCGCCTCGCTGTCGGTCAGGATGATATCACCCGCTTCGTCCACCCAGATGAACGATTGGCTGTTGCCCAGAACTTCTTCCTTTATATAGTTGAGATTATAGTTGAAGGAGATCGCCCCGCCCTGCATGGACAGCTTGCTGGGGATGCCGAAGACGAAGCTGAGCTGTTCTCCCTTGATCCGCGGATTGTTCAACGTAGAAGTGGTCACCGAGACGGACGAGGCGCCGCTCGAATAGTATTCTTCGAATACCTCCCGGTGAGGAAACTGCTGAAGGCTTGAGATCATATAGGAGGTGGAGAGAATGCGATCAATCCTGGTGTTGTGCAGGTAGATCGATTCCAGGCCCGTGTGGCTCTGGATGAGTCCGATGAAGGACTTCTGCACATAGCTGAGCTCATACATGTCCTCCTTCAGTTCTCCTGGATTGCGCAACCAATGGTTCAGGCGCTCATCCAGCAGCTGTTGGCTGTAGATGGAGCTCAGCTGCCTCGTGAACAGGTACAGGGAGGAATAAGCCCGCTCATGGGCGCGCTCCACTCCGTACACCCGCTCCGCCAGATAATCCCTGCGATTGCTGTAATCATACAGGAAGACCGCGCTGATCGAGATGAGTGCGATGAGCAGGAAAATCGCGGAGATGATCCGTTCCTTTCTTTTGTCTGTCCACATCAAGGAGTCCATCCATTTGTCATTGATCATGATCAATGTCCCCCCATATTGAAGCGAATGAACTCTTCATGACAGCGCTTACCCGAGATGGCGAGCCGCTGCAGCAACCTTCGTCAGATCGAGACTAACGTGTGTGCACAGATTATATCACAACGGCGCCGCGTTCATCTGATCATTTGAATAAATCTTCATCGGCAAAAATATATCCATCCCGTCACCATAAAAAATGTACATGGCCGCAAATAATGAACATGGATGTTACAGGGGCGGTTCTCTAAGATTAATAGGTATAAAGAGACCATCGAATGGGGATGAGCATATGAAGAGCGAAGCGCAAGCATGGCAGCCGATGCTCGCACCTGGCAAGCGACGCACCAGACTGTGGAAGGTGATATGGAAGTATCGCTATCTGTATCTGCTCCTGCTCCCTGGCTTCATCTGGTACCTGGTGTACCGGTACATGCCGATGTATGGATTGATCATCGCATTCAAGAACTTTAACTTCATGAAGGGAATATGGGGGAGTCCATGGGTGGGGTGGAAGCATTTTGAGTTTCTGTTTTCCTATCCGGACTTCTACCGCATCGTGCACAACACCCTGTTGCTGAATATCTATGAGCTCCTGTTCGCGTTCCCGATGCCGCTCATTCTGGCGCTGCTGCTCAACGAGATGCGCCACATGCTGTTCAAACGGACGATCCAGACCGTCGTCTACTTCCCGCATTTCCTCTCCTGGGTCGTATTCGGCGGGATCGTCATCCAGCTGCTGTCGCCGAACGACGGCCTGGTGAACCAGATCCGGGAGCTGTTCGGACTCGCTCCCATCCACTTCATGGCGGAGTCGGCCTATTTCCGGACGATCGTCATCACCTCGCACATCCTGAAGGAGACGGGCTGGGGAGCCATCATCTACCTGGCGGCGCTCACCACGATCGATCCCGAGCAGTACGAGGCCGCCACGATCGACGGCGCCACCCGCTGGCAGAAGCTGTTCCACATCACCCTGCCCGGCATCCGCAACACGATCATCCTGCTGTTCATCCTGAAGATCGGCACGATGCTGGACTATGGCTTCGAGCAGATCTTCATCCTGTACAATCCGACGGTGTATGACGTTGGAGATGTGCTCAGCACCTACATCTACCGGATCGGTCTGCAAGGCGCGCAGTTCAGCCTGACCACCGCCATCGGATTCTTCCAGTCGTTCATCGGCCTGATCCTGATCGTCACCGCGAACCACATCGCCAGACGGTTCAGCGATGTCTCGATATGGTGAGCAAGGAAGGAGGTTCGGACATTGTCCAGACGCTTCAATATCGGCAGCTTCTCGATCGGCACGATCCTCACGGTCTTTGCGATCCTGACCTTTATCCCTTTCTATTACGTGATCATGGTATCCGTCAGCGATCCGAAGCTGGTGCAGGAGGGCAAGCTGATCCTGTGGCCGCGCGGCTTCAGCCTGTATACGTATGAGCTCATCATCTCCAATGCGCAGTTCATCACGGCATTCACCAATACGATCCTGCGGACGACGCTCGGCGTCCTGATCAATCTCGCGCTGCAGCTGACCTTCGCCTATTCGATCTCCAAGCAGTATCTGCCCGGGCGGCGTTTCTTCATCATCTACATCATCATCACGATGCTGTTTAACGGCGGGATCATCCCGACCTATCTCATCGTGCGGGCGACCGGCCTGATCGACACGATCTGGGCGCTCGTCATCCCGACGGCGATCAGCACCTGGAACGTCATCCTGCTGCGTTCCTTCTTCGAAAATGTTCCGACCGATCTCGAGGAATCAGCAAAGATCGACGGGGCCAATGACCTCGTCATCTTCATTCGCATCTACCTGCCGCTCTCCCTGGCTTCCGTCGCCACGATCGGCCTGTTCATCGCCGTCATGCACTGGAACACATACATGGACGCGATCATCTACATCAACAGGCAGGAGCTGCAGGTGCTGCAGACCTTCCTGCGCGATATGGTCGTGCAGATGGAGATGGCCGCCACGTTGGGCGATATGAGCGCCGTGCAGGAGACGAGCAGCCTGTCGGTCAGAACGGCGGCGATCTTCCTGTCCGTTCTGCCGATCGTCATCGTCTATCCGTTCCTGCAGAAATATTTCGTGAAAGGCGTCACGCTCGGCGCTGTGAAGGGCTGATGATCATGAGCACAACATTCACCTCACAGCTGGCTGTTCGCCTGCATCTCGGCGTTCACGGTGACCGGTTGAGCCGGCGGCGTGGGCGGAGCCGCCGCTTCCTCGCGCGCGGGAGCGCGGGAAGAGGTATCCCGAAGATACGCGGCCCAGTAAGCGAGGCCGACGAAGATGGCGCCTCCGGTCAGATTGCCCAGCCAGACGGGGACGAAGTTGACGAAGTAATCGCCCCAGCTGTAGTAGCCTTCGAAGATCGCGGCCGGGATGAGGAACATGTTGGCGACCACGTGCTGAAAGCCGATCGCCACGAAGGCCATCGTCGGGAACCAGATGCCGAGGACCTTGCCGCTCATCGAATCGGAGGCATAGCACAGCCACACCGCCAACGCGACCAGCCAGTTGCAGCCGATGCCGGAGACGAAAGCCTCGAGGAAGCCGTCCTCCAGCTTGTGCCCGGCCATCGCCACCAGCTTCTCGAGATAGGGACCGTCTGCCGTCAAGCCGGCGACATGTCCGAACATGTAGGCAACGAACAGGGCGCCGACGAAGTTGCCCAGCGTCACCAGCAGCAGATTGCGCAGCCATGCTCCGGTCCTGATGCGTCCTGAGATGCGCGCGAGGCTGACGGCCATCATGTTGCCCGTCGCCAGCTCGCCCCCGGCGAGCAACACGAGGATGAGGCCGAGCGGGAAGACGGCGGCGCCGAGGAAGCTGGTGAAGCTGCCCCATTCAGCCGGTGCGCTTGCGATGACACGGATGTCCAGCAGGAAGCCGAGCGCGATGTAAGCGCCGGCCAGAAATCCCAGCACCAGCACCGTTCCGAGCGGGTAACGGGCCTTGTTCTCCCCGATTTCTGCGGTCAGTGCGGCTATTTGCTGCGGTTTATTGATCGTCATAAGCGATGACTCCTCTGCCATGATTGATCGATTACGTATGATTGCAGTCCATATTGTAACATGGGTTGCCGGACTATATAGTAACATAGATCACCAAAGTTCGACATCCGTCCTTGTTCTGCTGCCCGTTATTCGGAGAGTTCGAAAGAACGCCTGCAGGACATTCACCTGCAGGCGTTCTTCGTCCTATATGGATCGTTGAAATGTCGGCTTATAGATCGCCCGGTCCTCGCGAACCTCGATGTATCCCCGATGAATAGCTGCCTGAATTCCCATCCTCACCATCTTGTCCAAGGCATTCCCGGTTCGTGAATATCCCAATAATCTCACCGTTTCACGAACCAGTTCATCCACTGACAGGCTTCCTTGGGCAAACAGGACATCCTTCACGGCATTGGCGATCTCTTCTGGTGGTAATTCCTCAGCGTTTCTGCGATCCGCATCATTCTCGGCGATTCGATACCACGGATACTCTCTCGGATCGAGATGTTCAGGCCAGTAATATTCTTTGCCATCCCATACCGTCTTCTTCGGCTTGATCCTTTTAATTACGCTGGTCACATATTGATCGATGCGCGTTCCGGAACGGGCGATCCCCCAGGCTGGCAGGATGCGACGCAGCAACAATTGCCTGCTGATCGGCCCCTCCCCTTCGATGACCTTCCTGATCTGATTCTCAACGACCGAGCGATGGACCGGATTCAGGAAATCTTCGCCCGACCACGCCAGACGGCCGAGCTGAACGGGGGTATAAACAGTCCGCGAAGCGGCAGTTGTCGGCCTATCAACCTGCTGAAATTGATTATTGATCTCTGCGGCTTCTTGGGAGATATCGGTCTCTTCTGCCCTCGCCTGTGCATGCTGAACCTCATCCGAGTATGCAGGTTCCTGTTCCAGTTCTCTGTCCGATTCCGTTCCGCTCAGGATAGCTTCAATGACCTGTTGGATTCGCTGAAGTTCCTTGTCAGGTTGATCCAGCCAATCGATGGACCACACGCGATGGATATGCCAGCCCAACTTGCGCAGAACCTGTTCGCGGAGCAATTCGCGATCCCTGGCGGTTCGACCTTTTCTGTACATCTCCCCATCACACAGAACAGCCAGGAGATATTGATCAGGATTGGCAGGATCAACCACCGCGAGGTCGATTCGATAGCCCGATGCGCCCACATGCAGATCGGTTTTGTATCCCAATCTCTGTAAGCCCTCAGCAATCTGCCCTTCTATACCGATCACAGGAGCATCTGAATGCTGCGCTTCCACATACAACGCGGCGATCCCTTTCTCCGCATATTCAAGGAAAGAACGCAGAGCACCCACCCCTTCGGCGCGAGTACGGGTCACATCCAGATGATCCGATCTGAGCGAGCTGAAAACATGCATCTCATAACGGGCTCTGGATACCGCGACGTTTAATCTTCGCCAACCTCCATCCCGATTCAAAGGTCCGAAGTTCAAGGTGACCTTGCCGCTCGCATCCGGGCCATAGCCGATCGAGAACATGATTACATCACGCTCATCCCCTTGAACATTCTCCAGATTCTTCACAAAGATCGGTTCGTACATCTTCATCGCAACTTCTTCAAGTTCCGGATGTTCACGATAGGCTTGATCCAGCAGATCTTCGATCAAAGTCTGCTGCATCGAATTGAACGTGACTACTCCGATGCTCAGTTTCCTGAGTTCCGGATCGCGCAATCTGCGCATGATCTCCGCTACAACCTGTTGGGCTTCCGCACGATTTTGCTTGGAATTGCCGCGATCGTAGTACCCGTCCACATAGTGCCACTTCACCTGGGAGTTACGCTCGTATGGGGATGGGAAGGTGAGCAATTTATTCTCATAGAAGCGCAGATTACTGAAGGCGATCAGGCTCTCGTGACGGCTGCGATAATGCCACAGCAGGTGCTCCTGCGGCATGCCAAGCGCCAGACAGTCGTCGAGGATGCTCTCCAGATCTTCCGTCAGGTCATAATCGATCTCGCCGGTTGAGGTATTCGTGAAGAAACTGGTCGGTGGCAGCTGTTTCGGATCCCCGACGACGATGACGTTATGACCGCGCGCCATCGCCCCTACCGCTTCGCTCGTAGGAAGCTGGGACGCCTCATCGAACACGACCAGATCGAACGGTGCGTACCTGGGATCAAGATACTGTGCAACCGACATAGGGCTCATCAGCAGGCAGGGGCATAACCTGGTCAGCAGAGTAGGGATCTGTTCGAACAACTTGCGCAAGGACAGGCCTCGGCCTCCCCCCTTGATCGCTCTGAGCAAGATACCCATCTCAGAGCTGGCAGCTGCCTGTTGCTGCATCGGTGGTACATTCGCCGACAAGCGGGATATAATCTCCAGCCGCACGAGCCGCTCATAACGATCCATCAACTCCTGGAAGGAGCGGATCTTCTCTTCGAATACATTTCCCGAGAACGTGGCCAGTCTCTTGTCCGTATCCATGATGTACTGGATGATGGCCATCCACAACCCTCTCTCGAAGGCAGGGGCGATCTCTTCATGCTTCAGTTCTCCTTCCTCACAGGCGGAGATCAGCGGATCAAGGCCCGTTTCCATAGCCTGGTTGCGCTGATGAATCCAGCCGCACCAGTCACGCAGCTGATCAAGGTGTTGCCGCCATCCCTGGACCTTGCTCTCGCGGACATCAAACCACGAACTTGCTTCGCCAAGCTGACGATCCATCGTTACAAAATCTATCATCAGATATTCGGCCAACGACAGTTCAATCTCCTTAAACGCTTCACAGGCGTTCAGAAATCTCTCCAACAGGTGCTGATGACGTGCCCGATAGGCGGGAGCCCCCTGCTCCAATGCTGAGGCCAACCGCTGTCTCACCTGCTTCACCTGTTCGAACTCATGATGCAAGCGGCTCACAGTCTCCTGAAACTTCCTGATCCAACCTGTCACCTGTTCGACGGCATTCCAATCGGTGTTCAGTTCTTGCCACAGCGCGCCAAGTGGAGCCTGAATCTGCGGTTCCAACCCGGCCAAGGAAGTCTTCGCTTCCTGATACTTCTCGATCCTCGTGAGCGTCGCTTCTGTCCGGTCCCTGGTTAATGTGCCTGTTGGTTGAGCATGGGCCTTTAGCAGCTTGAAGATCCGGTTCTGCTTCAACAGCTTCGGCAGGAACCACTGCAGGCTGGCTTGCCGCCATGCTGCCAGAGCAGACTGAACATCCATCTCCAGCACACGCTCCTGATAATTGGACAGCAGTTCTCGCCTGATCGATTGCAGGACGCGACCGTGTACGGATGCCTGCGAGAGTTGCTGAAGCATGGTGCCCGTATCTTCTGCTCGCAAGGCTGCAGCAGGCAATGGGTCAGGCATGCCACTCAGCAACTCCGCCAGTTCTCGCCATGTTGCCAGGTTCTGACCATTGATCGCATTCTCGTCCATCCCCAGCCATGATGCAACTTCTCGGCTGGCCAACCGAAGATTGGTCAGGCATGCCTCATATTGTGCCAGCAGTTCACCGGCTTGCGTCCGCATGGCGGGCGAGTAGTCAGACCGCCGGATGTCGTTCAGCGGGTGATGTTTCGGATCACCAACAGCCTTCGCTGCAACGGTGAGCTGCCTAACCAACTCCCGCCACAGTGCTATTCTGTCGTCCGTCATGGAGCCTATCGCATCGGGAGTGAAACGAACGGAGTCTGGCGCGAGACGGTACAATCCATACTGGGCTATCGCGTCATACAAGGAAGCGCCGAAGCCATATCTTCGATGCAATGCAGCAACATACTCGTTCAGCTCCTCCCGCGCCAGCTTCAGCCGCTCGGCCTGCTTCCGCCAATCCTCTGGCGAGGCAGTCCGCGCAGTCTCCAATGTGCGGCGAAACTGTTCGAGAACGGCCCGTTTCGTGCTTTTGTTGGAGTGAAGCTCGAGACAGAAAGGGCCCAGCCCAATCTGCTCCAGACGATTCTGCACGACGCTGAGAGCCGCCATCTTCTCCGCCACGAACAGGACGGTCTTGCCGCTGGCAAGCGATGCCGCGATCAGATTCGTGATCGTCTGCGACTTGCCTGTGCCGGGAGGTCCATGCAGCACGAAGCTCTTGCCCTGGACGGCCGCATGGACGGCGGCGATCTGTGAGGAGTCGGCGCTGATCGGCAGCAACAGCTGATCCGGCGGGCACAATTCGTCCAATTGGTCCTCCTTCAAGAAGGTCTCGCTCTGCTCCCATTGCAACCTGCCGGACATGAGACTGGCTACGACCTTGTTCCTCGCCAGATCGTCCGCGCGGCTGCGGATGTCATTCCACATCACAAACTTGTTGAATGAGAAAAGACCGATATGGGCCGATTCGACCACATCCCAACGGGGGATATGCATGATCGCATGGCGGATCGTGGTGAAGACCCCGGCCAGATCGATCCCCCGCTCGTCCCTAGGCAAGGGATCCAAGCTGTCGATGTGGCAACCAAAATCCTGCCTCAGCATCTCCAGCAAAGTGATATTCATCTGCGGATCTTCATCTCTGGAACGCAGGATGTAGCCCGACGTGGACGATTTGCGGACGAGTTCCACCGGCGTCAGGACGATCGGTGCGTAACGCGCTGTCTCGCTGTTCGGCGTTTCGTACCACTTCAGCAAGCCTAGCGCGAGGTAGAGCGTGTTGGCTCCATTCTCCTCGATGGACAGGCGAGCGGAACGATACAGATGGGTAACTTTGCGGTAAAGATCCTTGTCATCTGCGCCCACGCGCAGCCGATACAGCTTAAACTCCTGTTGCAGGAGCACGCTGAGCGGCTGATCATGACTGATGCTCTGGAACAGCTCGCTGCTGCGCATCGTTTGGTCCCAGTCAACAGGGCGCGGCAGTAATGCAAATTCCTTACCGTCGGCCAGCGAATCCTCCAGCTCGCTTAATCTGGGATACAATACGGTCAAGGCAGCGCGGGTCATGCGAAAGTTCAGCAGCGTATTGCGCAGGGTTAAGTCGAGCAGTTTGCGTTCCCATTGCTTCTGTTTCGTCATCGTGATCGATGACACTTCCTGCGGCCGCTGTAACACCGTCACTTCTCCCGGTGCCTGCCGTTCACTATCCGGTGTCTCGGTCTGCTCGGCGATGATCTCCCAACCGTTCGGTGTCGATACTCTCAAGGGCAAAGGACGGATAGCACTGCTGCGTGCACGTTTCAGATCGATCAGGCCATAGAACTTGTCCGGTTCGGCCAGATTGGCCATCGCTGCGACCTCCGCTTCCTGGTATAGGGCATTACGGCCCGAGCACATCAGCGTGCATTCGACGATGCTGATCTCGTGCACACCATGCGCCAAGCGCTTGGTCAGCGTCGCGATATCATCCTGCACGATCTCCGGAAACATATCTTGCACGAGCCACACACCCGCGAAGGCATGACCCTCCGTGAAGATGATCAGCGGATGGAGACCGACCGCCTCCAGGCAAGCTGCATACAGGAGCGACAGATCCAGACAGTTGCCGAGGCGCTGATCCGCGATCGTATCCGGCAGCCTGATGCGCTGGCCCACCTCTTCGAAGCTGGCCGGCGCCACACAGTAGGTCGGAGCAAGTTCCTGAATGGCCGAGTAGATCGCTGCCGCTTGATGTCTCACGCGATTCGGGCTTCTGCTCTGATAGGCATCGAATGATGGATCTCCCGTCCATTGGTCCAGATAAGACGAAGCGTTGCGGATCATCCTGGCGATAACCGGATGATTGGGCATGACGAAGGCCGCCACCATCTCCGGCATGGAGGCCAGGCCGCCCCACTGATCATAAGCCAGCAGGGTGATCGGCGATACTTCCTTATAGAGAACTTGATCTTGATGGCGGATCTCCAGAGTGAGACTGCCAGTTAACCGCTCCGTTAATTCCGCAAGGTAAGCCGCCGACAGAACGATATGTACAGGGGAGATCTCCAGCGTCTTGCCTGCCGGCATTCGATCGATTGTCTTGGACCAATCCGCAGCGAAGTCGGGCTCTGAATGTATCCTGATATGAAGTTCATACATGTCCTCTTCAGACTTGTTGGTCACTCGAATGCTCTGCACGATTGGAACATAATTCTGATGCATGGAGAAATTCACGACATCGTATCGCAGCCACTCGCAATCGATGATTCCTGACAGCATGCCATTCAAGTGAATCACCATCCTCGGATGCTTCTATAATATATCAATAATATATCAATGACCCCAGCCATTAACCGCTCTTTTTCATCATATTACTATATTTTTCTATCTTTTCCCACATCATTCTACAGTAGTTCGTCCGAAGCATCACCATAATCGTTCCTATTTCCGTGATCGCCAATGTGATGATATTATGTAGGATAAAAAAACGGGCCGCCTGATGGCAGCCCATTCTTGTCATATTGTTGACAGTATCACATCTCGCAGCCATACCGTTACTCTCTCATGTAGACCGTGACCGCGCTCTTCGCTTGCATGTCGAAGCTGATGACAGGCTCCCGCTCCCCGCCGAGCACCAGCTCCGTGATCACCGGCTCGTCGCTGTCATTGAACAGCACGACCGCCGTCGAGCCGTCCCGGTTGCGACACGCCACGGAACGGACGCTGTCGGCATACGAAGTGGAATCGATCCGCTTCGCTCCCGGACGGATGTGCTTGCTGAAATGCGCCAGGCCGTAGTAATCCAGCGTATAGGTCAGCTCCCTCGTCCGCTGGTCCACCTTGACGATGCCGCGGCAGGTCGAGGTGCCGAAGCCCGGAACGAACGGGCCGTTGTTCTCGTCCAGCGCCATGTTCCATAGCACGAGAGACTTGCTGTGATGGCGCAGGATCTCGATGCCCGTGCGCATCACATTGGAGAACGCCGGCTCGAACGGCGGGATCCATTCTCCTCCTGATCCTTCGGTGAAGTGGACCTCCTTGTCCGGGAATTCCTCCCAGATCTCCGATTGGGCGGACGGCTTGCCGCCGTACCAGTGCCAGGCGACGCCGTCCACCTCGTCGTATGCGGCTCTCAGCACCTCGCGCGGGTAATCCGGCCTGTCCCAGTTATGGTCATAGCACAGGATCTTGGTGGCGATGTTGTGCCGGACGAACTGCGGCTTCAGATGATACTTGATGAATTCGATCTGCTCCTCCGGCAGCATGATCATGCCCGGATAATGCCCCGGCGAATACAGCGCCTCATTCTGCGGCGTCACCGCGTAGATCGGCAGCCCATGCTCGGCATAGGCCTGGATATACCGGACGAAATACAGCGCGTACGCGGGGTAATAATCCTTGATCAACGTGCCGCCGATCATGGAGCCGCTCGTCTTCATCCAGCCCGGCGGACTCCATGGCGAACCGATCAGCTTGACATCCGGATTCAACCTCAGCGCCTCTTGCAGCAGCGGGATGATATCCGCTTCATCATGCCTGATGGAGAACCGCTTCATCTCCGGATCGGTCTCTCCCGGCGGCAGGTCGTTGTAACTGTAGAAGTCTCTGGCATAATCGGAGGCACCCATCGGATTGCGCAGCACAGACAAGCCTATGCCCTCATCCGGGTCGAACAGCCTGACCATCAGCTCCGCCCTTTGCTCCGGCTCCAGCACCTGGTGGATCAGATAAGCCGCCGAATCGGTAAACGACGCGCCGAATCCGTCGATCTCCTGGTACGTCCGGCTGGCATCGATCACCACGGTCTTTCGCTCCCGGGTCCGGGAAGCCGGGGGCAGCTCCTGCACGCGCCTCTCCACGAACAACCTGTTTTCCCCTGTGGATTCATAAATCGTTAAGATTCGCATATGGTGTCCTCCAATTCTCCCATTCACTCGTTTATCCGTTCTCCGCTCGCCGGTCTGACGGCATTACAGGCCCAGCTTCTCCTTGTTCGCCTGCATCTTCTCCGAGCGGATCTTGACGATGCTGTCCCAATTGTTTTCATCCAGGAATTTCTTGTAGTTGTTCAGGGCGTTCTCGCGTTCCTCATCGCTCTTCGCACGAATCATGCTGACGAGCGTCGTGCTCCATTCGGTTTCAATCGCGCTGAGGCTGCGGGCTTCCGCCGATCCTGGATCAGGGTTGGTATTCTCCAGGATGAAGTGTCCTTTCAGCTTGCCGCGGCCCCATTCCTGCATCTGCTTGATCGACTCAGGGAACGAGTCCATGCTGAGCGCCTTGTGACGGTCATGCCCGAAGAACATGAACTCGCCCATGCGATACTCTTTCTTGTAGCGATCCGCATCATTCATCTGCATGGCCTTGACTTCGGGCAGCAGCTCGACGGTTCCATCGGGATTCTTCTTATACGTCTCGCCCTCGATGCCGTAGTTCATCAGCATCTGACCTTCCTCGCTGAGCAGATACGTGAAGATCTGAATCGCCTTGGCCGGGTCCTTGACGTTCTTCGTGATGAAGGTCACCATCCAGCCGGAGATGCCCGACTGGTTCAAGGTCGGCTTGCGCCCCTCCGTGCTCTGCGGACCGTCAATCGCGATATACTCCTTGCCCGGATTTGCGCTCATCCAGATCTGCAGGTTGCCGCCCTGCTGCGGAGTGCCGTCGAGCAACATCGTGGCGTACTTGCCGCTCTTCACCTTCTCTTCGAAGGCCGTGCCGTCATCCGCGAAGCTGTCGTCGCTGATCGCGCCATTGCGATACACGCGGTTCAGCGTCGCGATCCAGGTCAGGTAATCCTCGTCCAGATTGCGGTTATAGAAGTTGCCGTCCTCGTCTTCCAGCGGCACGCCCAGGAAGTCCTGGAACACATCGCCGAGCGAACCCGTGCCCGTGCCGACGGCGTTGAAGCCAAACGGAAGGAGATCCGGGAACTGCTGCTTGATCTGATTCATCACCGCTTCAAATTGCTCAGGCGTGCCCATCTCCGGCTTGCCCAACGCCTCATAGACGTCCTTGCGAATGACAAACGCCGTCTTCGCCGGGATGTAGCCGCTGTCATAGTCGGCCTGCGTATTGGAATAGTTCGGATACGTGTAGGTCTTGCCATCCTCCAACTGGAACCATTTCAACGTATCCTCCGCAGCCACCTGATAGAAGTACGGATCGTACTTGTCTGCCAGGTCGTTCAGCGGCAATGCCCACGTGTTCGCTTTCTTGGCGAGCTGGGAGTTGCCGTCGAAGGTGGTGATGATGTCCGGCAATTGGTCGCCGGCGAACAGCGTGTTGAGCTTCGTGTCATCACCCGTGATGAAGTTGATATGGATGTTCAGGTCTTCCTTGATCTTCTTCGTCACCACATCGTTGCCAAAATCCGTGTTCCACCAGTCGGCGTTGACATACCAGGTGAGCTCGGTCACTTCTTCCTTGGTATCCAGTTTCCATGCGGGTGTGTTCGGATCCGGCGTATAGCGCCCTTCAATGGAGAAATCCGCCGCATTCTGCTTCGAACCTCCGCCCGACGTACATCCGGTGACCAGCAGAACGGCGGCCAATGTCACAGACAGAAACGCCAGGCTTTTTCTCTTGAAACTGCTTCCTCTTTTACTCATCGTGTGATCCTCCTTTTGTTATGATTCATTTGAACGTCCACCACAGCTCTTGAACCCCCTGCCAGCATACTTCAACCTGTCAACCGTCCTCCTATCGCCTCCTTCTTATCCTTTTTATCCTTTCACTGCCCCCAGCATCATACCCGAGATGAAATACCTCTGAAGCAGTGGGTATATGACAACGATTGGCACTGTCGTGATGACAATCGTCGCAAGCTGAACTCCTTTGGTCGTCGTCTCAATCACATAGGATCCGCCGATATTCTGCATGTTCTTCGTCTGCGACTGGACGATGATCTCATACAGCATCATCTGCAGCGGATAGAGCGACTTGTCGTTGATGTAGAGCTTGGTCGTCATGAAGTCATTCCACTGCGAGACCCCGTTGAACAGGGCGATCGTGGCCAGCGCCGGCAACGACAGCGGGATGAAGATATACAGGAAGATCCTCCAGTCGCCGAGACCGTCGATCTTCGCCGACTCTTCCAGCGAACTCGGCACCCCTCTGAAGAAGTTCATCAGGATGATGACATCGTAGAAGCTGAGCAGCGCCGGGATGATGTAGACCCAGAAGCTGTTGAGCAAGCCGAGGGATTTGATGAGCAGGTAAGTCGGGATCATGCCGCCCGAGAAAAACATCGTGATGACGCCCATCGCCATATACAGCTTGCGGCCTCGCACATAACTCTTGCTCAGGCCGTACGCGACCATCGCGCAGAAGAAGACGTGCGTGACCACCCCCACCACGGTCTTCGCCACCGAGATGAAAAAGGCGTTATAGATCATGTCCTCGCGGAAGACGGCTCGGTAGTTCTCCAGGGAAAATTCCTTCGGCCACAGCGCGAAACCGCCATCTGCCAGGGCCTTGCCCGAGGTGAAGGACGAGATCACCACATTCCACAACGGGAGGATGATGATGATCGTGAAGATCGTGAGCAGGAAGATGTTCACTGCATTGAAGATTCGGCTGTCCAGGTCTCCTCGAATCGTTTTCGTATTCACCGTAAATGCCTCCCTTCAGCCTCACAGAACCGACTGATTGTCGTTGAGTTTGCTCGTGATCTTGTTGGCCACAACCAGCAGAATGACGGATACGATGGAGACGCCGAGCCCGACAGCGGTCGCGTAGGAAAAGTCGCCCTGCGTCATGCCCATCCGATACACGTACGAATTGATGACCTCGGCGTGGGACCGGTTCTGCGAGTTCATCAGGACGAGCGTCTGGTCAAGGTTCGAGCCCAGCAATCCGCTGATCGTCAGGATCAGATTCAGGCTGATGATCATCCGCATGTTCGGAATCGTGATATGCCAGATCTGCCTCAGGCGGCTGGCCCCGTCGATCTTCGCCGCTTCGTAGTAGGTCGGATCGATCGTCGCCATGACGGCCAGATACAGGATGGTCCCCCAACCGGCTTCCTTCCAGATATCCGACAGGGTCGCGATCCACCAATATTTGCTCGGATCGAGCAGGATGTTCGTCGGCTGCGAGATGATCCCGAGCCAGAGCAGGATCTGGTTGAACAGCCCGGTCGTCGAGAGCCAGGTGATCAGCATGCCTCCGAGCACGATCCAGGACAGGAAGTGCGGCAGGTAGGAGATCGTCTGCACGAATCGCTTGAAACGCTTGTTGCTCACCTCATAGATCATGATCGCGAGGATGATCGGAATGACGAAGCCGATGCCCAGCTTCAGGAAGCTGATGGCGAGTGTGTTGACCACCGATTCCCAGAAGAACTTGTCCTCCAGGATGATCCTGAAATTCTCCAGGCCGACCCAGGGCGCGCTGTCCAGCGTGTCGATCACCGTGTAATGCTTGAAGGCAATCGTCAGTCCATAGATCGGGATGTAGCAGAAAATGATCATGAACACCACGCCTGGCAGAATCATTGATTGCAACTCCCATTGCCGGCCGAAATCCACGACGAACTCCTTCATCCTCCGCCCCATCGGCTTCTTGCCGCCAGAGTTGACCGCTTTGGACTTGCCCATCTGTGTTCCCTCCCTTAATAGGACCGATGAAAAAATGGATCGAAATGAGAATGGAAAATTCGAAACGTTTTTATTTTTGGGTGCAAGGACTCCTCATCCATGCCCATGATAACGGTTTTCCATACATAAAAGATTGCATGATCAGGACGAAGGATCTCTGGCTATCTTGACCTGTGTAGATCCCCGCACGATCAGCTCGCCTGGCAAGCGCTGAATCTGACCCTGCTCTTCGCCCATAATCATGCGATGGAGGTGATTGATGACGAGCACGCCCTGTCTTGCGATCTGGTTGCGCACGGTCGTGAGGGGCGGCGTAAAATATTGCGCGATGTCGATGTCGTCGAAGCCCACCACGCTGACATCCTGCGGAACGGTCAGTCCCTCCGATGTCAAAGCCCTTATGCAACCGATCGCACTGAGGTCGTTGCCCGCGAGGAAAGCGTCCGGAACCTTGTCCGGGTGTTGGCGCAGCAGCATCTTGACCGCGTTGTAGGAACCTTCTTCCTCGAAATATCCTTGCAGGATATAGTCATCATCGATTGAATAATTGTGCTCCTCAAGTGCGGCCAGATATCCCAACTTCCGCTGCACGCTGTCGAACATCGTATCCACGCCGGAGATATAGGCGATCTTGCGATGCCCCAGGCTGATCAGGTACTTCGTCGCCTTGTAGCTGTCCTCGTAGGAATCGAACACGATGCTGCCCATTGTCTCCTTCTGCACGAGCCTGTCCAGGAACACGGCCTTGATCCTGTTTCTCTCCATCGCCGCGATATCTTCTTCGGTTACCCTTGTCTCTTCGAAGATGATCACGCCATCCACGCGGCCGCCGAGAATGTTGCTCATGATGACCTGCGGGTCTTTCGTGACCAGCACGTTCAATCCGTAGCCCAACCGGTCGCATTCGCGCGCCATCGATTCAACGAGGATATAGAAATACGGACCTGCCACGCTCGTGGTGAAGAAACCGAGCATCTTCGTCTTGCCGGATTTGAGCAGCTTCCCGTGCAGGTTCGGCACGTAACCAAGGCGTTTGGCCACTTCGAGCACATGTCGCTTCGTGTCCGGATGGAGCACATCGACGTTGTTGAGGGCGTTGGAAACCGTCGAGATGGACACGCCGGCTTCCCTTGCGACATCCTTGATCGTCACTTTCTTCATGGCTGCCCACCCTTTGTTTAAAACGTTTTCATGTATAGAAAGTATCATAAAAACGTTTTTATTGCAACATGAAATAAAATGCCAGTTCACCCATTGAATCGTCCTTTCAGGAAGAGACCCTGGATCTCCTGAGACAAGCGCTCCGCCATCTCTTCCGAGATCCGCAGTTGCATCATCTCCTCGTGAGCGATGTTGCTCAGCCACTCGTTCCCGTCATGATCGAGGAAGCCCAGGTCTTCCGGCAGGGCAGGATGCCGCCAGTCGAGCAGCGAATCGGCACTGGATTTGAGGATCTCGATCGACTCTGGCGTGCAAGCATAGAAATAGATCCATCCATCCCGAGAATAATTGATCTCCAGCTTGCGTTGTTGCCTGAGCTCTCTGGCACTTACTTTCTGAAGCAGATAAGGCTCGAGCTTCACGAATACAGCCCGGGCAGTCCCATCCGCTTGCAGCGGATAACGCTCAGCAAGCACGAAGCTCGGACAATGTGCCACCGCCACATCCAGCAGCCGGCGGTACGCCTCCCCCTTCGGGTTGTTGTAGATGGTGATCAATTAGGGCAGCCTCCTGTCAAATAACTAAGCCTTCTCGAAGTATGCATGTAAACGATACAAGCAAATCTCATGTGTCCACTCATACAGAATATCCAGTTCCCGCTTATCTACATCCGATAATGATTCGATTGTAAATATCCCATTTGCAAATGTAACTTGCCCTTTGGAGCTTTGGCTCCATTTGGTCATTGGCATCTTGGCTATAAGATTGGCGACCTTCTTCTCATCATATGAATGAAGTCTGGATGTTTCACCGTCCGAAAAATCCTTCCTCTTGCGGTACTCCTTCGACGTCAAGTAATGATGGAAGAACGGTGCCACCTCAACAGGAGTGATCGGCTTATACCAATGCTCTTTCCCTCTTCGAAGCATGGCAAGCAAGAGAACCATCTTATAGCTCTTGGTCATGACTGTTCCTTCCACTTCCTTCAACCATGCTTCATGGGATAAGAATAAATCTGCATGATATTCTGTCAATTCCCCGGCCCAATTTAAAAATCCTACATATGAACCAAACTCCTGTCGATATTCCTTACTTGGCACACTTCCTTGAAGATGCAACTCAAGATAACTCGGCCTGCGTCCCAACTCCTGTTTCAGGTCTAGATAAGCGCTATAAAGTTTCTCCCTCCTAGGTTGTCTCTTGGCGGCAAGCTCCTTGAGCAAATCGATCACACCAAGCTCCAACTCGATGTGGCAGTTGGGCGGTGGTGTTATTGCCGCATATTTACGAACCTTCTCCTCAGAAGATACTGTCCCCAGTAATTGCAGCTTCAGATCAGCATTACGATAGTTCCCTATAAGGTCGATGATCGTACAATACTTCTTGCCATCCGCTAACCGAAGACCTCTTCCTACCTGCTGGGTGAAAACGGTCAGAGACTCTGTTGGCCGAACAAACAACAATGTATCCACACTTGGAATATCTACCCCTTCATTAAACAAATCGACGGTGAAGATTATCTCAAACTCTCCCGATTCGAGTCGACGAATCGCCTCCTGTCGAGACATCTCAGCGGTATTCGAATGAAGGCTCAGCGCCTTTACTTGATTCCGGACAAAATATGATGTCAAAAAGTCTGCTTGGCGAATAGATGAGCAGAAACACAGAGTTCTTGACTGTTTATATTGAGTCCAGGCAGTATATATCTTCTCGGCCATCTCAGACCGGAGCTGAACCGCGGTTAATTCATCCTCATCGTATTTATTCCCCAGCCATTTGATCTGAGTATAATCTGTATCATCATATACACCAAAGTAGCGAAATGGAGATAACCAACCCTTTGAGATCGCTTCTATAAAATGAATTCGATAAGCCACATTCCCGTCACAAAGTGCATACACATCTTTGCCATCCATCCGATCCGGAGTTGCTGTGAGGCCCAGCAAAAACTTTGGCTTGAAGTAATCAATAACCGCACGGTAAGACTTTGCAGCCGCATGATGAAATTCGTCTACAATGATCAAATCAAAGTCATTCTTATCAAAACATTCTCTGTGCTTTTTCATGGACAAAGTAAATATCGAGGCAAAAATGATATCGGTTGACGCCTCTTTTACTTGTCCGTTATACAGCCCACTCGTTCGCTCTGGCATGATTCTCTCAAACGATCTTTGAGCCTGCAATAATATTTCCTCTCTGTGAGCGATAAACAACACTCTTCTGAACTTTTGAGCGAAGAATCCTGCCAAGTACGTCTTCCCTAGGCCTGTCGCCATGACGACCATCGCACGGTCATAGCCTTCTTCACACGTCGCTTCCAGTGCCTCAAGTGCCAACAATTGCGCATCACGCGGTTGAATCGCCGACTGATGTGCGGACTCCGAGTCATCAACACTAGCCTGATTCCTTCCCGGCTGCATATCTGCCTGTTCCAGCTCGGTTATCGCTTTCACCAGGTCAGGATATTTCGTACGATTGGATACATAATCCCGCTCATATAGAAGTATGGATGTCTCATTCAACGGGACTGTCTGCTCATGATAGAAGCTCCGAAAGAACTGTTCTAACGCCTGCTGGAAAGTAAACGGTTCAACACCAGCATCAACTGCCAGATTCCATTCATATCCCAATTTGAAAGCAGACAGAGACATATTAGATGAACCGACGATCATCAAACCTTGCCCATTCTCATAGTCTAGGAGATAGGCCTTCGGATGAAATGACGTTCCCATACTGCGCCACAATCGAACCTCAATATCTTCACTGATGGAGATCAGGCGACGTAGTGCCTTGGGTTCTGTAATAAACAAGTAGTCTCCTGCAAGAATCTTAACCTCCGCGTTACGCTCCGCGGCATTCCTGAGGTGAGGTTCAAGCAATTTGACCCCTGACTCCATAGCAAATGACGTCATGATATAGATGCCTGACGCTTTCTCGATCGCAGGCAACAATTCATCTGCCAAATTTTCAGTTATCAGCTTGATCTTTGGCATTGTTTAACCGCCTTAACCTTTTATTGTCGACCTAATCTACGAAGTGTAAAAGACTGAAAATGCGGTGCTCCTTCTCCCATGTCAACCGTATGAAAATCGAGCACCTGAAACTTCCTGGACAAGATCTCTAACAGAACGTCGTCTTCATACATGGCGAAGAACCGTTTCGGCTCATAAACATCGTCTTCCCAGATGCCTTCAGTATCCTGTCCGCCATAGACTCCGCAGAAGAACAACCCGCCTGGTTTCAGCACATGGATGATCTGATCCAGAACCCCGGGCAACTGCATCTTCGGCACGTGGAGCAAGCAGTTCATCGCATACACCGCGTCGAAGGAGCCCGGCGGGAAATCAAGATGATAAAAATCCATACAATGTGCATCCAGACCTTTGTCCTGGCACAATCTCACCATTTCTTCTGACAGGTCTATGCATGTTACATGTAATCCGGCTTGTTGGAAGTACAGACTGTCACGCCCTGGTCCAGCACCGATCTCCAAGAGACGATTGCAGTTCTCTGCTCTCATGCGATTGAGGAACTGTTCCCGCTCTTGAAACTTCCAATCTGCCAGATCCGATTTGTCGCGTTCAAGTGCATGATTGTTGTAGGCTTGCTTTATGATATTTTTGTACATGAGAATTTTTACTCCTTTAGCTTCAACATGAATTCGGAATGTAGCCTAGCCAAAATCTGAGAGATTCACGTTGTGACAAGGCATTTTCGTCATAAAAAGTTGCCAATTTTTTTGCAAAATAAACAGGACACTGCAAGCCTCTTGTCAA
>Ga0310828_1000585_pt1 | contig 33616 bp, 31 predicted proteins | sample WT_ome_3_FD_202242 | JGI IMG/M metagenome (GOLD analysis project Ga0310828, IMG submission 202242) | Sorghum-adapted microbial communities enriched on wild type (WT) sorghum from Joint BioEnergy Institute, Emeryville, California, United... ... | reverse complement strand
GCATCAAGCCGCACAGCGTGATCAGGGTCTGCGTGACCCCGGAGAGCTCGCGGTTTATGGCGTGCGGTCCGTTCAGGAGCTCCAGCAGCCTCCCCTGGTTCAAATACTCGCCAAGCTGGGCGTGCCTCTGAATTTCGCCGATGATCTGCATCCCGGCTTCCCTGCGGATATCCTTGAGCCGAATGTCCTGCAGCAGAGCGGATTTTTCCCGCTGCGTCACGACCAGGTCGAAGGAAGACGCCTCGACCCCATACATCGCGGCAACTGTCTTCAGCCAGCGCTGCAGATCTTCCTGAAAGTGCGACAATTCCTGGGTCGTCACCGCGATCCGGCGATCCGCCCGCAGGACGGCGCAGACCGTCGCCGCATTATCCCAGTAGGCGCTAACTTCGACCAGACAAATGTCAAATGCGCGGCGGGCGGCTTCCAGCAAGTGTTCGATCTCTTCCGGCGTGAAATATTCCGCCTGTTCCCGGACCCGGTTGCCGTATAGAATCCGGAGACGGGGAACCTCCGGCAGCGTCTCGCAGTACTGAAGCAGCCGTTCGGGAGTCAGGCTGCGCGAACGCAAATCCGCCCTCATATCGTCCAGCGCCGATATGGACTCGTCGCGGCCCAGATAGCGGTAAAGCTTGGAGCTTTTCAAATTCAGGCACAGGTAGCCCACCATGTGCCGGGTCTCCCTTGCCAGCTGCAGAGCCGTACCAAAGGAAACGACTGTCGTCCCGATATTCGGCGTGGAGCCGACAAAGACCACGAGCGGGCGCTCCTTGCGCGGATCCTTCCGGCCGCTTCCGTGCACGATGGAGTGTACGGCTTCCGCCACCCCTTGGGCCGAGCGGCCGGGAAGAACATAATCAAGACGGTGCCCGAGGCACAGCTTCAGCAAGCGTTCGTTCGCCGCCGCATGGTGCCGGTTCGTCAGGAGAACGATCGGCCTGCAGCCCGGTACAAGCTCCTGCAGCCGCTCCACCCATTCGAGCAGGGAGACGTCGTCAAAATAGCGGTCCGATACGACGATAAAATCCGCTCCGGAAGCCGCTTCCGGACCGAGCGCATCGGGATGCCGGAAAAACGTCCATTCCTCGTCCGTCCGGGGAATCCGCAGCATCTCTTCCTTCAGACCGTCATCTTCGGCGAGCATGACGAGCTTCATCATGATGTTCCCTCCTTCTGCCATTGCGTTTCCGCTCCGGAAGCCGTCCGTTCGATGGCCGCCGCTGTAAGGGCGATGACCAGTCTGGCCTTCCCGGAGCTGCACAATTTGTCGATTTCCATCCATTCCTCCTCGCTCAAATTCAGATTGATCTGATCGATTGATCCGTTCGCTTCCAGCCGGGACACATACATCTTCTCGGCATCGCCATTCGCGCGAGACAGCAGGTTGGACTGCTTCGGGTTGTCCACCTCCACATTGGCCGCTGATTTGACCGATGCCACGGTAATATTGTGCGAAAACAGCCGGCGGGGCTCCCCCTCCGGGTCGGATACATAAATCCGCACCTCGTCCCCGGCCCGGATGCCGTTGGAAACGCTGAGCAGATACTCCTTCGGAATCTGGAATGTCGAGTGTTCTTTGTCCGGCAGCAAATGAAGCCGGTCGAGCTTCCAGACGAGGAGAGGTTCTCCGGAGCCCAGCGGAACCATTGTTTCCTGGCCGACCGCCTCGGCCATCTCCCGGATCATTCCGGACTGCAGCGCGCCGGCGTAAATCGGCTTGTATTCTAGCAGATCCCGGGTAAGCGTGGAGCCGGCCGGAATAAAATCCTTCGGCACGACCACGTCGACGGTCTTCTGCAGCTCCACTTGCCGAAGCTGCAGCCAATATACGCCATAGACCAGGGCCAACGCCAGCAGGGCGGCGGCGCCGCTGGCGGCCAGACTTCTTCTTCTCGTCAAATACTTTGTCACCCCCCAAGCAAAAAAAGAACGCAACCGACGGGAATTCCCAATCTGTTGCGTTCTTCGCATACAAAAAGCATGGTCAAATTTTTGGCAAATCCATTTTACCAGATGCTTCCGGGCTTGTCCAGAATCATTTTGCTCCCGGACAGTCCGGAATTTGTTCCGGTCCGTGATTTGTTCCGGTCTTCCGGAATTCGTTCCGATCATCCGGAATTTGTTCCGGTCCTCCTCGCCCCTTGGGTTCCATGCGGACCGGTCACGCCGGACGGGACGGCTCGCCAATCCTCAGGACGATCTTGCCGATATTGGCATTCGACTCCATATATTCGTGAGCTTTGACCGCATCCTCCCAGGAGAATACGGTATCGATCACCGGCGTGAGCCGTCCGTCGCGAAACCGGGGCAGGGCAAACTCGGCAAACTCGCGGCTGAGCCGGATCTTCTCCTCGACACTGCGGGAGCGCAGGGTCGTCCCGATAATCTGGAGCCGCTTGCCGAGCAGCTGGCCGAGGCGGAAGCCGTTCACGAGATCGCCTCCCATCGTGCCGATCACGATGAGCCTGCCGCCCACCGCCAGCGACTTGAGGTTGTCCTCGAAGTAAGGCGCGCCGACAAAGTCGAGCACGATGTCCACGCCGCGGCCCTGCGTCGCCTCCGCCACCCAGCCCGCGAAGGAGCCTTCGCGGTAATTCCACGCCGATACGGCCCCGAGCTCGAGACAGCGCTCGAGCTTGGCCGCCGTGCCGGCCGTGGCGTACGCCGCGGCTCCCGCTTCGCGAATCAGCTGGATGGCGGCGGTGCCGACGCCGCTCGCTCCGGCGTGGACGAGCACGCGTCCGCCGGGCGCAAGCTGCCCGAGCCAGAACAGGTTGAGGTAGGCGGTGAGGAACGCCTCCGGCACCGCCGCCCCCTGTTCGAAGCTGAAGCCCTCGGGCAGCGGGATTGCCATGCCGGCGGGAACGACGGCCCGCTCGGCGTAGCCTCCGCCGGGCAGCAGCGCGCAGACGCGGTCCCCGGGCCGCCAGCCGGTGACGGCGGAGCCGACGGCGGCCACTTCGCCGGCGGCCTCGAGGCCGAGAATGTCCGGCGCGCCGGGGAGCGGCGGATAATGGCCGCGGCGCTGCAGCAGGTCCGCGCGGTTGAGCGCCGCCGCCCGGACAGATATCAGCAGGTCGCCGTCGCCCATGACGGGATCCGGGGCTTCCCCGAGCTGCAGTACCCCGGGACCTCCGTATTGTTGCATCAGGATAGCTTTCATCAGGCTGTCCCTCCTCGTCTACCCCCCACTATAGCGGAAAACGGCGTGAGCCTCAACCCGGGCGGGACGGAAGACGATGTCGGACCGAGCCTGCGAAGCTTAAGGGCAGGAAGGATGGAGCCCGTTAACGAGGAAGGACCGGTACCTTCGCCGGCCAGTTCCCCCTGTTCGGGATTCCGGTGCACGCCAAAAACCCCGCCCTCTGTCACAGAGGGCGGGGCGGGGGCTTTCCTGCGGAGCCTCGGCGGTTCATCTGCGCAGGAGCGGCAGCGCACCGCGGGAGATGATGACCAGCAGGATAAACAGAACGAGAATGACACCTGCACCTGTAAAGACCGGACGGATCGGATGGCAATGGTAGTGCGGGTATCCAAGGGAGACATTTTCCACCAGCGTTTTGTGAACGTGAACCGGCATAGGCGCAACGTGGACCGGAGCGACGTTCATCGGCGGAACGTTCATCGGCCCGATGTTGGCGGGCGCCGCGTGCGGTCCCACATTCATCGGGGAAACCAGATGGGGATTCGGCATATTTTCCATACAGGCACCTCCTGGGATTTGATCGTCAGCTTCCCCGGACAGCGCTCCGCTGCACCGGGTTTGCGGCGGCCCGGTCCCGCCGAACCCGGAACGGCGGACATAGCCCTTTGCGGAACGTTTTCCGAAGATGTGCCAACTGACTACATCAACAGTCTATGGGAGGCCACCCAAGGGGAACACGGTATTCACCCAGACCCTTCAAAATGAACGCATGCCCAGGCCTGAACAGGCCCGGGCATTCCCGCTAAACGTATGGATTGTGCTCCTTCTCGAAACCGATGGTGGTCTTCGGCCCGTGTCCGGGATGGACAATGACTTCATCCGGCAGGGTAAACAGCTTGGTATGGATCGAATCATGCAGTTCGCGGGAGCTTCCGCCGGGCAAGTCGGTGCGTCCGACGGACAGACGGAACAGGGCATCGCCTCCGAAAAGCGTGCCGCCGTGCAGAAAGCCGACGCTGCCGGGGGAGTGTCCGGGAAGATGCAGCACACGGAACGTCTCGCCGAGCAGCTCCAGCCTCTGCCCGTCCTCCAGCGCGTATTCCGCAGGCTCCGTGGAGACCGGTTCTCCCAGCTCCGGCCACAGGGTCGAGCCGTTCAGCTCCGGATCGGTCAGCCAATCCGCCTCGGCATCGTGCAGGTACACGGGACACCCCTTCATCCTGCGAACGGCTTCTACGCCTCCGATATGGTCGAAATGCGCATGAGTGAGCAGAACCGCTTCGATGTCGAGACCCTCCAGCCGTTTCAGGAGCGGCTGCGGATGCATCCCCGGATCGATGACCACAGCCCGGTTCAGCTCCGGCTTCACCAGCAGATAGGCGTTAGTGGCCAATGGCCCGAGCGTAAACTTTTCCAGCTTCAAAGTATTCACCATTTTCCTAGAAAGCAGAGATCAGCTCGCGCAGCTCTTTGACGATTACGGCCTGATACCCCAGTCCCTCGCCGTAACGTCTGCCGATCTCGGCGCGAACCGCCTTCATCTTCTCGTCATAGTCCGGCGCGCTGCGATCCGGGTTTTCCTGCTTGAACCGGATCATGGCCTCCTGCACATGCTTCGGCCGCGGTCCCCACTGCCCCAGCACGTGGCCGCCCGTGTCGGTAAAGATGACGACCGGAATGGATCGCCCGCCCATGGTCAGAAATTGATCCATGACATCCAGATTTTCTTCCATGATCAACACCTCTACCGGCATCCCGGAATTCTCGAGGGCGCGGAAAACGACCGGAATGTTGCGGACCACATCCCCGCACCAGTCGGCAGCCAGAATCAGGCAGGCCAGATCGTCGCGATTGTTGAGCGATTCGAAAAATTCCCTGTCCTCTTCCTTGCCCTCCCAGGTAAAGGCGTTGTAATACTCCAGAAATTTCTCCCGATTCCTGGTCATTCCGTCAATGAACTGCTGCGGAGCAAGTCCGGTGCGCAGCTTGTCGTACAAGTTCTTGGCCATGCGCTTTCCTCCATTCTCGGATATCTCGCCTTGTGATTTCATTGTACCAAATTTTGGTCCGAAACCAAGCCCGGGCCTTGGGGGTCTTAACGGCTGGCGCGGCTGTGCTCTTCCAGAATGCGGGCGATTTCCTTCACCCGATCGGGCTTCAGCGGGTACTTGGCGCGATACGTCCTGATAAAATGAACCAGGCGGTCCAGCTTCAGCGTGGCGAAGGCGGGACTTTGCCCGATGATTTCGCAGTCTTCGCGGGTAAAACAGATGATCCCCACCACATCCGCCCTGATCTGATGATCCCTCAGCAGCTCCTTGAGCACGAACTCGTGACGGTACAGCTGCGCAGTCGGGTCGGTGTGATGGCCTTCCCTGCTCCGTTCGACCCCTTGCCGGGTAAACCGGATCCGGCCGGACCAATTTTTGGAATCGATATGAAAAACCCCGTTGGGACCGACGACAATATGATCGAATTCCTGGGTGCCCGTCCGGCTGCGGAGGAACCGTCCGTTCAGCACCCGGTATTCGCCGCCGACGTACTTCAATTGGTGAGCGGTCTGCCGCTCCCCCTCCATGCCGGACTCTTGGCGCCCCTCCCGTTGCGGCTTCCTGCGGCGGAACACCTTGCAGCCGATATAAACCGCCGTCAGGGCGACGGCAATCCAGACCAGCGGCTGAACATACGGGGCCGCCGCCTCGTCGATCCGCTCCCAGCCCTTCCCGAGCGATTTGCCAAGGTAAATAAACAGAATGGACCAGGGAATCACGGCAAGGGTGGTCAGCAGCGTAAACCGCGCAAGAGGCATGCGGGCGACCCCGGCCGGAATCGAGATGGCGTGGCGGGCAACCGGGATGAACCGGGCGGTGAAGATCATCCCCGTACCGTAGCGGTTGAACCAGGATTCGGCTACATCGATATGCTTGCGATGGATCAGCAGATACTTGCCGTATTTGTCAAGAAACGGTCTTCCCCCGTAGCGGCCGATCCAGTAGATGAACAATTGGGCGATCGTCCCTCCGATCGTGCCGAACACGACCGCCGGAACCAGGCTGATCGAGCCCTGGTAAACCAGATAGCCCGCGTAAGCGAGCACAATTTCGCTGGGGATGATTTCAATCATGAGACCGAGCATAATCCCCCAATAGCCCAGTCCTTCCAGAAAGGTCAAGATCTGATGAATGACTCCTCCCATGCCGGCTCTCCCTGCTTTCTTTATCAGGTTTCCATCCCCAAAAACTATACCATATTTTCTCTTTGGCCTGCCACAAGGGTCCGCCGGCAAAAGCTGACATGTCCGGATTCCGTGCGGCATACAATGGAACAAGCAGAGGATGTCCCTGGCGGATGTCCGCACCAGACATATGGGGAGGTTGGAGCATGCCGAAAATTTTGTATGTCAGCCGGATGAATCTGCTGATGACCGGCATAGTCGTCGTTCTGGTCGCCATACTCGGCCTGTATCTCAAATCGGAGGAAAGCCAGGCGGTCAGTGGAGGCGCCGGGAAGGAACGGACCTATCATATGGTCACCGGGGAGTTCAAGACGACCACTCCGGACGGCAGGGTGATCGAGGCGTACCGCTGGGATCCGGGAACGATTGTGGTGCAAAAAGGGGAAACCGTCCACCTTCACATCCTGGGCATCAATGGCGAAAGCCATCCGTTTCTGATCGAGGGCCTGAACATTCGCGGAGAGGTGCAAAAAGGCAGGGAAACCGTCGTCTCGTTCAAGGCCGGCAAAGAGGGAACCTACCGCATCGTTTGCCAGTCGCATCCGGACTCCGCCCACGAGGGCCCGATGATCGGCTACATCATCGTGGACTAGGTAGACCTGCCGCATTCCGCCCCATCTTGCAGTACCCATCCGCTCCCTTCCGGCATAACCTGATTAAGGAAGGGAGCGAGGTCTCATGCAGAACAATCCCAGGGAAAAACACGCCCAGCCTTATCCTACCGCGCGGCAGATCCGGCGGTCTTGCAATAGAGAGTTGTACCGCACGATGAAAAAATTGAAAATCTGGATCCCTCCGGAGCAGATTATCAAGGCGGAAGAGCTGTATTTCAAAAAGGTGGTGCTGAATCTGCCCTGGATCGTCGAACACGCGAGCAACCGCAAGGCACTGGCGGATTGGTGGGCGGAGAGGGTAGGCCCGGACATTGCGGCCTTGTGGAATGTGGAGCCCGCGGTTCTGGAGAAGGCGTTTCGCGAAGCGTTCGGGGGCTGACCTTGCCGGTCGGCCCTTTTTGCCGTTGGATGGATATGGTAAACTGGCATAGAAGAAACCTGATCCAAGGAGTGAATTGCATATGAGCGAGACGATTTTCCAGCTGGTGGACCTTGTCCGCCAAAATACCTTGAAATTCGCCGAAAGCCTGGATCCTTCCCTGCTGGATACCGTTCCACCCGGCTTCAACAATTCGATCCGCTGGAACCTGGGGCATATTTTGCTGGTCCAGGAAAACCTCACCATCGGGCTCGCCGGTCTTCCCACCAGTCTGCCCGAATCGTACCGGGAATTTTTCGGAAACGGTACGAAACCGGCCGACTGGACGGATACGCCGCCTTCGCCGGAAACGCTCCTGGCCCAATTGAAGGAGCAGCCGGCACGCCTTCGCGCCGCGCTTGCCGGCCGGCTTGGACAGCAGACGGTCAAGCCCTTCCACGGGCTGGAGCGGGTAGGGGATCTGATCTCCTTCAGCCTGTATCACGAAGGAATGCACCAGGGAGCGGTCAAAGCTTTGCAGAAAGCGGCTTCCACCGCCCGGGACCGTTCCTGAACCGGGGCGGGGTTCTCCCCGGTACCGGCCGCCTCCGCCCCCGGGCGGACATTGCCTTCCCTGCGGGAATCGTTCACGGCGTTATGCGGCAAGAAGGGATTATCCCCCGGTGATTTTTCCGCTATAATACTCCTGTCTTTGTCGTCCCAAATTCTTTACCTTCCATGGGGGCTGCTCCATCGGCGGGCATCCTAGGGTGATTGTGCATGAAACCTTGTCCAAATCGGGAATGGATCGTCCATCTTTCGGCCGCCGTATGGATTGCGGCCGGATTTCTCGCCTATTTCTTGCTGTTGTTTCCGCGGGAGAGCGGGCCGCCGGAGAAGGAGAACATCCTGCAGCTGCTGGATATGGCCGCAGCCCTCGAGCATCGTCTGGATGCCGGCGGCTTGGCCGGACCCGCAGCCCGCAGCTCCGCCGGCGAATCCGCCCTGACGGCGAACCGGCTGGTTCCACTCTTCAGGGAAACGGCAGGACGGAGTTCTTCTCTAAGGATCGGGTTTTTCCCGCCGGAGCTTAAGCGGCTGTCCGCCGTCTATCCGGAGCTGGCCGAAGAAGAACGGGCGGTATGGGAAGCCGAAGCGGAACGGCTCAGGGACTCGCTCTCCATTTACCGTTATACCGTCCTCGGGGGCACGGCGGACCATTCCGCGGGCGGCGCGGGTCCTCTGCAGCTGGTCTACCCCATATACAGCGGCGGAGCCCCGGCCGGCTTTCTGTGGCTGCAGACGGCAGCCTCCCGGGAAACGGCCGGCTTCCGGCACGAGCTGACGGAGAGGATTGCCGCCGCCGCGGGGTTGCTTCTCCTGATTCTGCTCGCCATCCGGCTGACCTTCCGCCGGATCGCCCGGCACGACCTGCAGCACACCCGGGAGCTTGTCGGGACCATTCCGCTGCCCGCCATCGCCGTGGATCAAAGCGGCGGGATGATCGCCGCCAACGAGGCCTACCGGGACTTTGCCCGCCGCCATCGTCCGCAGGGGAAGCCATCGCCGGACGATGGCTCCTCCGCGGGAGGCGGCCTGCCTCTTCCGTTGTGCCGGGTCTTCCTGCGGAAAGCGCTGCAGGGAACGGAAATCCGCTCGGAGGTATGCAAGCTCGGGGACAACGATTTGCTTGTCAGCGCGGCACCGCTGCGCAGGCCGGACGGAAGCGTCTCCGGTGCGGTGATGATGTATCAGGACGTCACCGAGCTGTCGCGGCTGCGCAGCGAAATCAATCAGATGGAGCGGCTCAGCATGGTCGGCCGGATGGCCGCCAGCCTCACCCACGAGGTACGCAATCCCCTGTCGGTCGTCCGGGGATTCATTCAGCTCCTGCTGGAAAAAACCGACAATGGGCTGTATCACGGCTACTTCACCCTGATTCTCGAGGAATTGGACCGGGCCAACGAGATCGTGAACGACTTTCTGTCCCTGGCGCAAACCCGGAATGTGGAGAAAACCCCCTGCGACCTGAACGTTCTGCTCAAGGGGCTGGCCCCCCTGCTGCAGGCTGACGCCGAACTCCGGGGAGTCCGCTTCCGCATGGAGCTGGAGGAACGGCTGCCGGCCCTGGCCCTGAACAGCAAGGAGATCAAGCAGCTCGTGATCAACCTTGCCCGCAACAGCTTTGAAGCCATGCCCAAAGGAGGTTCCCTGACGATCCGCACCGAAGATCGGGACGGGAACGTCCTGCTGCATCTTTCGGACACGGGCTCCGGCATACCGGAAGGGATGCTGGATAAGCTGTTCCAGCCCTTTTACAGCACAAAAAAAACGGGCACCGGGCTTGGGCTGTCCGTCTGTCAGAGCATTGCGGAGCATCATCAGGCAACCATCTCCGTCGAATCGGAAGCGGGCCGGGGAACGACATTCACCGTCGCTTTCCCGCTGCCGTCCGATTCTTAGGGGGCCGGGGGAACGGCCATTGCCCCGGGCTTCAACTTTCTTTGCTGGTTGCAGCGGTACTCGGCCGCCGGATCGGGAACGAGATAGGGATCGGGAACCGCCCTCCAGTCGTCCCAGACGCATTCCGCACCGCGCCCGCCGGCGTCGCCCGCATACATGGGGCACGCCCGGCAAAAGCCGCTGCGCTGCCGTTCGTCAAGGGTGACAATCCGGTTGCGCAAACAGCAGTAAATGCGCCCCTGGGAATCTTGAACGTTTACGTGTCGGATTCGCGGCATCTTCCATCGGCTCCCTTCGGACAATTGTTATCAAGCCTGGCCGGCAGTTCCACCATAGCTGAATTGTATATATTCTATGCGGAATTCTTGTCAACTGTACGTAAAATCTTGAGGAGGCTCGTTTATGGAAACCTTTCAATTCGGCCTGCGGGCCCGCTGGGACGGCGGACGGCTGGGCAGCGGACATCTTGCCGCCGGGAACCTGGACGTCGCGGTCTCGATCCCCGGGGAAATGGGAGGGCCCGGAATCGGTACCAACCCGGATGAACTTCTGCTGGCCGCCGCCGCCAACTGCTACATGATTACCCTCGCCGCTTTGCTGGAAAGACGTCTGCCGCAGCCAGCCGGCTTCGAGCTTTACTCCGAAGGCGTGGTGGAAAGGGACGGCAACCGCCTGACGTACCGGCGGATCGTCCACCGTCCTGTCATCCGCCTGGAGGCAGCGAACGAACAGGCCCGGGACGAAGCCATCGCGTGCGCTCTCCGTGCGGAACAATCGTGCATGATCTCCCGGGCGCTGAAAGGCAACGTGGACATCACGGTGGAGCCGTCCATTGAACATTCCTGAATGCGCCGATTCCGGTCCCGAAGATACGGGCCGGGACCGCCCCGGCCCCCTTGCCGCCGGGGTTCCGTCCCTCCCGGGTCGGGATGGTCCTCCGGCGTCACCCTTGCCGATTCCGCCCCGTGCAGCACCGGAATCGCGATGTCGATGGGCTCCGGATCCCGGCGCTCCACGGTTTCGATCTGCCGGCCGTCGAGAAAGACCTGCGCCCGGACGCGCACTTCCCGGATATTGAGTTTTGCCCGCTGCGGGGACCAAAGACGCCCGTCGAATAGACGATGAAGCCGAGGCTTGTCCCAACATTACCATCGGCACAGGAGCCGGCCGGGTTTCCTCGCGGGATAGAACCGGCAGATGGCCGAACAGGTCCGCCGTTTCCCCTTTCCTTTCCTCCGAAAAAAAGGATCGGCATGGAAACCGATCCCCTCCGAAGCTTATTCGCCGCTGACCAGATCGAACTGGGTATGATACAAGCCCGCGTAGGTCCCCCCCTTGAGCAGCAGCTCGTGATGGGTGCCCTGCTCGATAATGCGGCCCTTTTTCATAACAAGAATCTTGTCTGCGGCCAGAATCGTGGACAGCCGGTGCGCGATCACCAGCGTGGTGCGCCCCTTCATCAGTTCCTCCAGCGCCCGCTGCACATAGGCCTCGGATTCCGAGTCCAGATGGGACGTCGCTTCGTCCAGGATCAAAATCCGCGGATTTTTGAGAATGGCCCGGGCAATCGCCAGGCGCTGCCGCTCTCCTCCGGACAGCCGGTGTCCGCGTTCGCCCACGAGCGTATCGTAGCCGTCCGGGAAGGACTGGATCAGATCGTGGATGTACGCTTTCCGGCAGGCGTCCTCGATTTCCTCCTGGGTCGCATCCTCGCGCGCGAACAGAAGGTTCTCGCGGACGGTGGCGTGGAACAAATACGATTCCTGCGTAACGAAGGCGATTTGCTGCCGCAGGGAGCGCAGCGTAACGTCCCGCACGTCGTATCCGTCGATCAGCACCTTCCCTTCCGACGGGTCGTAGAGGCGTGCAAACAGGCCGATCAGGGTCGACTTGCCGGCCCCGCTCGGACCGACCAGCGCCACCAGCTGCCCGGGCTCGACGCTGAAGCTGATATTGCGCAGCGCCGCTTTCTCCGGCTGGTAGAAAAAGCTGACGCGCTCCAGGGCGATATGCCCCTCAACCGGAGGCAGTTCCCTGGCGCCCGGCGAATCCCGGACATCCGGCTCCATATCCTGAAATTCGAAAATGCGCTGAAATATGCCGAGCGCCGTGCCCACTTCGATGTGCAAATTGAGCAGCGACGAGATGGGATTGTACAGCCGGCCCAAATATTGGGTAAAGGCGACGATCGCCCCGATCGTCATCGTTCCGGACATGGCCCCGAAGCCCCCGTAGGCGAAGATGAGGGCGCTGCCCAGCGGGCCGAGGATGTTCGTGAACATGTTGAACCAACGTCCGACCAGGTTCAATTTCAGCTCGAGATCCATCGATCTTTGATTGAGATGGGTGAAGATTTTCTGCTGCCGTTCCTCGCGGCCGAAGATCCGGGTCAGCATGGCCCCCGAAACCCCGAACGTTTCATTGAGGTGGCTGGTCATCTCGCTGCGCACCCTCTGCGTCTCCAGACGCATCTGCTTGCGCAGCGATGCGACTTTGCGCACGGGCAGAATGAACACGGGCAGGATCACGACGGCAATCAGCGAAAGCCGCCAGTCCATCATGAACATGATCCCGATCGTGGTGACGACGATAACGATCTGCGTGATTGCCTGCACGACCATGGTCGTGACAACGCTCTGCACCATCTGGACGTCCCCGGTAATCCGCTGGATGACCTCGCCGGAACGGGAGTTGGTGAAAAAGCTCATCGACTGCCGCTGCAAGTTGTGAAACAGCTTGTGCCGCAGGTCCCGCATGACCGCCTGCCCTACCTTGGTATTCAAATAATTTTGCAGTACCCCGAGCAGACCGCTGGACAGCGGCAGCAGAACCATGAGGCAGATCATGAAGATCAAAAATTCCTTGTCCCTGTTCGGAATCGCCTTGTCAATAATTTCCCGCATGACAAGAGGCGGGCCCAATCCAATCAGGGCGGAGGACAGGGCCAGCGCCAATATTACCGCAAGCATTTTCCAATACGGCTGAAACAGCCGCAAAATTCTGGAGAGCGAAACATCCTTGATGGTCGCTCTCGGCCGTTCCCGGGCGGCCCCCCTTCCCCAGCCGTAAGAACCGCCGCCAAATTCCGGTCTCATGTCATCCCTCCTGGATAGTGTGAAATGCTAAACCTCGGCAAACGCTTGCAAAAAGACTTCCGTTATCGCTTTGGCCATCGCGATAACCCGGTGAAGGGAAGTGCTCTGCAGAATGGCGAACGGATTGGGTCCGCTGACATTGACAATGGCAGCCACGCTGAAATCGCCGACGGGCGGCAGCGGCTTGCCGAGCGATTTGCCCGGCAGCAGCGGACCGCACGACACTTGAAACATCCCAACCGAATACGGCTGGCCCAGGCAGGCATCGATCGCCACAATCGGAATCCCGGGTTCGAGGCCGGCCAGCCGCTGCGTCAGATTCCCGGCATCGCAGGGAGCCTCCAGCGAGCCGATCACCGCCGGATAGCCGGCTTCCAGCAGAAAGGTTCCCACCAGCGGACCGAGGCTGTCACCCGTCGAACGATCGGTCCCGATGCAGACCGCGACCGGTTTCACCGGCTCCGGAATCCGGCAGCGCACCTCCTTGAAAAAGACAGCAAGTCCGTCACTCTTCACTTTCTTGTGCCGCGGTTTCTCCATATCCTGCATCCGGCGCATACCCCTTTTCTTTGTTGTCAGACAGCTCTGGATGATTTTTCTGCATTCATTGTAGCACAAATTTACGTAGGCATCCTACATATTTTTTCTCCGGTGTTCCCTTTCCCCTGTTCCGTTGCCCCTCCGTGTGCCCAATGCTATAATTTCATTACATTTCCGGCGGATGAACCGATCGAAGTCCGCCGCAAGGAAACGGAGCGGAAATGTCATGCATCTGGTTTGGAACGGACTCTCCCTGCTGATCGGCCTCTGGTGGCTCTGGACGTTTGCCCGCGGCCTGAGAGGCCTTTCCCTGATCCCCCTCCTGCCTGACTCCGTCCCCGGCGAATCCGCGGAACAACCGCTGGTGTCGGTGATCGTCGCAGCCAAAGAAGAGGAAGCGACGATCGGAACGACGGTGCGGCACCTTCTGGAACAGGATTACGGGCGTTACGAGCTGATCGTCGTCAACGACCGGTCCTCAGACGGCACCGGAATCAAGCTGGACGAGCTGAAACGATGGGCCCGGGACAAGGCGGACGTGAAGGTACCGCTTCGCATTATCCACATTACCCGCCTGCCGGAAGGGTGGCTCGGCAAAAACCACGCGCTTTACCAGGGTTATCTGCAGGCGCGGGGCCAGTATCTGCTTTTTACCGATGCGGACATCCGGTTTCAGCCGGGAGCCCTCCGCAAAGCCATGGACTATATCCGCAGCGAGCAGGCCGACCATCTGACCCTGTGCCCGCATATGTACGCGCGCGGAATCGCGCTGCGTTCCTTCGTCCATTTCTTTCTGTACGCCCTGACCCTGTTCCTGCGCTTATGGCGGGCCAACGACGACCGCCAGACAAGGTTCGGCGTGGGAATCGGGGCTTTCAATCTGATCCGCCGCCGGGCCTATGAAGCGATCGGCACCCATCGGGCGTTCGCCATGCGTCCGGACGACGATCTGCAGCTGGGCGGCCGGGTCAAGCAAAGCGGTTTCCGCCAGCGTTTTGCCATCGGGTACCGCGAGCTCGCGGTGGAATGGTACCCGTCCCTGCGGGAGGCCGTGCGCGGACTGGAGAAAAATCTGTTCTCCGGCTTCAATTACCGGATCGGCCCCGCCATCTGCGCGATCGCCGCCCTGCTGGCCGTCTTTTTGTTCCCTGTGGCCGCCATCTGGTTCCCGTGGGGATGGGCCCCCTGCCTACACGGCCTGGCGCTTTTTCTCGCCGGACTGCTCTATGTGCTTCATGTCCGGCGAATGAGCCCGGAACGGGGGAACGAGGTCATCCTCCTTCCCCTGGCAGCTTTGCTGTTGGGATGGACGGCGCTGCGTTCGGTATTCCTGGCTTTGGGGCGCGGAGGAATCTATTGGCGGGGAACCTTCTACCCGCTGCGCGAACTGAGGCAAGCGGACGCCCGAAAACCCGGATAAGACCGGACGGGCGCGGCATCCCCCATACTTTTATGCGGAAGCACATTTGACACTCCGTTTGGCATATAACCACACTGCGGCATCTCCCGGGACATAGGATGTTAATGCGACCCCTATCGCATCCGATCCTCACCAAAGGAGGTGGACAGCATGCAAGCTGTTGTACGAAAAGAAGATGTGAAAAAGCTGGTGGGCCAGGATGTTCTCGCCCTGAAACGGGACGGCTCCCTCGTCAGCGGAAAACTGGTTCGCCTAAGCGGCAATCAACTCATCATCCGTTCCAAGGGAAAGGATGCCAAAACAAGCGCCGTTCTGCCGCTCGCCCTCTTTGATTTGCTCGCCATCGGCACCGCTCCCTATGCCTATGGAGGTTTTTACGGAGGATTCCCGGGTGCATTTTACGGGTATCCGGGATTTTTCTGGTAAGCTGGGCGAAACGCCCGTTTGAAACAAACGTTTGGCATTTTCCCCTTGCCATATCCGCGCGAATCCCCTACAATAAAAACAGCAATTGAAAGCACGCTTTCAAAGGGGAGTAGCGTCCGCAGGAAAGTCGTCATTACGGGACTTCCGGTCCTCGGCTTTTCTGGCAACGATTTCGTTGTTCGCAAGACCTTTGCCGCACGGTTTCGTGTCCGGCGAAGGTCTTTTCTGCTGAAAAGGCGGCCTGGCACGAACGGAGTGCCGGGCCGCTTTCCTTTGCCCAAACATTATCCTCGGGGAGGGAACTTTCATGGATTGGTTGTCCGCCGAAGTCTTGTCCGCCCTGCTGGCGATTATCGTCATTGACCTGGTGCTGGCCGGGGACAACGCCATCGTCATCGCGATGGCCGCCCGCCATCTGCCGAAGGCGGAGCAGAAGAAGGCCATCTTTCTGGGAACCGCCGGCGCCATCGTCATCCGCACAGCGGCTACGCTCGCCGTGGTATGGATCCTGCGGATCAAAGGCCTCCTTCTCGCAGGCGGCCTCCTGCTGATCTGGATTGCTTTCCGGCTTCTCTCGGGCAAGCAGGAGCATGGGATGAAGGCTCAAGGGAGCCTTTGGCAGGCGGTCCGTACCGTGATCATCGCCGATGCCGTCATGGGCCTGGACAACGTGCTGGCGGTCGCCGGCGCAGCCCATTCCAGCTACGCGCTCGTCATCGCCGGGCTGGCCATCAGCGTGCCGATCATGGTCTGGGGCAGCAGCCTGGTGCTCAAGCTGATGGACAAATTCAGCGGAATTCTGTACGTCGGCGCCGGCGTACTGGCCTGGACGGCAGGCAAAATGCTGACCGACGAACCGCTCCTGGAACCGTTCTTCACGGCCTACCCGCCGCTGAAATGGCTGGCGGTCGCTGCCGTCATCGGCGGCGTGCTGGCGGCCGGCTGGTACAAACAGCGGCAGGCCGAAAGCCGGGTGCAGGCTTCCGGGTAACCGGCGCCATCCGCCCGCGGCCGCGGGGCGTCAGCTGTACAGGGACAGCCTGGGCACCTCGCCGGTGAACCGGTACAGCTGCGCCGCCCGCTGCGAATACCGGTTCGATTTCTTCAAGTTTCCCCGGGCGTCCCGTACTTCCTCGAGGAAGGAGCTGCGGATTTGCGTTGATTTCATTTTGCGGATAAAATTCGCTTCTTCAAAATCGGGGACAACGGTCTGAATGACCTGGTACAGCTCGCTCAGCGTGAACTCCTCCGGCAAAAACTCCCTGGCGATCGTCGTCACCAGCATTTTCTCGCGGATTCTCTCCAGCGCATCGGCGATGATCTGCCGGTGATCGAAGGCAAGATCCATGGCATGGAGCACCTCGTGCACCGGAAACAGGCCGACGTCCCCGGCGTCATCCGCAGCCTTGCGGTTGGCCAGATATTTCTCATGCACAAGCGCGAGAAACGCGTGGGAAAGAATCCAGCCCCGCGGGTCGCGGCCGGGACGGTCATAAACATTGAAATATTCGATGTGAACGCCGTCCACGCCGGTTTCTTCCTTCAACTCCCGTTTGGCGGTGTCATACATGGATTCGGTTTCCCGCGGGAATCCTCCGGGAAGCGCCCATTTGCCCTCGAACGGCCATACCTTGCGGCGGATCATCAGCACGTTCAGCTTTCGCTTCGGCAGCGATTTGGTCGATTTGTTGCGCTCTTCCGAGGTAATCGTAAAGATCACGATATCCGCCGGCGCGCCGTCGGGCGTCCGGTATTCGGGCGTTGTGTCTTTCGCCGCATGCTCCGAATTCATGAAGCTCCACCTTTCCTTCATATCTTTTTGATAGTTTCATTATGATATTTTTTGACCGGATGTCAAGGTTTTTAAACTGAAAAAAACCGCTTCGCGTGAAGCGGCTTCGGAAAATGCCAGGGCCCGGACAGATCACGAAAGTCCGAACAGGCGGAAGGAGACGTAAGGGTAAGTGCCGTAGCGGACGGCCAGTTCCCTTTCGAACAGCGTCATCCGTTCAATCGTGCGGTTGTTCGCCAGCCTTCCGCCGTCCAGCACGCGGAACGGAATGCCCTCCAGCGCGCGAAGCACGGTTTGTCCGGCTTCCCCGTCGTCCGATGTAACATACACGTCGCTTAGGAGACCTTCCTGCTCCGGGGCATCGAACACCCGGAAGAACGTGTTCTTGAAGGCGCCGACCACCCGGGTCCGGGGAATCCGCTTCTGCAGTTCTTCGGCCGCAGAGGTCCCCCAGGGAACGGTAAAATCGCGGAAATCCTCCGTGAACGGGTTCACGATGTCCACAAGGATTTTGCCGGCCAGACGCTCCCGATTGGCTTCCGCCCAGGGAAGCAGGTCGCGGAACCACAGCGCATGAACGATTATATCCGCTTCCAGCGCCTCTTCATGGGTGGCGGGAATTACCCCTTCCAGGTTCAAATTCCGCACAAGTTCCTGTACCCTGGATAATGTCCGCGACCCCCATTTCAGGCCGGGATGAACGTCCCCCAGCACCTTGGCGAGCCCCCGGCCCATGCGGCCGGTTCCGATGACACTCATGTTCATGATCCATTCTGCCTCCTTCGATAACGGGATAGTCCCATCATAACGGGCCGGGCTCATTCCGGGAATTTCCGTTCTCTTGCGGGGCTGCAACGCCAGGTTTCACCCCTGAGGCAACGGGGACCAACCCGCCGTTCCGGCGAGTCTTTCCTTGATCGTTTTGGCGATGGGACCGCCATGAAACCTGCCGTCTTCAATATAGACACGGTTGGTGGTTCCCCCTCTGACAACGCCGGCAAGAAAGACGTTGCGCACATTGGTTTCCCCTGTTCCGGGGTCGAAGCAAGGGACCAGATTCGTTTCGTCCACCTCAATTCCGATACTCTTCAGCAGCGGCACGTCCGGCTGGTAGCCGATCAGCGGCAAAACGAAGTCGTTGGCCACGTGCACCAGGCCGCCCGGGGTTTCCAGGATTACCGTGTCCTCCCCTATCTCCAGCACTCTGGATTGCGGATAAAAATCAATTCTCCCTTTTTCGATCAGATTCCGGATATCCAGAAGCAGGGACGGTTTAATGCCCTGGTACACCGATTCCCCCCGGTGCACGAGCGACACATGCGCGCCATGCCGATACAAATCAATAGTCGTCTCAATGGCCGAATTTTTGCCTCCGATTACCATCACCCGCTGTCCGAAGAAAAAGTGCCCTTCCCGATAGTAAGGGATCACCTTCCCGCTCTCTTCCCCTTTCACACCCAGGCGTCTCGGATGATCCACGTTCCCTGTCGCAATGATCAGCGCACGCGCTTTCCATGCCGCAAGCCGCTTTTGGGAATCCTCCGTCTCCAGCATAAAATGATCCGGTTCTCTGGAGATCCTGATGACCTTGTGATGGCATTTGATCCGCAAATTCCTGCGGGCGGCTACCGAACGGTAATAGGTTAACAGTTCATGCCTGCCGGGACGGAACTCCTCCGTGAGAAAGGGAATTCCTCCGATTTCCAACCGGTCCGATGTACTGTAGAACCGAAAGGTATGCGGGCATAACGTGATGGAATTGACAATGGTTCCCTTCTCCAGAATGACGTAATCAATCCCCTGCTCCTGCAGGGCGATCGCGGCAGCGAGGCCGCAGGGGCCTCCTCCGATAATGATGACCTCATGAACAACCATAATCATACTCCCTGTCTTTTCGGTTTGGAGAAAAATGCGGCTTCCAGAACGTGTTACCAATTCACTAAAATGTATCACCCGGGCCCCCGACTGTCAAACCGTCAGCCATCCCGCCCCGGACGCAGTTTCCTGTTGCAGTTCCATGCGGGGCCCTCTACAATCGGAAGGGAAGTCCGGGAAGTTCGCGCTGCAGCCGCAAGCATGCCCGATTGTTCAGCCGGCATCGATGATGATGAAAAAAGAAGGGGGGGCCGCCATGAATTTGGCATTTATCGAAGGATTTCTGGAAACCGTGAGGCTGGGGAGCATTGCCAAAGCCAGCGAAAGGCTGAATGTAACGCACCCGGCCCTGAGCAAGCAGCTGCGCAGTCTGGAGGATTATTACGGGGTTTCCCTGCTTCGCCGCACTCCCTCCGGCGCGGCGCCCACACCGGCCGGGAAGCGGTTGTACGAAAGGCTGCTGCCCGTTTACCGGGAGCTGCAGGCCATCCGGAGCGAACTGGCCAATCTGCATGGTTTCACCCGGCTCAAAATCGGGGCCCTGCCGAGCCTTGCGGCGCACTACCTGCCCGGGAAGATCCACGCGCTGGACCAGAAGGGCGTACAGACCGAGGTGACCGTACGCCCTACCTCGCCAAAGCTGTATACTCTGCTCGGGGAACAGCTGCTCGATGCGGCGGTGCTTGAGCTGTCCGGGGCCCACTCCGCGTTCTGGAGCGTCCCGCTGTTCGCGGAGAAATACTATGCCGTGGTCTACGCCGGCCATCCCCTGGCGGGGAAGAGCTCCGTCACGCTCGAACAGCTGAGCCGCGAGCCGCTCATCGTGAATCCGCCGGACTGCCGGATCCGAAGGTGGGTAACGGAACGGCTCGGGCACCTTGGCGAGACTCCCCGCATCAAGGCGGAGGCGGCCTACGGGGAATTTATCCCGGGGTATGTCGCGGCCGGCGCGGGGCTGGCGATTCTTCCGCAAATCGCAGCCGATCACCTGAACCATCCTTCCCTGCGCGTCCTGCCCATCGACGACGGCTATGCCTTCCGAACCATCGGGCTCGCCGCGCTCACGGAGGAAATCGGAAGGTTTCTGCGGCCAGTTCTCGCTCCCCTGTAAATCCTGCCAGGTGCAGGAACCGCCTGCCGAACATACATTGTAGCGGAAGACATATCACGGGGGTCGGGAATGAACCGCCCGATTCCCCCCGGGTGGTGGGTCAGGCATGATCAATATTTTCCTGGACGATCTGCGTCCGGCGCCGGAGGGCTTCATCCTTGCCCGAACTGCAGATGAAGCGATCCGCCTGCTGAAAACGGAGAAAGTCGATACGCTTTCCCTGGATTTCGATCTCGGCTGGGATCAGCCGACGGGCCTCACCGTCGCCCGTTATATGGCGGAAACAGGGCGCTACCCGAGGCATATCGTGCTGCATACGGCCAATCCTCTTGGCCGCAGGCTAATGTACGGGCTGCTTGCGCGCTCGAAACCGAAGAAGGTCAGCCTTGAGATCCGGCCGATTTATCCCTGGTGGTAAGGGCGGCCCGCTTGTTTTTCAGCCGGAGGCACAGATCCAGCCAGCGCTGGACAAGGGCCGGTTCAGAGGCGAAGTGCAGATGGGTATATCCTGCGACAAGATTGCCGCGGAGCACCCCCTCCGCCTTTTCTCCCCGCAGCCCTTTCGTCATGTAAGCCGGCGGCAGTTCGGCGTCCGTATGGAATACAGAGTAGTGGAACTCGTGGCCCCGGGCGCGGCTGTCCGCTCCGAGCAGCCAGTTGCCCGCCATCCCCCTGACTTCCCGGTAGCCGAGCGCGGCCAGCCGGGTTTGCATGCGGACCCTGCCGGGAATAATTCCGGCCATTGGATGGCGGCAGCCGGAAGTATCCTCAATCTCCTCGGTCAAATACATAAAGCCGCCGCATTCCGCCAGCGTCGGCAGTCCCCCGGCCACACTTGCGCGGATCGACGCCTTCACCGTCTCCTGCCGGGCCAGCTCCGCGGCATATTCCTCGGGAAAGCCGCCCCCGAGATAAAGTCCGTCCGCTTCCTCCGGAACCGTCTGGCCGCGGAGCGGCGAAAAGAAAACGCACCGGGCGCCGTAAGCCTCAAGCAGCTCCAGGTTTTCGGGATAGTAGAAATGGAACGCGGCATCCCGGGCAACGGCAATCACCGCCTCCCGCCGCGGCTCTCCAGGCGCAAAGAGCCGCTCTTCCGCCCGCAGTGCGGGCGCATCCGCCAGTTCCATCAGCTTGTCCAGCGAAATGCCCGACATCGCCTGAGCGGCCAGCGCATCAAACAGCGGCTGAAGGTCCCCCCGCCCGATCGAGGGGATGAGCCCCAGGTGCCGCTCGGGAATTTCCATTCCGGGTTCCTTCGTCAAATAACCGACGACCGGGACGCCGCATTCCTGCAGCACCGCGTCCCGGACGATCCGGTAATGCCCCTCGCTTCCGACCTTGTTGGCGATAACCCCGGCAATCCGGACGCGCGGATCGAGAATCTGAAAGCCCCTGACCACCGCAGCCGCGCTTCGGGCCATGCCGCCGCAGTCGACGACAAGAAGAACGGGGCAATCCAGGATCCGGCTGATTTCCGCCGCACTGCCTTCATCCGATCGCGGCTGCCTGCCGTCGTACAGGCCCATGACCCCCTCAATGACGGAAATGTCGGCATCCGCCGCCGCGCGGCAAAAAATTTCCCGCACCGCTTCCGGCGATGTCATCCAGCTGTCCAGATTGCGGGAAGGCCTTCCGGTCGCCGCTGTATGATAGGTCGGATCAATGTAATCCGGCCCGCATTTAAATCCCTGCACCCGCAACCCCCGGCGGCGCAAAGCGGCCATCACCCCCAGGGTGACGGTCGTCTTGCCGGTCCCGCTGCCGGTGCCGGCAATCATGATTCGTTTCATATCTCCCACTCCTCCTGCCTGGAAGCGAGCTGTATCCGTTCAGCAGTTTACCGCCGCATTCCGGCGCTTCCATCTCCGTACCCGTGCGTTTCCAGCGTATACCGCTGCCCTCCCGCTGTCAATCGCCCGCTTTCCAATGACGGCGGCCTCCCCGCGGAAGCCTCCGGGCAATCCTCCTGAATACAGCGACTTTCCCGTTCATCTCCAAGCATGCCAAAGGGCCTGCCCGAACGGGAGAAAGCGCACAGCTTCCCCCCGCGGCGTCGGATGCTCCCCATTCCATCCTGCCGCGGAGGAACGCCGTCCGTCTTCGCCTCATTGGGGCGGCCCTCGCCATTGAACCGGCGCGGTTATCGCGGACCGGATTTTTCTGTGTCGAAACGTTGCTTCGCCTTGTCTATTCCCCGGGAAATAATTGACCGGCCCGGTCGAACGGTCGCAGTATTTGACGGCTTTCTAACGGTTTCCTTCCTCCGGCAGCGCATCCCCGATCAGCTCCAGACATACAATCAGGTTAAGCGACCATTGGGAAGCCGTATTGGTGGAAATCCAGGGGATTTCCGCGAGCGGCCTGGCGTATTCGAGCGGGTCCACTTCCTTCGTTTCCAAAGGCATGCGGATCTGCCAATGGTTCAAGTCCTCCAGGATATACCGCCAGGCCTGCCTCGCCAGTTCCCGGTCATTCTTCCTGGCGGCCGAATAGGCGACCATGGCGGTGGACAAAAGGGGCGTCCCCCAGTCGAGCCGGCCGATTCTGCCTTCCGTGCGGCGTTCTTTTTCCTCTTTGGGCAAATTGTAAAATTCCCCGAATTCCACAAGCATCGCTTCCCATTCAGGGTCTTCCAGCAAATCGGCCAGCTCCGCCCAGACCTGGGCCCCTCCCATGCTCATCATCAGATGGTGCCCCCAGTTCTCATCCCCCATGAACATCAATTTCCCGGTTTTCGGATCGTAGCCGAACACCGGACCGGTCAGCAGCCGGTCAGGCATGCGCTTCAGACATTCCAGACCGGTCAGCAGCTTGTCACGGTAGGCCGTGTCTTCATAGCGTTCCCAGCGGGTCATCCAGTTCGAGCAGAATGCCGCCCAATCGGGACCGCTGCGCGCATGGGTCGGAAATTCGTCCTTCGGATAGTAGTAGCGCATCGGATCAAGATTCAGAATCGTATAGTCCGAATCCTTCACCTCGTCCATGATATCGCCGATCCGTTCGTCTGCCGTCAGGTAATAGTAGAAACGGTGAAGTCCGGCCATGCCGATCCGCGCTTCCTTGCAGCCGCAACCCCAGTGCAGCACATTGTGGCGCGATCCGAGACCGGCATACTCTCCAATGTGGTACACATCGACTTCGCTCGTATGACGGGTCATCGCCTCCGCCAGCCGGAAGATATCCGCCCGTCCGCTCCTCAGGAACATATACCAGAGCCAGATGTTTGGCGCCAGCTCCGTGTTCTGCCAGGCGCACCCGCCGATATCATATTTCCAGGTGTGCCTTACCGGGTCGTAGCTGTGCATGAAATCGCCGTAGTCCCAGAAGCCGTACCAGCCGCGCTGCTCCACCTCGTCCTGGTAAAAACGGACAACCGCATCCAGTGTTCCCTCCAGCCGCTCTTTCAGCGGCGTGCTCCGGTCGGGAAGGCTCCATCTTCCGAAGGCGCCCGTCCGGTGGTAATGCTGCGGCTCACATACCAGGAGCGGAGGCGAACCGGCCAGATCGGCCAGAACGGCCAGTTCTTCCGGGGCCGGCGTGCGATCCAGGCACCAGACGCCAAGCTCGCTCGTATTGCCGATGCCGTACGGAGTGCTGCGCAGCTCTTCGGCCCCCTCGTAGGAAGATTTGACATGGGTTTCCGTATCGTAATGCCTGAGATCCATCGCCGCGGCATCCGGCGACCAGAACCACGCGGTCACTACTGCTTCGTCCCCGGACAGGTAAAGCGCCTCCAGCGATGACGGATGCTTCTCCCAGAACCGCCGGACGCCAACGGCCAGCCCCCCGCCCTCGCTTCCGGCGTAGGCCAGCCCTTTCGCTCTCCTTCCGCTCAACGCTTTGATCCAGCTGCATTCTTCCTTCGTCCGCTTGCTGACGGTATAAGAATCGGCGCTGATCTGCACCAGCTTGAAGCTGTCCCAGACCGCCGCATCATCCAGAACCTCCAGGAAAGGCCCGTCCTCCTCCCGGTTCAGCGAAACCGGGGTTCCCCGCTGCTGGGAGCGGTACATGTCCAAATATTTCGAACCCGCGCGGCCTCCCCGCCAGCTCGTAAGCCCTTTGGGGGAATCGGCAAAGAACCCCGTATCGCCCGCGAACCGCAAATGCCGGTTGTACAGCGGCCCCCGCATCGGCACGCGGAAGGCGATCCCGAGCCCCTTGATAAAATCCTTATGCGGATTCCCGTCGTACAGAAACGTATGGACTGCCCGGATGCCATCCTGATTGGCATAAAAATACAGGCGCAGGGTGAACGGCAGCCAGGCCCGGGCCGAACCTTCCGCCTGGTGACGGCCGGTAAGCCGGATCACCGCCCGCATCGGACCGCTCTGTTCGATGGCGGCGCCGGTTACGCGGCCTGTCAGCTTCTCCTCGCGGAAGATGCGGCTCCCCGAGGTCAGGCTTCTCTCTTCGCGGATACCGACCAGCCGGCCGTCCGAGCAAATGCGGGTCTCTCCGCGCAGGATTTCGCGGATGGCCGACGGTCCCTTCCGATTCACCCGGCAGACGATGAGGCCGGTATCCACCTCGATATATTCTTCCGCTTCCTTCACGGTCAGCGGCCGGTCCGGGACGGCCGGCTTTCATCCGCGGGGACCGCGGCGGCATGCGCCGTCCATTTGACGCTGCCGTCCGGCCAGAACGCGGTCGGCCAGCTCTGCATCGGAAGGGAAGCGCCTTCCGCGCGAAGCAGGGCCAGCGATTCGGTCCGCTGCAGTTCCCCCTTGGCCCAGGGCACACCCCAGGTCACGCCGGTCGGCCGTTTCGGCGCGTCCGTCAACCACTTGACCGGAATTTTGGTTGTTTGATTCATCGGATTCCACTCTCCTTTGGTAACGGTCAACGGCGGAAGCCCTTCCGTAAGGCTTCCGGATTCTCCCGCCAACATGCTACCCTAATCGGCACGGCCCGGAAAGGGACAAAGCGGACCGCGTTGTGTCCAAAAGTACCTTGTTGCGTGAAGATATGGTATCTTTAAAAAGAAGCGGGCAAAGGAGGATCGTCATGGATTGGTCGCACATGGAATGGCTGAAACGATATCTGGAGGAGCTGCAGCTGCATGTCCTTTTGACGGGGCACGTGAAGGAGCTTCCCCAATGGCGGCATACCAACCATATCCCTTCCAACAGCTGCATGTACCTGATCGAGGAAGGAAAGGGCTGGATCAAAGTGCGGGATCAGGAATTCGACCCGCAGCCGGGCGAGATCTACCTTCTGCCGGCCGGGGAGCTGATTTCCTACTCCAACTCGCCGGACCATACGTTTCGCAAATATTTCTGCCATTTCCATGCGAAAATCGGGCAATTCCAGCTGTTCCAGCTGCTGGAGGTCCCCTTCCGCATCCGGCCGGACGATCCTTCCCGCTTTGAACGGGTCTTCCGCGAGCTGAACGAATCGTTCCATCATTCCGCGCCCTTCTCCACCCTGAGAACTAAAGCGCTCATGTACGAGCTCCTGCTTCTGACCCTGGAGGAGTCCGCCGGCCGCATCCGCCGCGCCCCTTCCTCGGCGAATCACCGGCTCAGCGAAATTTTGCAGTATATCGAGCAGCATCTTTCCGATAATCTGACGGTGAACCAGATCGCCAAAACGTTCAATTACAGCCCGAAATACTTCTTCCGCCTGTTCAAATCTTCCCTGAACACCTCTCCCCACCAGTACATCAACCGGATCAAAATGGAAAAGGCGAAGCAGCTGATGATCTCCACCGACAAAAGCCTGAGCGAAATCGCCGAGGAGGTCGGCATGGAACGGGCCCATTTCTCCCGTCTCTTCAAGCAGGCGACCGGGGCTTCCCCGAGCGAATACCGCAGCTGGAAGAGATAGCGCAAAAAGCCGCGGAGGACGAGCCCCGCGGTTTCATTCGGGCCGGGATCCGGCGGCCGGCGGCCTCCTGCAGACCGGCCGCCCGGGGGCCGATGCCCTTATCGCTTGGCCTCTTCGATTTTCTTGTCGGCGCTCTCCTGGGCTTCGCGCAGCGCCGTATTGATGTCCGTATTGCCGCGGGCGATTCCCATCAGCTTGCCGGTCAGATCGCCCAGAACGGATACTTTGCTGTCCAGTTCGGACTTGGGGCCGATCGGCGCAAATTTGTTGTAGAAGAAAGCCCCGTAATTTTTGTCCTTGAACTTGCTCTCCTGGCCCATCACTTTCTGGATTTCCGGATCCTTGAGCGAAGTCATATTGCCGGATTTGGACAGCTTCGTCTGGAATTCCCTGGACGTAATGTACTTGATGACCTCCATGGCCATGTCCTTCTCCTTGCACATGCTCGTAATGCTCATGTAGTCCGGGTACGACTGATACCCTACCCCTTTCTGCTCTTCATACGTCGGCATCGCCACAACGTCCCAGTTCAGCTTCGACATCTCGTCCGGCAGGACGAGCGGCAGGAGCTGCGTCTCCGGGTACATGGCCAGAGCCTGATCCTTCATGAATGTGTTCAGATTGGGGATACCGCCCTTGCGGAATTTGTCCGATACGGCCAGGTAATTCGGCTCCTTGGCAAACTGCAGGAACTCGTTCTCAATAATCGTCTTCCACTTTGGATCCCCGTAAGTCGATTTCCCCGTCTTCGGATCAATCAACCCCAGCCCGAATTCGTTCATCAGCACCATATGGTTTTCGCTGGGGGAAAATCCGGTATAGATATTGTCGCCGCTGTCGCGGTTCAGCTTTTTCGCCAGCTCGTACAATTCGCTCCAGGTCATGCCGTCTTTCGGATAGCTGACGCCGAATTTGTCAAAAATGTCCTTGTTGTAATAGATGGCCTTGGTGCTGTTCTGGATCGGAAGCCCGTAAATTTTGCCGCCGGACAGCTGTTTCATCGCCTCGATCAGGCTCGGCTCAAATTGGCTGAGATCGATATTGGCCTTCTTGATCAGGTCCGTCATATCGGTCTGCAGCTGGTACCCGAGTATGGAGGGCCATTGGCCGATGGAGCCCCAGATGATGTCGATTTGCTGTCCGGTCGGGACGTACTGGTCCAGGTCCGTCTGCCCGGCTATCCGCTCGACGTATTTGATCGTCAGATTCGGAAATTTCTTTTTCAGGTCATTGCCGAAGCGCTGATTGAACGAATCCTCGCTGTCCCGGGGCAGCGAGTAGAAGACCAGCTCCACCGGCTTGTCCGTTACCTTGGTTCCCGTATCCGCCGCGGCTTTGCCGTCCCCTTCCGAAGCCCCCGACTGGCCGCCGCAGCCGGCGGCCAGCAGCATCAGGGAGACAAGCGCTCCCGCCGTCATTTTCTTTGTCTGAAACAAGATGAACCCCTCCTCGTGATGTGTAAGCGCATACCAATTTCATCATAATCCATAGTTTTCGACAAGAGAATGGGGATACGGGACAGCATTGTGTCGAAAGGTAACTTTTTTTGCCGCATCGTGACATCCGGCCGCCGCCGGGCGGCAAACCGCCAACCGGGAGTTGCGTGCGGCAATCATCAGGCGGGCGGACAGCCGCACCGTTCCCAAATGGAGGGCTGTTCCCGGCCGCGGCGTCGCCGCGCACGCCGCCGCGGGTTTCAGCCGGCCGGCTGCCGGAGAAACAATTCGGCGAGCTTCCGGTAAGAGGCCAGCCGCGAGGCGAAGTCCGGGGTCATCGTCATGACGAGCACCTCGTCCGTGCCATAGCTTTCGGCGAATGTCTCCAGCCCGCGCTTGACCCGTTCCGGCCCGCCCACAATCATGCGCCGGCGGTTCCGTTGAATGCGCAGCCGGTCGGTTTCCGAATACGGATAGCGGTCGGCCTCTTCCAGCGTCGGCACGGGGCGCCGGGCCTCCCCCTTCTCGAAGAGCAGGTAGCGCAGGTCGAGCGGCTTCGCCAGCCGTTCCGCTTCCTCGTCGCTGTCTGCGCAGATGACGATGACGCAGACGTTGACCCGCGGCCTGCCGCCGAGCGGACCGGGCCGGAATTCCTTCCGGTAGCGGCGGACCACTTCCTGGCCTCCGTCGCCGTTGATGAAATGCGCGAACGAGAAGCCCGCCCCGAGCTCGGAAGCCCGGAAGCCGCTGTAGTCGCTCGAGCCGAGCAGCCAGATGTCCGGCACGGTTGCCACCTGCGGCGTCGCCGCAAGCGCGGCGAACGGGTGATCCCCGGGCAGGTCGTCGCGCAGGAAGCCGGCCAAATCACGCAGCACTTCGGGGAAGTTGTCCCCGGGATCCGGCAGCCTGCCATAGCGCAGCGCCCGGCTGGCCGCCGGCATGCCGCCCGGCGCCCGGCCGATGCCAAGGTCGATGCGTCCCGGATACAGCGCCTCCAGCACGCGGAAATTCTCCGCGACTTTATAGGGGCTGTAATGCGGCAGCAGCACCCCGCCCGATCCCACCCGGATCCGCGCGGTCTGTGCGGCAATCGCCGGAATGAGCACTTCGGGGGACGATCCGGCAAGGCCGGCGGTGTCATGGTGCTCGGATACCCAGTAGCGCGAGTAGCCCCAGCGGTCGGCCGCCTTGGCCAGCTCGATCGTGTTGCGCATCGCCTCCACGGGCGTTTCGCCGGCGGCGATCGGCGATTGGTCCAGTATTCCCAGCTTCAGCATAAGCTCTCTTCCTTCCCTGCCGGCCCGCCCTCCTCCGGATGGAGCGGGCGGAGCCGTTCCGGTTTTTCCTGTTATTATACTCCTTCCCTTCTTTCCATAAAAACAGGCCTTCCGCGGCTGCGGAAGGCCGTCCGGGAGAAGGCGGGCTACTGCTGCCGATTCTCCGCGATATATTTGTCCATGTTTTCGTTATAAGTCCGCATGGCGGTGTTGACGTCGAGATTGTCCTTAACGATCGTCTTCATCAAATTGGTAATGTCGTTAAAGGCTTTCTCGGCAAACTCGGTCGGCGGGAAGGCGGGCGCCGGCTTCGTCTTGAATACGGCCTGGATGTTTTTGCCCTTGAGCACGTCCAATTCTTTGCCGAATTCGTCCTGGAACTTCTTGTCCTTCAGCACGGAGCCTTTTCCCAGATGGGCCATATCCAGCTGCACTTCGTCGGAGACGACCGTACTCATAACCTTGAAGGCCGCGTCTTCATGGGTCGTGCCTGGGGACAGCAGCATGATGTGCATGTCCGCCTGTGTTCCGATGCCCGGCCGTTCCGGGAAGGTCGGATATTCGGCAAGATCCCAGTTGCTCCAGACGTCCTTCACGTCGTTCAGCGGCCCCAAATCGTTGAGCCCGGCGAGCATGGCGATGTTCCGGTCCTTGACGAAGGAATTGACGCCCGAGCTGAACGGCTGCACCTTGCCGTTGCCGGGAATGGAATAGATGTCCTTCACCATCTGCAGGACCCTTTTCCAGTCGTCCGTGTTCACGATTGATTTGTAGGTCTTGGGGTCGATCAGCGGCAGCGAAAGCTGGGAAGCCGGGCGGTAGACGGAGTCCGGTTCGAGTCCGCGGTATTGGACATCGTCTTCCTTCCGCGTCAGTTTTCTGGCCAGTTCCGTCACCTCGGACCAGGTCAGGCCGTCCTTCGGGTAGGCGACGCCGAATTTGTCGAAGATATCCTTGTTGTAGTACAGTGCGTTAAACTGTACGTAGTAGGGCAGGCCCACGAGGTAATCGGTCTGGTTGTTGGCCTTGACCGTATCGAGCGTTTCCGGAGTGAATCGGCCGAGATCGAAGTTGTTTTTCTTGAAGATCTCCGTCATGTCGCGCTGCAGGCCGATCCGCTTGGTTCCCTGAATCGTCAGGGAGTTGGTGACATTGATGTCCGGCAGTTCCCCCCTCGCGATCAGATTCTCGAAGGAATTGGTTTTGTCGTCGAGCCAGACCACCTGAACGGTAATATACGGATACTTTTTCTGTACCGGATCAATGACGTAGCGCTGCACTTCGGTCTGGGTCATATAGCTTGGCCGTATCCCGAACGTGACGGTCACCGGTTCCTGCTTCGCTTCCTTCGCCGCTTCACCCCCTTTGGCATCGCTTTCATTCGCTTGCGAAGCTGTCCCCGCACCGCCGCAGCCAGCTGTCAGAACCCCAAGCAGCGCAAGGGAAGCCATCCATGTCCACGCTTTTTTCATCGAGTTGCCCCTCCGTAATGAATAGTTGATCACCGTTTATTATTTCGGAAACCGCAGCCGAATACTATGCAGTCAGCCGTGTTTTTCATGGATGTATTTGATCTTCGGCCGCGTCACTCAAAATGAAAATACCGGTTGACCGGATACGGGGTTACGATCTCCCGGGACTGGGCCAGGGACAGGTAGCGCGGATGGGCGAATTTCTGGCGGAAGCGTGTCGGAGAAATGCCTTTGGCGGCGCGGAAACAACGGGAAAAATAATGCTCGTCCTCGAACCCGGCCCGGTAGGCGATCTCTTTCATCGTCCAGTTCTCCTGGAGAATCAGCTGACAGGCCAGTTCAATTCGTTCCCTTAGTATGGCCGCCCGCGGGGATATGCCGAAATACCGCGCATACTGGCGGGAAAAGTGCTCATGCGACCAGCCGACGGACTCCGCAATCTCCACCACCGTGAGCGAGGAGCGGGACAAATTCCGCAGCAGGTATTCCCGCGCGCGCACAAGGGGCCCGGGAATTTCCCGGCCCGCCTGCGCTTTATCCAGGGAACGGACCCGCTCCTCCAGCTCGCCCAGAATGGCGCAGAACAGCATGCGGCTGCGCGGCCCGCGGTTCCAGCCATCACCCGCATTCAGCTCGAGCAGCCTCTGCAATAGCAGAGGGATGGCCGGCGCCTGGTCGGCGGGAATCCGGTCCGGGCCGCCGCGGGACAAAAAGGGGAACAACGCGCCGCCGTCGATTCCTTCTTTCCAGGCAAACCTGACGAACAAATGGCGCGTGGGCGCTTCCGGGTCGAACCGGCACGTATGGACAATACCGGGACGGGTAATGACGTAGCACGGCTCGTTCAGCCGGTAGGAACACCCGCCGATTTCGTATTCCGTTCCGCTGCCCGCCGGAAAATAGATTACCTCGTACTGTTTGAGCGCCCTTGGTTTAAGCACCCACCCGGCCTTCATGATAAAATCGCCGGCCAGCAGCAAATCGGGCAGTATCCATTCTTTAGAGGAAATTATGGCGCATCCCTCCCGCAGCCGCAGGCCGGCGGGACCTGCGCCCGCCTTGCACCTGCGTTTCTCCATTCAGAGTACAGGGATTGCGTCCGCCGGACAAGCCCCCCCGGACAGGAACCGGCGGACAGCCGTTTCAACTCAGGAGCTGCCGGGGCGGAAATCAATCGGTCGTTATACCTACAGGAAATGTCCGGAACTTGTCGAATTAAGCGGAAGAAATGATTTTGCTGATCCGTTTATCGAAAGCGGGTGTTGGACGATTTTATACCTGAAACGGCTTACCCTGATTTACGGTCTGCTCTACCCCCTCGTTCTGCTGTTCGGAACCGTGCCCAAGGGGCTGGTCGGTCTGTTCGGCTTTCTGCTGATTTGCGGTTGTATCGCCCTGTGGGAACTGCGGGGCGGCATAGCGGCTTCCGTCTATGCTTCCGTATTCGTCCTGCTTGTCTATTTTCTGAGGCTGGACCTGGACGAAGGAGCCATTGTCACCGGAATTCTGCTCTATTTCGCTCTCGGCGCCGGCGGAGGCTGGTTCATCTCGACCCTGCGGAACCAGCAGCGGCGGATTGAACAGGAGATCCGCGAGCGAAAGGAGTACCAGGAGCAGTTGTATGCCAAGGACATGCTTCTGTCGAACGCCGTCAAAATGGCCGGGCTGGGGCCGTGGACTCTGCATCTGCCTACGCAGATGCTGGATCTGGGCGACGAACTTCTGGAAATGATGGGGTATCGAAAAGGCGAGGTGGAAAACCGGCTTCCGTTGATTCATTTTGTCTACCGGTATATTGTTCACGAGGATGGGCCGGGCGTCCTGCAAAAATATCTCGAGGCTTCCGGGAAGCCGGACGGGCCCCGTGCCGGCCGCGTGGAATGCCGTCTTCTGCACAAGGACGGATCCGTCCGCGATGTCCTGATCGCCTACCAGAGGGGGACCGGAAATCCGGACTTCCTCTATGGAACCTCGCAGGACATTTCCGAAATCAGGCGGACCCAGTCCCGGCTGAAGACGGCCATAAACCGGCTGGAGGATCTCCGGTACGCCCTGGATGAATCCTGTCTCGTCTCCATTACCGATGCGGATGGCCGGATTACTTACATTAACGATAAATTTTGTGGTATTACCGGGTACAGCCGCGAAGAATGGATGGGCCGGAGCCACCGGCTGATCAACAGCGGCTGCCACGATCCGCTGTTCTTCGCCGACATGTGGCGGACGATCCGCCGCGGCGACATCTGGAGGGGAGAAATTGTCGGGCGCGCCAGGAATGGTACGCTTTTCTGGACTGATACCACGATCGTTCCGTTCAAGGATGACCGGAATGTCCCTTACCAGTATATTTCCATACGCACCGATATCACGGACAGGAAGAAAGCGGAGGAGCAGATCCGTTACCTCGCCTATCACGATCCTTTGACCGGGGTACTGAACCGCAGGTTTTTCCTGGAGCGGCTGGAGGAATGCCTGTCCGCCCGGCAAACGGACAGGGGGGCGCTGCTCTTGATGGATCTGGATCATTTCAAGGCGATCAACGACGGATTCGGGCATCTGTTCGGGGACGAACTGCTGAAGGGCTTTACCGGCATGCTTCAGGGTTTCGCCGGTGCGGACGGGCTTCTGGCGCGGCTCGGCGGTGACGAGTTCCTGCTTTATTTGCCGGACCGCTCGGAAGAAGAGGCCGTCATCTGCTGCCGGAAGCTGCTGGAGCGGTGCGCGCTTCCCCTGCACATTCAGGGGAGGGAGCTGGCGGTCTCTGTCAGCATTGGGGTCAGCCTGTTCCCCGAACATGGCGGCCATGCGGAAGAATTGCTGCAGTGCGCGGATATTGCCCTGTATGAAGCAAAAGCCGCGGGCAGAAACAAATACATCCTGTATAGGCCCGGCCCGAAAACAAAAAAGGCGGCTGATTAATGCCCCCCTTCCCCGGCCGGACCGGATGTCCGGACTTTCTGCCGGCTTATGGACGAAAACCCGCGCTCCATCCGCCAAAGCCTCATCCTGTACAAGTTCCCGGAATAGAAAGCTGGATGCGCATTCAAGGCGGGCCGCCGGCCGGGCGGGAGAGCCCGCAAAACGAAGCTGTACACCGCAGGCGCGGCGCCGCACGTCGCGAATCTCGAGAGGCGGCCGCTTGCCGCACGCTTGACGTGGGGCGGACGCCGGCGGCCCGGCGGCACTTGTCAGTCGTGCGGCGGACGCCGGCGTCCTGACGGCACTTGCCAACCGTACGGCGGACGCCGGTCGCGCGGCAAGCGGCGGGCCGGAGGATCAGCTGACCGTCCCCGCTTTATTGACGGAATCGTCAACGACATCCGGATCGTTGACATTGGTTATGCTGAACAAGGTGTTCGACATCGCCAAATCCCCGGTAATGACGGACCCCGAGCCATTGTATTCTTTGGTGGAGGAATTGGGGGAAATGAACACGGAATCTCCATTGTTGACAGCACCGTTATTGGCAACGATCTTGAAGGCACCAACGATCGAAGGCATGAAACCATCTCCTCAGTTTGGCAGGTA
>Ga0310828_1000578_pt1 | contig 33878 bp, 31 predicted proteins | sample WT_ome_3_FD_202242 | JGI IMG/M metagenome (GOLD analysis project Ga0310828, IMG submission 202242) | Sorghum-adapted microbial communities enriched on wild type (WT) sorghum from Joint BioEnergy Institute, Emeryville, California, United... ... | reverse complement strand
CCACCGGCGACCTCGACCACACCGTCATCCACGCCGTCCTCGTCACCGCCGGCCGCGCCACCGGACTCGACCACACCGAAGCAACCAAAACCGTCGCCTCCGGACTACGCACCGGCATGAGCAAGCCGCGGGAGAAGGCGGCCTAGGGAACGCACTGACAGGACCCGTCCCAAGCGTCCCCGCCCAGGTCAGCCCTGGGACGGATTGAACTCCTGGGATGGATCGATCCGTCCCAGGGCCTGCTTGAAGGAGACCTATGAAAGCACAGACCGGACCGAGCCATGGCGCTTTGGTGTTGGACACCCTTCGGGCAGCGGTGACCCGCTATGTTGTGCTGCCTTCGTCGGAAGCGGCCGACGCCGTGGTGCTGTGGATCGCAGCAACTCACGCCCAACCGGCGTGGGCCCATGCACCGCGGCTGGTGATCCGGGCACCGGAGAAACGGTGCGGGAAGTCCCGGCTTCTCGATGTCGTAGAAGCCACTTGCTACGCGCCGCTGATCACGGTCAATGCCTCCCCGGCCGCGGTGTTTCGGGCGATCGGGAACGACGAACCCCCAACCCTTCTGGTAGACGAGGCGGACGCGATCTTCGGAGGCAAGAACGCCGACGCCAACGAAGACCTCCGCGGCCTGCTCAACGCAGGGCACCAACGCAACCGACCGGCCATCCGCTTCGACATTACCACTCAGACGATCCAGAAGATGCCTACCTTCGCGATGGCAGCGCTAGCGGGGATTGGTGCTCTCCCCGACACCATCGAAGACCGGGCTGTTGTGATCCGGATGCGTCGCCGCGCTCCGGGCGAGGCGGTAGCCCCGTATCGATATCGCCGCGACGCTCCAGCGCTACGGGCACTCGCGGAGCAACTTCATGACTGGCTCCGAGCCAATCTGGCTGTGCTTGAGGAAGCGGAGCCCGCCATGCCCGTTGAAGACCGGGCCGCCGACACCTGGGAACCGCTCGTGGCTGTTGCCGACCTTGCGGGCGAGTCCTGGCCTGACCGCGCCCGCCAGGCCTGTCTGGCACTCACCGCCGACCACGACGCTACGGCTGCCACTTCACTGCGAACACGGCTGCTGGCCGACTGCCGTGCCGCCTTCGGTGACGAGGATGCTCTGCCCACGGCCACACTCCTGGAGCGACTCAAAGCGGATGAAGAGGCCCCGTGGGCTACATACGGCCCGACCGGGCTCACACCAAAGAAATTGAGCGATCTGCTCCGCGAGTACGACATTCGCTCAGCGAACATCCGCTTTCCAGACGGCCGACAGGCCAAGGGCTACCACCGTGCCGCTTTCGCTGACGCCTGGAGCCGTTATTGCCCGGTAGACAACCGTCACGATCGGGACCCGTCCTTTCCGTCCCAAGCGTCCCAGCCCAGGTCAGCGCGGGACGAGTTGACCCTCTGGGACGGATCGATCCGTCCCAACCCGCTTCAGGCTGACTATGGCTTCGCGGTGGCGGCCGCTCCGAGCGAACCCGTCTGCATCCGATGCCGCACCGCACTGAGCTACGACGACGGCACCCACACCCACCCGACCTGTGCAACCGCATGAGGAGAAACCGAGTGGACCCAGTACCCACGCTCTACACCGCCGAAGAAGCCGCGCACGTCCTCCGAGTACGGCGAAGTTGGCTCGAACGGCAGGCCGCCGCACGGAAGATCCCGTTCACCATGCTCGGAGGCTCCTACCGGTTCACAGCCGCACACCTTGACCAGATCGTGTGCATCTTCGAATCACTGCCCGCCGAAACACCACGCACGACTCAGCGCATCCCCGCGCCGCGCACCCGCGCCCAGTCAACCGTCAGCCCTCGGGCCGAGGTTGCACAGCCGCTCAGGCCACGCCCGCGCAGGCAACAGGTGGCCGCGTGACCCCGGACTGATTGATTGGAGCAACGATGGCATACGCAGAGAAGCGTTCAGGACTATGGCGTGCGCGCTGGCGTGGTCCAGACGGAACTCTCGAATCCAAATCCGGATTCAGAACACGCAAGGAAGCCGAGAAATACGGACGGGACCAGGAAGCTGCTATTCGGAACAACACTTACATTGACCCCCGGGCCGGGCGCATCACACTCACCGAATGGGTGAACCTCTGGTTTCCTACGTTGGACCTCGAGCCGACAACCTTGTCCAACTACCGATATCAGATCGAGGTCCATATACTCCCGGAGTTCGGTGATCGCGCACTGATGTCACTCACGCCGGAGGACATCGCCAAGTGGGAGATGGGCCTTATCGGGAGCGGACTATCACGGCGCACGGCTCGCGATGCGCGGTCAACTTTGGCCACAGTGCTTGCCGATGCGATACCCCGGTACATCCAGGTCAATCCCGCCGTGCGCCGGCGGGGGAGAGGTCGCAAGGGTCAACGACGCATCGCACGGATTGAGCAGGAGAGCAAAGCATGGGCCACGCCACTCCAGGCACTTCTCATTGCTGAGCGAGCAGGAGCACTTTCTGGCTGTGATACCGACTTCATACTTATTCTCACGCTCGCCTACACAGGAATGAGATGGGGTGAGGCTGTTGGCCTACCGCCCGAGTGTGTTCGGCGCAACAAACTGGATATTCATTGGAAGCTGTACGAGTTGAATGGCCAGTTCTATCGCGGTAGACCCAAGGCTGGATCGATGCGGACCATCGACCTTCCGCCGTTTCTCAGCGAGATGCTGGCCAGCCTCCTCGACAGGAAGTCCAGCACCAGCATGAAATGCACATGTCAGGAACGGAGGATCCGCAACGACGACATCGAATGGTGCACCGGGTCTGAGTACGTGTTCCTCGGACCCCATGGTGGTCACTTCCGCCGCTCCAACTACAGCGAACGTGTTATGCGGCCGGCGGCAGATGGATGGTATCCGGAGAAGAAGGGGAGCCACCCGCGATCAGCTATGCCCGTCCTGGTCGACGCTGCGGGTCACTTTCCAGGCAGGCCCCTGCCACCGTGGCCGGCCGCCACGCCTGGGGTACCGACGTACACCGCGCCTTCGGGCCGTGGAAGGCCGCGTATTACTGACAGCGTCTTCCCCGCTACGTGGCTGCCCATCCTGCGTGGACTGACGCCTCACGGCTTCCGACATGGGCACCAGACGTGGATGGATGAGCTAGGCACGCCCTACGTCCTCGCATCAGAACGGATGGGACACGAAGTCCAGGGCATGCGTGGCGTCTACAGCCACGTCAGCGAACGAATGCGGAAAGACCTGGTTGATGCCCTGCAAGACCTTTGGGAGCAGTCACTGGAGGAACGGGCCCGGATCGCCCCACGGTCTGCCGTAGGCATCCTCGATTCGATGCTTCGCTGAGCCCTCCGATGGAGTCCTGGGACGGATCGATCCGTCCCAGGACTCCATCCCGTCCCAGGGCTGACCTGCGGTGGGACGCTTGGGACGGATGGGACGGGTGACGGTGGCGCCTGCTAACTGGTCTGTCTACGGATTAGTGCAGCAGTACTTGAGTCGCCACGTAGCAGCTACTGCGGCCTGCGCGCGGCACGGGCGTGCCCTGCCCGGGCTAGCCGCCTGGCTCGGGACTTGCGTCCGCTCATGCCGATGTGCGCATGTGCCACGCCGTTGTCGGTGCGAAATCGCTAGTCCTCGGTTTCGAAACTCACGATGCGCCCCGTCGCCTTATCAACGTCGACCTCGATCCGACCGCAACTACCTGCGGTCGCCTCGACCTCCCAGGTCGGCTTGCCCTGATGGGTGTCTTCCTCGACGTTGATCACGCGGCCGCCGTACGTGTCGGTGACGATACGTCCTGCTGTGTCCTGTCAACCGGCCCCACCCCGTCTGCTGCGTCTGGCACGCCACACGCGGCGTCGCTGTCCGATGCGTCGTGGTCGGGCGAGGCCGCCTCGGACGAGGAAGTCGTAGTCGCAGGTGCCTCCGAGGTCGTGGAGGGAGTGCGCCAGCAGGGAGTTGGCCATGCAAGTAGTCCGCATGGCGGGAATGACACGGGACAAGTCATTCGTGTCCCACGGTCGCGCTGGCACTTATCGGCGCTGACCTGTGGAAACGTCAGTCAGTCGCCAGGGCTAGCGACGATCTTCGAGCGGGCAAAGCAGGCAAGATCCACTCCCATTCTGCTCCCAGAAACGGACATCAAACGACTAGAGGCACCGGCCACTGTGGGGCTCGGTGCCTCTGACCTGGGCTTTTGCTGGTGGAGCTGAGGGGATTTGAACCCCTGACCCCCTCGATGCGAACGAGGTGCGCTACCGGACTGCGCTACAGCCCCTCTCATGCCGCGGAGCCGCAAACAGGCTGGCGGCCGACAGGCCACCGAGCAAAACCCGGAGAGCCTCTGCGCGGCGGCCGACGACGACGATAGCACTTCAGTGACCGACTGCGCGCGGTGGTTCGGTGTCGGCATCGTCCGACTGATCCGGGATGTCCAGTCCGTACGCCGACCGCTCCGCCGAGTCGGTCTCGTCGAGCAGCACGGCAGGTGCGTCGTCCGGACGGTGAAGGAGATCCCATTCGGGCAGCTCGCCTGCGGACGATCCAAGATCGACCGTTCGGACGGTACGGCTCGCCTTGGCCTTGGTGAGGTACGTCGGCAGAGGCACCTCGATCGGATCCCACAGCCCACTGTCCTCGGGGCGACGTCGGCGCGGCCGTGGCGTGGCGGCCGGATGCGGGGTGGATCCGGCCCCCGCTGCAGCCGGGGGAGTGACCCGCTCAGCCCCCACTCGCGCGGCAGGCGGCCCGGCGGACGAGCGTGCCGGCTGCGGAGGAACAGACGAACGCCGCGTGGAGGAGCGGTGTGGGGCTGCCGGTCGAGAGCTGGCAGCGGCTCGGCTCACGCGCCGCCGGGCATCGGTCCGGTGCCGTTGCGCGACCGCGGCCGAGATGGTGAGGAACAGCGCGACCACGCTCACCGGCACGGCGAGCGCCCACCACGGCACAAGGTCGAGCGCACCGAGGACCCCGACGACCGTGGAGAGAGCGATCAGACAGGCGAGCACCCTGCGCCGACGTATGACGGCTGGAGCCGTCGGCATCCGGGGTGCCGGGTCCGTTCCCAGGGAGGGCCCGGCCGTGGCCGCTCGAGGCGAGCCTGGCTTCGTACGTCGTGGCAACACCCGCACCAAGTGGTCAGAACTGTTGTCAGGCACTTCCGGTTGATCGTCGAAAACCTCCCCGTGGCGGCGCAGCCACGCGGGCACCAGGTAGGCAGCCCACGCGGCCACGATCGCCGCATAGATCAGCCCAGTACCCACGAGTAAGAAACGTACGCAAGACGCCGGAAAATACGTGGCAGCAACACCGGTGTGTCGCCGACCTTGCGCCAGAAACCGGCCGGGACCGGGCCCGCCTGCTCGTGCGGCGACCGCGGATGCCTGGAGACGTTGGTCGGGGCCCCCGGCCCTACGGCAGTGCGTGCCGGGGTTGCAGCTCGCGGCTCGAACGCACCGAGCTCATGCTCGAACGTCCCAGCGCGAGGCTCAGGTCCTTTTGTGCTCGAGGGCGAGTCGCTGGCGCAACCTGACCAGCACTCCCTCCGGCGCCTCTTCGGCATGCAACGCGAAGGCGAGGTGGTCTCGCCAGTCACCGTCGATGTGGAGGTAGCGAGGTCGCAGTCCTTCGCTTCGGAACCCCAGCTTCTCGACCACGCGCAGGCTCGCGGTGTTCTCCGGACGGATGTTGATCTCGAGGCGGTGCAACCCGAGGACGAAGAAGCAGTGGTCGGCGGCCAGGGCGACGGCGGTCGGCATGATCCCGCGTCCCGCGTACGCCTGGTCGATCCAGTAGCCGATCTGCGCCCAGCGAGCGGATCCCATCGTGATGCCCGAGACGGTCAGCTGCCCGACCAGGCGGTCGGTCCGGCCTCGAGGATCGTCTGGATCGGCGTACGTCACCACGAACGGCAGGCATGTGCCCTCGCGTGCCTGAGCCAGCAGCGAGCGCGCCATGGAGCGGAAGCTGCGAGGTCGCGAGTCGGAGCCCGGAGGTGGTGTCGCCTCCCACGGCCGAAGCCACGCCGCGTTACGCGAGCGAACCTCGGCCCACTCGCGTGCGTCCCGGACCCGAATCGGGCGCAACCCCACCGGCCCCTCGGACAGCCGGACCGGCCACACACGAGTAGCGGTCGGTCGCGCCCTCGACGGACCCGCGGCCGAGATCGCAGACGACACTGCGGACGTAAACGGTCTTCTCAGGCTGAACCTCCGGCTGACGTGTTCGAAGCGGCGGGAACCGAGTGGTCGCCACCGCGGATCTGATCGACGGCGTGCCGCAGCACGGGGGCCAGCACGGTCATGCCGTCCCGAGCACCCCCGGTCGACCCGGGGAGGTTGACGATCAGGGTCGAACCGGCGACCCCGGCGATGCCGCGCGAGAGGGCCGCGGTCGGAATGCCGCGGTTGACGCCGTACGCACGGATCGCCTCGGCCAGGCCGGGGACCTCGACATCGATCACACGACGGGTCATCTCGGGCGTCTTGTCGTTGGGGTGCAGACCCGTTCCGCCGGTGGTGAGCACGACGTCGTACGCCTCAGCGACCGCTGAGCGCAACGCCTCCAGCACCGGCGCACCGTCTGGTACCACGATCGGATCCGCCACCTCGAAGCCAAGATCTCGAAGCCCGGCCACGAGCACCGGCCCCGCGCGGTCGGCGTAGACGCCGGCAGCCGCGCGGTTCGAGACCGTCACCACACAGCCTCTCACCGCTTACGAGGTCCTCTCACCTTCGAGTCACCTCCCTGGGAATCACCCAGTGCCGCCGGGGCGCGGGGTGGTTCCCGGCTCGACACTGCCAACGATCTCACGCCGAGCGGCGCCAGTCACCGGACCTACCGCCCGTCTTCTCCTCCACACGGACGTCTGTGATCACCCCTTGGGGATCGAGGGCCTTCACCATGTCGATCAAGGCGAGCCCGGCCACGGAGACGGCGGTCAGCGCCTCCATCTCCACGCCGGTGCGGTCGGTGGTGCGTACCCGTGCCGTGATCCGGACTCCTTCATCCACGACGTCGAGGTCGACGTCGACGCCAGTGATCCGGATCGGGTGGCAGAGCGGTACGAGATCGGGGGTGCGCTTGGCCGCCATGATTCCCGCGACCCGGGCGACCGCGAGCGCATCCCCCTTGGGTACGCCCGAGCCCCTGAGCAGCTCCACGACGTGAGGGGAGAGGAGCACCCGACCGGTGGCCGTCGCCGTCCGCATGCTCTCCGCCTTGGCGGAGACGTCGACCATCCGTGCGGCACCGCGTTCGTCGAGGTGGGTGAGGCCCCGGCCGGTTTGTCTGGGGCCGGTCGGGCTGGGCTCCCATGACGACTCGGCGGGGTCGACCTGCCGCGGATCTGGCGGGGGTTCCCCCGGTTGTCGGGGCTCAACGATGTCGGGCATGGCGCCCGCCTCCTCGGGCTACCGGGGTGTGTGACCCCGCGACCAACGTCCTTCCCGGCTGACGTTGGCCGTCGTGTGTCGGCACGGTGGCTACGGAAGAGCTCGTGTGTCGAGCACCATGACGTCGAGCGTCGTACCGGGCGCGACGTCGGTCACGTGCTCGGGGACGATCGCGAGTGCGTTCGCCCGGGCAAGTCCGGCGACGAGGTGCGAGCCAGGTCCTCCGGCCGGGCTGATCTCGCCGCGCCCGTCCTCGCCCAGCGCGTACTCCACTCGTGAATACTGCCGCCGACCGGCCGGCGATCGCCAGCCGGACCGCACGGTCGCCGGCACGCTCGGCACGGTGTACGGCTCAGCTCCGATCATCTTCCGGAGGGCAGGTCGTACGAAGACGAGGAACGAGACGTAGGCGCTCACCGGGTTGCCCGGCAGGGTGAAGATCGGGGTGTCGTCGGCGCCGATCGTTCCGAACCCTTGTGGCATCCCCGGCTGCATCGCGACCCGGCTGAACTCGACCTGGCCGAGTCGCTGGAGGGCGTGCTTCACGATGTCGTACGCACCGACGCTCACGCCGCCGCTGGTCACGACCAGGTCGGCGCGGACGAGCTGTTCCTCCAGCACGGCGAGGAAGGTGCTCTCGTCGTCGGGCACGACGCCGACCCGGTAGGGGATGGCGCCGGCCTCCTTGGCCGCAGCCGCCAGGGCGAAGCTGTTGGCGTCGTAGATCGTGCCGTACGGGAGTGGCTCACCCGGGTCGCGGAGCTCCGAGCCGGTCGACAGCACCACGACACGCGGGCGCGGTCGTACGCGTACCCGGGAGCGCCCAGCGGCGGCGAGCATGGCGATCTGCCGGGCGTCGAGCGGCGTGCCTGCGGTGAGGAGCGGTTGACCTGCGGTGACGTCCTCGCCACGTCGGCGGATGTAGCGGTTGTCGGCCGGTGCGCGGCGGATCGTCACCTTGGCGACACCGCCGTCGGTCCACTCGACCGGAATCACCGCGTCAGCTCCGGTCGGGACAGGGGCGCCCGTCATGATCCGGAGGGCGTGGCCCGGTGCGAGCGCATGCGCCCTGGTGTCACCGGCTGCGATGTCTCCCACGACCGGCAGGACGACCGGCGAGTCCTCCGATGCGCTCGCGACGTCCTGCGCACGGACGGCGTAGCCGTCCATTGCCGAGTTGTCGAAGGAGGGCAGGTCGATGGTCGAGGCCACGTCCTCGGCCAGGGTGCAGCCGTGCGCGTCGAGCAGGTTCTGCTCGAACGGCGGCAACTCCTGGACGCCCGCGAGCACGGTCGCGAGGTGCTCGTCAACGCTTCTCATGGCTCCTCACCGCCCTGACGATGACCAGGCGTGGCGGGTGTCTGGTAGCTACCGATGGTCTCCACACACCTTGTGGGTACGACTGACCGGCGGACGTGAAACGTACGACTCAACGCTCGGCGCCGTTCACGAACCGCTTCAGCCAGTCGAAGAACTCCGGTCCGAGGTCCTCGCGATCGCAGGCGAGGCGGACGATCGCGCGGAGGTAGTCGGCCTTGTCTCCGGTGTCGTAACGCCGCCCGTGGAAGAGGACGCCATGCACCGGCCCGCCGAGGTCTGCAGGCCGATGGGCGAGGGTGCGGAGCGCATCGGTGAGCTGGATCTCACCGCCGCGTCCGGGTGGCGTCTCCCGGAGTACGTCGAACACCTCCGGCGACAGGACGTAGCGGCCGATGATGGCGAGGTTGCTCGGTGCGTCCGCGGCATCGGGCTTCTCGACCAGGTCGGTCACCCGCACCACGTCGGGTTCGTCGGTCGGCTCCACCGCCGCACAGCCGTACAAGTGCACCTGGGCGGGATCGACCTCGATCAACGCGACGACGCTGCCGCCCTTCTCCCGTTGCACGTCGATCATGCGAGGAAGCAGCGGATCGCGGTGGTCGATCAGGTCGTCGCCGAGCAGAACGGCGAACGGCGCGTTGCCCACGTGTTGGGCTGCGCAGAGCACGGCGTGACCGAGACCCTTGGGCGCACCCTGACGGACGTAATGGACGTCGGCCAGTTCACTGGAGACGGTCACCTCGGCGAGCTTCTCCAGGTCGCCTTTCTCGCGGAGGGCCTCCTCCAGCTCGTACGCACGATCGAAGTGGTCTTCCAGCGGTCGTTTCCCACGACCGGTGACCATGAGGACGTCACGAAGTCCGGCGGCGACGGCCTCTTCGACGACGTACTGGATCGCCGGTTTGTCGACGACCGGCAGCATCTCCTTCGGCGTCGCCTTGGTCGCGGGAAGGAAGCGGGTACCCAGACCTGCGGCGGGTATGACCGCCTTCCGGACGCCGGTATCGGTTCTGCCACCCCGGGCGTCAGCGCTCTGGGCGATTGTGTTGGGCGAGGCACTGTCAGCCATGCCCTTGACCCTAATCGACCAAGGGTGCGCCCGCTGGCGGTGGCCGCCGGTGGCCCCGGCTCGAACACGGCGGGTGACAGGCGTCTGCCACCCGTCCGGGATCGCCGGCTCGCAGGGACGACGGTGCGGTGTGGGCTTTCCGGAACTGGCAACTTTTGAACGCAATCTGAATACCCCTCGTTTTAATCTTTCAAAGTGCCCACACGGAGGCCGATTATTGAGGAAAGATAACGACGTATGCGGGGTGGGCGGTTCAAGGTGCACAGCGCCGCGGAGGACAAGGAGCGGCTGCGCAAGCGGATCATGCTAAGGCGTGGGCGACTACGGCCTGCTGAGTTGCGCGAGGCGGCCGTGGCCCTGCGCGACGTTCTCCTCGCCACACCTGAGGTCGGTCGAGCTGCGGTCGTCGCGGCTTACGTCAGCGTGGGCACCGAGCCGGGCACTGGGCCGCTTCTCGAGGCGCTCAGCCGGCGCGGGATCCGGGTTCTGCTCCCGGTGGTGGAGCGGGACCTCGACCTGAACTGGGCCGCGTACACCGGACCAAGTGCCCTGGCGCCGGCTCGGTTCGGTCTGCTCGAACCCACCGGGCCACGGCTCGGCAAGGAGGTCATCGCTACGGCCGATGCCGTGCTGCTGCCGGGGCTTGCCGTCGACCGGACGGGCATGCGGTTGGGTCGCGGTGGCGGCAGCTACGACATGGCGCTGCCACGGGTGGCACGAGAGGCGTTCAGCTGCGTCCTGCTGCACGAGGGGGAGCTGTTCGACGAGCCGGTCCCCAGTGACCGGCACGACTGGCGGGTGCGAAGTGCAGCGCTGCCGTCCGGGCTGATTCGCTTCGATCCGGTATGAAGCCGGCGGGCTCAAAGACAAGCCAGCGCCTTTGAGCTCCCACAAGCCCACTTCACGTGGTCATTGAGCGGGCGGACGTGGGTCGCGGGCTGACGTGGGTCATGGAAAGCCGGTGCGTCACGGACGCAGCGTCAGGCGATGCTCGGTCAGTCGGTCCACCGCCCCTTGGCTGAAGGGCCACGACACGCTCTCCCCGGCAATCCACGGCTCCACCTGGTCGGTGTAGTGCCGCGACCACGGATGGCCGGACACCCCGGTGAGGTTGATCCAACGCGAACGGTCGAAGTCGGCGAGGTCGACCACCATCCGCATCGAGGGCAGTGCGGTCACGCGGTAAGCCTCGCCGAGGGAGCCGGACCGGGCCGCGTTCCATCCGGTCGCGAGGACGACATCCGAACCTCCCCCGACGGAGTACGGCCCGCGGTTGAACAGCGCCTCGAGGAGACCCACACCGCTTGACCCCAGCGGCATGTTCACGAGGTGCAGCCGGTGCAGGTTGCCCCACTCCCAGCGCTGCGGGTCCTTGGCGAGCACGCGGGTCAGCTCGAGCCGGGCCCGGGTGAGCGCCTTGACGAGGATCGCGTCCCGGTCTTCGCGCACCTTCTTGGTGCGCACGTCGTCCCACCAGGGGTTGTCCGGCTGCCGCACCAACCGACGGACGACCTCGTACCATCGGTCGCCGCCGTCGGGCCAGGCGTCGCGTGGCAGCTCGTCGCGGAACGTCAGCGCCAGGATGTGCCACCAGACCGCGTTGAAGTACGCGGCCGGCGCGGAGTCGGCGGGTTGGGTGTAGTCCCAGTCGTCGAAGAGTCGCTGGGCCTGCGCGGTGAACCGGTTGACCTTCACCTGGCGCAGGTACGGCACGAGGAACGCGGCATGAGCGTTGTAGGTGTCGGTCTGGATCCGCTGCATCGTGGCGGCGTCGACCTTGCCGCGCTGGATCGCCTCCTGCAGCAGGTCGCCGATCCGATCGCTGCGGTATCCGTAGGCCGGTCGGTCGGTGAGGCGGTACGGGTAGTTCCGCGGAGCGATGGCTTGGTTCGCCGTGACGATGACTCCGCTCGGCGGATCCCACACCGACGGGAGCTGGTCGAACGGTATCCGGTGGGACCAGTCGTACTCCCGTGTCCATCCCGGTACCGGCCACTGTCCGGTGCCGTGGCGTCGGATCGGGATCCGGCCTGGTGCCTGGTAGCCGATGTGTCCGTCGACGTCGGCGTAGACCATGTTCTGCGCCGGCACGTCGAGCAGCTTGGCGGCTGCCCGGAAGTCCGCCCAGTCGTGGGCGGCGTTCAGTCGGAAGATCGCCTCGGCCGTCGTGCCGGGGTCGAGCGCCGTCCAGCGCAGCGCCACGGCGGTACGCCAGCCGCCCTCGGCCGCCCGACGGCCGACGTCGGAGCGGTTGACGGCACGTCGTACTTCCTCATGGACGTCGGAGATCAGCGGGCCGTGCCGGGTGGCTCGGACCGTGATGCCGATCGGTTCCTGGTCGGCGATCCCGATGGTCTCTCGCCGGATCGCCAGGGGACGCAGGGAGTCCTCGTCGAGATAGCGGTCTCCCGACAGGCGCTCCACGTAGAGGTCCATCACGTCGGCACCGAGATTGGTGAAACCCCACGCGATGCGGTCGTTGTGGCCGATGATGATCCCGGGCACGCCAGCGAACGAGAACCCGGACACGTCGAAGCGGCATGCAGGAGACGGGTCCGGGCAGTGCAGACCCATCTGGTACCAGATCGACGGGAGGCTGGCCGCGAGGTGGGGATCGTTGGCCAGCAAGGGTTTGCCGGTCGTCGTGTGTCTGCCGGAGACCACCCAGGAGTTCGAGCCCAGACCGGTGGTGGGGCCGCCGAGGTCGCTCGGAACGATTGCGCTCTCGAGCAACGCCTTGACCTGCCGCAGCGCCTGGACCGTCTCGTCCGGCAGCGTCGCCCTACCCGGGCTGCGCGGATTCGCCTGTCCGGTCGATGGCTCGGTGACGATCGGAGCGTGGCGGTTGTACGGATAGGCGGGGTAGAGCTCGTCGACCCGGGATCGTGGAACCCGTGTCGAGATCAGCGCCCGGTCGATCTCGTCGTCGAGGTTGGACCGCAGATCCCATGCCATCGCCTTGAGCCAGGCGAGTGAGTCGACGGGCGTCCACGGTTCCGGGCGCTCCGACGGGCCGAACATTCCCATCGTGTACTCGACGGAGAGCCGAGATCCACTGTGGCTGGAGAGGAACGCGTTCACGCCGTCGGCGTACGCCTCGAGATACCCCCTCGTGCGCGCCGACAGCAGGGGGAACTCCTTCTCGGCCACGCGCCGCCAGCCGAGGGTCCGGATCAGCGCGTCGGTCGGCACGAGGTCCTCGCCGAACCACTCCGCGAGCCGGCCAGCTGTGAGCCGGCGTTTGAAGTCCATCTCGAAGAAGCGGTCCTGGGCGTGGACGTAACCCTGGGCGCGGAAGAGATCCTCCGACGTGGCGGCGTAGATCTGCGGGATGCCGTACGCGTCCCTGCGTACCTCAGCGGTCGCAGACAAGCCGGGAAGTGCGGCGCGACCGTCGTAGGTCGGCAGTGACTGGCGGACGGTCATGACCACGATTCCCGTAGCGAAGATCATGCAGAAGACCAGCGGGATCACTACAGCCAGCGCGAGCCGCGTCACCAGTCGTCGTCGCACGCTCCGCAGCCTAACGGTCAAGTCCTGCACGGCTGCCTCGATCCTCGCTGTCCGGCTTTGGTCGGCACGCCAAGATCATCTCGCCGCGAGGATATCCGGCCGGTTCCGGCAGCGAGCGGGCTTGATTTTCTCGTCCGGCTCCCTTGTTCTGGGATCGATGCCAGGAGAAGAGTGCGCCGTGCCGTAAGGGCGCCTCGTCGGCCCCCGGTTGCCAGCGCCTATGGCTTCATGGCATTAACTCTGCTGTAATCGTCAGAGGGTCAAGGGGCACGCAAAGCTACGGGTTATTGACGGGGGGTAATCCCATTGGGGAAGTCGGTATCAACTTGATGCAGGCCCTTGGATACCCGACCCGAGCGGCATTAACATGCCCGAAAATTGCGCGAGGGCCCTGGCGGTGTTCGCTCGGTCGGCACCTGCCGCCCCACGGCAACTCCGACGGGGGTTCGAGAGGGTGCTGCGGGAACCTCGAGGGTTTTGCCGACGGAGCAGACTCCCGGGGGCCCCGCATCAGAATGTCCGGACGAGGTAACGAGACGGTCGCGAGACGATGGCGATAAGCAGGCAAGACGAACAACGCATCGGCATGGCACACCCGCTCTCGTGCCTCGGCGCCGCCTGCCGGTCATCGGTGGCGGCTCGCAAGACCTCACACAGCTTCGTCGGATGTCCCGGGGTCACTCCCCGGGCTGGCAGCTACGTGAGCCGGACATGATGCAGGTCACGACATCACGCGCCTATCCACTGCGAGTGGCGAGCCGCACGAAGTGTCGTGACCATTCTCTTTCTTCCGGTGCTGTTCACAGGCACCGGACATGCACGACGAGCTTGCCTGCCGGTACCCCGGTACGTCGAGGCAAGCCGATCCCCCATGAATAAGAAGGGGCACACGTAGAGATGAGTGACTCTGTTAGCCAGCAGACGGCGCTCGACCGTCGCACGTTTCTCTTCGCGTCGGCGGCCGCGGCCGGCGCAGTCATGCTCGGCGCCTGTTCGAGTGGGACCACGGAGGGCGGCGGAGGCGACTCTGATTCGGGCTCCTCTGATGGCGCCACGACAGGTAAGGGGTCCGCGACCGAGCCGCTGCCCAAGCCCACGAAGTTCAACGAGGCGCCCATGCTCAAGCAGATGGTGGAAGCGGGAGAGCTTCCACCGGTCGAGCAGCGCCTCCCCGATAATCCGTACGTCATTCCCCACAAGTGGGCGAAGCCCGGCAAGTACGGCGGCCAGCTGTTGATGGTAACCAAGCCGGGTACGGGTGGTCCGGTCGATCCCTCCGTCAAGGAGTACATGTACGGCCACTCGCCCCTGCGGTGGCTCAACGACGGTCTCGACATCGGACCCGGCCTGGTCGAAAGCTGGGAGTCGAACGAAGACGCGTCGGAATGGACGCTGCACTTCCGCAAGGGTCTGAAGTGGTCCGACGGTCACCCCTGGTCCACCGAGGACATCATGTTCTGGTGGGAGGACATGGTCCTCAACGAAGACCACCCGGACGTGCCGCCGGACGAGGCGCGTTCCGGAAAGGGGACGCTGGCGAAGTTCAGCGCGCCAGACGAGACCACCTTGGTGATGACCTTCGACGCGCCGGCTCCGCTCACCGCCGACCGTCTGGCGATGTGGGTGAACGGCACCGTCGGCAATGGCCCGAAGTGGATGGCGCCGAAGCACTACGCGAAGCAGTTCCACCCGAAGTACAACCCGAGCGTGGGCAAGGACTGGGCCGCGCAGGGCAAGGTCTTCGAGCTCAAGGTCGACTGGTCGCGTAACCCTGAGTGCCCCACGATGACCGGGTGGAAGCTCAAGTCGTTGCAGGAAGGTCGCCAGGCGATCTACGAGCGCAACCCGTACTACTACGCCGTCATGCCGAACGGTGACCAGCTGCCCTACGTGGACCAGCTGAACTTCACCATGACCCAGGACGACGAGGTCGGCAAGCTTCAGGCCCAGCAGGGCAAGCTCGACTACGTCCAGGGTCAGTTCGGCCCGCCGGTTGGTCTGCGCGACATCTCGGCGATGAAGGCCGCCGAGTCCACGTCCGGCATGGAGGTGATCCTCTGGGACGGCGGGTCCGGCACCAGCTCGATGTTCTTCATGAACTACGACATGAAGGACGAGAAGATGCGCGCGCTGGTCCGCGAGCCCAAGTTCCGCCAGGCCCTGTCGCTCGCAGTCAACCGCGAGGAAATCCAGAAGGCGCTCTACTTCAACACCGGTGAGCTCACCACCGGCACGCTGAGCCCGAAGGCCAAGGAGTACCTCGTCAACGACGAAGGTAAGAAGGTCTACCGGGACTGGCGGGATTCGTACGTCAAGCACGACCCGGAGGCGGCGAAGCGCCTGCTCGACGAGATCGGCGTGGTCGACAAGGACGGCGACGGGTTCCGCGAGATGCCCGACGGGTCGCCGCTGCGGATCCGGCTCGACTACCCGGCCGACACCGACCAGGAGCACATCTCCAAGAACGAATACCTGGTGCGCGACTGGGAGCAGATCGGCATCAAGGCGGTCCAGAACCCTGTCGCGCCGGAGGCCTTCTCCGACCAGTGGAAGGCCGGTGAGCTCTTCGCCCACTCGGCGTGGGAGGTCGGCGACGGCCCCAACCACCTGGTGTACCCGCAGTGGTTGGTGCCGATCGAGCCGGAGCGTTGGGCGCCGCTCGAGGGTCAGATGTACAACGTCCGTGGTACGCCGGCTGAGAAGCAGCAGCTCAACCTCGACCCGTACAAGCGGACACCGCCGCGGATGGAGCCGGAGCCCGGCGGCCCGATCGAGAGGCTCTGGAAGTTCTACGACCAGACCAAGGTCGAGCCGGACGAGATGGAACGGACTCGACTCGTGTGGGAGATGATCAAGATCCACATCGAGGAAGGCCCGTTCTTCATGGGTGTCGTGGCTAACACCCCACGGGTGATCCTTGCGAAGAAGGAGCTGAGAAACGTTCCACGCAAGGAGAACCTCGCGCTCGGTGGGTTCGCGAACCCGTGGATCCACCCGACGCCGGCCGTCTACGACCCTGAGTGCTACTACTGGGAGAACCCTGACGCTCACCAGGCCTGACGAGGGACCGTGCATGCTGTGGGGCTCGCGACCACACTGCGTGCCCCACAGCATGCCGGTGTCTAAAGCCGCCTTACTCCACGAGGTGACCGCCGGTCGCTTCGCTGCGGAAGCCGCGCTTGCATCGCCGGGCGCGAGGATTCCGTGTGGAGCCGGGCACCAAGCAGCCGCAGTCCGGACGGGAGACCATCGCCATGCTTGCGTTCATCGTGCGCCGCAGTCTCTACATGGTCGTCACCCTTTTCATCATCTCGATCGTGAGCTTCATCCTGATCGAGGCTCCTCCGGGTGACGCACTCACCGCCGAGATCCAACGTCTGCGGGCGATCGGGAACAACGTCTCCCAGGACCAGATCACCGCGCTCGAGATCCGCTATGGCGTGAAGGACCCGGTGATCGAGAAGTACGGCAAGTGGATGTTCGGTATCGGCACCGAGGGCTGTGGTTTCGTCTGCGGTGACTTCGGCCAGTCGTTCTCGCGCCGGACGCCAGTCGGCGACCTCGTGTGGGGCCGAATGGGTTACTCGGTTCTCCTAGCCGGTAGCGCCGTGGCGATCGCGTGGCTGATCGCGATACCTGTCGGGGTGTATTCGGCTACCCATCGATATTCGATACCCGACTACATCATCACCACGATTCAGTTCATCGGCGTCGCGATTCCGGAGTTCCTGCTCGCGTTGATCGTGCTGGTCTTCGCTGCCCGGGTCCTCGGTGCCGACGTCGGCGGGCTGTTCTCGAACGAGTTCCAGAACGCGCCCTGGAGCTTCGCCAAGTTCATCGACTTCCTGAAACACATATGGGTCCCGCTCGTCGTCATCTCAGCGGGTAGCACCGCCTGGCTCACCCGAGTGATGCGAGCAAATCTGCTCGACGTGTTGAACCAGCAGTACGTCCAGACGGCGCGAGCCAAGGGCGTGCTGGAGCGTCGGGTGGTCTGGAAGCACGCGGTGCGTAACGCGATCCACCCCTTGATCATGGCGCTCGGCACGACGTTGCCGGTCGTCATCTCCGGTGAGGCGATCGTGGGCATCGTGTTGAACCTGCCGACGATCGGGCCGCTGTTCCTCGAGGCGTTGATCAACCAGGACATGTATCTCGCGGTCGGCATCTTGATGTTGACGTCCATGCTCTTGATCATCGGAAACCTCTTCGCCGATATCGCCTTGGCCTGGGTCGATCCGCGGGCGCGTTCTGCGGAGTGAGGGGAGACGTGAGATGGCGATCCTTTCCGAGCCCACCCACGATGTGACCGCAGCGCCGAAACGCGGCAGCGACGTCGGCGAGATCTCGCAGTGGCGGTTGATGGCGAGGCGGTTCAAGCAGAGCAAGCTCGCGGTCGGCGGCGGGATCATCTTGCTGCTCATGTACGTCGTCGCGCTCTTCGCGCCGTTCCTGTCGCCCAACGACCCGGTTGCGGTCGACACGGACTACAAGAACGCCGCACCGTCGAAGTTCACCTGGGACGGCGGACTCGCGATCTGTGGTCAGACCCAGGCGCTCAACGAGGAGACGTACACCTTCGAGTACCAGACGGACTGCAGCAAGGCGGTCAAGGTTCAGTGGTTCGGCAAGGGGTTCGAGTACAAGCTGTTCGGCCTCATCCCGACCGACCGCCACCTCATGACCACTCCAGAGGGAGCCAAGCTCCTGCTGTGGGGTGCAGACCTTGACGGCCGCGACGTCTTCGCCCGCACGCTCGAGGGAGCTCAGATCTCGATGACGATCGGCCTTCTGGGTGTGGGCATCGCCACCGTGCTGGCGGCGATCATCGGCACCATCTCGGGCTACTTCGGTGGAATCGTCGACAACCTGCTGCAGCGAGCCATCGAGGTCATCCTCTCGATACCGACCTTGCCCTTGTGGGCGACGATGGCGGCGGTCCTGCCACGGGACATGTCGGTGACGAGACGGTTCTTTCTGATGACGCTCATCCTGTCGCTCGTCACCTGGGCCGGGCTGGCGCGCCAGGTGCGAGGGAAGGTGATGGCGTACGCGAGTGCGGACTACGTCGCGGCGGCACGCGCGGCGGGGAGCGGCCACCTTCGGATCATCCTCACCCACATGGTGCCGAACTCGGTGAGCCACCTGGTGGTCGTCACCATGCTCGCCATCCCGGCATCGATCCTTTTCGAGACCTCGCTTTCGTTCCTGGGCATCGGCATGTTGCCGCCGGCCGTGAGCTGGGGCGTGCTGCTACAGGACGCGCAGAAGGTTCAGGTCGTCACGCAATATCCATGGATGCTGATTCCGGCGGCCGCAGTCATCCTTGCGGTGACGTGCTACCAGTTGCTCGGCGACGGTGTGCGTGATGCGGTGGATCCCTATGGCTGATGGGGCGACACCGACGCAGAGACGTTCATCGGTGCGGGGCAGAGAGGTAGGGATCGAGGAAATGACTGAACCGACACTCGCAGGCACCAGCCCTTCGCAGTCCCTTCGGGATCAAAGCGAAATGCCCGCCGAGTCCGTGGTGAGTGTCCGCGACCTCCACGTGGAGTTCCCCACCCCGGTCGGTCTGGTGCGCGCCCTGAACGGTGTGAGCTTCGACGTGCCGCGCGGGAAGGTCCTGGGCATCGTCGGCGAGAGCGGGTGCGGCAAGAGCGTGACGGCGCGTGCGATCCTGCGGATCATCGAGAAGCCGGGTCGCATCGTGGGCGGCGAGATCCTCTTCCGGCCCATGCGCCGTCGCGGCCGGGGTCGAGCCGGACGCACAGGTGACGACGCGTCACGGGTTCCTGCGACTGGCTCGGGCGTCGACGGCAACTCCGGCGCAGGCAGCAGTGCTTCTGAAACCAATGGCGTGGTCGAGCTCACCGGTCTCGACCCGGGCGGCCCGGAGATCCGGCGGATCCGTGGCCAGGAGATCTCGATGATCTTCCAGGAGCCGATGACCTCGCTGAACCCCGTCTACCCGGTGGGGAACCAGATCGAGGAAGCGATTCTGCTGCACCAGACCTCCGACCGCGCCGAGGCCCACCGCCGCGCCGTCGAGATCCTCCGCCGAGTGGGAATGCCGAACCCGGAGCGCATCGCACGCAGCTATCCGCACCAACTGAGCGGTGGAATGCGGCAGCGTGCGATGATCGCGATGGCCCTGTCGTGCACACCGACGCTGCTCATCGCCGACGAGCCGACGACAGCGCTGGACGTCACCACCGAGGCGCAGATTCTCGAGCTGATGCGAGAGCTGCAGGCCGACTTCGGGATGTCCATCATGTTGATCACCCACAGCATGGGCGTGGTGGCGCAGTTGTGTGACGAGGTCATCGTCATGTACCTCGGTCGAGTGGTCGAACGCGCGCCGGTCGAGGAGCTGTTCCACGATCCCAAGCACCCGTACACCGTGTCCTTGTTGCGGTCGATTCCACGCATTGGCGTGAACCGCGGCGAGCGGTTGGAAGTCATCAAGGGAACGGTTCCGGACCCGTACTCCACGGTTCCTGGCTGTCCGTTCCACCCGCGGTGCCCGAGCGCCATCCAGGGGTTGTGCGACACCGTGTTGCCCCTGGAGACCCAGATTGCCGACAAGCCCAGCCACGGCGTTCGGTGCCACCTCTACCCCGGCAGCACGCCGACTGAGGTGGCAGATCAGAACCCGGTCGCCGCCGCAGGCAGCACCGGCACGGCCACGACCCCTCGGGGTGGGGCTGAGACGACCTGAGGGCGTGACAGGAGGAGAAATCGTGGGCGAACTCTTGCTCGAGGTCAAAGGACTCAAGAAGCACTTCCCCATCAAGCAAGGCTTCTTCAGGCGCACTGTCGGTCACGTCCGTGCGGTCGACGGTCTCGATCTTTCGGTGAATCGCGGCGAGACGTTCGCGATCGTCGGTGAGAGCGGATGCGGGAAGAGCACATCCGGCCGTACCATCCTTCGCCTCGAGGAGCCGACGGCGGGCGAGATCGTCTACCACCACGAGACTCTCGGGAAGATCAATGTCGAGAAGGCGGACTCGAAGCTGTTGAAGCGGATCCGCCCGGAGATGCAGATCATCTTCCAGGACCCGTTCTCGTCCCTGGACTCCCGGATGACCGTGGGCCGGATCATCGCCGAGCCGATGGTCATCAACGACACCTTGCGTGGGCGGGAACTGAAGGACCGGGTGGCCGAGCTCCTCACGGTCGTGGGCCTGCGACCCGAGCACGCGAGTCGTTATCCCCATGCGTTCTCCGGCGGTCAGCGGCAACGTATCGGGATCGCGCGGGCGCTTGCGCTGAACCCCAAGCTCATCATCTGTGACGAGCCGGTCTCCGCACTCGACGTCTCCGTGCAGGCGCAGGTGCTCAACCTGCTCGAGGATCTGCAGGAGCGCTTCAACCTCACGTACATCTTCATCTCGCACGACCTGAGTGTGGTCGAGCACATCGCAGACCGCGTGGCGGTGATGTACGTCGGCAAGGTGGTCGAGGTCGGCACGACCGATCAGCTCTTCTACAACCCGAAGATGCCGTACACCGAGGCGTTGCTGTCGGCCCTGCCGAAGCCGGATCCGCGCAACCGGAGCAAGCCGACGCTGCTCGCCGGTGAGGTGCCGAGCCCGGCCAACCCGCCGAGTGGCTGCTACTTCCATCCCCGTTGTCCATACGCGCAAGAGATCTGCAAGAAGGAGGCCCCACCGCTTCAGGACACCGGTGACGGCCACCTGGCGGCGTGCCACTTCGCGAACGAGCTCACGCTGAAGGGTGCGACGCCACTGACCGAGATCAAGGCGCCGGACATCATCACGGCGACGGCGAGGCACCAGGCGTCCGTCGCCGCAAGCAGCGCCGCCCAGCCAACAGAAGCGTCGGAGCAGGCGGGATCAGGAGCCACATCGTGAGTGCCGAGAGCCAAACCGGAGCGGACACCAAGCCGGACGAGCAGGCACAGCCTGCGTCCGGCAAGCGGAAGGTTCGCCAGGGCCGTCCGAGGTTCGTCGGCGTCACGACCTACCAGGACCCGCTGGGACGGTTCTGGTTCCGCTATCCCTCGGACTGGAGGGTCTACGACCTCACAGATGATCGCGAGGGCGTGATGTTCGCCCCTAACGAGGCGGACAACGTGCCCAACGAGGAGAACCCGTCTCCGAAGACCTACTTCGCTGCCTGGGTGAGCAAGCTGGGCGAGCACGTGGTCGCTGAGGACCTTCCGGTGTTGCAGGAAGGTCTGGAGGCCGGGCTGAAGCAGCTCCCCGGGGTCGAGGTCGAGAAGGCCAAGGACGACGTCTTCGGCAATCTCGTCAAGCTGGAGCGCATCTACGAGTTCGACGACGGCGGGGAGCGGCGCAAGCGGCGCACCTGGACCCTGTACGTCGACTACTGGCAGATCGTTCTGGTGTTCCAGGGCGAGACGCCGGAGGAGTACAAGTACTGGTTGCCGATGGGCAACTACTCGTTCGCGACGTTCAACATCCCCGAGGAGCTGTGGTTCGCGACCGACCGCGACCTGCGCCCGTACGACTGAGACGCCACGGCCCGCCTGTCCGCAAAATGATCACGTTAAGAGGCTCTTCGGGGTCAGAGCACGGCCGGCTTGCCCTGCGTGGGTGTTGCCCGGAATGTGACGTACGTCCAGAGCGGCCGGCCAGGATGGTCTGCCAAGGCCGGCGCTTTCGTCTGCTGAGGACCTCTTAGCAGTCAGCCCGGGAGAGTGCTAACCTTTGCTCAGCCATCCGCTGTCGCGCCCAGCGACCGCGAGGCGGGAGGGCCCGGCGGCCTCGGTACGTGCCGCGGCCCGGTAGTGCGATGAGTGGAGGAGCGGTGCCGACGTATCAGTATGCGTGTGTCGACTGTGACGAGAAGCTCGAGGTGGTCCAGAAGTTCACCGACGAGCCACTTTCTGAGTGCCCGAGCTGCTCTGGGCGGCTTCGGAAGGTCTTCAGTGCCGTCGGCGTGGTCTTCAAGGGCTCTGGCTTCTACCGGACCGACAGCCGCGCCGAGAACGGCAAGGGGAAGAGTTCCAGCTCGGGTGAGAGCTCGTCGACGTCGAGCAGCTCGGACTCGAAGGGCTCGAGTGACGGCGGATCGGGCGGCAAGTCCTCGGGCGACAAGTCGGTAGGCGCTGCCGCATAGCGTCGGACGCCCTGGCCTGCGCGGCCAGCAACGAACTTCACGACAGCAGTTGTCCACAGATCGCGCGGTGGCTCCATCTGTGGACAACTTCGGACCAGGCGTGGGCGATCGCCTCTAGGCTCGATCGGCATGGACCAGCCTGAACGTTCGCCAACACGTACTCAGCCCGCGCCAGCCACCACCGGGGCCGCCGCGGACCGGCGGGCACAGATCGGGGTGATCGGCGGCTCCGGCTTCTACGCCTTCCTGGAGGACGCGACCGAGGTCAAGGTCTCCACGCCGTACGGCGAGCCGTCGGATCCGCTCGTGGTCGGTGACGTCGACGGCCGCACGGTTGCGTTCGTACCCCGTCACGGCCGAGACCACCGGTATCCGCCGCATCGGATCAACTACCGAGCCAACCTGTGGGCCCTCCGTTCGCTGGGCGTCCGGCAAGTCCTCGCACCGTGTGCGGTCGGGTCGCTTCGACCCGAGCTAGGTCCGGGCAGCCTCGTGGTCCCCGACCAATTGGTCGATCGCACGACCAGCCGGGTGCAGACGTTCTACGACACAGCTGCGGTGCACGTGACGTTCGCCGATCCGTACTGCCCGGACGGACGCGCGGCGGTGGTGGCGACGGCGCGAGATGCCGGGTGGGATGTCACCGACGGCGGCACGATGGTGGTGATCGAGGGCCCGCGGTTCTCCACCCGAGCCGAGTCGCGATGGTACGCGGCGCAGGGTTGGTCGCTTGTGAACATGACCGGGCATCCGGAGGCCGTGCTCGCGCGGGAGCTCGAGATGTGCTACACCGCGATCGCCCTGGTGACCGACCTCGACGCCGGCCTGCACGTCGGCGAGGGCGTGAGCCAGGCCGAGGTGTTCGCGATCTTCGCCGAGCATGTCACACGACTGCGTGACCTGCTCTTCGCGGTGGTTCCACAGCTGCCGGAGAGCCGGACCTGTCCCTGCGCATCGGCACTCGGCGGGCTCCCTGTGCCCTTCGAGCTCCCCGGATGATCGGCGCGCACCACGGGGGATGATCTGAATGCCCTTGTCTTCACCGGCGCGACGGTTCGTACGTGAGCTCACACGTGGCATCGCGTGGCACCGGCGACTGCTCTCGGGTGCGTTGGCCGCGGGTGCGGTGGCAGCAGGGCTTCATGCGATGAGCCCGGCAGCGCCGCCGACGACCACAGTGCTCACGGCAGCACGCGACCTGCCGGGCGGTCATCGTCTCACGGCCGACGACGTGCGCGAGGTCGCCATGCCGCGGGATCTGGTCCCTTCAGGCGCCTTGAAGCCCGGTAGCGACTGGTCCCGGCGCATGCTCAGGGCGCCAGTGCGCGCTGGGGCCCCGCTCACCGACGCCAACCTGCTGGGTTCGGACCTGCTGGACGGCCGGGACCAGCACCTGGTGGCGGCGCCGGTTCGGCTCGCCGACCCCGGTGTCTTGGCGCTGGTCGACGTGGGAGATCGGGTCGACGTCCTCGCTGCGCCGGCCGACGTCGAGCACGCCGGCGAGCCGGCGCACTTCGTGGTACGCGGGGCCCGCGTGGTCGCATTACCCCGACGCGCTGTCGACGACGGGCTGGACGGCCTTGGACTAGGCGGGGCCGGCGGGCCCGAGGTGGTAGGAGAGGGCCTCGTCGTTCTGGCCGTGGCCCCTCACGTGGCGGCCGAGCTCGCCCGGTCCGCCGTGACGTCCCGCCTGTCCCTCGTCCTTCGCGACGTCGCCTAGCATCGGGACGTGCGTGCCGTGACTCCGCGTCGCGGGGGCCCAGCCGACCGCCCGCCGGCCCTAGATGAGGGATGGACCGGTGGCGCCGGCACGCGCCGCCGACACCGCGGGAGGGCTGTCTGGCAGGCCGGGGGCGTCCCGATGGTCCTCGCGATACCTGCGGCCGTTGCTCTCGGATTCCTGGTTCTCCCGCTCGTCGGACTGGTCGTCCGCACTCCGTGGTCCCGGCTCGGTACCGAGCTGTTCGCAGCCGGTGTCTGGGAGGCGCTTCGGCTTTCCCTGCTCTGCGCGACCCTCGCGACGATCGCCGCCACGGTGGCCGGCGTCCCGTTGGCGTGGCTGCTTGCCCGCTCGAACGTGCCTGGTCGCCCCCTGCTTCGTGCCCTGGTGACCGTTCCGTTGGTGCTGCCTCCCGTGGTCGGAGGCGTCGCGCTCCTCGCGGTCTTCGGACGTCGCGGTCTCGCCGGCCAGTGGCTGGACCAGTGGTTCGGCATCTCGCTGCCGTTCACGACAGCTGCCGTGGTGCTGGCCGAGGCGTTCGTGGCGATGCCGTTCCTCGTCCTCAGCGTCGAGGGCGCGCTGCGTGGGGCGGATCCGCGGTACGAGGAGGCAGCGGCGACGCTCGGTGCCACGAAGTGGCTGGCCTTCCGTCGAGTCACCCTGCCGCTCGTGGCGCCAGGGATCGCGGCCGGGGCCGTGCTGGCGTGGGCGCGGGCGCTTGGTGAGTTCGGCGCGACGATCACGTTCGCGGGCAACTTCCCGGGTACGACGCAGACCATGCCGCTCGCGGTCTACGTCGCACTCGAGACCGATCCCGATGTGGCGATCGTGCTGAGCTTGCTCCTGCTTGCCGTGTCGGTCGCGGTCCTCGCGGCGCTGAGGAACCGATGGGCGCCGACGACATGACAGCCGCACACCCGCTTGCCGGATCAGGCCTCGACGCGCGCCTCGTGGTGACCCGTGCGTCGTTCACCCTCGATCTCCGGCTGGAGATCGCTCCTGGCGAGGTGGTGGCGCTCCTCGGACCGAACGGCGCCGGCAAGACCACGACGCTGCGCGCACTCGCTGGCCTGGTGCCGCTCACGGCCGGTTTCGTACGCCTCGACGGTGAGGTGCTCGAGGAGCCTGCGACGGGACTGCGCCTCCCGCCAGAGCGGCGCGAGCTCGGGGTGGTCTTTCAGGACTACCTGCTGTTTCCTCACCTGTCGGCGGTCGAGAACGTCGCGTTCGGTCTGCGCGCACGTCGGGTGCCGCGTCGCGAGGCACATGCCCGGGCACGCGTCTTCCTGGATCGGTTCGGGCTCGCCGAGCTGACCGAGGCGAAACCACGGCAGCTCTCGGGCGGCCAGGCACAACGGGTCGCACTGGCCCGAGCGCTTGCCGCCGAACCCCGATGCCTGCTGCTCGACGAACCGCTCGCCGCCCTTGATGCCGCGACCCGTGCGGACGTGCGGGCAGACCTCCGCCACCGGCTCGAGGCGTACGACGGGAGCTGTCTGCTGGTCACACACGATCCGCTGGATGCGATGGTGTTGGCCGACCGGCTGGTGGTGCTGGAAGGCGGCAGGGCCACGCAGGAGGGTGAGCCGGCAGAGGTCGCCTACAACCCGCGCACCGACTACGTGGCCACACTGGTCGGGCTGAACCTCTACCGAGGGCGGGCCGAGAGGGGTGTCGTCCAGCTCACCGGCGGCGGTGAGCTAGTCGCCGCCCAGCCTTTGTCGGGTCAGGTGCTCGTGGCCTTTCCGCCGGCCGCCGTCGCCTTGCACCGCACGCAGCCCGATGGATCTCCGCGTAACTGTTGGCCGGTGACGGTCACCGGGTTGGAGCGCCACGGTGACCTGGTGCGCGTACGGCTGGACGGCAAGCCCTCGGTGCTGGCCGACGTCACCCCTGGTGCCGTCGCCGAGCTCGGGATCGCGCCGAACGCCGCACTCTGGGCGGCGGTCAAGGCCACCGAGACCCGGATCTATCCCGCGTGACAGGACGCGGGGTGATCGTGAAGAGCGAGCCCCGACAGACCGATCCTCGCTGAGCCGGTGCTCTCCTGGCGGCCAGGCGTCGCCGGGCGCAGCCCGCGGCCGTCGGCGGTCGCGGGTGATAGGTGATCGACGGTCGGCGACACGGCCGGTTTCGCCGTGTCGCAGCCAAGACCCGGGCGGGTCCCCTTGGCAGATCGCCGTCGACCCGGTAGGACGGCACGCATGACGAAAATTGGACTCACATCTGATCTCACCGCCGAGCTGCCAGGCGGCGGGCGGATCCCACTCCTCGGGTTCGGCACCTGGCAGCTGCGTGACGAGGAGGCACGCCAGGCCGTCATCTGGGCGCTGGAGGCCGGATACCGGCACATCGACACGGCGACGGGGTACGGCAACGAAAGCCAGGTCGGCGCCGCCCTGCGCGCGAGTGGTGTGCCGCGGGAAGAGGTCTTCATCACGACGAAGCTGCCGCCCGACCACGTGGGTCGGGAGCGCCAGACGCTCGAGGAGAGCCTGCAGAACCTCGGCGTTTCGTACCTCGACCTCTGGCTCGTCCACTGGCCACCCGGCGGCACCGCGGGTGTCAGCTCCTGGCGCGTCTTCATCGAGGCCCAGAAGGAGGGTCTCGTCCGCCACATCGGAGTCAGCAACTACTCCCTCGAGCAGATCGACGAGCTGGTCACCGAGACCGGGAAGGCGCCGGCGGTCAACCAGATCAAGTGGAGTCCGTTCCAGTTCGATCGGGCGCTGCTCGACGGTCACCGCTCCCGTTCCGTGGTGCTGGAGGGCTACAGCCCCTTCCGGGCGGCTCGCCTGGACCATCCGGTGCTGGCGGAGATCGGACGCAAGTACGGCAAGACGCCGGCACAGGTGATCGTCCGCTGGCACCTCGAGCACGGCGTCGTGGTGATCCCGAAGTCGGCCAACCGCGACCGCATCGTGTCGAACGTCGACGTGCTCGACTTCACCCTGAGCGCGGACGAGGTGGCGTCGATCGACGCGCTGGCCGAGGACTAGGCGACAGGCAGGACCGGCAAGCGGCGGGCTGGCGCCGACCGCGTTGCCCGATCAGGCGTCGAACATGGGGACAAATCGGATAAATCATCACAGAGGCGTAACTTCCACCTAAATCGCTCGTTCCACCACACACAACGGAATTCCGCCAAGGCCACAAGGGAGCCTTGGGGGGCAGGCGGATTCCGCGAACGTGGAGGGACGTGACAGCCTCGATGGTGATGCGTGGACCGGGATCCTCCCCGGAAAAGCCCATCCGAGCTGGAGCGTGGGCAGGGCGTGCCGCAATCGTCGGCGCCAGCGTCGCTGTGGTGACCGCCCTCGCCGCCGCTCCAGCCGCTGCCCAGGCGGGTAGCGCCGGTGCCAGCCCGAGCAGCGACGACAAGGTCGCAACCAAGCCCGATGTCGTCGCCAGCGCAGCGGCCAGCGCGCTCAGCGCCCGGCTGGGAGGCCAGATCGCAGGCAGTGGCGGCTACATCTCGGTGCACGACGGTGTGCTGGAGAGTCTGTCCGGGGTCAAGACCCCCGAGCTACCGGTCATCGGCGACCAGGAGCTCGTGACCGCGGGCGCGCTCAGCCAGGACGCCGCCTCGACGGACACCGGGTACGCCGCGGCGTGTGCAGGGTTGATTGGCGGCACTGGCGTCGTCAAGATCGGCTCCGGCAACAGCTGCATCATCACCGCTGACGGTCGGATTGCACTGTCGCTCGGCACCCTCGACGCCCTCGGTCTGGCTGGACTACTGGGTGGCGAGCTGCCTGGCCTTCCGGCGCTGCCCCAGGTGCCGGGTGTCGGTGACCTCACGGGCGACCTTCCTGCGGTGAGCGACCTGACCGGCAGCCTGCCCGCGGTCGGCGACGTCACGGGTGAGCTCCCGGCGGTCGAGGACATCGCGAAGGGTGTTCCGGAGACCCTGCCTGGCGTGACCGGCAGCCTGCCGGTGACTGGTGACCTGGCCGGCAACCTCTCCGGTCTTGCTGGCCTGCCGCTGCCCACCCTTCCGAACCTGGAGACTCCGGAGCTCGCCGTTCCGGACCTCGCGCTCGACAGCCTCAACCTGCCGGCGCTCAGTGCTGACAGTCTCCCGGCCATCGAGCTCATGATCGTCGGTAAGTCGATCAGCGCCCAGTGCCTGGCGACTCCGAAGGAGCTCTTCGGCGAGACCAGCCCCATCGACGCCAAGCTGGTTGCCGTTGTGGCAGGCCAGGAGGTCACGATCGCCGAGCTCCCGTCGAAGGGCCTCACCGAGGTCAACCTGACCGATGTGCTCGACAAGGTGCAGGCCGTGCTGCCGATGCAGGCGAGCAGCGTGCTGACCCAGGTCCTGGCTGCGATCCCGGCCGACCAGCTCAACGCCGTGCGGCTGGCTGACATCAAGATCGGAGCGCAGGAGGTGAAGTCCGGCACGATCACCGTGACCGGTCTCGGTGTCCAGACGATGTTCCCGGGTCTGCTCGACGTGGCGCTAGCTCAGGTGACCTGCAGCAGCAACGGGTATGTCGCGGACAAGGGCGCCGCGCTCAAGGCTGGGGCTGCCGCGCCGCAGGCCGGCGCTGGTGCCGCGGTGGAGAGCAACGGCTCTGAGGTGAAGGCTGGTGTCGAGGCCGGTGGTGTCAAAGGCGAGACCGCCGTGTCGACCGAAGGCACCTCCCTCGCCACCAACCAGAGCCCGGCTGTCAAGTTCGGCCTGGGTGCGGTCGCCGCGCTCATGCTGGCTGGCATCGGTCTCGCGGGCTTCAAGCTCCGCCGCCTGATCCGGCACTGAGAAGGATCCAGGGTGTGAGGGCCGGTCGGCTAGGTCGACCGGCCCTCACGTATGTCCGCGGCTATCCGACTGGCCGAGCTGATGGGCCGGCATACCGTGCCGCGCTACTGGACGGCATACCGTGCGTGGCTCGTGCTCACCCGTCGCGGGCCGACCCGTCTGGTTGCGCGCAACCACCCGACACGGCGGATCGAGCTGCCGTACGGATCCGGCCGGGAGACTGTCCGGTCGCCTTCTTCACGTGCCGGCTGACGTGGCTTACCGAGTCGTACCCGGTGAGCTCGGCGATCGCCTGCAGGGTCAAGGTCGAGTTGCGCAGATAGCCGATCGCGTGCCGCAGCCGTACCCCATGCATGTACGCCCGCAGCGTCGTCCCTCTGATCCGCGCGTAGTGCGCACGAAGCGTCGACTGTGACACGCCGAGCTCCCGCGCGATGTCTGCGATCTTCAGCCGAGAACCGAACCGTTCGTCGACGAGCCGTTCGGCTGCGACCACAAGGGACTCGGCCTCCGACACGGTGTTGACGTCGCGAGCCCTGCGCACGCGAAGGTCGAGCTCGGCGAGCAGCAACCGGACCAGCTCTTTGTGATCAGGTCCTGGATGGGCAATCTCGTGGGTGAGCGCGTCGAAGAGCCGACCAATCGTGCGGTCGCCGTCGTCGTAGCACAGGCGCGGCCACTGCCACGCGGCTGGCGCATCCACCTGCAGGAAGCGGTTCGTATAGCCGCCGTCGGTGTATTCGGCATGCCGCGTGTACGGGGGCGTGAGCAGGATCGTCCCGGGCGTTCCGTCGTACCACTCCTCGCCGATCGAGCAGCGCGCACGCCCGCGGACGTAGTAGACAAGCTCCCAGGACCCGTGGGCGTGCAGGGGAAAGTCCCGGCCTCTGCCTGCGACGTGCATCCCACCGCCGAGCAGTTGCAGCGGTGTGTCGTACGACGGCATGTGAACCCTGACTCTCGGTTAGGACGTCCGTGTGCGGGCGGCAAGAAGGCCGTTGATCAGCCCGGCTCCCCGCTCGGCGTCGTCGACGCTGATGCCGAGGGTGCCGCCGTCACGGTAACGGATGACGAGGCAGTCGCCTCCGCGGATCATGATCGTGGCGCTGCCTGGCAGGCCTCGGTATCCCCAACCGCCGACCTCATGTGGCATGCGCCTCTCGACCCACGCGTCGTCGAGCTCGGTGAGCCCTACTCGCCGAACCGGCCACCGCAACGGGCCGAACGCGATACCGAGCCCTGCTTCGGTGACCTGGACGCGGATCGTGGAGATCGCGAGGCCGGCGATGCCGGTCAGGGCGAACGAGCCGGCGGCGAGCCAGAGCCACGGGGAGGGGCGGAGAACCACGATGACGAGGGCGAGGACGACCCCCACCGTGAGAAAGGCCCACCCAAGGCCGAGCAGGATGCCGTTGGTGGCGGCCGACACCCAGGTGACGCGCTCGCCGGGTTTGGGAGTGAGGACGCGGCGGCGCGAGTCGCTCGGCCGGACAGGCTCGTCCGGCCCACGACGCCCGAGGAGGTACGCCAGCGCGCCGACGCCGAACGTCGCGGCGAAGAGCGCGAAGGGCTGCCAGGTGAGGGGCCGGGCCGCACGCCAGGTGGTCACGTCGAGATTGGCCCAGACGGTGAGCGCCATGACGCCGGGGACGAACGTGCCAGCCCAGGCGAGGCCCGCGACGACGCATGCGCGGACTGGCCGGCGGCGCAGCCCGACGCCGTGGATCGCGGCACCGAGGCATGGCGTGGTGAGGACCGCGAACAGCACGAGCGCGATCACCAGCACCGCGGTGAGTGACATGGAGTCGTCGGGTCGACCCGACGTGCCCCAGTGGCTCGCCACGGGGTCGGGAAGACGGTGGGCGACGGCCAGGGGCAGCGCTACCACAAGCCCGGCGGTGAGCAGCGTCCATGCGCAGGCGGCCAGGACGAAACGGGCCCGGAAGGTCATGACGACTCCTCGATCAAGGTGATGACGTCGCGCGGCTCGAGGCCGTAGCGCTTGGCGGAGGTGAGCAGGTCACGCACCTGCGGACGCAGAACGGCCCGCGGGTCAGGAGCGCGCACGACGGAGATCCCGCGACCTCGGCGGAACTCCACGAGACCCTCGTCGCGCAGGTCCCGTAGGGCACGGAGCACGGTGTTGACGTTGACGCCCAACGCGGCGGCGATGTCACGCGCGGGTGGCAGGCGCTCACCCGGACGTACTTCCGCCTCAGCGATCGAACGTCGTACGGCCGTCGCCACCTGCTCGTGCAGGGGACGTGGATCGTTGAGATCCAGTTTCAGCAGCATGGTGCTATTGACAATAGCACCATGCTGAACTGGCTCGATCGTGCGAGGGTGCAGCGAGGTCGTACGACGTCAGGCGAACCCGGACTCCCGGATCGTGATGTTGAGCCGGCCGTGCGCCAGCCCGATGTCGGGCATCGGATCGGATGGCGACGTGAGGATTCCTTTGGGTACGCCGTGAAAGGCGAGCCGCGACGGTCCACCGAAGACGAAGAGGTCGCCAGACCGAAGCTCGATGTCGGTCCAGGGGCGGTTGCGATTCTGCGTGTTGCCGAACCGGAAGAGGCAGGGCGCGCCCAGGCTCAGCGAGACCACAGGAGCGAGGCTCTTCTCGTCGCGATCCTGGTGCATGCCTAGGGTGGCGTTCTCGTCGTAGAAGTTCACGAGCGCGATGTCGGGTTGGTACGCCTCGGCTGCGCGTGGGTCCTCGTACGCCTCAGCGACCGCGCGCCTTGCCAGATCACCAAGCCAGGAAGGGAACTCCTTCACCGGCGTTCGACCGTCGTCGACGGTGCGCGAGTAGTTGCGAGGCTGGTCCGCAGAGCCCGAGCGACCTCGTGAGGAGCTACGAGTGGGCGACCAGTGCCAGCCCAGGCACACGGTCTGCACTGACATCAGGTGTCCGCTCGGCAGCCTTGTGTGTCGCATGCCGGCGTTCCCCGACGCCCAGTCCCGGCATGCCTCGACCAGCCGACGCTGCGTCTTGAGGTCGAGCCAGTCGGGAACGTGCACGGCGCCGGGGGCGATCAGCGTGCGGGTTCGGGGAACGAGCACCTACCCATAATGGACGCCATGACGAAGACCTCGCGCCACCCCAAGATCCACATCGGCCCCAAGTCTCTTCCCGAGCTCGTGGATGCGGTCAAACGAGCCGGCGGCGAGCTCACCGACCTGGCGAGTGAAGCCGAAGGACTGGTCTGGTGGGGCGGATCGCCGGGGGACTTCGTCAAGCTCGACCATCCAGGCCTGCGCTGGGTGCAGCTTCCGTCGGCTGGCGTCGAGGAGTGGGTGCGCTCCGGTGTGCTTCGACCTGATGTCGTCTACACCAGTGCCGTCGGCAGCTATGCCGAGTCTGTCGCCGAACACGCGCTGGCGCTCATGTTGGCGTGCGTACGAGAGCTCCACCACCTGGCGCGGTCCGACACCTGGACCCGACCGGACGTGGGCACGCTCTTCGACTCCACCGTGGGGATCGTGGGTTGTGGCGGGATCGGCCGGGAGCTGATCCGGCTGCTCGCGCCGTTCCGGACGCGGATCCTCGCGGTCACCAGGTCAGGGACCCCGGTGCCGGGTGCGAGCCGTACGGTCGATCCCGGCGGGCTGGACGAAGTGCTCAGCGCCTCGGACTTCATCGTCATCGGCGCGCCCGCGACCGCCGAGACGCGGCACCTCATCGGTCGCCGTGAGCTCGAGCTGATGCCGCCGCATTGCGTGCTAGTGAACATCGCCCGAGGCTCCTTGATCGACACCGAGGCGCTGGTGGAGGCGTTGGCGGCGGGTCGGATCGCGGGGGCCGGGCTCGACGTGACCGATCCCGAGCCGCTACCGGATGGTCACCCTCTGTGGACCGAGCCGCGTGCGTTGATCACCCCGCACGCCGCCAATCCGGCGCGCATGCTGATTCCTCGCCTGGCGGAGCGCGTGGCCGAGAACGTCGGCCGATACGCCCGCGGCGAGGAGCTGCTCGGCTTGATCGATCTCTCCCGGGGCTACTGAGTCCGGCCAACCTTCCTTCCAGGCTCCCAGCTCCAAATGATCACGTTACGTCGGCGTTCGGCGCCTTACAGCAGCCTCCACGCATGGCTTGGGAAACGAAAGGCCACGTCAGGTATCGGTGGCGCGGTGGATGTCCGCGAGCAGGCTCTCGATACTCCGGACGTGCCACCTCTCGAGTCCGGACGTACCAGCTCTCGAGAGCCGCCTCGCTCGAGTGCCTGGAATACGTCGTCCGACGTCGGCGCCGAGGTCGCAACCGGATGGCCATCAGGTGGAGCGACGCCCGGTCCCTGGCTGACCACCCTCGGTCGTCTTGTTCGGGCTTGCGGTAAATCTCCCGATTGCTCGGTCTGCCAGTAGGGTTGTCGGTGCCTGAGCAGGGTGCTGACAGGTGCCGGTAGGCTGTGATCGGTCGAGTCGAGGCCCCCGTAGCTCAGGGGATAGAGCGTCGGTTTCCTAAACCGTGCGTCGCAGGTTCGAATCCTGCCGGGGGCACACCTCCTGATCACCCCGAATCTGCCTCTGACCTGCGGATATGCGCGAGCCCGACCAACTCGCCAGTCCGGCTGGGCACAGCTGTCACCGACGAATCCCAGTGCCCGTATCGTGCCCGCCGGTTCTGCTACCTGCGGTCGGATACCTGCCGATCGGAAGTCGGCGCAGGCAGGCAACCGGATGGCGGTCACGCGGCGAGGAACTCCGTCAACGCGTCCGAGATGGGAAGCCCGGTCAGAATCTCTATGTATACAGGAACTGGCCCTGCGGGTTGACCTCCAGGAAGACATGCTCGCCGTTCTCAGCCACCTTGAAGTCGACTGTGCCGAAGACCAGGCCGAGTTCGTCCATCAGCCGAAGAAGCGCGTCCCCTACGTCGTCGGGAAGCTCGTGCCGGGTACAGGGAGCATCGGAGTCTAAAGGTTGTCCCGTAACGGGTTGGTGGTTGTTGGTGTGTCGGGTGGCGGGTGGGGGCGTGGGGTTGTTGATCATGTGGGGGTGCAGGTGATCAGTGCTCGGG
>Ga0310828_1000573_pt1 | contig 34352 bp, 35 predicted proteins | sample WT_ome_3_FD_202242 | JGI IMG/M metagenome (GOLD analysis project Ga0310828, IMG submission 202242) | Sorghum-adapted microbial communities enriched on wild type (WT) sorghum from Joint BioEnergy Institute, Emeryville, California, United... ... | reverse complement strand
CGAGCGTCGAGGCGAGGCCGTCGCGGAAGGTGGAGTCACCGAGTTGTTCCACGGCTCGCGCCACGATGATGGAGGCGGGGGGCAGGGCGGTCTCGTCCACGAGCCCGGTCCGGGAGACCAGCTCGATGACCGCGACCGCCCCGGCCACGCCCACCGCGCCGCGAACGGCACGAGTCTTCATCATCAGTTGGAAGTCGAACCGACGAGCGTCTTCACGTCGATCGGCTTGTCGAGGTAGCCGTACTGCTGCATCACGTCCGCGACCCGCTGCAGCCGGTCGACGTCGAGCGACGTCGGGTAGACGCCTCGCTTCAGGGTCGCCGCCGTCTTGGCGTCGATCTGGGTGTACGTCGGCAGGACCTCCACGAGCACCTGCGGGTCCGCCAGGTCCTGCTGGGCCTTGATGATGGCGCGCTTGAAGGCGGCCTCGGTGTTGGGGTTCTCCTTCGACCACTTCTCCGTCGACACCCAGCCGCCGACGGGGAAGTCACCCATCGGGCCCACGCCCAGGTCAGCGATCATCCTGGCTCCGATCGCCTGCTGGGCGCCGGTGCAGAACGGTTCCACGCACTGTGCGGCGTCCACACTGCCGTTCTTGAGCGCGGCCTGCATGTTCGGGAAGGGGACCGCGACGAAGCTGGAGTCCTCGTCGAGCTTGACCCCCTGCGGCTGCAGGGTGCCCTGGACCAGCAGGGTGGCGAGGTTGTGCTTGACGTTGACGGCCATCTTCTTGCCGACCAGGTCCTGCACGGTTTGGATCGGCGAGTCCTTGGCGACGATGATCTGGTGGGTGCCCGAGGCGGTCTGGAAGGCATCGGCCACGATGTGCAGCGGGAAGCCGCCCGCCTTGGCTTGGAAGAACGGCACCCAGGCGCCGATCGCGAGGTCGATGTTTCCGCTCTGCAGCTTCGGTACGGCCTCTGCCCCACCCCCCAGCATCTGCATCTCGACGGTGAGGCCTTCGGCCTCGAAGTACCCCTTGTCGATCGCGACCTTGAGCTGGGCGGCATCTTGAATAGGAAGCATGCCGACCGTGAGTTTGGTTTTCTCGAGGCCGGAGGAAGAAGATGACTCCTCCGAGTCGGAGCCGCCACACGCGGTAATGGTCAAGGCCAGTGCGGCAATGGTGGCAATAGCGGGCGTCACGGTGCGGTGCGTACGAAGGAACCTCATTGACGCTCCTTAGGGCGGAGACGGGCTACAGGACGGACATGTGGTTCCCCGGGCGGCAGCGTATCGCAATTTACCTTAGATGTTGACAACCTCTACCAGTCGCGCCAAATACGACATGACGGACAAGCCCGGCCTTGTCCTTTACCCGTTAAATGTCATAACTCTGTGGCTATGGCTAGCTCCAATCGTCGCTCGCAGTAGGAGTATGTGCACATGGAGATATTCAACAAGTCGGGTATCACGCGGGTTTGGCGACCGACGGAGGGGCCACGCATACCCGTACTAGATAGCCTGGATTCTATCGAGACCCGCGCACTTTCACTACGCCAGCAGCAAATGAGTTCTCGCCGCAACCGATTCGTGATTGACCCGCCCAGCGTTCCGCACACCAGGGGACAAGTCAGGCCGGCGTACACCGTCCAATATCCTCGGTCGGGCTTCTTTCACCGGTATACACCGCGCGACCTGCCCGAAGCGCAGCTGCCGAACATCCGGCCCATGCTCAACGGTTCGGCGACTCAGTGAATGGACCACGCCGCATCGTTGCCGGCGCCGTTGACGCCGGCCAGCGCCGTCGACGCCAGCACTGTTGACGCCAGCACTGTTGGCCGCCACTGTTGACGCCGCCACTGCTTCTCCGCCGAGCCTGGCCTGAAGCTGGCGGCAGCGCCGGCCTCAGGTACTCGCGGTTGGGTGAACCTTTCCGACGGTAGGCTGCTACTCACCCGATGATGGCGGCGGACATCGGGGTGGGGGTGGGCGACGCGGTACGGCGCGACTGGCGATCTCGGGTCGGGCCGGTCCACCACGTGCGCGGCCGTCCGGGAGCCGAAGCCGCCTCCGACGACGCGGACGCCGCGCTGCTGGCCCTCGTCGCCCAGGGCGACAGCGGCGCGCTGACCCGGCTGTACGAGGCACACGCGAGCCGGCTCTTCGGCTACCTGCTGCGGTTGGCCGGTGACCGGATGACCGCCGAGGAGATCCTGCAGGACACCATGCTCGCGGTGTGGCGCTCCGCGGGCAGCTACACGGGCGGCTCCCGGGTCACCACCTGGCTGTACGGGGTGGCGCGGCGGCAGGCGTACAACCGGTTGCGGACGACGCCGCCGCCGGTCGCGGCCGAGCCGGTGGACCTTCCGGACCACGCCCCCGGCCCGGACGAGCTGGCCCTCGCCGCCGCGGGCGGTACCCCGGTCGCGGTGGCGATCGGCCAGCTCCCCGCTCACCACCGGGAAGTGATCGGCCTGGTCTTCGTCGCGGGACTGCCGCTGGCAGACGTCGCCGAGATCCTCGATATCCCGGTCGGCACGGTCAAGAGCCGACTGCATCACGCGCGGGCGGCGTTGGTTCAGCTGCTTGCATCGCAGGGGGTGCCGGAGTGAGAGAACTGTTGGCCGAGTACGCCGCCGGCACGCTCGATCCGGCACGGCGTTCGCAGGTCGAGGCGCACCTTGCGACCTGCGCCGATTGCCGCGCGGACCTGGCTGGATGGCTGCGGCTCGCGGCGGCGGCCGGACCGCCCGCCGACCCGCCGCCCGCATCTGAGCTGGTGTACCGGGTGATGGTGCGCAGCGCGCTGGCCGAGCCGACACCGGCCCGATCGCCGGGGCGGTTCTCCCTGGCGTTGGTACTCGCCGAGGCACGGCTGCTGCGGATCCCGGTCCTCGTCGCGTCGGCGCTCGTACTGGCGCTCACGGTGGCCCTGGCGGCGACCCAGACCGCCGCTCCGGACGGCTGGTCCGGGGACATTCTGGCGCTGGTCGCGCCGGTCGTCGCGGCGATCGGCATCAGCGGGGTGTACGGGCCTCAGCGCGACCCGGCATTCGAGGTCGTCGCGGCGACGCCGACGGCGGCGCGGCTGATCCTGCTGGTGCGGATCGCGCTGGTCTTCGGCTACGACCTGGCCCTGGTGATGGCGGCGTCGGGTGTGGTGACCGCCGTCGGTGCCGACGCGGCCGGCGTCCCGGCGTTGATTGTCGCGTGGCTGGGACCGATGGCGCTGCTATCCGCGTTGTGCTTGCTGCTGACGGTGTGGGTCGGGCCGGACATCGCGATCGGCGCGGTGCTGACGCTGTGGGCGCTGCGTGTGCTCGCCGGCAATGTACTCGCCGACGTCACCGGGTTGGTCAAGTTTCTGCACGTGGTCTGGTCGACGAGTCCGGCGACCGGGTCCGCGACGGCCGTGCTGGTCCTGGCGGCCGTGGTTCTCGCCGGCCGCGGTGAACCAATCCGGCGGTCCCGCGCAACTCACCTCCCGTGAGACCACTAGCTCTATGGCGGTACGAGATCCGGCGCGCCGGATGGACCGCACTGCTGGCGCCGCCGCTGTTGGCCGCGGTCGTCGTCCTGCTCGCCATCCTCGACTCCTCAGACGGCGCCGACCCTGGCCGCGCGTGGTGGAACATGTTCGCCACGCTTGAGGTCGGGCTGCCCCTGGTGGCCGGTATCGGCGCCGCGTCGCTGGTCGGCCGGGACCGGGCCGCGGAGCTGCAGCTGACCATGCCGACCGCGTACCGGACGACTCTGCTGCGCCGCCTGGCCGTGGTGGTCGGCGAGACCGCGCTGGCGGCGCTGCTCATCGCCGGCATCCTGATAATCAGCGGCCGGTGGACGCAGTGGCCGGAAGCGCACGGCGCGCTCGTCGGCCAGCTCGTCTGGCTGGCGCCGACCCTGTCGCTCGCCGCGGCCGGGCTGCTCGCCGGCGCCGTGTTCCGCGCCCCAGCGGCGGCGGGCGGTTTGATCGCCGTGCTCTGGATCCTTGAGCAGCTCTTCGCCGGAGTGCTTCAGGAGCACCGGTGGTCGCGGATGCTGTACCTGTTCGCGACGATCCGCGGCAGCGTACCCGAGGACTGGACCGGCAACCGGCTGACCCTGCTCGGCACCGCGATCGTGCTCGGTATCGCGGCGTGGCTGCTGCTCGGCCGCGCCGAACGGCTCGTCAGCGGGGAGGCGCAGTGAACGCGACCGCGCGGTACGAGCTGCGCATGATGCTGCGCAAACGGTCGCTGTGGATCGCCTTGGGCATCATCGTCGCGCTGACCGGGCTGGCGAGTTCCCGACAGCTTGGCGATGTGGTCCGGGACGAGGACGCCCGCAACGCCATGGCATCCACGGCTCTGCTGGTCAACCTGTTCCTCCCGGTCGGGTACGGCAGCCTGCTCGCCGACCGGCTGGTCCGCGACCAGCGGCTGGGCGTCGCCCCGATCCTGGACGCCACCCCCGCGTCCCCCGTGGCCCGTCTACTGGGCAAGTATGTCGGCGCGTGCGGAGCCGTCCTGGTGCCGCTCGCTACTGTCTACTTCGGATTCGCCATCGTGTACACAGTGGTCTCCGGCCGACTCGCCGGGCTGGGTTGGGCACTGGCCAACTCCGCTGTCGTGCTGCTGCCAGCCGCGCTGTTCGTCGGCGCGTTCGCGCTCGCCGTCCCGCTCATCATGCCGGCGGCGCTGTTCCGGGTACTGTTCGTCGGCTACTGGTTCTGGGGCAACGCGATCCAGCCGACCGCGATGCCGACCCTCTCGCAGACCGTGGTGTCGCCGATCGGCGCCTACCCGCTGCACGTGCTGCTCGGGCACCGCGACCTGGTCGAACCAGGGCCGGCGCCAGGGGCGACCCTGAACTTCCTGCGCCCCGAGCCGACACCCGCCACCGCCTGGCTGTCCATCGGCATTCTGCTCATCCTCGCCGCGCTCGCCCTGGGTGCCGCGCACAAGCTCCGCACCCGTACCACCCGATAGGAGACCCTCGTTGCAGATCGACATCTCCGGGCTGACCAAACGATACAAGGGCGGTGTGCCCGCGCTCGACCGGCTGGACCTGGTCATACCGACCGGGATGTTCGGCCTGCTGGGTGCCAACGGCGCCGGCAAGACCACCCTCATGCGAATCCTCGCCGGCCTGCTGCGGCCCAGCGCCGGTGAGGTCCGTATCGGCGGCCATGATGTGACCACCCGGGCCGGGCGGCTGGCCATCCAGCGAGTACTTGGCTACCTGCCGCAGGATCTGGGGGTCTATCCCGACCTGACCGCCCGCGAGTTCCTCGACTACGTCGCGCTGCTCAAGGGCATCGACGACCGGTCGCAGCGGCGGCGGCGAGTGGCCGAGCTGCTCGAGGTGGTGGCGCTGACCGCCGACGCCGATCGGCGGCTGCGCGGCTACTCCGGCGGCATGCGCCGGCGGGTCGGCATCGCCCAGGCTCTGCTCGCCAATCCGCGACTGCTCATTGTGGACGAACCCACCGCCGGCCTCGACCCCGAGGAGCGGATCCGGTTCCGGACCCTGCTCGCCCAGCTCGCCGGAGACCGCACCGTGCTGCTGAGCACCCACATCGTCGACGACATCGCGCAGACCTGCCGTGAACTCGGCGTACTGGCCAGCGGCCGGCTCGTCTTCCGCGGCACAGTGGATGAACTGGTCCGGCGGGCCGAGCGGCACGTGTGGTCGGTCGTCACGGCCGGACCCGCGCCGAGCACCGGAACGGTCGTCTCGGCGGTACCCCACGACGGCGGCGTGCGTTACCGCGTCGTCTCGCCGGCTCCACCGGCGCCCGACGCGGAACCCGTCGATCCCAACCTGGAGGACGGCTACCTCGCACTGGCGCAGAACCAGAATTGACCCGCGTGTCCCGGCGCTTCGAGCGGGATCCGGTCCGGTGTAACGATGGCCGCCGCGGGTACAGGCGGACGGCGCCCGCACCGCACGGTAGGGGGCCCGCATGCGGGAAGCGGTAAGGGGCCGCGTGCGGAAAGCGGTGTGGGCCCGCGTGCGGGAAGCGCCAAGGGGGCCCGCATGCGGGAAGCGGTGAGGAGGCCCGCGTGCGGGAATTGGCGATCATCGAGGCGCCGTCAGTACTGGGGCTGCGGCCCTGCGGCGTTCAGGACCTACCGGCGGCGCTGCTCGACGCCGGGCTGCGGGACATGCCGGAGGCCGTGGTGGCCGGCCGGGTCGACCCGCCGGCGTACGACGAGCGCCGCGATCCGTAGACCGGCGTGCTCAACCCGCACGGCATCGCGCAGTACGCCGTCAGCCTGGCCGACGCGGTCGGCCCGGCGCTCGCCCGCGGCTCGTTCCCGGTGGTCCTTGGCGGTGACTGCAGCATCATCCTCGGCAACCTGCTCGCCCTGCGCCGGCGCGGGCGGTACGGCCTGCTCTTTGTGGACGGTCACACCGACTTCTACCAGCCGGAGGCGGAGCCGAACGGCGAGGCGGCCTCGATGGATCTGGCCTTGGCGACCGGCCGCGGACCCCGCGTCCTCACCGACATCGAGGGCCGCCGGCCGCTGGTGCGGGACGAGGACGTCGTCGCCTTCGGCTTCCGGGATGCCGCCGAGTCCGCGCAGGCAGGGATGCAGCCGGTGCCGCCGGCGCTGCGCACCATCGATCTTGAGGGGGTACGGAAGTCCGGTGCGGCCGCGGCCGCGCGGCAGGCGATCGGCTGGCTCGCCGCGGATGGCCGTGCCGGCTTCTGGGTCCATCTCGACGTTGACGTCCTCGACGACTCCGTCATGCCCGCCGTGGAGTACCGCCTGCCGGACGGCCTGAGCTGGGACGAACTGGAGATCGTGCTGCGTACCGCGTTGTCGGACGGCCGGGTTGCCGGACTCGACGTGACGATCTTCAACCCCCGTCTCGACCCCGGCGGCCAGATCGCGGTACGCCTGGCCGAATGTCTGCGCCGCGGTCTGTCCATCCTCCACGGCGACGGCTGACCGTCACGACGGGTGGATCCGGCCGCTCGGCCGTTCGTCCGCGTCCACGCGCGCCCGTCCCACCTGCTTTTCGGCATCCCGCGACTCGGTGGCCGGCTCGGCCTCCAGCGGGCGGTCGCCACCGGCTTCGAGGGCGTGCGAGCGCCGCAGGTCGATGTCGAACTGCACGCCGAGCAGGACGATGGCGTTGACCACCCACAACCAGACCAGGAAGATGACCACCGCGGCGAGCGAGGCGTACGTCTGGTTGTACGAGCTGAACCTGGACAGGTAGAGCGCGAACAGCGCGGAGGCGACCAGCCACAGCAGCACCGCCACGGCGATGCCCGGGGTGACTCCGCGGTAGTTCGGCCGCCGTACCGTGGGCGCGGTCCGGTAGAGGAGCACCAGCATGGCCGCCAGGACCAGGGCCAGCGCCGGCCACTTCAGGAAGTTCCACACCAGGGTGCCGGTCCGGCCGACTCCGAGCATCCGGCCCAGGCTGTCGGCCGGGCCGCCGGTGAACACCACCATCACCGTGGCGAGCGTCATCAGGGACACGACCAGGGCCGGGACGCCCAGGCGTACCCACATGCTGCGCAAGACCGGCCGCTCGTCGGTGGTACCGAGGATCTCGTTGGCGGCGCGCTTGAAGGCGCCCACGTACCCCGTGGCCGCCCAGAGCGCCGCGGTGGTCCCGACCAGGAAGAGCACGACCGCCTGACCACGGCTGCGCTGCAGGTTGTCCAGCGCGGTGAACAGGATGTCGCTGACCGGTCCGGGTGGTGCGGCGGCGTCGAAGTTCTGGATCATCGGTCGGACCGCGGGCCCGCCGATCAGGCCCACGAAGGAGACCACCGCCAGCAGCACCGGGAAGATCGACAGTGCCGCGTAGTAGGTCAGGGCGGCGGCCCAGTCGAACACGTTTTCGTCCTGGAAGTCGCGGAGGCTTCGCTTGAGCACGGCCCACCAGGACCGGACCAGCGGCTCGAATGGGAACTGCGCCATGGACCGGCCCGTACCCGCCGGCCGGCGAAGAATGCCCAATCAGCCGGCGAACGGGACCAAATGCCCGGTCAGCCGGCGAGCAGGACCAGCAGCGTGGCCGTGATCGCGAGGACGTTGCCCGCCGAGTGCACCAGGACGGCCACGGCGAGGCAGCGGGTCCGCCAGACCAGCACGCCCAGCAGCACCTGCACGGCGAAAACGACCACGACCAGCTGGGGTTGCCAGAGATGTTGCGCGGCGATCAGAGCCGCGCTGGTCACCGGCGCGAGCAGCCACCCGGCCTGCGCCGCGGCGACCGGCAGCCGGGGCATCAGATGCCCATGGAAGTACAGCTGCTGCACCGCGGGGCTGATCAGACCGTCCACGACCAGGCTCACCAGCAGTGCCGCCACCAGCGCGGAACGGGGTACGGAGGTCGCCACGTCCGCGAACCAGAACCGCGGCAACCAGCCGGACACCTGCCGTTCGAGAGTGCTGGCGAGCGGTTGCAGCCACAGGTACAGGCCCCCGGCGACCGCCAGGCCGGAGCCGGTGAGGGCGGCGAGGCGGCCGGCCGGCAGGCGGCGCCGGAAGGCGACGACACTGGCGAGCCGACTCCGGACGGCGACGCCGCCGGCGGGCCGGCTCTGGAAATCGTCGCCGCCGGCGGGCCGGCTTGCGGAGGCGACGCCGCCGGCGGGCAGGCTTGCGGAGGCGAGGCCGCCGGCCGGCCGGCGGCGCGCCGCCCGGACCAGGAAACCCAGTTCAACGGGTACGCCGATGAGCGCCACCGCGGCGGTGAGCGCCAGGCTCACCGGCAGGTCCAGCGCCTGGGCCAGCGGCCGCAGCGCCAGGTAGCCGGCGAGCACGAGCACGCCGGGGCCGAGGTGCAGCAGCAGTACCGCCGGCCAGCGGTAGGGCGGAGCAGGCTCCTCCGGTCCGGCAGCGCCGGCAGGTCCGGCCGGTCCCGCAGGTCCGGCGTCCACGACTGCGGTCGCGTCGGCGGTGAGTACGCCGGCAGTCATGGCCCATCCCCCTCGTCATTCGCCCGGGAATCGCGATCTCATCAGGAACGCTACGGGCGCGGAGGGCGGCGAAAAATACAGCAGGCACCCCTGTCGGGGTAGTGCCAGCCCTACTATTCCGCGCGGTTCGCCGTGCGCGGCCGCACCGGCACCGGCACCACCACGATCGAGACATTGCCGCGCTCGCGGAACGGCGCCAACTGCTCGTCGGTCACCCCGCTGTCGGTGACCAGGGTGTACGGGTGGTCCAGCGGAGCCCAGGCGTCGAACCGCGCCTGCCCGATCTTGCTGGCGTCGGCGAGCACGAAGACGTGGCGGGCGCGCTCCGCCATCAGCTCCTTGCACCGGGCCAGCAGCGGACTGGCCTCGCAGATCCCGCGCGGGCCGACCAGCCCATCGGCGCCGAGGAACACCTTGTCCGCGCTGAGCCGGTTGAGGGTCAGCTCGGTCAGCGGCCCGACAAAGCCCTGGCCGGCACGCCGGAGCGCACCACCCAGCACGATCACCTCCACCTGGCTGGCCTGGGCCAGCTCGATCAGTGGGGTGATCCCGTTCGTCACCACGGTGAGCCGCTGCCGGTCGCGCAGGTGGTGCGCGGCCCGTCCGGTGGTGGTGCCGGCGTCCAGGATGATCGTCTCGCCGTCACCCACCTGCGCCGCCGCCCACCGGCCGATGGCGTCCTTCTGCCGGCGGGCGTGGTTGGCCCGCTCGTGCCACGCCAGTCCGGTGCCTGACTGCACTGCGCTCACCGCGCCGCCGTAGGTCCGGGTGAGCTTGCCCTCGCTGCGCAGCCGGTCCAGATCGCGCCGAATGGTCGATGAGGTGACGTGCAGCCGCCGGGCGAGATCCTCCACCTTCACCTCGCCGCCGGCACCGAGGATTCTGTCGATTTCGGCGCGCCGTTCCCTCGCCCGCATGACGGTTTCCCCCCAGGGTTACCGATCGACCCCCCAATGTCGATTCTTATTGTGTGCGTTCCGGACAGCTGTCGGGAGCGGTTAGATAAATTGGCCGCTCTCGATTTCTTGGTTAGGAAAGATTGCGCAATGCGTCCTCGATGGCGCGGTGGAAGGTCGGGTACGCGTAAATCATGTGCCGCAACCGATCCACCGGCACCTCGCCGTGCACCGCGACCGCGAGCGCGGCGAGCACCTCGCCGCCGACCGGCCCGGCCGAGGTGGCCCCCACCAGTACCCCTCGGTCGGCGTCCGCGACGAGCTTGATGAAGCCCGCGTTGCCCGCCTTGTGGATCCAGCCCCGGGCCGACTTCGGCAGCTCGGTCAGCCCCACCCGTACGCTCAGGCCCGCTTCCCGTGCCTGCCGCTCGGTCATCCCGACCGACCCCACCTCCGGGTCGGTGAACGTCACCCGGGGTACGGCCCGGTAGTCGGCCGGCGGCCCGTCCTGGCCGAGGATGTCCCGCACCGCGATCCCGGCCTGGTACATCGCGACGTGGGTGAAGCCGCCGTGCCCGGTGACGTCGCCCACGGCCCACAGCCGGTCACCGGCGCGCATCCGCTCGTCCACCTTGATGAACCGGGCGGTCGGATCCAGGCCCACGCTGTCCAGGCCCAGCTCGCCCAGCTCGGCCCGGCGGCCGGTGGCGACCAGCAGCTTCTCCGCGCGTAGCGACGCCCCGATCGACGGACGGGGTCCTGAGGATTGGGCTGGCGCCGCGAGGTCGACCTGGAACTCGCCGTGCGCGTACCCGACCTTCTCGACCCTGACCGAGGTGTGCACGTCGACGCCGTCCGCGCGTAGCGCCTCGGTCACCAGCGCCGATGACTCCGGCTCCTCCGCCGCGATCAGCCGGTCGAGCGCCTCCACCACGCTCACCTGGACGCCGAACCGCGCGTACACCTGCGCCAGCTCCAGCCCGATCGCGCCGCCGCCCAGCACCAGCAGGGAGGACGGCAGGGCGTCCGCCTCGATCGCCTCCCGGTTGGTCCAGTACGGCGTGCCGGCCAGCCCGTCAATCGGCGGGATCGCGGCGGTGGTACCGGCGCCGATCACCACGCCCCGGGTCGCCTCGTACGTGTCGTCGCCGACCCGGACGAGGTTCGGTCCGACCAGCCGGCCGTGCCCGCGCACGAACCGGCCGCCCCGGCTGGTGAACCGGTCCACGGCGGCCTGGTCGTCCCAGTCGTCGGTGGCCTCCTCGCGGATGCGCCGCGCCACCGGCGTCCAGTCCGGGTAGACCTCGGCCCGGCCGGCCATGCCCTCCACCCGGCGCGCCTCGGCCAGCAGGTTCGCCGCCCTGATCATCATCTTGCTCGGCACGCAGCCCCAGTACGGGCACTCGCCGCCGACCAGCCCTCGTTCGATGCCGACCACTGACAGGCCGGCGTCGGCCAGCCGCCCGGCTACCTCCTCGCCACCCACGCCGAGACCGATGACGACCACATCCACCATGAGCCCTACCTTAGGGACCAGCGCCCTTCACCACGAGGCACCGCGCGGTCACGGTGAGGCGGCGGTGGTTGGGCACGACCGCGCGCCGGGCGAAGACGTCGTAGTCGGCCCGCTCGATTTCGTCCAGAATGCCGCCATAGAGGTGGTACGCGGTGCGGATGCAGGCCCGTGAACCGGGCGCGAGCAGCTCCACCCCGGGTGCCGCGGCGGCGTAGTGTGCCCGGGCGCGCCGTACCTCGTACTCGATGGCTGCCTTGATCGCGTCGGTGGCCGCGCGCCGCGCGGCGGCCTCCACGAGATCACGCCGGCTGACCCCGAAGAAGGCCAGGTCCTCCCGCGGCAGGTAGAGCCGGCCGCGGTCGAGATCCTCGGCGACGTCCCGGATGAAGTTGGTCAGCTGGAACGCCAGCCCGAGCTGACGTGCCGGCTCCCGGGCAGCGACCGGGTCGGACGGTTCGAGGATCGGCAGCATCATGGTGCCGATCGCGGCGGCCGAGCCGGCCATGTAGGCGAGCAGGTCGTTGTAGGTCCGGTACCCGGTCACGGTCAGGTCCATCGCCATGCTCTCCAGGAACGTGGCGAAGTCCGACCGATCCAGATCGAAGACGGCGATGGTGTGCAGCACCGCCGGCAGCAGCGGATCGTCCACCGGCTCGCCGGCCAGCCCGGCCAGGAACCGGGCCGACCACTCCCGGAGCCGGTTGGCCCGCTCCTCAGGGTCGCCCGCGGTGCGGTCCACGATATCGTCGGCATACCGGGCGAAGCCGTACAACGCGTGCACGTGCCGGCGTTTCCAGGCGGGCAGCAGCAGGGTGGCCAGGTAGTAGCTGCGGCCGTGGCGTCGGTGCAGGTCCCGGCAGCGCCGGTAGGCGGCTGCCAGGCGATCCTCCACGGACGGCACAGTACCGTGGCGGGGTGGGTGTCGTGGTGGTCGGGGCTGGCCTGGCCGGCCTGTCCTGCGCGCTGCACCTGGCGGGTGCCGGCCGCCAGGTCACCGTGCTGGAGCGGGAGGCGGCTCCCGGCGGGCGGGCCGGGCGGTTCAGCGTCGAGGGGTACCGGTTCGACACCGGGCCCACCGTGTTGACGATGCCCGAGCTGCTGGCCGAGGCGTTCGCGGCGGTCGGCGAGGAGTTGACCGACTGGCTGGAGCTGACCCGGCTGGATCCGGCGTACCGGGCGCACTTTCCCGACGGGTCCACATTGGACGTCCTGCCCGATACGGTACGCATGGCCGCTGAGGTGTCCCGCCTGTGCGGCCCGCGCGAGGCCGATGGTTACCTCCGGTTCGTGGCGTACGCGCGCGGCCTGTGGCGGCTGGAGCGCGACGACTTCATCGCCCGCAACCTCGATCGGCCCCGGGATCTGGTCACCGCCAACCTGCTGCGGCTGGTCCTCGCCGGTGGCTTCCGCCGGCTGTCCACAAAGGTCGGTCAGTTCTTCGCCGATCCACGGACCCGGCGGGTCTTCTCCTTCCAGTCCTTGTACGCCGGCGTCGCCCCGCACCAGGCTCTGGCCCTCTACGCGGTCATCGCGTATCTGGATACCGTCGCCGGTGTCTACCACCCGCGTGGCGGCGTCCACGCGGTGCCGCTGGCCATGGCCGGTGCCGCGGAGAAGCACGGCGTGCATATCCGCTACGAGACACCGGTGTCCCGGGTGGAGACGAAGGGTGACCGGGCGGTCGCGGTGCTGACCGCCGCCGGCGAGCGAATTCCGGCCGAGGCCGTGGTGCTCAACCCGGACCTGCCGCTGGCCTACCGGGACCTCCTTCCGGGGCCCGCGCCCCGCCGCCTGTCCCGGCTGCGCTTCTCACCATCGTGTGTCGTGCTTCACGTCGGCTCGCGCCAGGCGTACCGCCGGATCGCCCACCACAACATCCACTTCGGCTGGGCGTGGCGGCAGGCCTTCGATGAAGTGATCCGGGAGGGACGCTTGATGAGCGACCCGTCACTGCTTGTCACGAACCCCAGCCGGACCGATCCGTCGGCCGCTCCGGACGGCCGGCAGACCTACTACGTGCTCGCTCCGGTGCCGAACCTCTCCACCGGCCCGCTGGACTGGCGCGGCGGCCTGGCCGAACGCTATGCGGGCGACCTTATGCGCGTTCTGGAGCAGCGCGGCTATGTTGGGTTCCGTGACGGGATCGACGTGTTCAGGGTCGTGACGCCGGCGGACTGGGCGGATGCCGGGCTGGCCGCCGGCACTCCGTTCGCCTCCGCGCACACGCTGTGGCAGACCGGACCGTTCCGTCCGGGCAACCGGCACCCCACACTGGACAACGTGTTTTTCGTAGGCTCAGGCACCCAACCGGGGGTTGGCGTGCCGATGGTGCTCATCTCGGGAAAGCTGGCCGCCAGACGGATCACGGGGGTGAACGCCCGATGACGGACCTGCCCGACCGGGAGCTGGAGCTGGTCGAACTGGTGGATCGTGACGGGCGGGCCACCGGTACGGCGACGGTCCTGGACGCGCACCGCGAGCCGGGGCAACTGCACCGCGCGTTCTCCGTCCTGCTGCTCGACCCGGCCGGCCGGACCCTGCTCCAGCAGCGCGCCGCGGTCAAGACCCGGTTCCCGCTACGCTGGGCCAACGCCTGCTGCGGGCATCCCAAGCCGGGTGAGCCGGTAGCCGACGCGGCGGCCCGGCGGATGGTCGACGAGCTTGGCCTCAGCGGCGTCCCACTCACCGAGATCGGGGTGTACGTGTACCGGGCAGCGGACCCGCAGACCGGGCGAGTCGAGCACGAGTACGACCATGTGCTGCTTGGGCGGATCGATGCGGCGACGCCGATGCGACCGGACCCGGCGGAGGTCGCCGCCCTTCACTGGGAGCAGCTGGACTCGCTACGGTCCGCACTGGACAGTACACCTGAGACATACGCGCCATGGTTGGCGGGCGTGGTCGGACGCCTCTCGATGGACGACACAGATCATACGAACGGCCAGACGTAAGGGCGCCGATCGGGTTGATCCGCTAAGGTATTGCGGCCAGCGGAATTGATCTACCCGATACCCCCCGGGAGCGCTCGATGGCGCAGCGTGGTATTGGCAGATCGGCCCTTGCGGTCGGTTTGCTGGTTCTAGCTGTTCTGATCGGCGGACGCATGGTCGGCAGCTGGTACCACCAGGACCAGATCCCGCTCGCGGACCGCCCCGGCCATCCGGCCGCCAGCCACTCGTCCGACAGGTCGACCGGGTCCACCCCAGGACCGGCGTCCCCCAGCCCGACCGGCACCACCGGTCGCGCAGGCCCCGGCGCCAAACCCGGCCCGACTCCACCGGCCGGCGCGCCCAACCGGGCCAACCCGAGGCCGCCAGCGACCCGATCGCCGGCCACCAAGCCGCGCTCCGGCCATCCGGACCCCACCTTCGGCGCGAAGCGTTCCACCGGCTCGTCCGCGGTGGCGCTCACCTTCGACGACGGCCCGGACCCGACCTGGACGCCGCAGGTGCTGGACCTGCTGAGGCAGCACGGCGTGAAGGCCACGTTCTGCGTGGTTGGTGTGCACGTGAGGGACCATCCGCAGTTGGTGGCACGCATCGTGCGCGAGGGGCACACCCTCTGCAACCACAGCTGGCAACATGATCTCAAGCTGGGCCGGAAGCCCGCCGACCAGATCAGCGCTGATCTTGCCCGGACCACCGCCGCCATCCGCAAGGCGGTGCCGAACGCTCGGATCCCGTACTACCGGCAGCCGGGCGGGCTCTGGTCCGCGGCGGTGGTGAACGTGGCCAAGCAGATGGGCATGACGCCACTCGGCTGGGCGGTCGACCCGGAGGACTGGGCCAAGCCCGGGACGCCGGTGATCATCAGTCGGGTGACGCAACGCACACACCCCGGATCGATCGTGCTGCTGCACGACGGCGGCGGCAACCGGTCCGAGACGCTGGCCGCCTGCCGTACCCTGATCCCGTCGCTGAAGCAGCGGTTCCGGCTGGTCGTGCTGCCCTGAGCCGGGCGTCGTGCGTAGTTCGGTTGGTCGATCGTCCGTGGTTCGCGTATGCTTTGCAGGCCTCCGGCGGACCGGATGGGGACACAGCCGCCCCAGACGCGTGTGCGATGATGGCGGGGCTGCCCTCATCGTCTAGCGGCCCAGGACGCCGCCCTTTCAAGGCGGTAGCACGGGTTCGAATCCCGTTGGGGGCACACACCGGCATTGGCCGGACCAGGTCCTGTGGAGCAGTTGGAGTGCTCGCCGCCCTGTCAAGGCGGAGGTCGCGGGTTCAAGTCCCGTCAGGACCGCCAGCGCCGCCGCGTCCTCGGCGCGGCGTCGTGGAGACAAGGCCAGGTAGCTCAGTTGGTACGAGCGTCCGACTGAAAATCGGAAGGTCGGCGGTTCGACCCCGCCCCTGGCCACCAGCACTTTCGTACTCGGCGACCCGGCTAGTTGATCTCTAATTGGTCAGGATGTCAGGCAAATGTCAGGCACCGGCCGCTTTGCCGGGTCGGGACACGTAGCCGCGCGCCTTTTCGGCAAGATCCTTTGCCGCCTTCTCCTGGAGCGATCCGTAGATGTCGCTGGTGATCGCGATGGATTTGTGCCCGAGTGTCTTACTTACTACCGCGATGTCCGTCCCGATCGAGATCAGCCACGCGGCGCGGAAATGCCGGAGCGCATGCAGCTTGCCGGCCGGGATACCGGCGCGGCGCAGCAACCTGGAGACGATCTTGGTGATGTAGTCCGGGTGATATGGCGTGCCGTCCTCCCTGGTGAAGACGTATCCGCCGTCCTGGTACCCCTCGCCCCACTTCAGGCGCTCCTTGGCCTGTGTCCTGCGCCACGCCTTGAGGTCGGCCAAGGCGTCAGCGTCCAGGTAGACCACCCGATCTTGACCAGCCTCGGTCTTGGTATCCCGTTCCACGACCTTGTAGCCGACGCTGACCCGCTGCCGGCGGACGACCACGCGGCCGGTCTTCAGGTCGACGTCCGACCACTTCAACCCGGCCAGCTCGCCACGGCGTAGCCCGGTGTATCCAGCGACCACGACCAGCGGGAACAGCCGCTCACCGGTGATCTGACCGAGGAGCGATGCATACTGCTCCGGCTCTGGTGGCCGGACCTTGTGCCGCTCGGCGCGCGGCAGCTCGGCATCTGCGGCCACGTTCCGCGGGATCAGGCCGGCCTTGACGGCACTCTGCAGCGCGCCGGACAGGCAGGCGTGGATGCGGGCGATGCTCGCCGCGGAGATCGGCCTCGGCACGGCTACCCGCCTGGGCGCGACCATGCGGATCTTGCCGGCCGCCCGGCGCTTCGCGTTGATCTTCTCGGCCTCTTCGGCGTAGATCTTGTTCTTCGCCTTCGCGGCCTCGATCTCCTCCCGGCGCTCCCGCTGAATCTCGGCGTACGCGCGAGTGATGTCCAAGCCGCGCAGCTCGGCGAGCTTACGGTGACCAAGCTTCGGGATCAGGTGGTTCTTGATGTTGTCCGCGTACCCCCGCGCCGTGGTGTCCTCGATCTCGCCCCGCTTGACCTTCCCGTCAAGCCACTCGGGTAGCCACTCGCGGAGGGTCTTCCTGGTGTCTGCCGGCAGCGTTCCGGCCTGATGCTGGGCAATGATCGCCTTGCGGGCCTCGACCGCTTCCGTGAGCGTGTCGTAGCCCTCTTTGCCGAGCGGCTTCTTCCGCCCGTTGATCCGCACATCCACGCGCCACCCGTACTTGTGCTCCCGGCAGCGGCCGCCCTGCGGCGGACACGATTCGAGGCACCGCTGATGTACGCCCTTGTGCTTGGGAAATCGGCGGTACCAGTGCTTCTGTCTGGCCATATCGTCTCCCTTCACTGCAGAGGTGTACCCACACCTTAGTGCCAGGTGTGGGTACACCAAAACGGCTCCGATCAGGAATCGGACGCCGGGTTCTGTGCCAGCCCGGACGATGTGATGTCAGGCGAGATGTCAGGGATGCCGAGCGCCTCCATGATCGAAGCGCGAGTGACCCTCAGCCGGCCGCCCAGTTCCAGGACGGGGACCGGGAACCGTCCCGCTCGCGCCAGGCGATAGGACGCGTCCCGGCCGAGTCCCCAGCACCGGCCAGCGGTCGGCACGTCGACCGTCGCCCGGAACTGTCGGATTTCGTCCGGCGTCGGCACGCTCACGGCGTGGCTCGGCTCACGTCTGCGCTCGCTTCTGGTCGCGTCGGCCTCCTCCGGCGACGCTGCGTGACGAGCCGCATCCTTGTCCGTTCGTCCGCCCGTCGCGTATGGGTGCAGGCGCGCGCGAGCGGACGGACGAACGGCGGACGACGGACGGTTACGCCGCGTCATGCCGGCTCCCCCGACTGGTTGTCGGTCGTGAGGCCGCGCCAGCGCCCGCGCGTGGTCCGAACCGCTCGGCCGGCGGCGGCGTGCTCCTGGAGCCGTTCGTAGACCCACGTCCGGTACTTGCCGGTGGCCTCGATGAGGTCGCCGATGGAGACGCCTTCCGGCGGCGCGTCGCACAGGGCACGCCACAGTGCGATCTCCGGACGCGTCCGGTCCTCTGCGGCTGTCCCTGAAGGCCTGTTGCCGAGGACCGGCAGGGTAGGTCGACCGTTCGCGTTGGCTGCGACGGTCCTTGCGACGTCGGCGTCGGTGAACAGGTAGGCGCGTGCCCTCCGTGGCGTGGTGTGCTCGCGCGAGGAGATGAGGAACTTGCCCGGGGCGTCGAGCGTCTGCGGATGCCAGCCGGCGTTGTGCATGCCGTCGCCGAGGATCAGATCGACGTCGCGACGCTCCCGTACGCGCAGGCAGATGCGTACATCCATCTGGGAACGGACCGCTCCGCGGCCCATCGCCTGTTGCGTCGGGCGCTGGGTTGCGGCGAGCAGGTTGACCGCGACTGCCCGGCCACGCCGAGCGATGGAGTCGGCGTGGGGAGCTGCGGCATCGGGCAGCTCGGCGTACTCGTCAACCACGATCACCAGGGCTGGCCGGGCGGCTGTTGGCTGCCACAGCCTCTCGCCCCGCTCGGCCTGCTCGGCGGCGCGTCTGTCCAGCTCGGCTACCGCGTCCGCGAGCAGGGTCACGGCCTGCTCGGTCGTGGTCGCCAGCCGGTCCAGGCAGCGCAGCCACGGGCCGAGTTCCATGCCGCCCTTCAGGTCGATGCCCCAGATCACCACATCGGGACTGGCAACCAGGGCGGCCAGGATCACGTTCACGACCCCTGACTTGCCGGAGTCCACGATGCCGCCGATGAGGATGTTGCGGCGCAACACGAGCACTTCTGCGGGCGTACCGTCCTCGAACAGGCCGAGCGGCACGGGCCGCGAGATGCTGTGGGCTGTTCGGCCGACGTGGGGATAAGGGATCGGCGCGGCGTGCGGATCGGTGGAGACGACGCGCAGGATGGCCCGGTCGGCGCGAGACTGGTCGGGCTCGACGCGTACCGCGCCCGGCTTGCTACCGAGGCCGGACTCGATCGCCGGGATGGCGTCGATGACCTGCCTGACCGTCTGGCCGCGTGGCAGGCCGAGTCGGGCGGTGAAGCCCCAGCGGTCCACTACCGCGGAGAGCACCCGCGAGCCGGCCAGGCCGACCGCCTCGCCGATGTCGGGCCAGGCGTCCAGCGTCCGAACGACGCGGACCTTCGCCCGACGCCGGTGGTGTGCCCACCATGGGACGGCGCACGCGATCGTGCCGGCGATGGCCAGCGGTGGGAGCGGCGACCGGGTAGGGCCGATGGCGGCGGCTGCGGTCAACCATGACCCGGTGACGGCGACGACAGCCGCCGTGTAGATGCGCTCCGCGGTTCGGTACAGCCACGGCCACCGCGATACCCGGCGCCGTGGCACTCCCGCGAGCGTGGCGATCAGAGCGGTTAGCGCCGCGGTTGTGGCGGCCAGCCAGAGCCACCAGTCCGGGTGCCGTACATGTAACCAGGTGCCGACCAGCGCCACGACGCCGAGCATCCATAGTGGAGTGAGTTCCGATCGGTAGCGCCAGATCCCTCGGAACAGCAGGACAATCCCGAGTCCGACGACCGAGCGATCATCGTCGGGAACCAGCACCAGCGGTATCGGTTCGCGTCCCCAGCGCCGTCGGCGGTAGTAGCTACGGCGCCTCATTGGCGCTCTCCCCTTGCTGGCTTGTCGGCGAGAGGATGACTGGGCGGTGGCGGGGGCAACTCGTCCCGGAGGTAGGACCATGGGTCAGGTTCTCCGTCCGCGTGCGCGGTGAGCGCCGCTCGTGCTGCGGCGACCATGTCGGCGTACGCACGCCGCGCGATGCGGAGCAGGATCTCCAGACGGTAGAGCTTGTTGCGTAGGGCAATCACCTCGTGTTCTGAGTTGGGGTCAGGTTGATGGTTGGCCAAATGGTCACCTCCTTCGCGTCGTCGGGTCACAGCAGGTCGACCAGGGCGTGTAGAGCCCGGTCGATGGTGGGTGCGGCCGGCGATGAGGCGAGCGTGAAGCCGAACAGCAGGCAGACGACCGCGTGCCACATGCGGAGTCCGGCCCACCGGCACAGCACGAACACGAGAGCGCCGAGCAGCGCCATAGCGGACAGCGAAACGATCAAGAAACGTCACCTCCTTCGTGGGCGTTCAGCAGGTGGGCCAGGGCGGCGCCCATGCCGAGGACGACGACGGGCAGGCAGGCGACGAGGGTGGTGACCGGCCACGGCGCGGCCGTCACGCCAGCGGCGGTCATCAGGTGGTAGATGACCTGCCCCGCAGCGCCGAGCAGCAGTGAGCCCAGCGCTGACCATTTGGCGAACCTGCGCGCGCGTGTCGGTGCCCGGTCGCCGGACAGCCACGCCCGCAGTGCGTAGGCGGCGTATGTCTCGACGCCGATCGGGAGCGTGATGGCCGTGTTGATCGTCAGGCCGTCCCAGATGCCCGGGAGCGGGTGGACCGGCCCGAACCCGGTCAGCTCGCCGAGTCCGACCCAGCCGGACCAGATCGAAACCCAGGCCGGGACGGCCAAGACCAGCACGGGCCATGAGCGGACCGGCCGAACCGCCGCATCAGGTGAACCGGACCGGATGAGTCCAAACTCGTCCGTTCCTGCCTGCGCGCCGACCAGCGCCGACGTTGGCGCCGTCGTCTCCAGCCGACCTCGGTCGGAGCTCGCCGAGGCAGCCGAATTCGGTACGCCATTCCCGGCCAGGGTGGCGCGCAGGGTCCGGGCCTTGGCCGCACCGATGTGAAGCTCACGCATGAGACGGTTGCGGGACGGAAGCTCGCCGACCTTCCCGGCGACCTCACGCGCCCTGGGCAGCAACTCGTCCAGCCATGCCGCGTCCTCCATCGCGGGTCGCGGCGTCATCCGTCCGCCTCAGATGCGTCGTGCCGATGCGCCTTGCGACGCGCCCATCGGGTACGCGCCCGGCATTTGATGCAGACCTGGCCTTCCTCGATCCGCGCGCCGCACATGCATTGACGCCCACCCAGTCCAAGCGGTCGACGTCTCACGTGATCACCTCCTCAACTCGGGGAACACCATCGATGTCAAGGAGGATCGGCTAAACCGTCGGGACGTGGTCAGGGCGTGACTGGACGTATTGAAGATGTCTGCCCTATCGTGTGCATGCTGCCGGGACGTCCTTGCGGGGAGGCCGATGCCGAACGATCGCCTGCGTACCGCGATGCTTGAGCACGGCGTCACTCCCGCCAGCCTCGCCGCCTCGCTTGGCGTCGACCCAAAGACCGTGGAGCGCTGGATTAACGGCCGCACACCGTACCGGCGTCACCGCTTCCAAGTTGCGGCATTCCTCGGCGTAGACGAGACGTACTTATGGCCCGACGCGCTCAATCCCGATCAGGTAGCGAACGCGTCCGAGAGCGAGATCATCAACATCTATCCACACCGCTGGTCAGTGCCGTCCGACCTGTGGCGAAACTTCTTTGACAACGCCGAACGCGATATCGGTGTGCTCGTCTACAGTGGCCTGTTCCTATCCGAGGACGCCGGCGTACAGCGCATCTTCCGGCAGAAGGCCGACGCGGGCGCCAAGATTCGCATCCTGCTTGGTGACCCTGACAGCGACGTCGTGGCCCAGCGTGGCGCCGATGAGGGCGTTGACGACAGCCAGGCCGCGAAGATCAGGAACGCGATTGTGATGTACCGGAATATCCGCGACGTTGACGGCATCGAGTTCCGGCTGCATCGGACCGTTCTCTACAACTCGATTTACCGGGCCGACGATCAACTGTTGGTGAATACCCACATCTACAGCTTCCCGGCGGCGCAGGCGCCGGTGCTTCATCTGCGACGGGTCGCCGGCGGGGGCATGGTGACGACGTACCTGGAGAGCTTCGAGCGAGTATGGGATAGCGCCACACCTCTTGAAACGAGGTAAATGACGTGTCACGTCGCATCGACTACTTCGATGATCCCGCCGCGCCCGCGGCGAACAGCATTGTTCCATCCGTCAACGTGGTCGTGGTTAACGAGGCTGGCGAGATACTGCTGATTCGCCGAACGGACAATGACAACTGGGCGTTGCCGGGTGGAGGTATGGATCTCGGCGAGTCCTTGCCGGCCGCAGCGGTACGAGAAACCGAGGAAGAGACCGGCATTCGAGTGGAGGTGACAGGCCTGGTCGGGATCTACAGCGATCCGCGACACGTCATCCTCTACACCAGCAATAATGAAGTACGGCAGGAGTGCTCGATAGTCTTCACGGCCCGGCCGCTCGATGGCGAACCTAAGCCGAGCGACGAGTCTTACGAGGTCCGGTGGGTCGCCCCCGGCGCGATTCCATCGCTTCCTATGGACCGGTCGATGCGGATGAGGATCGAGCACTTCCTCGCTGGGAACGAGAAGCCGCACCTTGGATAAAGAGTGGGTGACCGCGGCGGCTGAGACATTTTCGGCCGTGGGTACTGTCGGCGCGTTCGTTATTGGCTTCGTTCTGTTACGACGCGAGCACCGTCGGGAGGCCGAACGTGCCGAGGATGAACACCGCACGCAGGCTGCCCGCATTAGCGCGTGGCTAGAGGTTCACCGGAAGCCTGACGGCGTGAGGGAACTCGCCTTCCATATCCACAATGCGAGCGACATGCCCATCTACGAAGTTGAGCTACCCTTGGCCGAGTCAGATTCGGAAGCGCAGGCCGAGTTTGTTGGTCTGGTCCCGCCAGGGCAGACGATCAGGAAACCGGCGCCGCCGGAGTGGCTGCGGACGTACGTTGAGCCCGAACCAGTCCAGATCGAGTTTCTGGATAGTGCGGGTCGACGGTGGTCTCGGAACGAGCAAGGTTCACTTACCCGCATCGACGCCAAGTAGACGCCTACCGGCTCGAAATAAGAGCCGTTACCTTCTCGACCGACATCCTGATCCCCGCGCTTGCCTCGCGAATCGACTCCGACACGATGCTGCCCTCGCCGTAGCGGCTCAATATCTCGCCGAGGCGAATCTCGACATCCACAACATCGCCGGTCGGGCTGGTGGTCATGTCGCAATAGGTCAACGCGTCCGATATAAGACCGTCGACCTTGGGGAACTCGTCCGCCAACTCAACGGCCAATCCGCGATTCCCCGCCTCCACAATGGCGTATGAGTGATTGGCGACGAGCCGACACAGCAGGCTGTCGGCGTTTTCGGCGTCGCGAAGGTACCGCGCACCGTCCAACTGGTGGAGGCCGGTCTTGGCGAGGGTCGGGGCGTAACCGACGTCATGCAGCCAAGCCGCCGAAATGAGCAAAGGCCCGTCGTCGCCCACGATGTGAGAAATGGACTCTGCCGCGCGGGCAACGCCCTGGACATGCGCCCAGCGGACCGGCAACGGCTCGGCGAGCAACTGCCCGGCCAAGTTCCGTGCCCAGGCGACGACCTCCATGATCAGAGGGTAGCCGAACGCGATCAAGCAGCATCCGGCAGGCGCGGCAGCCCTTGCCCTTCGTCCGCGGAAGGTCAGTCAGCGGCCAGGGTGACACCGTGTTGTGCAGCGCGAATCAAGATGGTCGAGAGTCCGGACGCGACACTCTCGGCAACCCTGCCCAGCTCGACGTAAGGGGATCCGTCGCGGTTTAAACCGCTGCCCAGCATTGGGAAGTCGCGGCCAACGTCGAAGCCAACCTCTTCCAAGGCAAGTGCGAGCTGATCGGCCAATCGGTGCGCTCTCGCCTCGGAATCAGACGCCGACGGCACCCCTTCAGCAGCCATAGCAGCGCTCCTCTCTGTCCGGAATGGACGAAACCGGACCGGCGGGGGAGGACGACGGCTAAAGATCAGTCTTCGCGGCATGAGCACTGGAGGTGAACCACGTCTTCAGGACGTCTTGGGACTTCTTGGCTATGCTGAGCCCACACTCGGCGTACGGGAGGCCGATGTGAAACACCCGCTTGTGCGCGCCGTCCGCAGTGTCGGCCTGGACGCTGCGGACGTGGCGGCGCGGCTGGGCGTAGATCCCAAGACTGTCCAGCGGTGGTTCGGCGGGCGGGTCCCTTATCCGCGATATCGCGCCGCACTGGTCGATCTCACCGGCTGGACCGAGCGCGACCTGTGGCCAGACGTCGCGCGAGCGAGCCAGGCCGACGCCATGGGACGCGAAGTGCGAACGGCCTACCCGCACCGATCCGCCGCGCCGCCGGATGCCTGGCTGAGGCTCTTTGAGCGCGCCGAGCACCAGATCGACGTACTGGCGTACAGCGCCCTGTTCCTCGCCGAGAACGCGGATACGTTGCGCGTGCTGCAAGACAAGGCGCGCGATGGGGTGAGGATAAGGCTTGCGCTGGGCGACCCAGACGGAACGCAAGTCGCCCGGCGCGGCGCCGAGGAGGGCGTCGACGGCATCATGCAGATGCGCATCCGGAACACGCTGATCCTCTGCCGCCCGCTTACTAGCGAACCGGGTGTTCGCCTGCGCCTACACGACACGGTGCTCTACGCCTCGATCTATCGCGCCGATGACGAGCTGTTGGTCAATCCCCACGTCTACGGCTGCCCGGCGTCTTACGCGCCCGTGCTTCATCTCATCCGAACCGCAGATGACGGAATGGCAACCACCTACCTCGACTCATTCGAGCGTGTTTGGGCGTCGGCCCGCGATGCGGAGTAGGCAGAATCGCGGGTAGTCCTGGGACGACAAGTCGTCTCAGGACGTCCCGTTGGACGTGGTCCAGATGCCCAGCACCACACCGGTAACTTTCCCTTCCGGTTGGGGCAAGACGCTGGACATGGTCTCACCACCGCGGGATGCGTGCACATGCGCTCTCCCAACCCGGACATCGCATATGCCGAACTGACCGAATCTCTCGGGAATGCGACATGCGCTGTCCACGACGCCGCGCGGTTACGTACCTCCATCCGTAGCCGCGTTGGCGAAGTAAGAGGGGCGGGCGCCGCGCCTCCGGTTGGCGCCCGCCCCGATGGAATCACTCGCTGAAGGGGTGGACAAAGTCGTGGACGTTTGGCACCAGATCAGCAAGGCCCAGGCCATCGAGGCTGTCCGCCAGCGTGCAAAGGAAACGGGTCGCACGACACTCCACACGTTCGATAGACGCTTTGACGGGACCTGGCGATCAGCGTACGCCCTTGAGTACGCCATCATGCAGGCCGAATCGGTCCACTGGGCACCGTCCGCACCATACGGCCATGAGCTGGTCATCGTCCAAGACCACCGAGCCGACGCCTACCTATTCGTGGACGTCCAACGACTTGCGCGAGCCCCGCTCAGCACACGCCGTACCGAGGCGATGGGAACTGTGTGCGCGTCACCTCGTCATTTGCGGGAGGAGCGGTGATAGTCGGTCTGCGTTGGGCGCCCGGGCAATGGCGCGGAGAGGAGATCCGTCGAGAGCACCTGGAGAGGGGCGAGCAGGTACTCGTCACGTTCCGACCCGGCGATACGCTGGCGTCCCGCGCTCCCAACCACTACGAGGCACGTCGGCTACGCACGAACGCGAGCGAGGCCGTCGTGGAGATCGGGCGAGCCGACATGACCAGGGAGGTATACCGCTCATCGCTGGTCGCGCTACAGCCCGAGGACGGCGAGCTGCTCGTCCTCGAACCGGACGGTCAAGGCGAGCCTGTATACGTCGACGCTGCCGGCATCGTGGTTCGAGCGAAGGTGGAGGGTCCTGATCTCACCAAGCCACAGTGGCGTCAGGTCTACGAGGACATCAGGGCCGACATCGAGGCAGGCAGGCTCAAGCCCGGCGATCGGATCCCGACGCTCGATCACCTCGTCAAGATGTACGGCTTCTCCTCTACGTCCGTCCTCAAGGCCCTACAGATACTCCAGACCGAGCGCTGGATCGAGGGCCGCAGCAGAATCGGTCGTTTCGTGTGTATGCGATGACAGCTTTCTCAACCGGAACGTGAGTTCCGGCCGGCATCTAGCGTATCCGGGTGTCGTCACGCGCCGAATGGAGTTGGACGCAATCGACGACGCGTGCAGCGGGCCCGGGAAGGATTAGGCCTACTGGCGCCCATAGCCACGATTAGGCCGACGCTCGTCCGCGCATCCTTGCCCTTGCGCGTTCCGCCCGGTCAGCAGCGTAATCCATGTCGTGGCGAAGGGCCTCGCTCGCCTCCGGCCAAGAAAAGGTCGTTGCGCCCGCGTCAAATGGCCATTGTCTGTCTAGGTAGTTGCGGAATACTTCACCTCGCTCCAACCGATCCTGAATGGACGCGACCACAGTGATCTTCTGTCGAACGGCGGGGTCGACAATGGGAGTGTCGATCACTATGGCGTCGAAGTACGTGAAGAAGGTGAGCATCCGTTTATGCATATACCCACCTGACGCCGTAACGCGCAACGACCTGAAGTCGTCGTTGCCGGAACTTGCTTGCAAGAGGCCCTTCTCCAGACCCCGCTCAATCTGAGCCTCTATCTGCTCAACTGCGTAACCCAGTTCCTGCGTATGCTTAAATATGGCCGACTCCTCGACGTAGCCCTCGGGTTCGGATTCGCCCCGCGCTTGACAGGCCGCCAAGATAATGGGCAGAAGGAAGTGCTCCCGCCCGTCATTGGTCGTAATATCGAGGATATTCGGTACCGGCGAGCGCCGTGGATCATAGTATTCGTACTCACCGTAGAGGATCGACCTCATAAACTCATGAATGGGCAGCGTATATAGGGAGCCTTGACGGTGAACTTCAAGAATTCTTGCGGTGGAAACATAGCCACTCCCGACGAACGTACTCACGAAGTCGAGGGCCTTCCGAATGTTCCCCGCACTCAGGTTATCCACAAGCTCCTTTAGTCGGTCGTTACGCTCAAACGCCTCGATCAACACACGAAGGTAGACGGAAAGATTGCCCGAGTCGATAGTCAGCCCACGAGGGAAGGACTCGATCCTTCCTGTCGTCTCCAATTGTTGGAGCGCGAACTTTAGTCTCTTGACAATTACCAGATCAGTTCTTGGCGGCTCGACCGCAAAGATTCTCGGTTGATATGCCGTAATGGACCCATGTTTCTTGGATGCGTAGAACGTATCCGGCCGGAGGGACATGAAGACGGAAAGTGGCCACGTCTCTGCAAACGCTTGCCCAATGACGAACACTCGCTCCTGGAACTCTGCTTCGTGGTGGTCGATATTGTCGAGAACTAGGACGAACTGCAGGCCCCGTGTTCCACGAAGATGCTCCAAGCTTCGCTGTACGTGTTCGAGGCGGCGCGCCAGATGCGACTGGAGCATCTCACGCTCCAGAGCGGCATAACGTTGCGGGTCTGACTGCTCAAGCGGACCGTCGATGCCCCTCCTAAAGCGATTGATTTCCCGATTGTATACGGCGCGGACGAAGCCTGCCTCGTTTATGTCGATGCCGAGCTGCTCCTCCAGTTCTGTCTCCATTGTAGATATTAGCAATTCTTGTACGTCGCGAAGGAGCGACGACTGCTTGAGGAAATCGACATAGAAGACCGCAGCATTATCGAGAAGTTCAACGGCATCAACGCGAAGGAAGTGCTTGAGAAAGATGGTCTTCCCGACACCCACGTCTCCTAGGAGAATGAGCGGCCGGCGGGTAATAGCTGATGCGAGCAGATCACCAGTGAGACGGGTTGAAGTTCCCTTCTTGGACTTGACGCTCTCGATTCGGGCTCTCTCTGTGGCTGCCGAGTAACGAGTTCTTAAGATTTCCTTACTGACGAGTGCGTATTGCGATAAAGCGCCACTTGTACAGTAGCACTGCCTGAGAAACTCGTCGGATACCTCCTCCTCCTGGACTATGTCGAGCAGAAATAGCTCCGCGAGGATTCTTACGTCCGTCTCGAGCTCAGATCTGGCTCGGAATCCAGGATAGCCGTGGGTCCTGCTAGAAAGTCTCTCGGGCGGTGGGGCCATCCGAGAGCGTCGTGACAGCTTTCGCTTGACATTCCCAGCATTCAATGCAGGCCGCGAGAAAGCGTCCCAAAGCTCGGAGAAGTTCTCCGCCATGTCTGCTATTGAGTGGAATACGATCGCTTTCCCATCTAGGGGCGGAACGCCATCCTGACGGCTGCCAAGAAAGATGACCAGCTGATGACCGTTACACAAGGCGGCAACTGGAATTCCGCCCATTAGGCTATATCCGAGGACCTGAGTTACGGCAGCCTTATTGGATTCCGATTGCTCAATAATTGTGGACAGTGCCACGGTCCGTTGATTCACATCGCTTGCAGGTAGGACGAAATGCCGGCCCTCACGCTTCGCCTCTACTACGGCGAGACGCTCGGGTGCGCCAAGCACATAATCCAGATAATCGCCTGATTGATGCTGTTCGCAGTTGATTAGTTCTGGACTCCAGGCGAGGCAATCCATCAGGAGCCGATCGATGAGTCGGAGGCGGGTAGTGGCCTCGTTGAGATCCGGTTCTCCGAAATACTCCCCGGCGAGCTTGCCGATCTCCGCCTTGCCTCGTTCGTACTCCACCACTATCCTCCCGCTCAGTCCATTTCGGCCATCAGATTGAGGGATGAAGCTAGCCAACATCTGTTTATGTACGCGCAACCCGCACAATTCCCAAAGGCACCTCTTGTCCGTAGCCGCCCGGTCGGGAGGTCGATACGACCCTCCGGGCTATTTGATCGTCTTGGATCACGGCAAGACATCTGCCCGCCCCTTACGAGACATGGACGTCGGCTCACGTCGAACATAAACATCTCAATCATCGATTTGAACCAGCTCTGACGTAAATCCGACTGATGAAGGCCACCTCATCGTGAGCTAGCCGGCTCAGGGTTGGCTCGGTCGCTGCGGCTGAGTACACCAAGACCCAGTTAGGCGGCCGTCAGCCATGAACGCTGCCTTCTCGTGGTTTGCACCCCGACGACTGCCTCCGACGAGACATCGGCACGGCGCGGCCGAACAGCATCGGTAGGAGGTTCGGCCTGCTCACCGAAGGCTCCCTGTGCCAGAGGCATACGGTGGCTCGTAAGCTGTTGGCGCATTCCACCTGTGAGGTTAAGGTGCCGAACCAGCCGAAGACGCCGCTCAAGCGGCTGCGCTGCGATGATGCGCTCTGGGACCGGTTCGGCGAGCTGGCCGAGCCGGACCGCTCGGCTGTCCTGCGGCACTTCATGCGCTGGTACTGCCGCGAGCCGGGCGTCACCCTCCCGAAGCGCCCGTCAGCAGACCCCAAGCAGACACCTCCACGGGACGACGGGACTTGATCAACAGGGACGCCGGATGTCAGGGCGATGTCAGGGAGCGGCGCCCGACATCTCCGAAGAGATCCAGGCCGAGCCGGTCAGCGATCAACGTACCTGCACGTCGCGGCCCGGTCCGGAGTAATCCCGAACCGGGCCGGACGCTCAGCGTGAAACTGAAAATCGGAAGGTCGGCGGTTCGACCCCGCCCCTGGCCACCAGCACTTTCGTACTCGGCGACCAGTTTTTGATCTTGTGTTCGGGCCCCAATGTCAGGGGATTGTCAGTAAGTGGCCTAGCCACCTGACCGACGGCTAGACCGGCGGTCAGGTCTGGAACGGATTGCTAGGGATCTTGCTCAACGCCATCGCGCTGGCTCGCACGCGCATGCGGTACGAACCCTGGCCGCGCCCCTCAGCCAGATCCTCGGCAACGGCGATCGCGGTTGCCCAGCGGAATGCCCTAGTACCGGAATCCGAACATCCGGGTATTTAGTGGGGCAAACAGTGTTGGGGCTGTTGCCGTCAAGTAGGAACTAGTTCAGCATTGATTCCATGAGGACCGTGCAGTGGAGTGACGTACAGAAGCAGCCGAAGGAGGTAGCTGCCGCCGTCGATGAGGCCGGGGAGGTCTGCATCGAGCGACGCGGGCAGAACCCCCTCCTGCTCATGACCCACGAGCGCGTCGAACAGACCCGGGGCGGTCTGGATGTGGTCGGACGCCTAATGCATGCGCTCGCATCGGACCAGCACGGCCTGGAGCTCCTGTATGGGGCGATCGACCGCGCCCTCCCGTGGCTTCACTTCCTGCCTGAGAAGGACCGGAGCGAGTTCGCTCGCGAGTTCGTACACACGATCAGCGCCTGTAGCGACCTCGGCGTATGGGCACCACTCGGCCGCATGCTCCATGCGTGGAAGCAAACTGCCGCTATCCACGCAGACCCCGCCTTGGCTAAGGACCTGTCCCGGCCACTGGATGCCGACCTGGGTCCGGTGATGATGCCGACCGAGGGAGACGCCGGTGCCGCCGAAAAAGGGTGACCGGGTCGCCCCGCCGCCACCACCAGGCGGGTGGGAGGTCAGGTACGCGGACCTCGAACCGTGGCAGTACGAGGTGACGGCCGGCGGCCGGATCTGGTACTGCCCAAATCCAAAGAGGCGGATCGTGTGGCTTACCCAGGCTGGAACGGGGCACCCGAAGATCACCGAGTAATCCCGCCCGCAAGATCCGCGGGAGTCACACTCCCGGCTGCCGGCCTCTCGGCGGCAGCCATCAGGCAGTCAGCGCTCTGGGCACGACGGCACTTCCGCCAATCGCCAGCAGCCATTCCCGGCCAGGATAGCCATCCCACTCATTTAGCGCGGCGTATGCGCCTGCCTCTCGGGAGCTTGCGGTGGCTACCAAGATCACCACCACTTACGAGCACACCCGCGACCGCTACGACCAAGGTGCGCGAGGAGCTAAAGATCACGAGTGGCGATCTTGGGAGTGGGTACGTTCCCCGCATGCGACAGGACACCTCCACAGACGTACTCCGGAACAGTTGCAGCGTCGGCGTCTCGGTGGCCCGTGCGTTCGAGGTCTTCACCGAGGGCCTGGGCACCTGGTGGATCCGGGAGTTCACCTGGTCCGGTCCGGACGCGCTGGAACGGATGGGGATCGAGCCAGGCGTCGACGGCAAGTGCTACGAGATCGGCCCGTACGGGTTCCGGTGTGACTGGGGCCGGGTACTCGTGTGGGAGCCGCCCGGCCGGCTCGCCTTCACCTGGCAGATCGGCCCGGACCGGGTCCCCCAGCCGGATCCGACCAAGGCCACCGAGGTCGAGCTGCACTTCTACCCGGACGGCGAAGGGCGGACGCGGATCGACCTGGAGCACCGCGGCTTCGACCGGCATGGCGAGGACGGCCCGACGTACCGCGAGGCGCTGGACGGAGGCTGGGAGCAGCTGCTCGCCAGATTCGCGGCGGCGGCCGGCTGAGCCGCGGCCAAGCCGGCCGCCGCCAAGGCTGCGGCTAAGCCGTAAGGCCGCCGCAAGGCGTAAGGCCGCCGCAAGCGGTCAACCGCCGCAAGCGTGCGGCGGCCGGCCGAGGCAGTGAGCAGAGGCAGAAACAAACGAAAGGCAAACGCAGAAGCAAAGCAGAAGCGGCGACAGGGACGGCGGTTACGGCCAGCCGGGCATCGCTCAGCGGCCCAGTGCCGGCAGCCGCCGGCCGGACCGGACCCGCCCGCCACCCAGATCAGCCCGCTCGCCAGCGGCCATCCCGGCGCGCAGCCCGCTGCCGGTCAACCGGCGCGGCCCGACCGACTCCAGCCGGGGATACACCTCGGCCACCCGCCGCGCCACCCGATCCGATCGGTCCGCGAGGACCAGCTCCATCGACGTGCCGGACACCGGCGCGTCCTTCGCGGCGCTGGTCGCCCGCTGTTCGGCCTCCCGCAGCCGGCGGCTCACCGCCCGGGTGAACCCGGCCAGCCAGGATCGCCGGAACGCGGCCACATTCTCCGACCGTTGTGGGACCGCGGCGGCCAGCCCGTACGCCGCCTGAACCAGCAGCGAGGTGAACAGCAACTCGACCCGCTCGAGGTCGCTGCCGAACCCGAAGAGGTGCACCGAGAACCCCCGATGCCCTTCGCCGGCGCGCCGTACCGACCGGCATCGCAGCGCCGCGGCGACGCCGACGAGCAGGCCGACCTTGTCCAGCGCGTACGGCGGGGGGATCTCCACGATCCGGTCGCCCACCACGTCAGACGCCGGATCGCGGGCGGCCAGCAGCGCCCGATCCACGCCGTACTTGGCGATCAGCTCGGCCGCCTTGTCGGTGAAGGCCGCTGCCTCCTCCGCCGTGCACGCCGGATCCTCGGCCTTGGCCAGCAGCTTGCGTACCTTGTCGAGCACGGCACCGGACATGGCACACACCTGTACCACCCGGCACCGACGAAACCGTCAGCCGCCCCTGCGCCGCAGGGTGGCCACCGCGGATCCGGCGAGCGTCAGCAGGCACTCCGGCAGTTGACCGTCGGCGATGGCCGCGCCGAACAGGGCCGCCCCGGTCGATGCGTCCTGGTTGACGTAGGCGCTGACGAACCGGGCCACCCAGCGCGCGTCGTACTCGGCCTCGTCGATCCCGGGGAAGTCCAGCGTCCACGCCCCGCCGGGCACGCCCTCGCCCACCATGGTCGCGGCAAGGCACCAGGCGACGTCGTACGCCCCGGCGACGCCGGCTCGATCGACCACCGCGTCGAAGGTGTCGACGACGGCGTCGGTATCGCCGGCCAGGGCGCTCTGCAGCACCAAAGCCGCGTCCTCGAATGCCTCGGGCGGTACGCCGGTCACGTCGGGCAGCGTAGGCCGCCCGGTCAAGCGGCGCGCGTCGGAGTGGTCAGCTACGCCACCCACTTCGGCGGAACCCAGATCAGGCATCGGGGGTTGGTGCGGTCGGCCGAATCAGGCAGGTGAGGCGCGCGCTGGCGACCCGGGCGCCAGCACCGTCGGAGACTTCTATCTGGTACGTCGCGATGGTACGGCCGAGATGGATGGCGGTCGCGACTCCGGTGACCTCGCCCTCACGGACTGGTCGGTGATGGGTGGCGTTGATCTCGATGCCCAGCGCGACCCCGCCCCCGGCGCGGGCGGCGTGCAGCATCGCGCCTACCGAACCGAGCGTCTCGGCCAAAACGCACGAGGCGCCGCCGTGCAGCAGGCCGAACGGCTGGGTGTTGCCCGCCACCGGCATCGTCCCCACCACCCGCTCCGGCGACATTTCCAGCAGCTTGATGCCCATCCGGGCGGCGAGACCGTCCGGTGCGTCGAACGAGTAACTGTCCGCGGTGATCACGGCGTCCACGCTGGCACGGTACCCAGTGATCGCCAGTTGGCACATGGCCGCTGTCACACATGCCGACTGGCGAGTTAGGGTGCCCGAGACGGGACCTCGGGAGGGGACGAACACATGCACCTGTCACGCGGCGTCACCGTGGCCGCCTGCACCGTGGCTGTTGTGCTCTCGATGACGGCGTGCAAGTCCGGCGACACGGACCGTGACTCGACCAGTGCCACCCAGGTGCGCCTCTACGGCGCGGACGGAAACATGAGCAACTCGTTCGGCGAGGAGTTCAAGGACCAACCGGGCACCTTGGCCGGGATGAAGGGCACTACGCCGCTGACCCCGCTGTCCGAGGAATTCAAGCGCCGCCTGCACACCATCGATCCGACGCTGAACGACTACACGTACGCCGCGGAGTCGTACGACGCCGTGGTCATCGTCTCGCTCGCCGCGGAGCTGGCCGGGACGACCGCTCCCAAGGAACTGGCCAAGTACATCAACGGGGTGACCACCGGCGGCCAGGAGTGCGACGTGGTCAAGCAGTGCCTGGAGCTGGCCCGGGCCGGCACCGACCTGTCGTACCGTGGCGTCTCGCTGCGCCGTGGCGGGTTCACCGACGCCGGTGAGCCGTCCACCGCCTCGTACGCCACGCTGCACTTCGGCTCCACCGACCAGCTCGACGACGGCAAGACCGAGTACGTCGGCGCTGGCGACGCGTCGACCACCACAAGGGCGCCGGCCCCGGCGCCGCGCCCGACCGAGGGGCGCCGGCGCAGCGAGATCGGCGCGCCGCTGACGCTCGGCGGCCTGCTGCCCAAGACCGGTGACCTGAGCCTGATGTACCCACCGCTGATCGCCGGCGCGCGGCTGGCCCTCGCCGAGATTGACGCGGCCGGCGGGGTGCTCGGCGAGCCGGTGAAGTGGATCGACGGGGACGACGGCACCGATCCAACGGTGGCGACGAAGACCGTGCAGCGGCACATCCGCGACGGCGTACACGTGATCATCGGGGCGGCGGCGTCCGGCATCACCCGCGCGGTCCTGCCGGCCGTGGTGCGGGCCGAGCGCATCCTGTTCTCGCCGAGCAACACCGCGGCGGATCTGACCGAGGCGGACGACAAGGGCCTGTACTTCCGGACCGCCCCATCCGACCTGCTGCAGGGCAAGGCGCTGGCCGACGTCATGATGCGGGATTCGGTACAGAGGGTGGCCATCGTCGCCCGAGCCGACGCGTATGGCGAAGGCCTCCAGCGCAACGTCAGCGACGACCTGAAGCGGGCCGGTATGCCGGCCGACCAGATCAAGCTGCTGTCGTACGAGCCGGCAGAGGGCAACGCCAAGCCGGACGTGTCCGATGCGGTACAGCAGGTGAAGGACTTCCAGCCGGATGCGGTACTGATCATCGGGTTCGGGGAGTCGGCCGAGGTGATCAGGGCGCTCAAAGCGGCCGGGGTGCAGATCCGGCACTGAGACCGGCCACCGCTGGCACGTTTCCGGGATTCTTGATCGACGAGCCGCGCCGTACCGTCGGCTCATGATCCACATCATCCGGCCGCCGATCGATCCGGAGCGAAACGGGCCGGCGGCCGATGCCGGGTCCGGGCCGGCCACCTGCCGTACCTGCAACGACACGGCTCGAACTCGGACGGCACAACGCGTATCAACGCGTACTCAAGCCGATCTGTCAGTACGGGGGATCGCGGGGAAGAGTCAAGGACCTGCCGGGGGGGCAGGTCCTTGACCCACGC
>Ga0310828_1000571_pt1 | contig 34553 bp, 26 predicted proteins | sample WT_ome_3_FD_202242 | JGI IMG/M metagenome (GOLD analysis project Ga0310828, IMG submission 202242) | Sorghum-adapted microbial communities enriched on wild type (WT) sorghum from Joint BioEnergy Institute, Emeryville, California, United... ... | reverse complement strand
GTTGCGAAAACGGCCGCTTGCGCGGCCACTGGTGATTGATTTTGATTTGACACGAATGAAAGGTATCGATGAGAAAAAAGTTAAGGTAAGAGTGGGTTTACTCCGCCAACGCGGTCTGCGTGCCGCGTTGACGTCGGAAGAAGGGACGCTTAAATATATGTTCAGGCTTCCGCTGTTCGCAACTCAGTTGCGAAAACGGCCGCTTGCGCGGCCTGAAAAATGAAGCGTCCCCGCTCTTACGAATAAATTCGACGAGCCGGATTCGCTTCATTTTTCCAGCGGAAGCCTTTTTTTACATTGAGTTGCTTGCGGATTTGTGATAACATATATTTAGACTGACGGGGTGGTGCAGTATTCTAGTCGGTCGTTCATTTCCGAGGGCGGGCCTAAAAATCCGCTAAAGGGCACATCGATGAAGTTCTTGGTTTCGGCTCGGGGCGCCCAGCCCTGGGTTGATTCCGGGAGTAAAGAATGTAGGGCGATCCACAATGGCATGTGGGCGATGACCCTGCATTCGCGGAGACTCTTTCGCTTTTTGAAAGCGAAAGTGGAAAACCTGTTCACGAGTTATCATATGGGATAACCACGGACAGCGTAGCCTGCCTTGAGCGGGTCTTGAGGGGATTATGGCTAAAAGATGAAAGCCTATCGGCCAATAGGCTTTGATCCCGGCCGTATGAAATCAAGTCTGCAAAAGAGGCTAGGAAATGGTAGACGACTGTTTGAGGAAAACTCCTAGACTGTTCACTACGACATTTGCTGGGGATTATAGTGCGGACTAAGTGGCGATCTAGTTCAACGCTCGGTGACGACGTTGGCAGAGCTTTAAATGGAAACGGCCCAAACGGCGACGTTCGGGTAGCTTTGCGGGAAAACCTACTGGACCTAAGCCGCAGCGTTTACTCAGCAAATGACCACCTCTTATACATATGGATAAGGGATACGATAATCGAATGAAAGATATCATGAAGTCGCTAAAATGGAGTGTAAGTATTGCCGTTATCACGCTCGTGTTAGCGGCTCTTTTTTCAGTGACGTCCAATACTTTGTTAAGTGGCCTTGGCTGGGCATTAGGGATGCTGATTGTCCTAGCCATTGTGATTTTGGGCGTCATTTTTGATATTATTGGAGTAGCTTCGACAGCGACGGATGAAAAACCTTTTCATGCGATGGCCTCAAAGAAACTAAAAGGGGCAAAACATGCGATGATGATTGCGCGGAATGCTGACCGCGTCTCAAATTTTTGCAACGATGTGATCGGCGATATATCTGGAATCGTCAGTGGAACCGCTTGCGCCGTTGTTGTTTTGGAATTAACGGCAACGCTCGGCAAAGGCGAAGGCACACCGCTTCATACGATCATTTCCGTTGTTTTTACAAGTTTTGTGGCAGCGATTACGGTTGGCGGAAAAGCTATGGGAAAAACCTTCGCTATTAATAATGCCACCAAAATCATTTTTCAAGTCGGTCGTTTATTATATTTTCTTGAGGAAAAACTGCATATAAAGGTGATTTCTGTCAACAAGAAACGGCCGAACCTGAAACGGCAATAAGGTGAGTGATAAATATGGAGTTAACTTCCATTAAGGACCCGGCTTTTTTAAAACAATTGTCGACTGAAGAGATGACGCTTCTTGCATCTGAAATTCGCCGTTTTTTAATTGAAAAGCTATCGAAGACTGGTGGCCATTTGGCGCCTAATCTTGGCGTAGTCGAATTGACGCTAGTGCTTCATAAACTGTTTGACAGCCCGAAAGACAAATTGATTTGGGATGTAGGTCATCAATCTTATGTCCATAAAATTTTGACTGGGCGGGCTGGGCAATTTGACCAACTTCGTCAGACAGGCGGCTTGTCCGGGTTTCCGAAAAGAAGTGAAAGCGAACATGACGTATGGGAAACCGGTCATAGTTCAACATCGCTTTCTGCAGCAATGGGCATGGCAATTGCCCGCGATTTAAAAGGTGAAGAAGGCGACATCGTGGCCATTATCGGTGATGGGGCGCTGACTGGTGGCATGGCCCTTGAAGCGCTCAACCATATCGGGCATGAGCAAAGAGATATCATCATCATTTTGAATGATAACAAAATGTCGATCGCCCCGAACGTCGGTGCGCTTCACAATATGCTCGGACGTTTGCGAACAGCGGGAAAATACCAACGTGTCAAAGAAGACATCGAATATTTGATGAAAAAAATTCCAGCTTTTGGTGGCCGCATCGCCGCAACGGCAGAGCGGCTCAAAGATGCGTTTAAATATTTACTGATTTCGGGCATTTTCTTTGAAGAACTCGGCATTAAATATCTTGGGCCGGTTGACGGTCATAATATTGACGATTTAACGATGGCGATTGCCAACGCTAAAAAATTAAAGCGGCCCGTCGTTGTCCATGTTTTGACTCAAAAAGGAAAAGGGTATCATCCAGCCGAAGCCGATCAAGTTGGCACATGGCACGGGCCAGGACCATATAAAATCGAATCGGGGGCTTTTATTAAACCGGTGAACGCCCCACCTGCCTACAGTAAGGTCGTCGGCGATACACTAACGAAACTTGCTGAAAAAGATGAACGCATTGTCGTTATTACTCCGGCGATGGTCGTCGGTTCAAAATTGGATGGTTTTCAAAAAGCTTTTCCAGACCGTCTTTTTGATGTCGGCATTGCCGAACAACATGCCGCCACGCTTGCTGCTGGGTTAGCGACACAGGACATGAAGCCGGTGCTCTCGATTTATTCCACATTCCTTCAACGCGCCTATGATCAAGTCATCCACGATATTTGCCGGATGAATCTCAATGTGGTGTTGACGATTGACCGGGCTGGGCTCGTTGGGGGTGATGGTGAAACCCATCACGGCGTGTTTGATATTTCCTTCTTACGTGCGGTGCCAAACATCGTCATTATGATGGGTAAAGATGAAAACGAGCTGCAACATATGGTGTATACGGCGCTTCGTTACAATGATGGGCCGATTGCGGTACGCTTGCCGCGTGGCAATGGCCTTGGCGTGGCGATGGATGAGACGCTTAAAGAAATTCCGATCGGTAAGTGGGAAGTCTTGCGCGAGGGTAGTGATGTGGCGCTATTATCCTTTGGGCCAATGCTGAAAACTGTTAAAGAGGCATCAGACCAACTGAAAAAAGAAGGAATTTCTGCCCGCATCATCAATGCCCGTTTTATTAAACCTATGGATGAGTCCATGCTTCTTGACCTTGCTGAACGGCAAATTCCTATTTTAACAGTGGAAGAAGGGGCGCTTACTGGCGGTTTTGGGAGCGGTGTTTTGGAATTTTACCATGGACAAGGCTTAACCGATTTTCCGATCGACTGCATGGGCTTGCCGGATCGTTTCATAGAGCAAGGGAGTGTCAGCGAGTTGCTTTCGGAAGTCCATTTGACCGCAGCGGATATTGCCATCCGAGCGAAAGCGCTTATTCATAAACAACATGTACAGCAAAGGGCTTTTCGGGCATGAAAGAACGCGTGGATGTACTTCTAGTTGAAAGAGGGCTTTTTGAAAGCCGTGAAAAAGCGCGACGGGCCATAATGGCAGGGCTTGTCTACTCCGGAGATGCCCGCATTGATAAGCCGGGCACGAAAGTCGCAGCTGACAGTGATTTGCGTGTGAAAGGAAAAGTCATGCCCTATGTCGGACGCGGTGGCCTTAAATTGGAAAAAGCGCTCAAAGTTTTTCCATTTTCCGTTCAGGATAAAATCATGTTAGATATTGGCGCATCAACCGGCGGTTTTACGGATTGCGCCCTCCAAAACGGCGCGCGACTTGTTTACGCCCTAGATGTCGGCTATAACCAACTGGCGTGGAAATTGCGGCAAGATGAGCGGGTTGTCGTCATGGAGCGGATGAACTTTCGGTATGCGAAACCCGAGGATTTTCAACATGGCTTGCCACAAATAGCAACCATCGACGTCTCTTTTATTTCGTTGAAACTGATCATTCCCGTTTTATACCAAATTTTAGTCCCGAATGGCGAAGCGATCGCGCTTATTAAACCTCAATTTGAAGCCGGTCGTGAGGAAGTTGGTAAGAAAGGCATCGTTCACGATCCGGACACGCATAAAAAAGTTTTAAACGATTTACTACCGTTTTTTAACCAAGAAGGGTTTGATGTCGTCGGTTTAGATTTTTCCCCGATCACCGGCGGTGACGGAAATATTGAATTTTTAGCAATGCTCGCCCGAAAAATTGACGGAAAAGGGGACACGCACCTTGCCCCCGATGCCGTTGACCGGGTTATTCGCGAAGCGCACCAGGCACTTAAAGGCTAAAACAAAGAGGAAGGTTTAACCTTTCCTCTTTTTTCGTTTTTATCACAGAAAAGCCAAAAGACACCATCCTCAAGCAAAGTGCTTCTCAAAGCCCGTTCTTTCCGGCGGGCTAAATTAGGGCTTGTTGGAGCCCTCTACGTAGGAATCTCCCACTTCAAATTTTCGTTTGAAAATAAAGTGGGGGTAGTTCAAATAAAATGGTTGACGCCCGAGTTTTTTCGATAAAAAATGAGAATAAGAACGCTTTTTCGGTTGGTTGACCATTAGGGGTGGAGAACATGTTAATGGAGTTGCGCGTAGAAAACTTTGCCATTATCGATACCTTACATCTTTCTTTTGCTGATGGCTTGACCGTCATTACCGGTGAAACGGGGGCAGGCAAGTCCATCATCATCGATGCCATTCAACTTCTCGTCGGCGGTCGAGCGTCAACGGAGTTTATTCGCCACGGCGCAGAAAAAGCAGAAATCGAAGCGCTGTTTGATATAACCAGCAATGCCAGTTGTATAGAAGTGCTTGCGGATTGCGGCATCGAACCAGAAGAGGGACTCCTCATCTTGCGTCGAGAATTAGGGCGAAATGGTAAAAGCCTATGTCGGGCAAACGGAAAGTTGGTGACGTTATCAACTTTGCGCGAGGTCGGCAAGTACCTCATCGATATCCATAGCCAGCATGAACATCAAGAGCTCTTGCTTCCGGAGAATCATTTAAAACTCATCGATCGATTTGGCGATGCGCGGTTGACAGAGGCTAAAGAGGCCTATCTTGCTCAGTTTCAAAAAGCAAGGGCATTATCGGAAGCATTGCATCGCTTGACCCGCGATGAGCGGGAGATCGCCGATCGCCTCGATTTATTGACCTATCAACTTGCGGAGATTGAAAAAGCAAATATTCGATGCGGTGAAGAAGATGAATTAAATGAAGAACGAGCGAAACTCGTTAATTTTGAAAAACTGTATGAAGCTGGACTAACCGCATATGAGGCGCTGAACGGTGAAGGCAAAGCTCTGGATTGGCTTAGACAGACGTTGAGTGAATTGGAAGCAGCTGAAACGCTTGATCCGAATTTAGATGACGTCACAATTGCAATTCGTGACAGTTTTTATCTCATTGAAGAACAAAGCCGCCAATTAAGGGATTACGTCGAAAGCCTTGAATTCGATCCCGATCGCCTCGATTTAATTGAAAAACGGTTGGACGAGCTGAATCGCCTAAAACATAAATACGGAAAAACGACAAAAGACATCCTTGATCACTACGAAGCGATGAAAGCGGAATATGAAGAGCTGACCGGGCGCGACCAAAAGGCAGAACAATTAGAAAAGGCCCTCGATGAGGCTTTAGCAAAATTGAACGCCTGCGCTCAGGAACTCACGGCATTGCGCCAGAATATCAGCCGCAGATTAGTGGAGGCGATTAATCGTCAGTTGGCGGACCTTTATATGGAGAAAGCCCGCTTTGACATTAGGATCGAGACGTTGGAGCCCAATGGTCTCGATGGGTATACAAAAAACGGGAAAGACCGTGTCGAATTTTTCATTTCGACGAACCCCGGCGAACCGTTTAAACCATTGGCGAAAATTGCCTCTGGCGGGGAAATGAGCCGAATTATGTTAGCGATGAAGTCGCATTTTAAAGCTTATCGTGGGGCAACATCCATCGTTTTTGATGAAGTTGATACGGGAGTCGGCGGTCGCGTGGCGCAAGCCATGGCGGAAAAAATTTACGACTTGGCACGGGACGGCGGGCAAGTTTTTTGCATTACCCATTTACCGCAAGTGGCGGCAATGGCTGACCACCATTTTTATATTTCTAAAAAGGAAAAAGACAAGCGAACCATCACCGATGTGAAGCCTTTAGATGATCGCGAAAAAATTGAAGAGATCGCCCGGATGTTATCCGGCGTCGAGATGACCGAATTGACGAAAAAACATGCTGAGGAATTGGTTCGTTTGGCCAATGAAATTAAACGCTGAATTCCCTAAGCTATCCACTGTTGGATAGCTTTTTTCCGTCTTTACGGTTATAAATATGTCCCGCTAAGGCAAACTTATAAATGCACTCACAAAAGGTGTGGGTTAGGAGCAAGGAGAGTGAATCATGAAAAAGTCCGAGCTCATAAGACGTACGATTGGTTTTGTTCTCCTTGGCTTCTTATTAAGCCTTGGATTTATTCAACCGGTTCGTAACTATTTTCATCTTCCACAACAAATAACGCTTTTCAAAAACGAGACGAACACCACGCGCTTACCTAATTTTCTGAGTGTCTCATCTTTAGATCCTGCCGTTACGGTTTCCGGAGAAGCCCAAAACGTCAAGATTAAAGGAAATCAGATCGGACAAGCGGACATGGTGATTTCAGCGGGAAATCTCCCCGTGAAAAAGGTGAAGGCCAAAGTGTTGCCCGATATTCGCTTGATACCGGGTGGCGAATCGATCGGGGTAAAATTAAACTCCGTGGGGGTTTTGGTTGTCGGCTATCATCTTGTCCACGCGAAAGATGGCGACCGCTCGCCCGGGGAACAAGCTGGAATTAAGATCGGCGATATCATTACGGCCATAAATGGCCATGTCGTCGAAAATATGTCGGATGTTAAAGAATACGTCAGAAAAGCGGGGGATGAAGGGCATCCCATTCAATTGACAGTCTTGCGTCAAGATCAAAAATTACAAAAGATGTTACAACCTGTCAAAGATCAAAATGAGAACAAATATCGACTCGGTCTTTATATCCGTGACTCGGCTGCAGGCATCGGAACGATGACTTTTTATGACCCAAAAAGTCGTAAATACGGCGCATTGGGTCATGTGATATCGGATGTTGATACGAAACAACCGATTCAAGTGCATCATGGGGAAATCGTACGCTCTTCCGTTACTTCCATCGACAAAGGTGAAGATGGGCGTCCGGGTGAAAAAATCGCCACTTTCCCAACCGACGCCAAAGCGATCGGCAATGTAGCCAAAAACACGCCTTTTGGGATTTTTGGCACATTGAATAAAAACGTCTCAAACGGCCTAATGACAAAACCCATCCCAATTGCTCTTTCTGATGAAGTGAAAGAGGGGCCGGCAAAAATTTTAACCGTTGTAGATGGCAATCACGTGGAAGCCTTCGATATTAAAATTTTGAGTTCAGTGCCACAAAAATATCCGGCGACAAAAGGTTTAGTCATTAAAATTACAGATCCAAAATTATTGAAAAAAACGGGCGGCATTGTTCAGGGAATGAGCGGAAGCCCGATCATTCAAAACGGAAAGTTAATTGGTGCTGTCACTCACGTTTTTGTCAATGATCCGACATCGGGTTACGGCGTGCATATCGAATGGATGTTGAAAGAAGCTGGAATCGACATTTATCAGAATCATCATGAAGGAAAACGAGCGAGCTGATTTTTCGGCTCCTCTTTTTCTTTTTTATACATCCTTTTTCGGACTAAATAAGGGATCCGGCTCTCTTTACGATAAGGGTTTGACGTTGCCAACTTTTCTTTAACTAAAAATAATTCTACAAAATCTTTGTTTAATAACCCACTATTTACCATCGAATTGTCAAATCGTGCGGGCTATGTCGAACAGTTACTGCATAAGACATCATTATTGAAGCGATTTTTGTCGGAATACGCCAAAAATGTTCGAAAAGGCATGAAACGCTGAACCTTTGCATAAAAAGTAAATATAAAAAGGGAATTTAGAATCCTTGTCGAAAAACTATAGTGGAAATTTTGTCAGAGGAGGAATTTGTGACTTGGAGAAAATTAAAGTATGTCTAACGGATGATAATCAAGAATTGGTAAAATTAGTGGAAGAATACATTGGCGAAACGGACGACATCGAAGTCGTCGGTACGGCTTACAACGGCCATGAATGCCTTTCTTTAATAAAAGAAACGTCTCCCGATGTACTGGTACTGGATCTGATCATGCCGCATTTGGACGGCCTTGGTGTTTTAGAACAACTCCGGCAAAGCGATGACTATCCGAATCCAAATGTGATCATGTTGACGGCATTCGGCCAAGAAGATATCACCAAAAAAGCTGTTGAACTCGGCGCATCGTATTTTGTACTTAAACCGTTTGATATGGATAGCCTCATCAACAACATTCGATCTGTGTACGGAAAAAATAAACCTGTCTTTAAAGCAACGCGCCTGACGCAAAGCATTGTACGTGAAAGCGGAAAGAAACCGAAAAATTTAGATGCGAGCATCACAAGCATTATTCACGAAATCGGCGTTCCTGCTCATATCAAAGGGTATATGTACCTGCGGGAAGCGATTGCCATGGTCTATAATGACATCGAGCTGCTCGGTTCGATTACAAAGGTGCTCTATCCAGATATTGCGAAAAAGTATAAAACGACAGCCAGCCGCGTTGAGCGGGCCATCCGTCATGCGATCGAGGTGGCCTGGAGCCGGGGGAATATCGATTCCATATCCAATCTATTTGGGTATACGGTGTCGATGTCCAAAGCAAAACCCACCAATTCGGAATTTATTGCGATGGTCGCCGATAAACTAAGGATTGAAAATAAAGCGGGTTAAATGGTCGGCCGAATCGGTTACCGAGTGCCACACATCATTCACTTTGGTTCAAATAAGAGAGGGAATTTTTACTAATAATTGCTCTTTGACACAACACGATGTGATCAATCATGCATCTTAAAAAACACGACCATTCAGTTAAAAACGGCATTCCTTAAGAGCTCTCCTCTTGGGAATGCCGTTTTTGTCGCTTTTCTAGTTTGACTTTGATTTTTGCGAACGATTTCGGTAATGATAATGGCGTTTGCGATCGCGTGATACTATCCATCCACCGATAAAACCGATACCGAAGACAAAACAGATGACTCCAACCAAAAGCTCTAGCCAGACGGATGAAAAGGGCGCATCCACAATAGCAAAGAGCGCATCGCGAAACAGTTTGACCCCGAGGCTAGCTATGGCCAAGGGAAAGAGAAGTAAAATGAGCGCGAGCAATCGACCGATCATCTTGCACATCCTCACTGCATACTTTGTTATTTTATTCTAGCGAAAGGCCCGGAATCTGTCCATTTGTACCATGAGCAGAAATTGGGTAAAATGGAGTATGAAAAAACTTGCTTATGTCGTCTGTCGAGAGTGGGTGAAACCCATTGCAGTCAGTTCTCATCATTGGAGGCACGCGCGAGAGCGTAGCCGTTATAGAAACATTGTTGTCAACTAAGGCGGCCAAGATTGTTGCCGTCATTGATTCCGACCCGCACGCCCCTGGCATTCGCTTTGCCGAAAGAAAAGGGATCCCGACCGCTTCCAAATGGAAGCCGTTTGCCAAAACCCATGTCGATATCGTTGTGAATGCTCTAGATGACCGGATTTTATCGGATCTGCGGGCGCAGATGCCCGATACGGCCGTCATCATCCCATGCAGTATGGTTCATATCATCACGAATTTAATGGCGGAAAAAGAAAAGTTAATTAACCAACTAAAGGCCCAATCCGCCCAGCAAAGCATGATTTTGACACTCACTCATGACGGGATGGTGGCGATCGACCGAAACGGCATCGTGACGCTTTTTAATCCGAGCGCCGAGAAATTGATGGGGATCAAAGCAAAGGACGTCATCGGCAAAAAGGTAGAAGATGTGATTCCATCGACAAAATTGCCCAGGGTCATTGAAACGGGAAAACCGGAAATTAACCAGCAACAAGAATTGGAAAACGGTAAGAAAATCGTGACAACCCGGTTGCCGATGTTTGATCACAATGGTCAACTGTGCGGGGCTTTTGCTGTATTTAAAGACATCTCTGACCTTGAAGAATTGGCAAGGGAAATCACCAATTTGCAGAGCATCCAAACGATGTTGAACGCGATTATCCAATCCGCTGAAGAGGCGATATCCGTTGTTGATGAAAATGGCCTCGGCATACTGATTAACCCGGCTTATACCCGCCTGACCGGCTTAACCGAAAAGGATGTGATCGGAAAACCCGCAACGATCGACATTTATGAGGGCGAAAGCATGCACATGCAAGTTTTAAAAACACGAAAACCGGTGAGGGGTGCTCGACTAAAAGTCGGCCAAGCGAAGCGCGATGTGATCGTTAACGTCGCACCGGTGATTGTGGACGGTGAGTTAAAAGGCAGCGTTGGTGTCATTCAAGATATGTCGGAGATCACAGCCCTCACCAATGAATTAAATCGCGCCCGCCAAATTATTCGCACGCTAGAAGCCAAATATTCCTTTGACGATATCATCGGTGAATCGGAGGAAATTCAGCTTGTTAAAGAACAGGCGAAGCTGGCAGCTTCGACACCGATTTCGATACTCCTTCGCGGGGAGTCCGGCACCGGCAAGGAGTTGTTTGCCCATGCCATACATAATGCTAGTGGCCGCAAATACAATAAGTTTGTCCGCGTGAATTGTGCGGCTATCTCTGAGTCGCTACTCGAAAGCGAAATGTTCGGGTATGAAGAAGGGGCCTTTTCCGGTGCGAAAAAAGGCGGTAAGCGCGGCTATTTTGAAGAAGCTCAAGGCGGAAGCATATTTTTGGATGAAATCGGCGAATTATCCCCGCACATGCAGGCGAAACTATTACGCGTGCTGCAGGAAAAGGAGATCGTCAGGGTCGGGGGTACAAAACCGATTCCCGTTGACGTCCGGGTGATAACCGCAACGAATGTCAATTTGGAAAAACGGATTGCGGCAGGAACCTTCCGAGAAGACTTGTATTACCGTTTAAATCGTATGCCCATTTTTATACCACCACTGAGACAGCGGAAGGAAGACATCCCTGCATTGGCCCATCATCTCTTGCGGAAAATCAACCACGATTTTGGCCGCAATGTCGACGAAATCGCACCGGAAGCCATGGCGATGTTAATGGCTTACGACTGGCCAGGGAACGTTCGCGAGCTGGAAAACGTGTTAGGTCGGGCGGTGATTTTTATGGCGATCCAAGAGACGGTCATTCGTGCTGAGCATATCCCACCGCTCGTGACCAAGGAAAATCCTTCGCTTGCTTATGCCGAAGTCGATGAAGAGCGGAGCGAAAATTTGGCCGACATCATGGATGCGTATGAAAAGGAGATTATTGCCAAGACGCTTTCCCGCTATCAGTTTAATAAAACAAAGACGGCAAAGGCATTGGGAATATCCGTGCGAAACTTATATTATAAGATGGCCAAATATCACCTTGAAACAATTGACATGCAAAATACTGCATATACGCAAAAAAATTCACGGTCTTCATCTCATCATTAAAGCGCTTTCATTTTATAAAACTCTTGGCATGTTTTTTGCATGAATTAAACGTGGCAAAAATAAATACAAACTTTGTGCCATAAGGAGGCTATTTTGGTATGGAAATCATGAAATATATGGAAAAATACGACTACGAACAATTAGTGATTTGCCAAGACAAGGAATCCGGCCTTAAAGCGTTTATTTGCATACATGATACGACCCTTGGACCGGCGCTCGGCGGTCTCCGCATGTGGACGTATGATTCTGAAGAAGCGGCGATTGAAGACGCCTTAAGACTGGCAAGGGGCATGACTTATAAAAATGCGGCTGCTGGGCTTAACCTCGGCGGTGGGAAAACCGTGATTATGGGCGACCCGCGCAAGGATAAGAATGAGGCGATGTTCCGCGCATTAGGCCGCTTCATTCAGGGACTGAACGGACGCTATATCACCGCTGAAGACGTTGGAACAACGGTGGAGGATATGGACATAATTCATGAAGAAACCGATTATGTCACCGGGATCTCTACCGCCTTCGGTTCGTCAGGAAATCCTTCGCCAGTTACGGCTTATGGTGTTTATAAAGGCATGAAAGCCGCGGCAAAAGTCGCCTTCGGCAGCGATTCATTAGAAGGAAAAACGATCGCCGTTCAAGGGGTTGGCAACGTCGCCTATGCCCTCTGTGAATATCTCCATAAGGAAGGCGCCAACTTGATTTTAACGGATATCAATGAGGCTGCTCTTGATCGCGCGGTGAAAGCCTTTGACGCTAAAGCGGTCGCACCTAATGAAATTTACGGTGTTGAATGCGATATTTTTTCACCCTGTGCGCTCGGTGCGATCATCAATGACGACACCATCCCGCAACTAAAAGCGAAAGTCATCGCCGGAAGTGCCAACAACCAATTGAAAGACGAACGTCATGGTGACATTATCCATGAAAAAGGGATCGTTTATGCACCCGATTATGTCATCAATGCCGGCGGTGTCATCAATGTTGCCGATGAATTGATGGGTTATAACCGCGAACGCGCCATGAAAAAAGTCGAAGGATTATACGATAACTTGATGAAAATTTTTGCGATTTCGGAGAAAGAAGGCATCCCGACTTACAAAGCGGCAGACCGCTTGGCCGAACAACGCATTAATGCATTGAAAAACACCCGTAGCACTTTTTTAAAGAATCCGAAAAGCTTAATCAGTAACCGATAAGGCTTAATGATAAGGGCTCGGCTGAGGAGCCTAGGCTTAATTCAGCCCGCCCTTATTTTGTGAGCTGGAAGGAGTGTACGAAATGGCCAAAAGCTATGATCTTGTCATCCTCGGAGGGGGAACCGGCGGCTATGTCGCTGCCATCCGGGCGAGTCAATTAGGTCTTAAAACGGCAATTGTCGAAAAAGACAAATTAGGCGGGACATGCCTGCATCGCGGCTGCATCCCAAGTAAAGCCTTGCTGCGAACGGCCGAAGTTTTCGCCACGGCAAAAGACGGGGCAAAATATGGCGTTCTCGCACAAGACATCACGCTCGATTATAAAAAGGCGCATGAACGAAAAAATGCCATCATCAACCAGTTGCACCGCGGTGTAACCATGTTGATGAAAAAAGGGGAAATCGATGTTTATAACGGCTATGGCCGGATTCTTGGCCCGTCCATTTTTTCACCGTTATCTGGTACCATCTCCGTTGAATACGAAGACGGCAAGGAAAACGATATTTTAATTCCAGATAAGTTATTGATCGCAACCGGCTCCCGTCCAAGGTCTCTCCCAGGTTTAGATGTCGATGGAAAGTTAGTCTTGACATCGGATGATGCGGTTCATTTGGAGTCGCTTCCCGCTTCGATTTTAATTGTCGGCGGCGGGGTGATTGGCGTGGAATGGGCATCGCTCCTCAATGACCTCGGTGTGGATGTCACCGTTATTGAATATGCTGAACGCATTGTCCCAACCGAAGATGAAGCCATTTCCCGTGAATTGCAAAAGCAATTAGAAAAACGCGGGATCCGCTTTGTCACAAAGGCTAAAGTTTTACCGGAGACGCTGCAAAAAGGTGCGGGCGTTACCATCGAGGCTGAAGTTAACGGAGAAAAGCAGGGCTTTAGTGCGGATCAACTGCTTGTCTCGGTCGGGCGTCTCCCGAATACAGAAGATATTGGACTTGCGAACACCAATGTGAAAACCGAAAAAGGGTTTATCCTTGTTAATGACGCTTATCAAACATCCGAATCTCACATATACGCGATAGGCGATTGCATCGGCGGTCTCCAACTCGCTCATGTCGCCTCACACGAAGGGATTAAAGCGGTCGAGCACATCGCTGGAAAGCATACGGGTCCGCTTGATGCCACATTGATCCCGAAATGCATCTATACCCGTCCGGAAATCGCGTCTGTCGGCTTAACCGAAAAAGAAGCGAGAGATCAGGGCTATGACGTCAAAGTCGGGAAATTTTCCTTTAACGCGATTGGCAAAGCCCTTGTGTACGGCGAATCCGACGGTTTTGTGAAAATCGTTGCGGATAAAGCGACGGATGATGTGCTCGGCGTGCATATGATCGGCCCGCATGTCACAGACATGATCTCGGAAGCGGCACTTGCCCGTGTCCTAGATGCGACACCATGGGAAATCGCCGAAACCGTCCACCCGCATCCGACGCTTTCCGAAATTATCGGCGAGGCGGCTTTGGCTGTCGATGGCTTGGCCATTCATTCTTAATTTTTAAAAGGATACGCAGGGAGGTTTATTTATGGGGAAAAATCGTCATGAAGCATTGGGTTTATCCGATGAGACCGTTTTGGAAATGTATGAAACGATGCTTTTGGCACGCCGCCTCGATGAGCGGTTATGGAAGTTGAATCGCGCTGGAAAAATTCCGTTTGTCATCTCTGGACAAGGTCAAGAAGCTGCACAAATCGGCGCCGCCTTTGCATTGGACCGTAGCAAGGACTATGTCGCACCGTATTACAGAGATATGGGAGTGGTTCTCGCCTTTGGCATGACAGCGCGAGAATTAATGTTGTCCGCTTTTGCCAAAGCCGAAGATCCGAACTCTGGCGGCCGGCAAATGCCGAGTCATTTTAGCTCGCGGAAATTACGCATTTTAACCCAGTCCTCTCCAGTGACGACACAAGTTGCCCATGCCGTCGGTGTCGCCCTCGCAGCTCGTATGAAAGGCGAAGACATCGTCGCCTATGCGTCATTCGGTGAAGGGTCGTCCAACCAAGGGGATTTTCATGAATCCGCCAACTTTGCCGGCGTTCATAAGCTCCCCGTTATCTTCATGTGTGAAAACAACCAATATGCGATCTCCGTTCCGCTGAAAAAGCAACTCGCTTGTGAACGGGTCTCCGATCGAGCAGCTGGTTACGGCATGTTCGGTAAAACGGTCGATGGCAATGATCCTCTAGCTGTTTATGAGGTCATGAAAGAAGCGGTTGACCGCGCCCGCCGGGGTGAAGGACCGTCTTTGATTGAAACCGTTTCATACCGGCTGACCCCGCACTCCTCCGATGATGATGACATGACATACCGAACAAAAGAAGAAGTGGAGGAAGCGAAGAAGAAAGACGGTCTGTATGTCTTTCAAAGTTACTTGAAAGATTGCGGCGTATTGACTGAAGAAAAAGAAAAGGCCATCAACGAACGCGTTGATTTTGCCGTGGATGATGCCACCGATTATGCGGAACAAGCGCCTTATGCGGAACCAGAATCGGCGCTCCGCTATGTTTATGAGGAATAGGAGGGGAAAACGATGCCAGTGATTTCATATATTGAAGCTGTGACCCAGGCCATTCGGGAAGAAATGGCCCGTGATGAAAACGTCTTTATCATGGGGGAAGACGTTGGCGTTCGCGGTGGTGTTTTCCGTGCCACTGCTGGCCTGATTGAGCAATTTGGTGAACAACGAGTGATTGATACACCGCTGACCGAATCGGCCATCGCCGGTGTGGCGATCGGCGCCGCGATGTATGGCCTCCGTCCGATTGCGGAAATGCAATTTGCCGACTTTATCTTACCAGCAACGAACCAAATTATTTCAGAAGCCGCCAAAATTCGCTATCGTTCGAATAACGACTGGAGCGTGCCGCTGACGATCCGTGCGCCGTATGGCGGTGGGGTCCATGGCGCCCTCTATCATTCCCAGTCGGTTGAAGCGATTTTTGCCAATGTTCCTGGCTTGAAAATTGTCATGCCTTCTACTCCTTATGATGTAAAAGGGTTGCTCAAGGCCGCTATCCGTTCCAACGACCCGGTATTGTTTTTCGAACATAAACGCGCTTACCGGTTAATTAAAGGCGAGGTGCCGGAAGATGATTACGTCCTGCCGATCGGAAAAGCCGATGTCAAGCGTGAAGGTGAAGACATCACGGTGATAACCTACGGATTGGCTGTGCACTTTGCTCTTCAAGCGGCCGAAAAATTGGCGGAAGAAGGCATTTCGGCACACATTTTGGATCTCAGAACCGTTTACCCTCTGGACCAAGAAGCGATTATTGAGGCTGCAGCCAAAACCGGGAAAGTGTTACTCGTGACCGAAGACAATAAAGAAGGCAGCGTGATGAGTGAAGTCGCCGCCATCATTGCTGAAAATTGTTTATTTGATTTGGATGCGCCGATTAAACGATTGGCAGGTCCCGATATTCCAGCTATGCCGTATGCGCCACCGATGGAAAAATTCTTTATGATTAATCCCGAAAAAGTGGAGAAGGCCATGCGCGAGCTTGCAGAATTTTAAGCGATTGGAGGGTTACGAATGGCCATAGAAAAAATTCTTATGCCCCAACTTGGTGAAAGCGTCACGGAAGGAACAATTGGCCGCTGGCTTGTCTCCGTCGGGGATATGGTAAAAAAATATGATCCCATTGCCGAAGTGACGACGGATAAAGTCAATTCAGAAGTCCCGTCATCGTTTACGGGGAAAATCAAAGAAATCGTCGCCGCTGAAGGCGAGACGCTTGCTGTTGGGGAATTGATGTGTTTAATTGAAACCGAAGACGCTCAAACAGCTCCTGAAACCACGCAAGCTGAGGAAGCTACGACGACCTCAAAGCCCGTACAGACGGATGAAGGCGATCAATCGATGAAAAAGCGCTATTCTCCAGCCGTCCTGCGCCTGGCTCAAGAACATAATATCGATCTGGAACAGGTAACAGGGACAGGTAAAGGCGGAAGGATCACTCGGAAAGATATCCTTGCTCTCCTTGAGTCTGGAAAAATGCCGAAAGCTCAAGCGACGACTTCCGAGGTCACGGCAGAACAAACTACACCTTCCGTCGAAGCGCAGGCGCCAAAAGTTGCACAGCAAGAAGCAGTGAGCCAGCCAGCGATCCAAACCGCCCAAGGTGATGTGGAAATTCCAGTCAGTGGTGTGCGTCGCGCCATTGCCAATAACATGGTTAAAAGCAAACACGAAGCGCCACATGCCTGGACAATGGTGGAAGTGGATGTCACGGATCTCGTGAATTATCGCAATAAAGTCAAAGCCGACTTTAAAAATAAAGAAGGCTTCAGCTTGACCTTCCTGCCATTTTTCATTAAGGCAACGGTAGAAGCGCTCCGCGAATTCCCGAGAATCAACAGCATGTGGGCTGGGGATAAAATTATTGAAAAGAAAGACATTAACATCAGCATTGCGGTTGCCACTGAGGATGCCCTTTATGTTCCCGTCATCAAAAATGCGGATGAATTGAGCATTAAAGGCATCGCCAAAAAAGTTCATGAATTGGCCGGAAAAGTGCGTGCCGGTAAGCTTTCTCCTGATGATATGCAAGGCGGGACCTTTACGGTAAACAATACCGGTTCCTTCGGCTCTGTATTATCACAACCCATTATTAATTACCCGCAAGCAGCGATTTTGTCCGTGGAAGCCATTGTCAAACGGCCGATGATCGTCAATGGGATGATCGCCGCCCGAGATATGGTGAACCTGTGCATGTCCCTTGACCATCGCGTTTTGGATGGCTTGGTTGCCGGAAGATTTCTTGCCCGCGTGAAAGAGATTTTGGAGAACATGAACGAAACGAATACATCGATTTATTAAACGTGAAAAATAGCTCCGCGGCTCGGGAATGGCCGATGATGTCGACGGCTCCCGGTGGCGGAGTTTTTTTCGTTCCTACGCCTTTTCAAATGACTAAAAAGCGAACGCCCGCTGTTCTCATTTTTTGCGAAAGATCAGCGTATGCGCTAAAATAATAACAAGTTCACTGAAAACGGAGTGGATCGAAATGAACATGGATTTCAATCTTTTTATTAACGATGTCGTCAATGCCGCTCGCCGCGAGATCGTCGAAGCGGGTTATAAAGAATTGCGCACACCAGAAGAAGTGGACGAGGCGCTGAGCAAAAAAGGCACCACGCTGGTGATGGTGAATTCCACTTGTGGTTGTGCTGGAGGGGTAGCGCGGCCAGCTGCGGCCTATGCGGCCAATGTCTACAATAAACCCGATCAATTGGTGACCGTTTTTGCCGGTCAAGATAAAGAGGCAACCGCACGCGCCAGGGAATATTTCACGGGGTATCCACCATCTTCCCCTTCGTTTGCTTTATTAAAAGATGGCAAATTGGTCACGATGTTGGAACGGCATGACATCGAGGGCCATGAGCCGCATGAAGTGGCGGCGCGTCTCGAACAATTGCTTGATGAACACTGCGCAAAATAAGCGCGTTTGTTTAGGATCGAAAGAAAAACCGGGAAGGCTGGCTTTCCCGGTTTTGTTATTTTTCAAAGAGATGCAATGCTTGGCTGAACTCGTTAATTTTCTTTAAAATTCTCGGAAAAACGAAACGCATTTTGCCATCATGTTTTATCGCAAAACTTAAATTTCGTCGGAATTCGTATTCAAACACACGCATTAAAAACGCATATTTATACAACGTTTCGGGATCATGGTGAAAGATGATGCCTTGTTTTTTTATTTCTCGAACATAAGCCTTGAGCACATCCCGACGAAGGCGCTCCGCATCCCACGACGGTTCATGATCGATGGGTGATTCAATCAATTTGACGAGGTCCAAAAAGCAAGGTCCGTAAACGGCCGCGCCAAAATCAATAAATTTGATTTCGCATTCGCCATCAAGGTCCCCATGGTAGCCAATATTATTTAAAGTCAAATCCCCGTGGACGAGCGAAGAATATTCATAAAGTGGCGGAAAATCAAAGCCGTTGTGTGCCAATTCGTAAATTTCTGGGGCTATCTCCATAATAATTTGATGTAATTGCGGATAGGCTTTCGCCCGTTCTAAGTTCATGAGGATATCTTTAAAATTTCGTTCTCGCGTTTGGAACTTAAATGTCGGAACCATTTTTTTTATGCGTTTGGAAGCGGGTTTGTCATCAAAGGTTAAGGCATGAAGCCGGGCGAGTACCGGAGCGATTTTTATAAGATGTTCGGGGTGTATGGCTTCTTTTTGTGAGGCGACTTGTAAACACTCCATAAACATGATAGTGCCATCTTCTTTATCCCCTTCACGGACGACGTACATTTCCGGCATGTAACGACGGATGGGCGTGTCTTTCAGCCCTTCATATAAGATGGGCTCGCGCAATTTGATATCTCTGCCGCGGCACGCCTTTACGATCACCTGAAAGGCTTCGGCATTCGTTGGCACATGGATCCGCCAAATGCTGCGATGTGTTGCCTCCTTAATCACCGAAATATCTTTTTCCGCCAATGACCGTGTCATTGTCACCGGAATTTTATTGGCAACATCCCATTCGTTCCAGTAATCAAGAATCTTTTTTTTACTCAATGTCATGTGGACTCATTCCTTTGAAAATCGATGGGTTGACCTTTTTCGTCAAAAAACACCTCTTTCCAATAACGCACCATTGAAAGTCCCCAATGGACTTTCAATTCCTCTTGTTGGATGGGAAGCCCTAAAGCAAGTTTCACCGCTAGGTATGGCAAGTTGACGCCAGCGGCCGTACAATGAACGATCGTTCCTTGAATTCTTGGATTAATTTCTAAGATTTTTGGGATTCCATTGTCATCGCGGCGGATCTGAATCCCGATATTGCCGTTTAATCCCAGAGTTTCAGCGATTTCCACCGCGTAATCAATGACATCATCTTCTTTAACGATTTTACTTCGAACGGAAATCCCACTTTCAACCCGTTGCCGGAGCCGCGGAATGGCGATCAAATGCTTTCCCCGATCCATCAATAAATCAACGCTGTACTCTTCATTTGGCAAGTATTCCATGACGACGGTTTCAGGTATTTTATTTCGTCCTTTAAGAAGGTGATAAAGATCTTTTTCATCCATATAAACACTTGTCGGTTTGGCATGAAAGAGCAGGTCGAAGCGGTCTTTCGTTTGATCCAACACCCGAAATCCGCGGCTGCCATCAGACTCAGTCGGTTTAAAACAGACGGCTCGTTTCGGATAACCGAGGTCGGCCAGTGCGCTTTTCAGCTCTGAAGGTGTACGGGCCACGTGAAAATCGGGAACCCGAAATCCCTTGTCTTTTAAAAAATGAAACAAGCGCCCCTTATTCAATGCATAAGCGAGCGGCTTTTCATCCGAAACGGAGACAGCAGTTCCGATGCGATTAAACGCTTCTCGGTGTTTCGCGAAGGCTGGCAGCTCTTTTGTGACGAGCGGTAAAATGCAATCCACTTGATGGGCGCGCGCAAGATTCAGGAGGGTGTGTATAAAATCCGGGTCGTCCGCTTTCGGCCCTTTAAAAAAAAGATCGACTAAACCGCGTCCGGCGTTGTCAGCATCCATATCCACACCGATAATGGAAAAGTCATGGGCTTTGACAGAGCGGAGCGATTGGATCACACCGGGGGCAGCGGGCGAGCCGCAACCGGTAATAAGTACCGTTAGTTTTGCTTTCAATGGCCTCACCTCCTCTTCAACCGAAAATCTCGCATTGTAATGTTCATCATGAGAGAACGGATCAATACTTTATCCTATTCGCGTTCACTTAAGTTGTCTTTGTGTCTACCCAGGGGGTTCCGCCGTTTTTTTCATTTTCATCGAAAAACCGTTGCCCAAATCATCATCAGCACAAGCCGCCTCCTTTATCGCAGCATTTAATAAGATATATAGCACGATATTATGGACAATAAAGGGTGAACAGACCTTGCAATTTCCATTTAGCCAGCAAAGGGTGTTGATTCTCGCGCCGCATGCCGATGATGAAGTGATCGGCTGTGGCGGGGTCATTCAAAAATTTTTAAAGGAAAACAGTGCCGTCAGAGTCGTCATCGCCACCTTTGTCAAAGGACGTTATCATAAATTTTACAAAGAGAAAAACCGGTATGAGGTTTATGACGGGAAACAACGGCTCGAAGAATTAAAGCGTTCCCATGCCATTCTTGGCGTGACGGATTGCCGGCTGTTGTATACGGATGAAGAAACGGTGCGTTATCACAGCCGGTTAGATGCCATTCCAAAAATTGAACTCATCACCAAATTGGAAGCAGAAATCAGCGATTTTCAACCGACTGTGGTTTTTATTCCGTCAAAGACCAAACATCAGGATCATACCGCATTACATGAGGCGGCACTTTCGGCAACCCGTCCCTATTTTTGGAACGGTTCCGTGATTGTCTATGAAACCGATGGAGAATTTTCGTTTTATCCTAATTTTTTTGTGTCTTTAACGGAAGAGGAAATGCGCATTAAGGCCAAGAGTTTAGAAGCCTATCAAACGCAGATCGGTTCAACGCTTCATCCAGTCAATCCGGAAACGTTAATCATAAAAGCTAAGTATCGCGGGCAATACATCTACAGTCCATATGCCGAAGCTTTTGAAATCAAGCGCTTGTGCGGATGAACACATTGAGGGGAGAGTGATTTTGCTATGGATCTTTTAATTAGCTCAGCCACCCATCGTTCGGGGTCGACATTAGTTCAACGGTTGTTTAACGCAAGGAAAAAGACGTTGATATGGGGAGAAAACGGAGGGTGTTTGACGGATTTTTGCCGAATTTATAACCAAGCGCTCCATTATTCGGAGGCTTTTCAAGATGTCAGAGAATCCTATTTTAATAATGGGCAAGACCCCAATCAATGGTTAGCTTGCATGACACCGCCGAAAAAAATTTTAAAAGAAGCTCTTCTTCAAGCCGTCAAAGATTTTCATTATAACCTTTATGTTAAAGCGTACCAAAAAAACTTTGACATGTTCGGCTATAAAGAAGTGCGTTACGGCCGGGAGGAACTCTTGCTTTTCAGAGAATGCTACCCCGATGCGACGGTGTTGTTATTGATTCGTCATCCCGTTGATGTTTGGAAAAGCGTTTCGAAGAGAGCGCGGAAAGAACGATACGGTTCCGTCGAGGCTTTTTGTGAGCTTTGGAAACGAAGAGTCATCGAATATTTGCAACTTCAAGCGGAAGACCCAAAGATGCCTCTCATTCGCTATGAGGATGTGGCTAACCGAGATCAAAAGACTTTAGCACTCATCCGTTCACTCGGTCAATTAACGCATAATGACATGGAAGGGGTCCTGGATGTCGTCATTAGCAGTTCCCGAAAGAAAACGCCGCCGAAAGAGATCGCCAAAATCAATACACTTTGCCAAAACGTGATGGCGGAGGTCGGCTATGAAAAGAAACAATGAGAGAAAAGTGTTTGTCTTTAACGGTTACGGGGATACGGGCGGAGCCTTTTTACTCTACAACGTTGGTCGGATCTGTCATGAAAACTTCGGAAGCCCGGTTTATATTGTCTATGAGAGAAAAACGAAGCGGAAACAGGGGGGACTGCATCCGCGTTTTCATTATAAAATGGCTTTTCCAAGCATCAGCCTTGATGAAATGAAGCAAATCGCTGATGCCGAAGATGTGTTTCTATGCAATCCGGCCCATTCGACGAAGTGGTTCGGGGCGACACTTCCGATGAAAAAAGTGATGTATATGCAAGGCATCAATACGTATCCCGTTTTAGATATCTTTTTTGATCATTACGTTTCGGTGTCGCGCTTTGTCCGTGATCATGTGGAAAACGTCTTTAACGTCCAATCGCAAGTCATATCCCCTTTTATCAATCACGAGGTTTTTCAAAACAAAATCCCTTGGCAAGAACGCTCTAGCGATATACTCATTTTAAATTATAAAGGGTATGCGGCGATCCATTTCGGACAACTATTGAAAAAATTTAAAGCCACCCATCCGTCGGAACTGCCCAAGTTCAAACTTATAGATGAACCTTTGACGCAAAAAGCGCTTGCGGAACGCTACAATCACCACAAATATTTCTTAACGCTCAATCCGATTGAAGGTTTCGGTTTGCCACCGCTTGAGGCGATGGCTTGTGGTTGCGCGGTCATCGGTTTTGATTCGATGGGGGGGCGGGATTACTTTGAATCCGGTCGGAACAGCCTCATTGTCCCATATGGGGATTTCGAAAGCCTTATCGACGTGCTCCGATTCATCCACCATCACCCGGATATGGGTAAAGACTTGGCGAAACGTGCCGGAACCACCGCTAAGCGCTTTTCTTATAAAAATTTTGAGAGCGAATGGGTGGATTACCTTGAGCGGCATGTCTATTCTTCTCAAAAATCTTAATAGGGGGTGTTGCCATGACGGTTGAGCCCTCGCGCGTTTATGTTTTAAACGCTTATGATCGTTACGGCGGCTCATACATGCTTTATGGCATCGGTTGTGTTTTTCATGAGGCGTTCGGCTATCCGGTGATTGTCGTCCAAACACGTCCTGTCCACCGCGGTGGCTTTAGCTATCCATACGCCTTTCCGGTTATATCTTTGAAAGACATGTTAGAAGCCGTTCGTCCGGCTGATTTTTTTATTGCCAGCGGGGCTGATTCTTCCTTAAATCTTGGACGACGATTGAAATGTCACAAAATCATGTATGTTCAGGGCACCACCCCTTATACCGAACCGGATTTCTTCTATGATCAATATGTCGCCTGCTCCACCTTTGTCGCGCATCATCTAAAAGAACGGTTTGGCATTGAGGCAAGAACGATTCATCCTTTTATAAACTTAACTATTTTTAAAAACCGCAGGCCTTGGCGAGAGCGGGAAGACGCCATAGCGGTTAGCTGCTATAAAAAAGACACGGTTCGGGCGTTAAGCGAAATCGTCAAACGGTTAAGAAGAACACGCTTTAAGACGCGTTTCCACATAAAAAAACTGAGGTATCTTCCCCAACCGCGTTTAGCCGGGCAGTTTAATCGTTATAAATATTTTTTAACTTTATCTGAGACAGAAGGGTTTGGCTTGATGCCGCTTGAAGCGATGGCATGCGGCGCTTGCGTCATCGGATATGACGGTTCAGGCGGCAGGGATTATTTTACGGAAGACAATGCCTGTGTCGTCCCAAGCGGTGATGATGAATCCTTAATAGAAAAAATGCACGCCCTCCTTTGCGACCCGAAACGAGCCCAGGCACTTGCAGAAAATGGGTGGAAGACGGCGCAAACCTTCACTTATAAAGCTTTTAAAAACCATTGGAAAGCCTTCCTTGGGTTATCCGCCTGATTCAAGGAGGTTTTCCGCGGATCATTCAATCGGAAAGGTGAGCCACGCATACGATGTGGTTGAGGTGGAATTGCCATATGGAAGTGGAAAATTTGCAGGATGCACACGGAGGCCCGCTGGTTTTACGTCTTTCGGATCCAACCAAGACGGATGAAATGTTGCAAAGGAATGGACCTGTGATCACCTTATCCCGGCGGTCGCTTTCCGATTTGGAATTAATAGCAACAGGCGGATTCAGTCCGCTTACCGGTTTTATGGGGAAAAAAGATTATTTGAATGTACTTTCCCATATGCGGCTTGAAAATGGCACAGTCTGGCCTATCCCGATCACTTTGCCGGTTCAAAAAGCGGAAGCGGATGCCATCAAAACGGGCGATGCGTGCTTTTTGGCTGGTGAGGACGGTGTGATTTACGGGATGATGACGGTTGAAGAAAAATACCAAGCAGATAAGGAACGGGAGGCGCTTTGCGTTTATAAAACAACTGACAAACAGCATCCCGGTGTCAAAGCGTTATTGAATCAAGGGGATTGGTATTTGGCTGGCCCTATTGTTCTTTTGCGGCGCCCGAGCCATCACCCTTTTGAGGATGTATATTTTGATCCCACAGAGACGCGAAAAATGTTCCGGGAACTCGGCTGGAAAACGGTTGTTGGTTTCCAGACGCGAAACCCAGTGCATCGCGCCCATGAATATATCCAGAAGTGCGCCTTGGAACTTGTTGACGGGTTATTGCTACAGCCTTTGGTGGGGGAGACGAAAAGCGATGATATTCCCGCAGATGTCAGGATGGAAAGCTATAAAGTGCTGATTGAAGCGTATTATCCGAAAGACCGGGTGCGGCTTGCCGTTTATCCTGGGGCCATGCGCTATGCGGGGCCAAGGGAAGCGGTTTTACATGCCATCGTTAGAAAGAATTATGGCTGCACGCATTTTATTGTTGGCCGGGACCATGCCGGTGTCGGAGATTACTATGGTACCTATGAAGCGCAAGAATTGGCGGGGCAATACGCGGAGGAAATTGGCATTGAAATTCTAAAATTTGATCACAGCTTTTATTGTCGGAAATGCCAAGGGATGGCTTCCGCAAAAACCTGCCCGCACCGTGATCAAGACCGTTTACTTTTAAGCGGGACAAAAGTTAGAGAAATGCTGCGAAAGGGCATCGCACCACCGCCGGAGTTTACTCGCCCGGAAGTGGCTGACGTTTTACTTCGTTATTTAGGGCGTAAGGAATAAGGATGTGATCCGTTGACACCGACTATGGCTTTTGTCCTTGTTGTCATCGTCTTTATGATGGTGAGTTTAATGATGGAAAAGATGTCGCCAGTCATGACGGTGTTTGTGACCTTGGTGATTCTCCTAATGGCCGGAATGATTACGCCAGAACAAGCGTTAAGCGGTTTTGCCAATGAAGGCATAGCGACCATCTGCCTATTGTTTATCATTTCCGGTGCGATTCGCCAAAGCGGTTTTTTCGAACGGTTCATTTATGCGGTGATGGGTCATAAAAATAGCGGTAGACTCTCCCTTCTTCGGATGATGATTCCTGTCTCAGCCATCTCCGCCATTATTAACAATACGCCGATCGTCGTCGCCCTCATGCCATTTGTGAAAAAATGGTGCTTGGAACACGGCCTTGCACCGTCTAAGTTTCTCATTCCGCTTTCTTATGCGACCATTCTTGGCGGAATGGTGACTTTGATGGGTACTTCAACAAATCTCGTGATCCACGGTCTTTTGTTAGAAAATAAACAAAAAGGGTTTTCGATGTTTGAGCTTTCGATCGTCGGCCTTCCTGCCGTTATTTGTGGTTTGTTTTACTTAGCGTGGTTTGGATTTCGCTTACTTCCTGCACGTCCGCTCAAGCAAGAAGGTAGCGATGTGCCGATTCGCGACTATTTGGCGGAATGCGTTGTGGAGGATCATTCCCCACATATCGGAAAAACGGTTGAAGACGCAGGGTTGAGGCATCTGGAAAGCGTGTTTTTAATCGAAATCATTCGCGGTGCGGAGCGCATTTATCCTGTCAAGCATGCGACAACCCTTTGCGCCGGCGATCGCTTAATTTTTACCGGGGACCTTACAGCCATCGGAGATTTGCAAAAAACGAAAGGGTTAAAGCTCGAGCCCTTTGGCAATGAGTCATTTGAAGTTTGGGCCGAGGAAAAACAACATGTCGTTGAGGCGGTCGTCTCCCACCGTTCGCAATTGGTCGGGCAGGCGGTGAAAGACACGCAGTTTCGCAGCCGCTTTGATGCGGCCATTATTGCGATTCATCGTCATGGGGAACGCATTAAAGGGAAAATCGGTGACATCGTTTTAAAACCCGGAGATACGCTTTTACTTCTTACGGGCCCTGATTTTACGCGGCATCGTGAGTTTACGGACGATTTTTATTTGACCACCGCCCGCCCCAATCCGTTTCTCACTCGGGGAAAGCGGCGAACATTTGCGTGGCTGCTAAGCGTTTTCATTGTTCTGATTATAATGGTCGGGATGCATTGGTTATCGATGTTTCAAGCGATGTGTCTTGAAACAGCTTTATTGTTTCTTACAAAGGCTGTCACAGCAGAAGATGTCAAAAAATATGTACCTGTCGATGTATTGGTGTTAATCGGCTGTTCATTCGGGATCGGCGCAGCGCTTGAACAATCGGGTTTGGCCGAATATGTGGCTTTGGGGCTGGTACACTTTGCCGAGCCTTATGGGTTACTCGCGATCATGGCCATTCTTTATTTTGCGACCAATGTGTTGACCGAATTCATTACCAACAGCGCGGCTGCTGTCATCATGTTTCCGATTAGTCTATCTTGTGCGGCGCATCTGCACATGGCGCCGGACCCCTTCATGGTACTTTTGGCGGTTTCGGCTTCGGCCAGTTTTATGACGCCGATTGGCTACCAAACGAACTTAATCGTTTACGGACCGGGTGGTTACCGTTTTTCCGATTTTATGAAAATCGGTGCGCCGCTGAGCGTCATGATCATGGTTCTTACGGTCTCAATCGTCTATTTTGTTTGGGGGTAATCGTTACTAGGCGTGCAAAGTTTTTTCATAGAAAAACAAGCAGGGAAATGGCTCCGCTGTATCGAGTGTAATGGCTACGGTGAGGCCGCCAGATCCAGCAAAAAGCTTTTATGGAAAGGAAGATGGGGATGGATGCAGAAGGGAAATATGTAATCCGCCATGACGGCTTAGTTACAAAGCATGACCGCGAGACGTTAAACGGGCACAAAGGTATGGTGCTTTGGTTCACTGGGCTGTCCGGTTCCGGAAAATCGACGATTGCCTCCCATGTGGAAAAAGCGCTGTTTGACCTCGGTATGAGAACCTACTTATTAGACGGCGATACCCTTCGGTGCGGATTGAACCGGGATCTCGGTTTTTCCGCCCGGGACCGAAAAGAAAACCTCCGTCGCATTGGGGAGGTGGCAAAATTATTTGTCGATGCGGGGATCATCACGCTCTGTGCCTTCATCTCCCCATATCGAAGCGACCGGGAAAACGTGCGGCGTCTATTTCCTGACGGTGCATTCCTAGAAATTTACGTCAAATGCGATCTTGAAGAATGCATGCGCCGGGACCCGAAAGGCCTGTACAAAAAAGCGCGCCAAGGCCTCATCAAAGGCTTTACCGGCCTCGACGCCCCATACGAAGAACCCCTTCACCCCGACCTCATCATCGACACCACCACCACCCCGCTCAACACCGCCGTCTCCTCCGTCCTCACCCTGTTGGGGGTCAGTCCCCCAACAGTTTAAAGCGCGAAAGCAGAAAAAATCAGGGTTTCACACGTGGTCATAGTACTAAAGTATGGTAAACAATAGGCGTAAAGACCTATAAAATGGGGTCAGTCCCCCAATAGTTTAAAGCGTTAAAGTTGATAGAATAAGGAATTCGGATATGATATAAGACTAAAGTACTATAAAAATTAGGTCAAAATCCCTATAAAAAGGGGGTCTGACCCCAGATTTCCACCATGATGGAATTTTTGCTATACTTTAAGTAAGGGCAATTTTTGAATATGGAAGACCATTTTGTCGTCAAGTTGCACTTGTTCAACACACTAGTCCATATCTTGATCGAGTGGGAGAAGGGAGGACCGCAGGGTTCTTCATTTTTCCTAATAGGGATGGCATAAATGAATAGGGCTTATAGCTCTGAGTTCCTTTTTAAGACAAATTGAAAACGCTTTATTTGGGGGAGATAATGGATGACGTCGACATCGACTTTTCAGAAAGAATATGAAGCGTGGCTGGAAAAGACAAAACAATTGCTTGAAAAATACCCCGAGCGGAAAGCCGTATTCCAGACGAGTTCGGGGATTGAAATCGAAAGGCTTTACCATCCAGAGGAGCCTTCAAGTGATTATCTAGAAAAATTAGGGTTCCCGGGGGAATTCCCATATACTCGCGGCATTCGCCCAACGATGTATCGGGCTCGCTACTGGACGATGCGTCAATATGCGGGATTTGGTTCCGCCGAGGAAACGAATCAACGCTTTCGCTTTTTATTGGAACAGGGACAAACCGGCCTGTCCGTCGCCTTCGATTTGCCGACGCAAATTGGCTATGATTCCGATGATCCGATGGCACGGGGTGAAGTCGGCAAAGTCGGCGTCGCCATTGACTCCTTAGAGGACATGGAAACCCTTTTTGACGGCATTCCTCTGGATCAGGTCAGCACATCCATGACCATCAATGCACCAGCAGCCATCCTCCTTGCCATGTATATTGCTGTGGCAGAAAAACAAGGCGTACCGAAAAACGTGCTATCGGGCACCATTCAAAATGATATTTTAAAAGAATACATTGCCCGGGGCACTTATATATTCCCGCCGAAGCCGTCCATGCGGCTCATTACGGACATTTTTGCGTATTGTTCTAAAGAAGTGCCGAAATGGAATACGATCAGTATTTCCGGTTACCACATCCGTGAGGCCGGATCCACCGCGGCACAAGAACTTGCTTTTACTCTTGCGAATGGCATCGCTTATGTCGAGGCAGCGCTTGATGCCGGCCTTGCCATCGATCAATTTGCTCCGCGTTTGGCGTTTTTCTTTAATGCACACAATCAATTTTTTGAAGAAATCGCGAAATTCCGGGCAGCGCGACGCCTTTGGGCACATATCATGAAAAATCGTTTTGGCGCCAAAAACCCAAAAAGCTGGCAGCTGCGGTTTCATACACAAACCGGTGGCTCGACACTCACTGCGCAACAACCGGACAACAATGTCGTTCGGGTGACCATTCAAGCGTTAGCCGCCATCCTCGGGGGCACGCAAAGCCTGCACACAAACAGCAAGGACGAAGCACTTGCTTTACCGACAGAAGAATCGGCGAGGCTCGCCTTAAGAACCCAGCAAATTCTCGCTTACGAAAGCGGGGTTTCCGACACGGTTGACCCGCTCGGCGGTTCTTACTATGTCGAAGCTTTAACCGACCAAATCGAAGAAAAAGCGAAGGAATATCTGAAGAAAATTGATGAGATGGGCGGGGCCGTTCAGGCAGTAGAACAAGGCTATATGCAGGAGGAAATCCACCGCGCCGCTTACGAAACGCAAAAAGCGATTGAAAAAAATGAAGACATAGTGGTCGGCGTCAATGCCTTTCGCATTGATCACGAGCGCGAGCCTGAGCTGCACCGCGTGGATCCGGCGATTGGTGCCCGGCAGGCGGAAAAGTTAAAACAACTGAGAGCCCGCCGTGACAATGAGCGCGTTCAAAAAACGCTTGAAGACTTAAAACGCGCGGCCGCAACTGACGAAAACCTCATGCCGCCGATATTGGAATGCGTCAAAGCTTATGCGACGATCGGTGAAATCTGCGGCGTGTTGCGCAACGTCTTCGGTGAATATACCGGTATATAAAAGGCTTTGACCTCATTTCGCCATCATATGCCGGTATCCTCCAGCTCTTTCAGCGTTATGGAAAAGAAAAAAAGCAATGGAAGTAGGGAGACGACATGAAAAAAATACGTGTGCTCGTTGCTAAACCCGGTCTAGACGGGCATGACCGCGGCGCATTGGTGATCGCTCAAGCATTACGCGATTACGGTATGGAAGTTATCTATACGGGGCTGAGGCAGACCCCTGAGCAGATTGTCGCCGCTGCGATACAAGAAGATGTCGATTGCATCGGCTTATCATGCCTCTCCGGCGCTCATAATGAACTGTTCCCCGCTGTTGTCGAACGGTTAAAAGAAAAAGGGGCAGATGACATCATCGTTGTCGGTGGGGGTGTCATTCCGGCTGACGATATCCCATTTTTAGAATCAAAAGGCATTAAAAAAATATTTACACCCGGTACGCCGACATTGGAAACGGCAAAATTTATCGAACGTGCCGTTTATGAACGAGACGGTTACGTGCCAAGCGAGCCCTTTCAGATGAAACAAGTGGCTCATATCGGCATAGCCGTTCGCTCAATTGAGGAAAGCCTGACGTTTTATCAAAAGATTCTTGGTCTTTCCCTTGTTCACACGGAAACCGTTGAATCCCAAAATGTCAAAGTGGCCTTCCTCGATGGCGGAAACCTCTATTTGGAGCTACTAGAACCGCTCAATGAGAAGAGCGCGGTTTTCAAATTCATTGAAAAGCGAGGAGAGGGGTTGCATCATGTTGCTCTAGGTGTCACAGACATCGAAGCGCGAATCCGCCGCTTAAAAGAAGAAGGCATACAGATGATCGATGAGTCGGCAAGACCTGGAGCTGAAGGCGCTCAGGTGGCGTTTTTACATCCGAAATCGGCTCATGGTGTGTTGTATGAACTGTGCGAGAAGGAGGGTTAAGGGGAAAACCCCAAACTTACCCTCTTTTTACTGAGTAAGAAATGGACAAGCGGATTTGATTTTTTCGGGAGGATGGCATCTTGGATATCTATGATAAAATCAATGAACTGTACGATAAACGAAGGAAAGTAGAACTTGGAGGCGGCGATGAACGGATCGAAAAGCAGCATGCCCGAGGAAAACTGACTGCAAGAGAGCGCATTGACCTGCTCATCGATGAAGGATCTTTTGTGGAAATCAATCCGTTTATTGAGCACCGCGCCCATAATCTCGGATTGAATGGGGATGCGCCTGGTGAAGGTGTCGTTACCGGTTATGCAAAAATTGACGGTCGCCCCGTCTATCTATTTGCCCAAGATTTTACGGTATTCGGCGGAGCGCTCGGTGAAATGCACGGAAAAAAGATTGCTAACGTCATGGATTTAGCCGCCAAAAACGGCGTGCCGTTCATCGGTTTGAATGACTCAGGCGGTGCCCGAATCCAAGAAGGGGTTGTTTCACTGGATGGCTACGGCCATGTTTTTTATCGGAATGCGATCTATTCGGGCGTCATTCCGCAAATTTCCGTGATCATGGGCCCGTGTGCGGGTGGTGCGGTTTATTCCCCAGCCATTACCGATTTTGTCATCATGGTGGAGAAAACGAGTCAAATGTTCATCACTGGCCCGAAAGTCATTGAAACTGTCACCGGTGAAAAAATCAGTGCGGAAAACCTCGGCGGAGCAAACATCCATAACCGCTTGAGCGGCAACGCCCATTTTTCAGCTAAAGACGAAGAAGAAGCGCTAAAGATGGTGCGCACGCTTTTAAGCTACCTACCCGCTAACCATCGCGAAAAGCCCCCGGTCTATGAGATAGAATCAGGCGATGACTATCGGGATCAGTTGCCAGACATCGTTCCGTTTGATCCGACCCGCCCATATGATGTAAAAAAAGTCATCGAAGAAATCGTCGACCCAGGTTCTTTCATGGAAGTCCATGCTTCCTTCGCGAAAAACGTCGTCGTTGGCTTCGCCCGCCTTAAAGGGCAAACCGTCGGCATTGTTGCCAATCAACCGAAAGTTTTGGCGGGTGGTCTGGATATCGACGCGTCTGATAAGGCTGCGCGGTTTATTCGGTTTTGCGACAGCTTTAACATTCCTTTAATTACATTTGAAGATGTGACAGGTTTTTTCCCGGGTGTTAAGCAGGAACACGGCGGCATCATCCGCCATGGGGCAAAAATTTTATATGCCTATTCCGAAGCGACGGTTCCGAAAATGACCGTTATCCTGCGGAAAGCTTACGGCGGAGCGTATGTGGCCATGAACAGTAAGTCGATTGGCGCTGACCTTGTTTTCAGTTGGCCGAACGCCGAAATCGCCGTCATGGGGCCGGAGGGAGCTGCGAATATCATCTTTGCCAAAGACATTCAAGAAAGCGACAACCCTGAAAAAACACGGGCTGAAAAGATCGCTGAGTATCGCGAAAAATTTGCGAACCCCTATATTGCCGCAGCTTATGGCATGGTGGATGACGTCATTGACCCGCGGGAAACCCGCATCAAGTTATTGCAGGGATTAGAAATGTTGCAAAACAAACGGGAAGAGCGACCCTCAAAGAAACATGGTAATATCCCGTTATAAACATAGAAGGCATCGCAAAGCGCGCGATGCCTTTTTGGTTATCGGAAAATGTTTTTGGAGGCCCCAGCACGAATTCACTTGGAAAGACAAAACACTGAACGTTTCTACGGATCACCGACAAAAGCATAGTTTTGGTGCTGAAAAAGCGGAATAGGTATGGAGTGACGCGCAAAGTAGGGGAAGGTCTGTAAATGAAAAGCGCCACCTTTTGGCTATGGTTGGTGATGCCGTTGAATAAAAACAATATCCAGCAGAATGAAAGTAAGGGCTTGAAATGCATCATAAATAAGAGTATGATAAATAATGATTCACAAATATCGATATCCGCACACTAATAAATACCCATTTTAATTATACAACAAAGTAAATGCGGATGTCAACCTTTTTGGAAACACATTTTTAAACGGGGGAGTGTTTGGATGGATTTACCAGAAAAAGCGTGGCAGAAAGAACAAGAACGCGTCGATGCTGTTGAAAAGGTCATCGCACAAAAACAAGCGGCACTCAGTGAAAAAGTGAGTGAATTGAAGGATAGCGTCGTCCGCTTGCGTAAAACTTTCTGGGAAGATGTCACGGTTAACCTGGAAGAACTCGATGATGTGATTGAAACCGAAGCGAGTATTGCCCAAAGAGCCGCGGTCCTGTCCGAACGGGAACGAAGCCATGGCCACCTGTCTCAACAGTTAAAAACACTGGCCCGTTTGAAAGATTCGCCGTACTTTGGTCGCATTGACTTTATAGAAGAGGGGTCTGAAGAAACTGAACCGATATACATCGGCATCGCCTCTCTGATGGATGAGGCAGAAGAGGACTTTTTAATTTACGATTGGCGCGCCCCGATCGCCAGCATGTACTATGATTATTCACCCGGACCTGCCCGTTACGAGACGTTAGACGGAACGATACGTGGTGAAATGACATTAAAACGCCAATTTATCATAAAAAAAGGAAAGATCACCGGGCTGTTTGACACGGGTGTGACGATTGGTGATCACATGCTTCAGGAAGTGCTCGGTAAAGCCGCGAGTACGCAGATGAAAAGCATCGTAGCAACGATCCAGAAGGAGCAAAACCAAATCATCCGTAATGAACGGGCAGGCGTTCTGGTCGTTCAAGGTGCCGCTGGCAGCGGCAAAACTTCAGCTGCTTTGCAACGGGTCGCTTACCTTTTGTATGCACACCGTGAAACGCTTCAGCCGGAAAACATCGTGCTGTTTTCCCCGAACCCGTTATTTAACAGTTATGTGTCTACTGTTCTTCCAGAGCTAGGCGAAGAAAATATGGAACAGACGACGTATAAAGAATTTGTCAAAAATCAACTGGCGCATGACTTAACCTTCGAAGACGCATTCCAGCAAACGGAAATGTATTTACGACCGGAAGACTATAAAGATTACGACCTGAGAATGCAGGCGATTCAGCTGAAAAGCGATCTCGCCTTTAAAACGTTCATTGATGAATATGTCGACCGTTTAGCCAAACAGGGCCTTATTTTTAAAGATATCGTTTTTCGCGGGGAAATACTATTTTCAAAAGAAATGTTGAGCACATACTTTTATGAGTACAATAGGTCCAAGCCGATTTCCGTTCGCTTGGAGTACCTCACGGAGAAACTTCTTTCAGAACTACCGAAACATATGCAGAAAGAATGGACGAAAGACTGGGTGGATGATGAAATCGAACTACTCGATAAAGAAGACTATCTAAGGGCTTTTCAACAATTGAAAAAAAGGAATCACTATACGGAAGCTTCCTTTAATGATATCGACCGTGAGCGCGAATTTCTCGCCCGGATGGTTGTGAAAAAAGCGTTTCGCCCGATCAAAAAATGGATCAAGGAGCTCGAGTTTGTCGATCTCTTGGCGAATTACAGACAGTTTTACGAAAATAACGATCACATACCGGAAGCCGTTTGCCGTCTTTCCATTAGCCAAATCGACAAAAAGAAACTATTTTGGGAAGATGTCACGCCTTTTTTATACCTTACAGACCGTTTGAAGGGCCGCCGGATCAATTCAAACATCCGACATCTCATCATCGATGAAGCCCAAGATTATTCCCCGTTTCAACTGGCTTATTTAAGAGAAGCGTTTCCTAAGAGTAAAATGACACTTCTCGGTGACATCAACCAAGGGATTTATGCCCATGTGTTGTCGACCCCATC
>Ga0310828_1000566_pt1 | contig 34660 bp, 34 predicted proteins | sample WT_ome_3_FD_202242 | JGI IMG/M metagenome (GOLD analysis project Ga0310828, IMG submission 202242) | Sorghum-adapted microbial communities enriched on wild type (WT) sorghum from Joint BioEnergy Institute, Emeryville, California, United... ... | reverse complement strand
GGGGGATGCCCGGTCATTTAAAAAAACGACCGCCTAGGCGGCGGCCGCTAGTATAGTATATTACGCTGGTTGTAACTTATACCCACCACATTTCGCCGGCAGAATCTTCCACCAACACCTGCTGGAGATTGCGTACCGCCTTCGTGAACCCTTCGTCGATCGACATCAGGCCGTCTTCATGCTCGATGCTGACAACATAATCGTAGCCATACAAGCGAAGGGCACTGATAATGTCCGCCCAGGTTTTCAAATCATGGCCATATCCTACTGTACGGAACTGCCAGGCCCGATCCTGCATCATCGTATAAGGCTGCATATCCGTAAGCCCGTAACGGTTCACGTTCACCGGATCAATCGTCGTGTCCTTGGCGTGGAAATGGTGAATCGCCCCAGCCCGGCCAAGGATCGAGATCGCCTGCACCGGATCAATTCCCTGCCACCACATATGGCTGGGGTCCAAATTGGCGCCGATGGCTTCCCCAGCCGCTTCGCGTAGGCGAAGCAGCGTGGCCGGCGTATGCACGGAGAACCCGCCGTGCAGCTCCAGACCGATCTTCACATGATGCTCTGCGGCATAACGGCCCATTTCCGACCAATACGGAATCACCTTCTGGTTCCACTGCCAATCGAGGATCTCCTGGTAATCGTTCGGCCACGGTGCAACCGGCCAGTTCGGATATTTCGCGTCCTCGTGATCGCCGGGACAGCCGGAGAACGTATTTACCACCGGCACCTCCAGTAATTCAGCCAATTGAACGGTCTTGACGAAAGCGTCATGGAACTCTTGCGCCACCGCCTTTTGCGGGTGCAGAGGATTGCCGTGGCAGCTGAGCGCACTGATCGTTAACCCCCGCGATTCCACCGCCCGTTTGAACTCCTCCCGCGCTTGTTTATTTTCCAACAATACATCGGGATTACAATGCGCATTGCCAGGATAACCTCCAGTCCCGATCTCTACAGCTTTTAGCCCCTGTGCCGCTGCCTTATCCAGCGCCTGCTCCAAGGGGAGCCCTCCGAACAATACGAGAAATACGCCTAATTTCATCTCCGGTCCCTCCCGTGATTAATCAAAATAAACCGTTTTACCCGTTCTCGCCGACTCGTAAATCGCTTCCAAAATTTCCGTGACAACCAACGCTTGCTCCGGTTTCACCAGCGGTTCCTTATCCTCGAGAATCGCTTGTACCCAAGCTCTTGCTTCACGAGTAGCTTCGGTCTCCTGTTTCCCCTCGAAGAAGGCAACGCCGCCCGAGCCCAAATCAATCTTCGTTTCATACAGGCGACTCAATTTCTCCCCATTGATCCGTAGTCCGTTGGTCATGTCCGCGCCGCCTTCCGTTCCGCACAGCAGTGTTTTGGCTTCGCCGATATCCACGATGTTCAGCGCCCAGCTTGATTCCAGAATGATTGTCGCGCCATTCTTCATCGTAATGAAGCCAAATGCGGAGTCCTCCACTTTGAACTCCTCCGGATTCCATGGCCCGAATGCATTCGCTGCATTCTCGCGGCTGCCAAGCTTGTGGAAGACAGAACCGGTGACGCTCTTCGGCTCATAGTTGTCCATCAGCCACAAGGTCAGATCCAGAGCGTGCGTACCGATATCAATCAATGGACCGCCGCCTTGCTTCTCCTCATCGAGGAAGACGCCCCAAGTTGGCACGGCCCGGCGGCGAAGCGCCAGCGCCTTCCCCAGATAAATGTCGCCGAGCTCACCCTTTTCGCAAATTTCCTTCAAATACAAGCTGTCGCTGCGGAAGCGGTTTTGATAAGCGATCGTCAGCTTCTTGCCCGTACGCTTCGCCGCATCCAGCATTTGACGCGCCTGTTCTGCCGTCTTAGCCATCGGCTTCTCGCACATGACATGGCGGCCGGATTCCAGCGAAGCAACCGTAATTTCAGCGTGGGAATCGTTTGGCGTGCACACATGTACGACTTCGGCATCGCTTTCCGCCAGCAACTGACGATAATCGGTGTATACCTTGGCATTCTCGCCACCGTATTGGGCAGCAGCCTTGGCTGCGCGTTCTTCGATGATATCGCAGAATGCGACCATCTCCACCTCAGGCTGCTGGGCCAGGCTTGGCAAATGTTTACCGTTCGCAATCCCGCCGCAGCCGATAATAGCTACTTTCAACGTTTTAGACATGAAGTTTACCTCCTTTTTGCGCATAGTCACGCACCCATTCCATGCTTGTCTGAATGCTCGTGAGCGAATCTCCGGCACAATGGTCCTGCTCGACGATTAACCATTCCACCCCCGCATCAATTGCAGCATCACCGATCTCCGTAATGGCAATTTCCCCGCGGCCAAGCTCAACCGTATCCGGTGAACCGTCTGCCTTCTTGACCACGTCCTTCCAGTGCACCAGCGGAAGCCGCCCCTTATATGTAGCGATATAATCCAGCGGATTCGCTCCAGCGAAGGCAACCCAGCAGGAATCGAGCTCCACCTGCAGCAGATGTTCAGGCACTTGCTCGTAGATGGCGTCGAGCACCGGCTTGCCATCGTGTTGCAATGTCAGCTCAAAATCATGATTATGATAACAAAGCACTAAATCTTCCTCTTTGCACTTTTCACCGAATATTTTCAAATCTTCGATGATTTCCGACCAACGGTTGCGGTCTTCCTCCGCTAAATAAGGAACGATAATATAGCGGCTGCCAATCGCTTTATTAAACGCCAATTCCTCGTCGATCGCTTCCTTCAATCGGGTATAGGGCGTATGCGCACCAATCGCCGTTAATCCTGTCTCCCGCAGAATCTCCTGTACTTGCTCTACGGTACGTCCATAAAAACCGGCAAACTCGACACCTTGATAACCGAGCTCCGCCACTTTGCGCAAGGTTCCTTCAAAATCCCGTTCCAAATGATCTCTAACCGTATACAACTGCAAACCAAGTTTCGTCATGGGTTCATTTCTCCTCTTCATCATAAGTAAGTCCCTTAGAGCTTTACAGGGCTCAACAGGATATGCCGACCTTCATTCGAGGACCGGGCAACCGCATGCATCGCTTCCAGAACATGATAAGCCAGTTTCCCGCTGGCTCGATGCTCCCGGCCTTCCTGCATCGCTTGCACCATTTCCTCAATCCCGCGTCCCCGCTCGTTATCTTCGCTGGCAAATACCGGCGGCAACGTCTCCCAAGTCTCTTCTCCGGCCCGACGAAGCTTCACCTCGCCGGTAAACCAGTTCGGATCTGGGACTTCCAGCGTGCCTTCGGTGCCATAAATCTCCATCCGCGGCAGCATGCTCCCGCCTCGCACATCAAAGCTGGTCACCAGCGTACCGATCGCCCCTCCCACGAAATCCAGCGAAGCACTGTAATGGGTTGGCGTATGAACGGGGATCCGGGTGCCCGCTTTCGGTCCCGAGCCGATCGTCCGCTCCGGAATCTGACTTCCCACCGAACCGCTGATCCGGCGAATCGGTCCTAGCAATTGGACTAGCGCCGTCAGATAGTACGGCCCCATGTCAAACATCGGCCCGCCGCCTTCGACATAGAAAAATTCGGGATTCGGATGCCAGCGTTCCGGCCCGCCGCTGACCATAAACGCGGTAGCTGCCACCGGACGTCCAATCAACCCGTCATTAATCGCCTTGCGGGCCGTTTCCAGCCCGGCGCCAAGGAAGGTATCCGGGGCACAGCCGACGCGGAGGTTGCGTGCCGCAGCCAGTTCCAGCATTCGTCTGGCGTCCTCCAAGCGGATCGCCAACGGCTTCTCCACGTAAACGTGCTTACCGTGCTCCAGAGCCGCAATGTTAATCGCTGCATGGGATGAAGGCACCGTGAGATTCAGAATCAGGTCGATTCTAGGATGCCGTAGCATTTCTTCAACTGTGAATACGTTTTCAATTCTGAATTCCTCGGCCCGCTCGCGCGCCTTCTCCGGAAACTGGTCGGCCAGCGCCACAACCTTCAGCCTGTCGCTCTTCGCCAAATGACGGAGGTAAGCCGGACTGATGTTGCCGCAGCCGATAATGCCAATCTGGATGTCTGTCATTTTGGTCACTCCTGCCAAGCAGATGTTTGTCTATTTGATGCGCTACCCATGTACCATGGTATTTCAAATTGCTCCAATGTAAAATGAATAATATGATTGAAACATGAACAATCTGGTCATTTTTTTCGAGAACCCTGTGGAGGACACCGATGAACAAAGAGGCAAACCTGCAAATTTTATATGCTGGTTATTCGTTGCACCGCAAACCGTTCCACACGACCCTGCCGAACGGGCACGAAAATTATCTCATCCGCCTGCAGACGTTAGGCAAATGCCGCACGCGGCTAAACGGGCGGCTGGAGCTGCTGGAGCCTGGGGATTTGCTGCTGTTCGCCCCCGGGGACCCTTACGAGTTGAAAATCGAAGCCGAAACGAACGGAACTGGTGAACCCGTGGTTTCCAGCGGAGATTACCATATTTTCTTGTCCGGGGAATGGATTGAGTCCTGGTGGAATCGCCGGCCGCTTCCACACCGTTTGAAGGTTCCCCTGTCCGAAGGGATGGTTGGAGCCTTCCGTCAGATTATGCTGGAGCAGCGCCGCATCTCTAACCCCATGCCGGAAATCTCCGAATATTACTTGAAGATTCTGTGCTTGGAGATTGAACGAAATTTGCTCGAGCAGCCGCAGCCCACCTATCCTACCTATCTTGCCCACCGTCTAAAAAATTATATCGAAGAGAACGCCTCCTCGCCCTTTAAACTGGAGGACGCTGCAGCCCACGTCGGCATCAGCGTGTCGCGGGCGGTGCATCTTTTCAAGCAGGCCTTTGGTACCAGCATGATTCAATACACGCTGGAGGTGCGGCTGAACATGGCGCGGGAGCGGATTATTTTTAGCCCTTTATCGCTGGAGCATGTTGCGGAAAGCTCCGGCTTCCCTAGCTACAACTACTTTCATAAAGTATTCCGCAAGCGATTTGGCATGTCGCCCAAGCAGTTTCGTTTATCTGCCCGGGAGAACAACACTTAACGAGCGAGCCAACAAACACAAAAAATAACGCCGCGACGGCCGTTAATCGGCCGCCTGCGGCGTTGTTCTCTTGCGTTTCCTATTAGCTTCCGTTTGTTTGCGGCATCGCTTTCGCTTGGTGAAGCCGCGCCTTGCGCTTCTTCATGAGGTTGCCAAGCAGCACGACCGCAGCGATGACGAGCAGCTCGAAGCCGTATTTAATCCAAGGGCTGGCGAACCAGTCATGAATCAACGGTTCTTCAACGATCATCTTGGATGCAGTCCAAGCCAGCACAGCCGCCCCAATCGTAATGACGATCGGAAAGCGTTCCGTCAGCTTCAGAATCATCGTGCTGCCCCATACCATAATTGGTACGGATACAGCCAAACCGATAATGACCAACAAGGTGTCCCCGTGCGCCGCGCCAGCTACCGCAAGCACGTTGTCGAGGCCCATCATGGCATCGGCGATGATGATCGTGCGGATGGCCGCCCACATCTGGTTTCCGGCCTTGATCTCATGACTTTTCTCCTCAATCAGCAGTTTATAAGCAATCCAGACTAATGCAAGCCCCCCGGCAAGTCGTAAACCCGGGATGTTGAGCAGCTGCACGACGAGCAGTGTCATGATCACCCGGATCAGAATCGCCCCCAGGGTCCCCCATACGATAACTTTCTTCTGATCCTGTTGCGGCACATTGCGGGCGGCAAGCCCAATGACGATCGCGTTATCCCCGGCTAAGACGAGGTCGATCAGGACGATGGATAATAAGGCCATCCAAAATTCCGGTGACAGTAAGTCCATGTTCTCTCCCCTTTCTAAATGTTCCATGCAACGGATCTATTTTTTCTGGATAACGGCCTCGCCATTCACGTCAATTGCCGCTGGCCTGCAAAGGCTGCGAGACGGTACAATCGGACGTTCGATATGGCTGGGACTACGGGAAGATCCCACCGTTCCAAAAAAATACGCCGTGTCCGTATTGGGCACGACGCATTTACGCATCAAAAAAGACCTTTACCCAATACTCGCTACGGGCAAAGGTCTCGCTAACAACTCTTCGTTGCCAATAAAGCCGGGGTATGTATAACTCCCGTAATGACGACTTTATTGTAACAGCTACTCCCCTTTGGGAACCATGCATGTTTTATTGAGTTATATTATAGCACGCACTTTACGAGAGAACCAGCCTTTTATGCTATCATTTTGGCTTTGTGCCAAAACAAGTTATAATAGTGATGAAATGGAGGGATCCCAAATGAGTCCATCATCAAATTCCAATCTCAAATTAGCCACGTTTGCCGGAGGCTGCTTCTGGTGCATGGTGTCACCATTCGAGGAGCTGCCCGGCGTTCACGGCATTATTTCTGGATATACCGGCGGTCACACGGTAAACCCTACGTACGAGGAGGTTTGCGCCGGGAATACCGGGCATTACGAAGCCGTGCAAATTACGTACGACCCGGACATCTTTCCTTACCGCAAGCTGCTGGAGTTGTATTGGCAGCAAATTGATCCAACGGACGAAGGCGGCCAATTCCATGACCGCGGCGATTCGTACCGGACCGCGATATTTTATCATGATGAGCAGCAGCGTCTGGAAGCGGAAGCTTCCAAGCAAGAGCTTGCGCAAAGCGGCCGCTTCGATAAACCGATTGTCACCCCGATTCTGCCGGCAGCCCCATTCTATCCTGCCGAGGAGTATCATCAGCAATACCATAAGAAGAATCCGGGACACTACCGGCTGTATCGCAAAGGCTCCGGCCGCGAGGATTTCCTGGAGCGCCACTGGTCCGGCCCTGCCAATCGGGAAGAGCTGAAGCGCAAGTTGACGCCAATCCAATACGAGGTCACACAAAATAATGCGACTGAGCGTCCTTTTACCGGAGAGTATTGGGACCATGAAGAAGAAGGCATTTACGTGGATGTCGTCTCCGGCGAGCCGTTGTTCAGTTCCCGTGACAAATACGATGCCGGCTGCGGTTGGCCGAGCTTTACCCGCCCGATCCGGAGCTATCACATCAAGGAGAAGACCGATACCAGCCATTTCATGATTCGCACTGAAGTGCGCAGCCGGCTGGGCGATTCCCACCTGGGTCACGTCTTCGAGGACGGTCCGGAACCAACAGGACTCCGCTATTGCATCAATTCGGCAGCGCTCCGCTTCGTGCCGAAGGCCGATTTGGAGAAGGAAGGATACGGAGAATATCTGTACCTGTTTGAAGATGAGCCCAAATCGCAAAAGTAATACCTGAAACAAGAAACAGGCAGCCCCTCTCGGCCGCCTGTTTCTTGTTATTTATGAAGAACAAGCTATTGCTCGCCTGGATCGGTTCCCGCCTTCTTCCGGGCGCGAAACCTCCGCACCTTCATCAAATTGCCGCACGTCTTGTCTTCACAGTATTTCTTCGTCCGGTTACGCGTGTCATCGTAAAAAAACCAGCGGCAATCCGGGTTATCACACAGGCGAATTCTTGACGTTTCCCCGTGAAGCAGCGTTTCACCGAAGCTGGCGGCAATCTCTGCCCGCACATGGCGCCAGTCCTCCGTCACTGGAACATATTGCAGCCGGATGTCTCCCGGTTCTCCGGACAACCTGCGGGTAACCAGATCCTGCGCCAAATGTTTATTGAGCACCTGCCAATCCGCCTCCTCCATCTTACCGCCTCCCGCCAGTTTGACCGTTAAGGCATGCAGGCGTTCCCGAAAATGACGCATGGCCAAGACCTCTTCCGCCGGCATCGGCACAGGAGCAGTCAATTGCCATTGATTAAGGAACCACTGCTGCCAGTTCAGCTTCTCCAGCCGATCTTCGCTGCGTCCGCTTCCCCGCCAGTCATGCCACTCGCTGTTCAAAAAATCACTCCATAATGTTTCCACTTCGAAGCCCCCAAATCCGTAACGACCTAATCAATAAATAAATGGTTACATTTCTCATTTCTTCTGCTACAATATCATTGTAACCCTTGAAATCGTAATTAGCCAGTTACAATGATAAGGAGGAAATGGAATGAGCATTACCCCCGTCGATTTACTCGTTGTGCAAAAGGACAATACTTGGGATGTCGAGGAATGGATCGTGCCGTTGTCGACAGCATTGGAGGGATTGACCGCCGAGCAAGCTGCTTGGGCTCCTCCGGGAGGCGGAAATACGATCTGGCAAACCGTCAATCATATCAACTACTATAACGGGCGGATGCTCAGCCGTTTGAAAGGAATCGAACCGGGCCCCCGATTCGAAACGAACGAAGAGAGCTTCAACGGTACTGGAGTTCAGGACGAAGCGGCCTGGGAAGACGTGCTCGCTGAAACGAAACGAATTCAATTGGAATTGCGCGAAGTGATCGCTTCCTTGACCGCTGAAGCCCTGGCGGCACCTTATGTCAATACGGGCGAGTCGTACGGACACGAACTCTCCCGCTGGATGCTGCATGATGCCTATCATGCCGGACAAATCGTATTGATCCGCCGGCAGCAGGGATCTTGGAGATCCTGATCCATCAAAGAGAAAACGGCCCGAGCCTTAAGCTCGAGCCGTTTTCTCTTTGATTGGATGGTAAGGCAGCCGCATCGGCGTAAGCTGTCCCTGACCGTAATGGACGGTCCAGGTAATCACTTTGCCGGCGATCAGCACTGCCAATATGGTAAACATCGTTTCTTTGAATGGTAAATATAACAATGAGACCGTCAGCACGACCGCATCCATGATAATAAACATCGTACCGATCTTGATGCCGGACCACTGGCTTAGAAGCATGGACAAGATATCGTCCCCGCCGCTCGCTCCGCCGGCCCGCAGCACAAGTCCCGCACCGAAACCGGTGAGAAGACCCGACAGTAATGCGGCCAACGGCAGGTTGCCGTGCAGGTTCATCGACAGCGGCGAAAATTGCTCGCACAACTCGTAAACCAGCGAAAACGTCAATGATGCCACCACCGTATTCAGCACGAACCGATGGCCCTTCAACCACCAGGCAAGCACCACGATCGGCAAATCCAGTGCGATCATGGTCAAGGCCGGAGGCAGGTTAAACAAATATTTGCCAAGCAACGCCAGGCCAACAAATCCGCCTTCCGACAATCCGTTCTGAAAATTGATGTGGTAATACGTAAACGCCAATAAACTAGATCCTGCTAACATCATTAATAACCGAGTACCGTACGTCTGCCATCTTGCTATTGTCCTCATTTGGAATCCCTCTTATCGTAGTTTGGTTGACCATTCGGCAACACCCTACGGAGTGAGTCCATGAGGAATTCATCCTTCGCATGATTTCACGCTTCCTTCGTAGGTTTGTCGCCGAAATACCGACTAGCTACGAAAGGAGCTAAGTGTAAGAGAGATCACAACGTTTCCAAATCGTCCTTTGGGATTTCGTCCTTCGGGGACTCATGGTATCCTGATCCTTTCTGTTAGAATTTCTTCTATTCATATTATACCACAAAACGAATCATGACTCCACGGGACAGGCGACAAGCCAATTTATTTCCTTGGATAATGTGATAGATGTCATTGCATTTTAGTAACAGTTCACATATTGGCAATTTTCGATGTGACGAAAGTCACCTTTTGACCATTCAAGCCTTCCTATACTGAGGTGGAACGAAAAATCAAGGAAAGAGGGTTCCACCGATGCTTGATTCAAAGACGATCGAAATCATTAAATCTACCGTACCTGTTCTCGAAGTTCATGGACAAACGATTACGAAAACCTTCTATCAGACCATGTTCAAAAATCATCCCGAGCTGCTCAACGTGTTTAACCATGCCAACCAACGCCAAGGCAAACAGCCTACCGCGCTGGCGAATGCGGTGTATGCCGCTGCGGCGCACATTGACCGTCTGGAAGAGATTCTTCCGGTCGTTCGCGGCATTGCCCAGAAGCACCGGGCGTTAGGAATCCAGCCGGAGCAATACCCGATTGTTGGCGAGAACCTGCTCGCCGCCATCAAGACGGTGCTGGGTGACGCCGCCACCGAGGAAATCCTTGATGCTTGGGCTAAGGCATATGGTGTCATTGCGGACGTATTTATCAGCGTAGAAGCGGAGATGTACCGCGAAGCCGAGCAAAAAGAAGGCGGTTGGCGCGGATTCCGCCGCTTCATCGTTGACCGGAAGATTAAGGAGAGCGACGTGATCACCTCCTTTTATCTGAAGCCGGAGGACGGCCAAGCGATTGCCGCCTATGAGCCGGGGCAATACATTACCGTCCGTGTAAAACCGGAAGGCCAGGAGTTTACCCATCTGCGCCATTACAGCCTGTCCACGGCACCGGGCAAGCCGTATTACCGGATTTCGGTGAAACGGGAGGATGCTGCGGAGGACCGCCCGGCGGGCATTGTCTCGACCTATCTGCATACCCAGATCGAAGAAGGCGATGTGCTCGGACTTAGCGCGCCGGCCGGCGATTTCACATTGAATCCATCGTCGAACCTGCCGCTTGTGTTGCTCAGCGGCGGCGTTGGTCTTACGCCGATGGTCAGCATGTTGGAAGCAGCGCTGCAAGGCGAAATCAAACGCGATATCGTCTATGTCCACGCCGCTCGCAACGCGAAGCACCATGCGATGAAGGAGCATATTGCCGAGCTCGCACGGACCAACGACAATCTGCGTGCCTACACCGTATATGAAACGTCCGAAGCCGGCGAAGGCTGCGACAAAACCGGCTATATCGATCTGCCTTGGCTGAAGACGATTACGACAGCTGACAGCGACTTTTACTTCTGCGGCCCGGTTCCCTTCATGAAGGCGGTTCGCCGCGCCTTGAAGGAATGGGGCGTGCCCGAAGAGCGGATTCACTTTGAATTTTTTGGACCGGCTGGAACCCTGGACGAATAAGCGGCATACCAAAAGCGCGGATAACCGGAGCAATCCCCGGTTATCCGCGCTTTTGTTCGTGAAGCCGTTTCTTATGACCGTTCGTGACCATGGCTGCGCAGCAGCCGGTTCACCGTCTCTCGCCGCACGCCGATCAGCTGTCCGATCTCTTCTTGAGTCAAATAATCGGTCAAAGGTACGCCATGAGCATGCTGTCCCAGCCATTTCGTCAGCAGCTCCAGCCGTTCGGCCGGCGTCCCAATCGTCAAATGGTCAAGCCGCTCCTGCATGAACCGAACCTTCTCCTGCAACAGCTGCGCGACCTCCAGCGGCTTCTTCGGATCCTCCTGAAGCTCGCGATACCATACCTGCGCAGGGATCGCTTCAACCTCGCTGCGCATGAGAGCGATCGCCGTCCCGTGCACCTCTTTCGGGGTAATCAAGGAATGATGCGGTACCGTTTCCCCCGGGTACAAAATATTAAACAAAACCATGTTCCCGTTCGGGTGCAGACGCGTTACCTTAAACAGCCCGCTCTTAATATGGTATAGAAAAGAACCATCGTCCCCTTGACGGAACAAGATTTCGCCTTTATGTAGGATCATGCCAATCTCTCCATTTCCACAACTGCCAATTAGTTTTATTATAGCAAAAACAGAGAAGACTGTCCTAACCAAGATCAAAACAAAGGCTGTCCCCGTCTATTTCTATGGGGCAGCCTTCTGTTATTACGGCCCATTGAGTTTACGATGCCAAGCTTCATAGCTGTGAACGGCAATGCCGGCAAACGATCCGTGCCTTTTCCCCAGCTCCTCTAACCTTTCCATTTCCCGGTCCAGCGAAGCAAGCGGCAGATCATGGAAGGAGACGCCGGGCCCTTCCCGGCTCTCGCCCAGCTCGACGCCCACCCAAACCTGTTTCTTTTGCCGATCCGCTTCATTTAGCGTCCGCTGTGAAATTTCATAGATGCGGCCTGCAGCATCCCGATAGGCCATAATCGCCAAGTAATCGAACTGATCAACCATCCAGTCGCCCAGCGGCAGCTGCAGGGCTCCGCTCGGGTGATCTATCCGATCCAGCCAGAATGGAACGGCCGCACCGATCGCAAGATCGTTATATCTCGCCTCTTCAGTCCAGATACGGATGCCCTCCATCCATTGCTCTACCACGGTTTCTTGATCGTTCCGCCAACGGTCCAGCAAATAGGGCTCAACGTCCAGTTGGACGCCCGCAAACCGCTCCTCCGGCTTCCCTTCCCGGTTGAAGTCGATCACCCATTTCAGAAACGCCTCGGCTTCGCCCCGATGCTCCCGCAGCGCCCAATCCGGATGACCGCTTAAAGCATGCACCTGGATACCTGCCTGGGAGGCAGCGCGGATGAAGCTGCGGTAACTGCCCTGCTCTACCCCGCTGCCAATTTGCAAGAAGATTGTATTCACGCCCTGCCTGCGGACGAAGTTCAGCAGCTCGTCCGGTTGCTGTTCGATCACCTTCGTTTCCCAAATCCAGGTTGCCTTCGCTTGTGAACCTGATGGCCGGATAAAAGCCAATAACATAAGCAAAGCCAATAGCAGCATTCCGCCAAGCACCAGCAGGGTCGGCCGCTTGCTTCCCGACAACGCCCGAAGGCGGACGAAGATCGGTTTTTTGAGTATCAAGACTCGTATCCTTAACCTACGATCAACGCTGGGGACTCTTCCTGAACTTGTGCAACCGAGTGGCCGATCTTATACACATGCGGCAGCGGATAGTCACGGAACGCATTGCGCGTGTCCACGATTGGCACGCCGAGGTGAGCGATGCCTTCATAATCGAAGTTGCTGTGATTCGTCACCAGGACGATGCAGTCGTAGGCTTTGAATCGATCAAGGTCGTATTCGACGCTGTGCACCACGCCGCCGGATTTTTCACGGAAGCTTGTCGCATACGGGTCGTAATAGTCCACCTTGGCGCCGCTGTCCTTAAACAGCTCGTATACGGACAATCCCGGCGATTCGCGCAGGTCGGCGATGTCCGGCTTGTACGCCATGCCAAGGATCAGGATGCGGGATTTTTTAATCGATTTGGCATATTCATTCATGATTTTGGACGTTTTATTCACGACATAATAAGGCATGTTGTCGTTGGTCGACTGCGCCAGCTCGATGAATTGGCTGTAGAACCGGAAGCCCTTCGCTTTCCAGCTCAAATACATCGGATCCAGCGGGATGCAGTGACCGCCGATGCCTGGTCCCGGATAGAACGGCATAAAGCCAAACGGCTTGGTCTTCGCCGCGTCGATGACTTCCCAAATATCGATGCCCATGCGGTCGCACATCATAGCCATTTCATTCACAAAAGCGATATTCACGCTGCGGAACGTGTTCTCCAGCAGTTTGGACATTTCCGCCACTTTCGGCGAGGACACAGGAACAACCGTTTGGACATATTGGGAATACAGTGCCGTCCCCAAATCCAAGCAAGCCTTGGTAGTTCCTCCGATGACTTTCGGGGTGTTGTAAGTATTAAATTTCGGATTGGACGGATCGACCCGCTCCGGCGAGAAGCAGAGGAAGAAGTCCTCACCTACTGTATAGCCCAGCTTCTCCAGCTCGCGTTGAATCAGCTCTTCCGTCGTCCCCGGATAAGTTGTGCTTTCCAGCGTAATCAGCATGCCTTTTTTCATGTACCGCTTCAACTGATCCACCACGGTGACGATATAGGAGGTATCGGGATCCTGATTTTCGCTCAGCGGCGTCGGCACGCAGATGCTGACCGCGTTAATTTCGGACAGTACCGCGTAATCCGTGGTTGCCTGGAATCGCCCTGTAGCCATCACTTCGGCCAGCGTTTCGGACGGGATATCGTGAATATACGATTCTCCGCGGTGGATTTTCTCGATTTTTGATGTATCCAGATCGATGCCCACCACTCGGAATCCTTGCTTCACCATTTCCACTGCCAGCGGCAAGCCGACATAACCTAAGCCCACTACGCCCAGTACGGCGGTTTTCGATTCAATCGCATTCATCAGCTTCTGGTAATGATTGTTCACAGGTTTCTACCTCCATTATGTTCTCTGTATTGGAATCAGATATTATTGGATGCAACGGCGAATTCGTGCGTCGAGTTCAACCGGGGAGAACGGCTTGGTGATATAATCATCTACCCCGTTTTGGAAGCATAAGCTGATCGTTTTCTCGACCCGCTGCTCCGTTAGCACAACGATTTTAGGCATCTGCTCGTTGCCGACCTTCTGAATTTGATGGATATACGGCAGTCCATCGATCCCGTACAGGTTCAGCTCCGTCAGCACCAGATCCGGCTTCCAATCGGCAATCAAGTCCAGGGCGGTCAAGCCGTTATCGGCTGTCATCGTTTCATAGCCCTGCATATTCAGCCGGATTTGAAGGAATTCGCGTACCGCCGGATCCCCTTCCACGATTAGGACTCGGCTTTTGACAACCAGCATGTCAGCCTTGGTAAAAATATAAATATCATCGGAGTAATTCTGTTTGGCTTTTTCCTCGATTTGACTCAGCACCTGCGGGGTAATCGCTGCCTGCGAAGTGAAGCTGGCCAGCGCCATCCGCGGACGGTAATCGGCAATGCGCTCCTGCAGCTGCTGCTTCAGGCGCAAGCCTTGATAGTGAACCGCATCCAGTGTCAGGCCTGGCAGCAGTACCGCCACGCTTCCTGGCTCATCCCCGCTCCATACATCAAACTGAAGTCCAGGTTCAGACTCCAAAATTCCCCGCACCTGGGATGCCACGTAAGAGGGGCCGCCTGCGGAATAAATGAATACCACCCCGTTTACCTCGCTGGCTGTTTCCCTCACGCGTTGCCCCATGCCGGCGTATAAGCCGGATTGTTCCGTTTGGTTATGCAGTGCTGTCAGGTTTGACATCATTCATTCCCGCCTTTCTTCTTCCGTAAGTTTATCCTTAAGTTTGGTTACTTCTTGGATCCAAGCCTTCCTTTGCCCTATCATCTCCTTTCCGGCAACCGCCGCAAAGCGGGGGAGGGAGCTCCCCGATCCCTAGGCTGACTTGGCCGGCTTGGCTGTTTTGGCAGCCGAATCTCCTTTGTCCTGCCAGCTTTGACGGGTCATCGTCCCCCAGGAGTTGTTATTGCGCATAAACTGGATATGTCCCTGGATGCGCCACAATCCCCCGAGCTGCGCGTAACCGAAAAACTTTAGCGCCGAGAACAACAAGAGCTTGCACAAATCCGACAGCTTGTCGAAGCGTTTGAACGCCAGTTCCTCCAGTAAGAGGGCCCCGATACTGAGCACGTAACCGCTGAGGAAGTTGATCAGCCAGAAGATCGCAAGAATCCGCCAGTGCGTCATGTCCATCAGCGTGTACCCAATCAGGGCGAGCAGCCCCGTGATTTTAAAATAAGGGTTCAGTGCTTCAAAAATAATGTTGTACGGCATCGTCAGAAGCCCCATCACCTTGTATCTCGGATTAAAGGCCATGTCGTAGTTCTCGATCATGTTCTTCAGGTTCCCGCGGCCCCAGCGCTTGCGCTGGTTCGACAGAATCCGGTACGTGTCCGGCGCTTGTGTCCAGCACACCGCTTCCGGACAGAAGGCGATACGGTACTTCAGCTTGTTCTCCAGCATGTACCGATGAAGTTTAATGATGATGTTCATATCCTCGCCGGGATACCCGCCGCGATAACCGCCGACGGCAATAACGTAATCCTTGCGGAACAGGCCAAACGCTCCCGAGACGATGATCAGCCCATTGATGGAGCTCCAGCCGATCCGGCCGCCGAGGAACGCCTTCAAGTATTCCGTGGCCTGGAACATCGGCCAGATTTTGCGAGGCAGCGAAACCTCTTTCACTGCCCCGTTCTCAATCACGCAGCCGTTGGCAATCCGCACGTCGCCGCCGATGGCCACCGTTTCCTCCGGATTTTCCATATACATCCGGGCCATCCGGATCAACGCGTCCTTCTCCAGCAACGAGTCGGCATCAATCGAAGAAATGAGCGGATAATGCGCCAGGTTGATGCCGGCATTCAGCGAATCGGCTTTACCGCCGTTCGGTTTGTCGATGACGTACAGATGCGGGTACTTCGGATTGTGGTACACCGCCGTAATCGGCTGACAGTCGATCGTGTGACGAACGTCTGGATTCTCTAGCGGCATCAGCTCAAATTCTTCCCGCAGCACGCCCAGCGTGTTGTCCTTCGATCCGTCGTTAATAACGATAACTTCATAGGTCGGATAGTTCAGGGTCATCAAGCATTTCACGTTCTCAATAACCGTGAGTTCCTCATTAAAGGCAGGCACCAGCAGCGAGACCGGCGGTACCAGTTCAGAACCGGACAGCGTGTTGTATTTCGAATAGGCCGCCCGGCGGAAGATCGTCAGAATTTGGCGGAACGAGAACGTCATAATCGAAAAATAAATCAAGTTAACCGACATGACGTAATACGTCGCAAACAGACCATAAATCAGCAAAATATCTCTAAGCAGTGGTCTCCCTCCTCTCAAGCGCAAACGCATAACGCCCCAGCGCCGGGACTTGCCCCGGCATTTCTTGGCCGCGCATCGCAGCCATCGCCACCTTCACCAGATCCGGATTGTCTTCCTTCATCAACTGAAGCAGAAGCCGGCTGGTGTCAAGCCGCGTCTCCATCAGAATGTCAGCGGCGAGATGGTGAATCGGTTTGCCATGACGCAACAAATAGACCAGCATATCTCTGAGCTGCTGCTCATGCTCCGCGCTCTTGGCAATTGAGCGGGCAATGACGATGCTCAGCGGGCTGTATTTCTGATCCTTCAGCATCGTGAGCAGCCGCGGCACCGCCTCCGCCGCCCGCATCCCGCCAAGCCGGTAGGCGGCGGCGATCCGCCGGCCGTAGAACAAGCTGTCGAGCAGCTTCAGGTCCTGCTGGACAAAGCCAGCGTTGTAACATAATGCGATCAGCTTCTGCTGCAGATCGCCCTTAAATTGTTCGATCCATTCGGTTACCCGCTGTTGGATCACCCGCCGTTCCAGCTCAGTCAGCTTGCCCGGCGGCAGCGGAAGCTCCTCAGCATCGCCCAAATGAGCCTGAAGGAACATGAAATAGTCTTGGTGCTTCTGCAAGTATTCCTTCGTTTTACGCTGAATGCGCAAATGCCGGATCTTTAAGTAAAACAAGAGCAGTATGCCTATGCCGATCAGCCCCAGGCATACATAAATAAAGGCAATTGCCAGGCCAAGATGCTGACCCGCCATCTTCATTTCCTCCTCTCGGCGCCTGGTTATTCTCCCGTGGTCCTGCGATCTGGCAAGGTGCGGTAGAACGCCTGCAAGGCGTAATAACCGGACTTAAGCCGTTCGGTGTACTGCACGGTTTCCCAAGGCTGCCATACGTATTTGGGGAACGTGTCCAAAGCAACGTTCTCCCCGCTGTCACCGTGATCTGTCCCCGATTCACTTCGCTCCTCAATCCAAGGCACGAAGGTGATGCCGTCGGTCTCGGTCGTCGAGAAGGCGAGGTCCTCCTTCAAAGGCCGGTAGTCGATGACCTGGCGCGAGCTGGGATCAGCGAAGCCCAGCAACATCCAAGGAATGCGCAGTTCTACCTCATTGCCGCTGTACTGCCACGAAGCGAGAGAGTTGAAATCATCGCTTCCCGTGTCGGTTGTGCCGCGAATCAGCTGCCCAACGGTCATGTCCTGAAACGGATGGGCCGATCGGGTATCCGGAGGTTTCATGGTCAAGCTGACCGCCAGCTTCCAAGGTTGAAACTGCACGGTTTGCTCCTCGGTAGGATCGTCCAGCATCCAATAACCGTACCGCCCGTAGAGACGGCGGTGGAAATCGTAGCTTGGCGCCACCCGCACCTCAGTCTCCTCATCGCTTCCGATATTCACGATCGCTTCGAGGCCGTCGTCTAACCGCAGCCTTGGCATCTCCGTCACCGGTTGGTTGCCGCCAGGCTGTGTGTTTGCACCGAGGCGGATGAGCCGCTTCGCAGGGTCGAACGGCTCGCTGAGCCGCAGCCCGACATACACATAAGCTTCGTCATGGGTCACCTGCAGCCGGTCGATGCCAGATGCTGGTTGATCCCAGGCTTGGACCTCTCCCTCCGGCAGGTTGTCCCAATCGTCCAGCTTGCCGTCGATGATGAGATCGTCTTCTTTTCCGGGACCCATGGACAACAGGCCAAATTGTTTTTCGTTCGTAAGCACATTCAGCCAAAAGGCGCGTCGATCCTCCGGGATCTCAAAGCGCATCGTATTCCACGTCTTCTTAAACCATTCATCCTGCCACATGAACAAGATCGCGCCGGCATATCCGGTATCGTAAATATCCTTCGTCAAAGAGACGTTGATTTCACCTTGCTCTTGTTCGTTGTGCCCCCCTTGGTTCCGTCCCCCTCGGCCGAGGTGGGAGACGCCCAGCGAAGACGGGACGCCATATTCGGTAATCATAACCGGAATGTCCTTATAGTAAGCTTTGAGCTCCTGTAAGTAAGCTTTATAGGTGTTGTAATCCCCATTTCCATCCGGAATCGTCTCGAGCGTCTTATCCAGATGGAAAAAGTCGGGATAGTACGGATACGCGTGATAAGCAGCGAAGTATCCTGCTTCCCATTTCACCGGCCGAATATGGGTGGCATCCACACTGGCCAGATCCTCCTCGAACAACGGTTCACCAGGATGCTCCAGCACATCCGTGGTCACCCAATTCGTAAACGTGATCGGATGCTCCCAACCGTAAGCCCGCTCCTTCTGAGCCGTGTCGTCCACCAGCTCCGCGAGCCAGCTCTCAAACGGGGTTGCTTCCTCGGTCGCCGCAAAATACTGTCCTTGATACGGCGTAACATCCGCGTGCTTGCGGTTCGTATTATCCACCATTTCCGGGTCCCATTCGGTGCCGATATGCCAAGCCATGAGATAAGGACCGGCGTTGGCGGTATATTTGCCGCCCGATGTTCCCGGCTGCTTGGGCACCTTCAAATCGCCGTATACAGCTTTGACCGCTTTTTCAATTTCCTTGTGAAAGGCTTCCTTGATCCCCGGAATATAAGCGTCCTGCTGCTCAATGAGTTGCTCTTCCGGCGACCAGATCCCTTGAATGAAATAGAGGGGATCCTTCCCTTTGTCCCGGTTGTATTTGACGAGCGCCTTGTAGAACACCGGGTTGTGCACCGTATAAATACGAATGACGTTTGCGCCCATATCGTCAATTTGTTGGAACCAGCGTAAGTAGTCGTCTTCCGTGATCGGAAATTCCCCAGGAAAATGTCCCGGCACCGTCGCCCCCAGGTTGACGCCTTTGACGAACAGCTCCTCCCAGCGGCTCTCGCCGTCATAGGCGAGAAATTTGTCCCCTTTGGTGCGGAACTTCAGCTCGGTTCCGTCCTCTGCCGCATAGCTGTAATGGGGCGGCGGCCAGTTTAATACGACCAGCACCACGCAGCCTGCGATCAAGAGGCCTGCCAGAACGAGCCCGATCGCTAATCGTTTCTTCGCTAATGTCGTCATCGGATTTACCTCTTAGTTCACCTCGCTGTTCTTCTTCTCGTGCACGTTCCGTTTAAGATCGATGCCCCTGCTGTGTCTGGCCTCCGATGAGCAATAAGGGCAGCAACCTTACGTACGGCCGCTTTTCTATGCAGCTATGCAGGTGATGATGCAGTATGGCCGATTCGCACCTCCGCTTCTCAAAATCACTTTTAATCATGAACCAACCGGACCTGTCGTGTAACTAGGCTGTTGGGAGTGTTTTACAGTTGGGCCTGTTTTCCGGGGGGATACGGATTTTCGGCACCCTTGTCCGGTTGGTTCATTTCGTGATAATAGACGTGCGAAATTCATCTAGGTTTCGCTCAATTTTTACACCCTTTTCCATAATGGTTACAAAATTGATACCAAAGTCTTGTCCGAAAATCGCATCATTCTGCGGTTTTTCGCGATTTGCTTCCGTTACAGCCCCTCACAAAAAAAGCTTCCCAGGTCCCAGCTTGGGACTATCGTTTTTTCAGCATCTTGGAATACGTTTTTGCGTCATGCCATCCTGCCTTGATCGGCGACTTCCTTCCTAAAAAATGACGTTTTCCCGCCCACTCACTCCAGATCCCAGCTCATCCATTTTTCACCTTCCGTTAACAAAAAAAGCTCCCGATCCGCCAGCGGCAGATCAGCAGCTTCATTGGTTTTACTTTAGCTTTGCACAAATTTACTCGTCGTTAATCCGGCGAATCGATGTCGGCTCCAATAATGTCCGCAAACGCAATCCCTTCTGGTCCAGACTCGGTCTGAAGGCACGCCCGTCGTGCCCCGGGATCGACTCTCGGCACAGTTCCTAGGACCTCTCGTCCTTGCCATCCCCCCTAGAGACGTTAGGGGAACCGACCTTCCGGTTCACAGCGAGTGCCCGAGAATGCGCGGTCGGAATCGATGAACCTTAGGGTCTGACCGCTTTGATGACGGCAGAAACAATGTAGTCTTCTACCTTCGAACCAGGGACCCAATCTTTAATAAACGCTCTGGATTCCTCTTTCGGCTCGACTACGATATCCTTAAATCCGCTTTGCTTAAGCATCGCTTTGAGTTCCTCAACCGATGAAGCCCCAGATACGCACCCCGAATACAAAACATCCAAGTCGTTTTTGATTTCCGTCGGAAGCTCTGCCGTCGTAACGACATCGGAAATGGCTAGACGCCCGCCGGAGCGTAAAACACGGAATGCCTCATCAAAGACTTGTTGTTTATCCGGCGAGAGATTGATGACGCAGTTAGATATGATCACATCCACCGTTTGATCCGCAACCGGTAAATGCTCAATCTCCCCTAGCCGAAAATCCGTATTCGTGAACCCGCCTTTGACAGCGTTGCCCCGAGCGCGGCTCACCATTTCAGGCGTCATATCGACCCCTATCACATAACCGGTATCCCCAACCTGCCTTGATGCCAGAAAACAATCGAAACCGCCGCCGCTTCCGAGATCCAATACGACTTCCCCCGGTTTCAGCTCTGCTATTGCCTGCGGATTCCCGCATCCTAGGCCTAGATTCGCGCCAGTTGGAACAGCCGCTAGTTCTTCAGTAGAATAACCCAACTGCGAAGAGACCTCATTGGCCGTACCGCAGCAGCTTGATTCTGACGAGCAGCACGAGCTGGACTCCTCCGCCCCTTGCAAAGCAATTTCTTTGTACCGGCTGCGTACATTTTGGCGAATTTGATCGTTCTTGACTTGATTCATGAATCCTCTCTCCTTTACTTTTTTATATTTATAATTATTTGCATTTTGCAAATATTATTGAAAAGATCGCCCTTAATAAGGGGCTGAACAACATTGGCTGGATTTCGCCATCGCTTCGTTTAATAGTTTGATCGAGCGGATGACGGTCTCTTTTTCAAAATCGTTCATGTGCGAGAAGATTTCGTTGAAATAATCTTTCATTTGCTGGTCAATCGCCCCCGCAACATACTTGCCTTCCGTCGTTAAGGAAAGAAGATGCACCCTGCGGTCGTTTGGATCGGGCGTTTTCTTGACTAAATTCATCTTGATTAACGATTGGACCTGTCTGCTAAATGTCGTGATATCGGTCCCTAATGTCTCTGCTACTTGCTGAATAGAAGGCTTGTGCTGACGATCAATTTCATAAAGGATATGGCTTTGAATGACGGAGATGTCACAGCCACCCGCAGAACAGCAGTTTTTATTCAGAAAGCCAAAGCGACGAGTCATGATCTGAAATAATTCACGTACATTTTCCACGGTGCCTCACCTCTCATGAAACAGTTATACCGCATTTATTTGCAATTTGCAAGTATTAACTTTACCTTTATCTCAGGAAATGGGTTATGAGGAGGGCGTAAATTTCGGTATTGACTTTTTTTAATACAAATAACAATATGGTTATATGGTTTTAATATGGGGTGATAATCATGACAATGGAATTTGAAAAGATAGCGGATATTCTGAAAGCTCTAGCCGATCCGACAAGGTTGAAAATCCTCTCTTTGCTCCGTATTCGCGATTGCTGCGTGTGTGAACTGGTTCCCATCTTTAACATTTCCCAGCCAGCCATTTCTAAACATGTAAGCCGTCTAAAAACGGCTGAATTGGTCCGCGAAACGCGAAAGGGGCAATGGGTGTTCTATTCGATCAACGAGAAGCGGTTAGAGGAAATTGGTTATGCTCTGTCCCATTTGCCTGATCTGTCCGAGGAGCTGCGGAAATTGGAGCAACGAGGAATGACAGTTACATGCGAGTAAAGGGAGTGTACAGTAATTGAGTAAACAAAAGAAAAAGCGACTCTCATTTCTGGATCGCTATTTGACGTTATGGATTTTTATTGCGATGGCGATAGGAATTGGCTTGGGTTACGTATTTCCTAACTTTGTCGCCGGTTTGAATGAATTTCAAGTTGGAACCACGTCGATACCGATTGCACTTGGCCTTATTTTAATGATGTATCCGCCGCTGGCGAAAGTACGATACGAAGAAATCGGCCGTGTCTTTCGAAATGGCAAAGTGTTATCCATTTCATTGATTCAAAATTGGCTTATCGGCCCGATCTTAATGTTTTTCTTGGCTATAATTTTTCTCCAAGGTTATCCAGAATATATGGTCGGCCTGATCATGATCGGTTTAGCCCGCTGTATTGCAATGGTTATCGTCTGGAATGATTTGTGCAGAGGGGATGCCGAGTACGCGGCGGGACTCGTTGCTTTCAACTCGATCTTTCAAGTTTTGTTTTACTCCGTCTACACCTATATCTTTGTTACGATTTTGCCGGGATGGTTCGGGTTGGAGGGCGTCGTTGTTGATATTACGATGGTCGAAGTCGCCAAGAGCGTGTTTATTTATTTAGGGATACCGTTTGTAGCCGGAATGATTACTCGCTATTCGCTTGTAAAAGCAAAAGGGCGATCCTGGTACGAAACGGTCTTTATTCCAAAAATCAGTCCCATCACACTTATCGCATTGCTGTTTACGATTATCGTCATGTTCTCACTGAAAGGCGAGATGATCATCCAATTGCCTTCGGATGTCGTGAGGATCGCGATTCCGCTATTAATTTATTTTGTCGTTATGTTCCTGATTTCGTTCTTCATGGGCAAAAAAGCCGGAGCTGACTATCCAGTGACTTCTACACTGGCATTTACCGCCTCGGGAAATAATTTTGAGTTGGCAATCGCTGTTGCCGTTGGGGTCTTTGGAATTCATTCCGGCGCTGCATTTGCGGCCGTGATCGGACCTCTTGTAGAAGTCCCTGTGATGATTGCGTTGGTCAACGTCGCGCTCCGATTTCAGCGAAAGTACTTTTCAAAGGAAGCTGCTTAACATAAACAGGAGGTATCATCATGTCAGATAACAAAAAACTCGTTTATTTTCTTTGCACAGGAAACTCTTGCCGCAGCCAAATGGCGGATGGTTGGTTGAAGGCGCTCGGTAATGATCGGTACGAAGTAAAAAGCGCCGGGTTGGAGGCACATGGGCTGAATCCGCGTGCCGTCCAGGTGATGAAGGAAGCTGGCGTCGATATTAGCGGTCATACATCGGATGTTATCGATCCGGAGATTTTGAATCGGGCTGACTATGTGATTACGTTATGCGGCCATGCAGACGAACATTGTCCGGTGATTTCGAATAAAAACGTCGTGAAGTGGCATTGGGGCTTCGATGATCCAGCCAAGGCAACCGGCACCGAGGAAGAAATCATAAGCCAATTTCGAGCAGTTCGGGACGCGATTAAGTCGCGTGTCGAAAAGTTTCTTGCTGAAGACTGCTAATCTGTCAACATTATCCTAACTTTGCATATTTCAATAAAAAGAGCTATCCCGGAAGCCGTCTACGACGACTTTTAAGGATAGCTCTTCAGGCATTCTTTATTTCATATCATTTCCACATACCATCAATAATGTCCGATAGCTTGATCCAACGAAAATCATTTCCATCAGTGATTCTGATGTTTTTTTGTTGCAGATCGATCTTCGTCACGACTCCGGTTATTTCCGCTCGATTCAATTCGCCAAATAATACTAAAGTGATCTCTTTCCTGAGCTGCATGGATTCAGCAATGAGCCTGGAGATCCGTTCCATCTCTTGATCATCTAATTGCGGCCGCGTGTTCTTTCTCAAATTCTGCTGGTGCATGAGATAAGCTTCCTTGTGCTCTGGAAGCATCATTCTTGACGATTCGAACAAGCCGTTTCCTTTCAGTTTTTTGCTCATTTATAATGTCCTCCAATTTTTTGCGCACGATCCCGCGCCTGGCCCGACATTTTTAAAGAAGAGGCCCTCATAATCGCGGTGCTTCCGTATTTCTCCTTAATTCGGTCCGTGGTTCTTTCCAAGGCTAACTTAACTTCGCGGTTATTGAACAAAGTAAGCTGATATTCCTGGTCGCTTACTAACTGACTTAAAGTGACCCCAATTTTCCGAACAGGCAACCCATCCCAATGGCGTTTAAACAGTTTTTTCGCTGCGTCGAACACCTCATCCGTGAGGCTCGTCGGGTCGGGTAATTTCATTTGTCTGTAGAAGCCGGAAGGGTGATCAAAATCCGCCCCTTGGCATCCTACCGAGACCACCCAGCCCATATACCCTTTCGTTCGAGCTCGTTGACACACTAACTCCGACAGCTCTAACAAGGGAACCATGATGTCATCAAACTCCCAGTAATCGTAGGGAAGGGTCATTTGATGGCCGATGGCTTTTTGCAAATCATGTGTACTTGGCGTTACCGGGGAATGATCCTTGCCGTTGGCAATGAGCCACAGAACTTCCCCATTCACTCCCCATTTGGCTCTTAATTTGCTCAGGGGAGTCTGGGCCAGCTGGCCAATGGTATATATCCCCATTCTCATTAAATGCCGGCGCATCCGGGAGCCCACCATAAACATCTGATGAATCGGCAACGGCCAAAGCACTTCTTGCACGTCTTTCACAGGCAAGTAAAAAATCCCTGAGGCATTCCGTTTGGCGAAATTATCGCAGGCCATTTTGGAGAGCACCTTATTTTCACTAATTCCAATGCGTACACGAACTCCCGTCTCCTTCATGACTTTATCCTGAATGCTCCGCGCAATGTTATCAGGACCGCCAAAAAGCTGTAAGCTTCCCGTGACATCCAAATACTGTTCATCGATGCTGTACGGCTCGACCAAGTCCGTGTAGGATTGATAAATTTCTGTAATTTGCAAGGATACCCTGATGTATTCCTCCATACGGGGACGAATGACCACAAGATCCGGGCATTTGGCAAGTGCCTCTCCCAGCCTCTCTGCCGTAGTGATCCCATATTGCTTGGCAAGGGGACACGCGGCGAGGATAATCCCGGAACGACGCGCGGGGTCTCCTGCAACCACAACAGGTTTGTCTGCATACTCGGGGTGGGCCGCTTTTTCAACACTTGCGTAAAAGGATTGACAATCCGCCAGCATGATGACTCGACTTTTGTTATCGCTTTTCATAGGCTGTCGCTCCTTAAGTCGACGTTAAGATACTTACTCAAATATTGATTAAGCTCCGCTTTCACCAAGCTCCAAAGCATGGAAAATCTATGTTGATAGCCCCTGCACAAATAGCGGGCCTCCATGCCCAATTCAGTGCGTTGTTGCTCGAACACCTTGATCCCTCTGTCGCGCATTTGTTTCCGAACCGACGTCAAATCTGCAGTGATCACATCTTGGGCAGTGTGTAAGGCTCTTGCGTATACCACGTCCATCTTTAGCTTTACGGTCCCTAATGCTCTCATATCCCTTTCCAACACATCCAAGAGAAGAGGGAGTAGAATGTAATCTTTGACCAGTTGAAGATCTTCTTCCGTCTCCAAGGGCGCTGGGGGGATACCTTTCATGAGGACATCCCCTCTTTCGTCCCATCGATCCCTAGATAGGCGCAAAGCCGACGGATCAGTTCCGCCTTCACCAATCCCCAGAGCATGGAGAACTCGTACGTATACCCCCGGCATAAATAGCGGGCTTCAATCCCCAGGTTCGTCCGCCGCTCTTCGAATACCTTCAGTCCATGCTCACGCATGCCTTGGCGCACCCGGGCCAAATCCGCGGCTGCGGCGTTCTGCAGCAAGCGGATCAGCCCCTTGTATACCTGAGGCAGCTTCAACGAAGCGGATGCCAATGCGCGCTGGTCTCGTTCCAGCACATCAAGCAACAGAGGAAGCAGCACATATTGCTTGATCATCTCCGCTTCCTCCTGCGTTTGCCAGGGAATAGGGCTCATGCGTCTCCCTTCTTCATGCTGTCTGTCATATGCTCACCCTCTAATCAGAACGTCTGTTCCTATTATATTCATAATACGAACAAATATTCCCTTTCGCAACAGGTTTATGTTGGATAATTTGGCAGAGCGAAAGCATGCCAAAAAAAGCGGAGCCCTTGTCCCTTCGGACTTTGGGCATCCGCCTTCCTTTCCTGCTTGCTGCTGCTTATTGAGCTGTTAAAATCAGCGGTCCGTCCGCCGTCAGCGCGATCGTATGCTCGAATTGGGCCGACAATTTGCCGTCCGCTGTACGCGCCGTCCAGCCGTCATCGTCGATCACGATGCGGAACGTGCCTTCATTGATCATCGGCTCAATCGTAAACACCATGCCTTCCTTAAGCCGAATGCCCTTACCCGCTACGCCGACATGCTCGTAGTTGGGCTCCTCATGCAGGCTGCGTCCGATCCCATGACCCAGCAGATCGCGCACGACGGAATACCCGTTCGCTTCCGCATGCTTCTGAATTGCTGAAGTCACATCGCCCAGCCGGTTGCCCGGGATCGCTTGGGCGATCCCCAGCTCCAGACATTCCTTCGTCACCCGCATCAACTTTTCCGCCTCAGGACTCACCTGACCTACCGCATAACACCAGCACGAATCGCCAAACCAGCCATCCGCCTCCGCCACGATGTCCAGCTTAAGCAGATCGCCGTTCTGCAGCGGCCGGTCGGAAGGGAAACCATGGGCTACCACATCGTTTACTGAAGCGCAGGTTTCGGCCGGAAACCCGTTGTATCCTTTCGTAAACTGCTTGCCGCCCAGTTTCGTAATATGCCGGGCGACGAAATCATTAATTTCCTTGGTCGTCACTCCGGGTTGAATCATTTTGGCGACTTCCCGGTGACAATCCGCAACAATCTGATTCGCCCGTTTCATCTCTTCAATTTCCCGCGGCGATTTCAATATAATCATTCAGCTCTCACTCCTTCGAGGGTCTGTCGGGTTCGCTCCGACAGCCGATACAATAGCAGGCGCGCAATGTCTTCCGCTTCATGGTCCAGCGTGCCTTGGCGCAGCGGAGAGCCGGCGCAACCGGCCAGCGCAGCCAACAACCGTTCTGCCTGCCGGACGCCCTCTCCAACGGCTTCTTGTCCCGCCGATGCTGTGCTCGCAGTCGCAACGATCACACCGGACCCCGGCGGTCCCCCATGCTCCAGCACCGCGGCGAACGGCTGCAACACCTGACGGCGGAACGTCTCCGCCAGCGGCAGCGCCCGCGCTTCTGGAAGCAGCTGGAAGCCATCCGCCGCCAGCTTATACAACAGATAAACGCCGTGATCCTTGGCCCACAGCTTCAGCAGCCGAGTGCCGGCTGCAACAAGGGAATCGGCGGCCGCTTCCGGCTCCGCTGGCTTCAGGTCGATCCATTCCCCGGCCCGGTCCATCGCCGTCCACAGCACGTCATACAGCAGATCCCCTTTATTGCTGTAATAGTGGTAGACCGTACCGTAACCAAGCCCGGCCTCAGTGGCCACGTCCCGAATCTCTAGCGTCAGGCCTTTCTCAAGAAACACATCGGCGGCCGCGACACGAATTTGAGCAAGCCGGCGCAGCCTGATCTCTTCATTTTGTTCCTTCGTACGCGGGGTCATCCGCCACAACCTCCTTTTATTTTTGACCTACTCTCATGTCAATATAAAACAAAACATGGAGATTGGCAAGCAGAAATGACTCCCGGCGCTTTGTGCCCCGCTCATGTATCGTTTAGCTTATCCCGCCTGTCCCCGGATCATCCCTCCGAAAAAATAGCAAAAGGCCGCCGGGGTACCTCCCCAGGGCCTTATCACCCGACCCGCTGCATCGCTGCGCACTTACTTTAGCGGAACATTCCCCATAACCGCAGCAAGTGAAGCGTATTTCGCGGGTCGATTCGCTGATCGATAACGAATTGGACGATCTGCTCTTCCTGAACGCCGCTTAATCTTTCGCCAAGCACAGAAGCGGCCGTTCTAACGAGCCTGCGCACCTTAACGCGATCCTGCAAATCCGCGCGGGTGAGGCCGTCGACGACCTGTTTCATCCGCTCTTTGATCGCCGGATTTTTCATTTTGAACTTCACCCGTTCGACCAGCTGCGGACTGATTCCATACTGATAATAGCTGGGCATCGTGACTAGCACCTCCTGTCCCGTCATTTCCGGACTTCAACCCTAATATATGACGGTAAGGCTGTCCATAGTGCCTGAAAATCCAAAAGCACGCGGGAAAGCCGCTAGTTCTGTTTGAGGAACGCCGTTGCCTCATGGGTTTGACTCAATCGGAGGATTGTCTCTTCGTATTGCGTCGAGGCGTACGCAAAGAACAAAATATCGATCATGACCAATTGCGTAAGCCGTGAGCTGGACGCCCCGCTGCGCAAGGTCGCTTCCGGCGCCTGCGGCGTGTACAGCATCAAATCGGCCAGCTCGGCTACTTTATGATTGCCGAAACGGGACAAGCCGATGGTGCGCACGCCGTACTTTTGGGCAACCCGGAACAATTGCAGCACTTCCTTGGTGTTCCCGCTGTAAGAGATGCCCATAAACAAGGCCCCCGGCGGAGCGCTGGCCAGCGCGGCCGCAATTAGATGCTCGTCCTGCAGAGCGAACGCTTGCTTCCCCAGGCGCAGCCACTTTTGTGCGGCATCCGCTGCGACGATGGCCGAAGCGCCTACCCCGTACATATGGATGACGGAAGCTTGTCGGAAGCTGTCCACCACCTGTTCAATCAGTCCGGGCTGCAGGTGAAGCATCATATCTTGAATCGCTTGCAGACTATTGGAAACCGTTTTCTGAATAACGTTTTGGATCGTCTCCCCGCGTTCGATGTCATAATAGCCTGGTCTTTGCGGTTTGGCATTATCGACCGACAAACGCATTTTCAAATCAGGAAATCCGCTCAGCCCCAGCGAACGGCATAGCCGGGTAATCGCCGCCGCACTGGTCCCCGCTTTATCGGCGACCGCATGGATACTTAAGCCGGAGACTTCCGCCGAAGCCGCCAAAATATATTGGGCCGCCTTTCGTTCCGATTCAGGCAGTTGTTCCAGCATGGCCTCCATTTGCGTAAGTATACTTCCCGTCGTCACGGGCATCCCCTCCGTTTTCCCCATCCGTCTGATGCTTATTTCCAATTCCCTAAAACGCAAAAGAAACGCGGCAGCCCGGTAAAAGGCAGCCCAACGTTTCTTCTGCTGACTTGTATTATCTATTATGCTCTATAAGCATCTGCTTTGTAAAACCAAAGAAATACGTGAGCAAGAATCCGGCGATATAAGAGACAACGAGCCCGGCCAAGTAACCGAGAATCGTCATTCCGATTCCCATCGGTCCTTGAATCAGCGGGATCAGGACAAGGCCGGAAGGGCCAATCGCGACCGAACCGATGAAGTTCCCGGTCATTGCGAACAAACCAAGCACAGCCCCGCCAAAACCACCGCCGAGACAAGCGGTGATAAACGGCCGGCCCAGAGGCAGGCTGACCCCGTAAATGAGCGGTTCACCGATGCCAAGAAATCCGACGGGCAACGCCCCTTTGATCATGTTGCGCATCCGGGAGTTCTGCTTCAGCTTGATATAAATGGCGATCGCCGAGCCAACTTGACCTGCGCCTGCCATAGCCAGGATCGGCAGCAACGCGGTGTATCCAACCTGCGAAATCAATTCAGCATGGATCGGAATGAGCGCCTGGTGCAAGCCGAACATAACCAACGGCAGGAACAGCGAAGCGAGTACAAATCCGGACAGCGGTCCGCCATGGGCTAGCAGCCAAGTAGTAGCCTGTCCGATGCCTTGAGAGATAATACCGCTGACCGGCATCAGGAAGAACACGGTAACTAAGCCGGCAAGCAGCAACGCAATTGTAGGAGTGACGATGATATCAATTGCTGCCGGCATCCGTTTTCGGATCCATTTTTCCAACACCGAGATCAACCCTGCCGCCAAAATCGCCCCGATGATACCGCCCTGTCCCGCATTCAGTTTAATTTCCCCAAACAAGGGATAGGTGTAAGAGATATTCGCCACCGCCGGTGCAACGATAATCGCCGCCACAGCACCGCCAAGCGCGGGCGTTCCTCCAAACTCTTTCGCGGCATTCACCCCGGCAAAGATCGTCAAATATCCGAAGAAGGCCGAGCCAATGACGCTGATAATCGGTTGGAGCGTCAGCAGCCAATCCGCCCCATTGCCGGAGGTAATCAGGTTGTTGATCAGACCGGCAATACCGTTAATGATCCCGGCCCCGACCAACGCAGGAATCAGCGGAATAAAGATGTTGCCGATTTTACGCAGAAAATTTTTGAAAGGCGTGTTGTTCTTCTTCTTAAGCTCGGCCTTGATGTCCGAGCCCTCGCGGAGCGCCGCCGTTTGACCGCCAGTTGCAGCTCCTTGACCGCCGCCGTGACCCTGCGCTTTCAGAAGTTTGCCAAATTCCTCCGCCACACTATTGACAACCCCCGGACCGAGGATCACTTGATACGTCTCATCATCCACCGCCCCAAGTACGCCCTCGATCTGTTTAAGCCCAGTTTCATCAATTTGGCTGCGATCCCGGACCGACACCCGCAACCGGGTCATGCAGTTTGTATATTGCTCCACATTGTCAGAACCGCCGATGGATTCCAAGATCCGTTTCGCCATCGTTTCATATTTGCTCATTGGGAAGCCTCCTGCCTCTATAGGATGGTCTAACTTTTTTTCTTAACGTATTGCAGTCGCAGACTTCGCAGCTTTACCGATAAACCCTTGGTTCTCCTCTAATTTCTCCAAAGCGACCTCATAAGAACATCCCGTCAAAATCATCAGAATCGCCGGTTTCGGTTTACCTTCGGTAAGGCGCAAGGTGTTCTCCGCAGTTGATGCATCGCAGCCGGTTGCCTCCATCACGATCCGCTTCGCCCGATCGGCCAGCTTCTCATTGGTGGGCTGAACATCAACCATCAAATTGCCGTAAACCTTACCTAAGCCGATCATCGACGCGGTAGACAGCATATTGCAGACCAGCTTCTGCGAGGTTCCTGCCTTCAGCCGTGTCGAACCGGTCAGCACTTCGGGACCGTTCTCGATCTCGATTGCGATATCGGAAATGGTGCTGATCACCGCATTCTTGTTGCAACTGATACTAATCGTTTTGGCACCCATTTGCTTCGCGTATTCCAATCCGCCGATGACATAAGGTGTACGCCCGCTGGCAGCGATTCCGACGACCGCATCCTTGGCGGTAAGCTCGAGGTTTTGCAGATCGATGCGCCCCAGCTCGGCCCGATCCTCTGCTCCCTCAACGGCCTTGATAAAAGCGTTGCTTCCGCCTGCGATCAGCCCAACCACCTGGTCCGGGGAAGTCCCAAATGTCGGCGGACACTCCACCGCATCCAGCAAGCCGATCCGTCCGCTCGTGCCGGCTCCCATATAAATCAGTCGACCGCCTTTTTTTAGCGACTCCGTAATGGCAGTCACGGCTTGGGCGATTTTGGGGATTTCCTTTTTCACCGCTCCAGCAACTTTCGCGTCCTCCTCGTTCATCACCGTAAGCAGCTCAGTTACATCCATTTCATCCAAACGCATCGTTCGCTCGTTTCTCGCCTCAGTTGTCAAATTTTCCAGCATTTCAGATACACTCCTTTGTTTGCAACAACCCTAGTTGTAAGTGTTTTCGACATGATTATAATTCATTTGATATTTTATTTCAATATATAACTTTTTGGTTGAAATAATATGTCAAACCATGTCACTTCTTGCTAGTTCTAGTTGAAGAGGTTAGAACGTATCCGCTTCAAGGCCTGACATCCCAGATATTCCAGTAAAAAGAGCAACGCTAGACGCAACCTGTCAACTTTAGGATGGATTTTCGGGTAAAAAATAACCGTCCGCGGATCCCGCGAACGGTTGGATACTTGCTTTTTCGTATGAAATTTAATCGATCAGCTCACCTTGAAAAACCTGCTCCCGCCGCAGATAATCCCGCAGCGGTCCGTACTCGGGCGAAGTCCAGAACGCTTCGCCCGCAACCAGCCGGGCGGCGTCGTCCCGCGCCGCCTCCAGCACCGCGTAGTCGCTGACCATGTCCGCGACACGAAAATCCGGCACACCGCTTTGCTTCGTGCCGAAGAAATCCCCGGGACCCCGCAGCTCCAGGTCCCGCCGAGCCACCTCGAAGCCGTCGTCCGTATCGGTCATGACCTTCATCCGCTCCTGACCCACCTCCGACTTCGGATCGGCGATAAGCACGCAATACGACGCGTGCTCCCCCCGGCCAACACGCCCGCGCAGCTGGTGGAGCTGGGACAAGCCGAACCGGTCGGCATCCATCACGATCATCAGCGTGGCGTTGGGCACGTCGACGCCGACCTCTACGACGGTCGTCGAGACGAGCAGCTGCACCTCGTTCTCGTAGAACGCACGCATCACTTCGTCCTTCTCCGCCGCCGTCATCCGCCCGTGCAGCAGCCCGACCTTCATATGCGGGAACGCCTGCTGCATCGACACGTACAAGTCGATGGCGTTCTGCACGTCCAGCTTGTCCGATTCTTCGATCAGCGGGCAGATGACGTAGGCTTGACGGCCTTGCGATACCTCCCGCTCAATAAAGCCAAGCACACGGTCCATCATGCTGTGCTTCACCCAATAGGTCGTGATTGGCTTGCGCCCCTTCGGGCGCTCCGACAAGGTGGATACGTCCATATCGCCAAAGGCGGTAATCGCCAGCGTGCGCGGAATGGGAGTGGCCGTCATCGTCAGCACGTCCGGGTTAAAGCCTTTGCGCCGCAAAATGCTGCGCTGATTTACGCCAAACCGGTGCTGCTCATCCGTGATGACCAAGCTCAGCGACCGAAAGAACACGTCCTCTTGGATCAACGCATGCGTCCCCACCACGATGTCGGTGAGCCCCATTTGCAGCGAGCCGAGCAAATCCTTGCGTTTTCGTCCCGTCACACTGCCGGTCAATAGGCCAACCGTAATACCAAACGGCTCAAACAGCCGGGACAGGGAGCGCATATGCTGCTCGGCCAAAATTTCCGTCGGCACCATAAAAGCCCCCTGGTGCCCCGACTTCACCGCCGCGTACAACGCGATGGCGGCGATGACCGTCTTGCCGGAACCGACGTCGCCTTGCAGCAATCGGTTCATGCAATAAGGCGAGCGCATATCCTTTAGAATTTCCAGCTCCACCTTCTTCTGAGCATCGGTCAGCTCAAACGGCAAGCTGCGCACGAATTCCCGAATCGTGGCGTTATCCACCACATGCGCAACCCCGTCCATCCGCTCGTGGTTCATCGCCCGATACGCCTGCAGCTTGAGCTGGAACAGGAACAGCTCCTCGTACACCATACGGCGCCGCGCTTGCTGCCCCTCCTCACTGTCCTGCGGCTGGTGCAGCCGCAAAATCGCCGTCTTGCGGGGCATCAGCCCATATTTGCGAAGCAGTTCGAGCGGCAGAATCTCCGGGATCATTTCCCCATATTGCTGCAGAGCTTGTCCAATCGTCTTCCGCATCCACTGCTGCGTAATTTTACCGCCGACCGAATAGACCGGCTGCAAACTGCCGCTGCGGAGCGTCCCGCGGTCGGGGAACTCCGACTCGGACACCGTCAGCTGGCTGCGACGCATGTCCCATTTGCCGGTCAGGATAATCTCCCGTCCCGTCGTCAGCTGATCCTTGAGGAAATGACGGTTAAACCATGTCGCCGTGAACATCCAGTCATCGGCGATCATTTTGCAGGTGAGGCGGGATTTCCGCCCGTACCGTTGCAGGACCGGAAGCCCCATGATTTTCGCCTGTACCGTCACCTTGTCTCCGTCCTTCACTTCCGTCAAGGAGCGCAGCCGGTAATCCTCATACCGGAACGGATAATATTCAATCAAGTCATTCACCGTAAAGATGCCAAAGGCGTGAAGCTCTTCTTGTTTAAGAGCGCTCACGCCGCTGACTTGCTTTACGGGGATGTGATGTAAATCCAACTTCATCCCCTCACTTTATAGAGGTAGTTCAAAAACGCATCTTCGGATCATGAAGCGCGGGCGCAAGCCCGGTGGGCAGTCTAACGGACACCAGAGGCGTTAATCCACCAGTTCTCGATAACTTCCGTTTCTAACGGACCGAGCAGCCCTTATTTGGATCAAAACCAACCAGATACCGTTCGTATATGCCAAATAAGGTCTCCGGAGTCCGTTAACGCAGGAAATATCCGGGAAATAAGCAAATAAGGTCTTTACAGTCCGTTAGATTTGCTGTCCAGGCACAACGACGTGCTTCATCCGGACATCACCAGTTTCGCCCCTAGCCCCATCACTTCGCCGGCCAAATAAACGTCGCCACGGTCCCCGGACCTACGTGCGTTCCAACCACGGCACCGATGCTGTTGCGGACAACCTCATGCAGCGTAAAGTGCTGCCGCAGCAGAGCCAGGATCTCCTCGGAGCCTTCCGGATTCACGCAATCGCAAACGGCCACGTTAATGTCCTTCACCCCGGCAAAATCATTCACAAACAACTCGATGACGCGGGCCATAGCCTTCTTGCGGCCTCGGACTTTATCGACAGCGTAAATCACGCCCTCCTGGTCCACCGACAAGATCGGCTTAATGTTCAGCAGGTTGCCCAGAATGGCTGCGGCTTTACCGATCCGTCCGCCTTTTTGCAAGTATTCCAGCGTATCGACGAGAAAATATAACCGACGCGCCTTCCC
>Ga0310828_1000562_pt1 | contig 34865 bp, 28 predicted proteins | sample WT_ome_3_FD_202242 | JGI IMG/M metagenome (GOLD analysis project Ga0310828, IMG submission 202242) | Sorghum-adapted microbial communities enriched on wild type (WT) sorghum from Joint BioEnergy Institute, Emeryville, California, United... ... | reverse complement strand
TTCCATGCGGCTCATGAATCGGGCATAATCCCCGTCCTCATATTCAGCGGGATCGATCAGGCCATGCTCCAGCGCCGCTCTGGCATACGGCACATACCAGGCTTCGCCAGATTGCTGTTCTTCGATTGGCAGCCCCAATGCCGCCACCGCCATCTTGATAAACTCCGCCCGGCTGACCGTCTGATCCGGCGCAAAGGTGCCGTTCGGCAGACCGTTGATGTACCCCTTCTGCACGCCGGCCATCACGTCAGCGTAGGCCCAGTGAGAAGCTGAAATATCCGTGAAGGAGGCAATGGTGTTCTCTTTCGCTCCCATAGCCTGGTTGTTGCTGCTGTCTGCCGATGCCTCTCCAACATCAGCAAGATCCTGAGGCACCCCTTCCGCTGCTTGTACCGTTGGAACAATCGCCAAGACCATCATGACGACCAACCATTTCCAAATCTTGATCATCGTTATCCTCTCCCCTTGACATTCCTGGATCGCAACCGGAACCGCGTCGATTGGCACAAAAAAACCGCCATCCACAACCTGAGTTGCATGAGACGGTTCTTCCGCATCCAGTATTTTTATACATTATATACCATGTTTGGAGTCTGGCGTCAACAAAAATGGACATATTCGCTTGATGATTGTCATGAAGCTCAGGCACAGCATCAAACGATCAAGCGGCAGCAGGCAGGGAGACGGAGGTGATGCCGCGCATCCATGGCGCGACGCGACAAAACCTCCGTCCTGCTGTCATACCTATGAATGTAAATTAGCTGTCCCCTCATATATTGGGAATACACCGAAAATATCCGCAAACGGACAGAAATGGGGTGACAGACGGTGAAACCGCCTTTGTATTATGTGGCTCTGGGCGATTCGCTGACGGAAGGGTATGGCGTTGCTGCCGAGGACAGCTTCGTGGCGGCGTACAGCAGGCTGATGGAATCCGCCCTGGGCAGGCAGGCGGTGGTCCTGAACGCCGGTGTCACCGGCGACACGACCTCCGACATTTTACATCGAATGTCGACGAATGTCGACCTCCGGCAGGCGATTCGCCAGGCGGATCTGATCAGTCTGACAGCGGGCGGCAACGACCTGCTGGGGGCGGCGCGAGAGTTTCTCCTGAATCGCGATCCGCAGGTGCTGAAAGCAGCGCTGCGACTGTTCGCGATCAATATCAGGCGCATCTTCGAGAGCATCGGGCATATCCGCTCAGCCTCCGGCGGGGACGGGAACAAGCCGCTGGTGATGCGCATCCTGAACCTGTACAATCCGTTTCCGATCATCGAAGAGACGGAGTATTGGATCGAACGATTCAACCGGGAATGGCTGCCCTATGAGACGCCGTATGTCCGCGTGGTTCATGTCTATGAAGCCTTCCAATATCGGACCGATGACCTGATCAGCGAGGACATGGTGCATCCGAACGCCCTCGGCTACCGGACGATGGCGGAAGCGGCCCACGCGCTGGGTTACGCGGGGCTGGAGGACGAGACGAAGGCCTGATCCCACCTGCATGTGCGGTGCCGCCTGAACTATTTGACCGCCTTGACCTTCTGGTTTTTCTGCTGGGCGGCTGCGGCTTTGGCTTCCTGTTGCTTCATGATGATCGTGCCTTCGAAGATCGCGCCCTCGGCGACCTCGAGCCTGGCGATGTCCAGATCGCCATACAGCTTGCCCGTCTTCGCTATGTACAACGTTCCGGGAGTCGTGACCGTGCCGTGAATCTTGCCCGCCAGATAGACGTTGGCCGCCTGAATATCCGAATGCAGCACTCCCTTCGTTCCCACGTGCAGGTTCCCCAGACAGACGATGTCGCCGCGCACCGTGCCATCGATCCGGAGACTGGCGCTGCAATGCAGCTTGCCCTCGATGACCGTATCATGGCCGATCAGCGTGTCGGTTGTATGGGTCTTCCTGTCCTTGAAACGGGTGATTTTGCTCATCGCTCATCCCTCCCTGGGGGTTTCTTGGAGATATGGTCCTGGATCAACGGTTTCGCCATTCCTGTGCACTTCATAATGGAGATGCGGCCCTGTGCTTCTGCCGGTGGAACCCATGAGGCCGATCCGATCGCCTTTGTCCACGCTGGCGTTCTCGTCCACGAGGATCTTCCGGAGATGACCATACAAGGTACGGATGCCGAGTGTATGGTCGATGATGATGTAGTTGCCGAGCGTGCTGTTGTATCCGGTTTCCGCCACGGTGCCGGCCGCTGTGGCATAGACGTCATCATTCAGCTTGCCTTCAATATCGATGCCGCTGTGGAAAGCCGAGCGTCGGGTGAATGGATCGATCCTGTAGCCATAACCGGAGCTGATCCGTCTGCCTGAGGTTGGCCAGATCGTGGGGGTGATGCTGGACAGGTACCTGAGATGTTCGATCTCCTCGATCAGCGCCGCCAGCTTGTCAGACATCCGGGACAGGGATATGGACAACTGGCTTAAGGCGGTGCCGGTCTCCGCGGCGAGCTCCATGATGCCCTCCTCTTCCGCCGGAATGTACGCTCCCCCCGATGCCCGCAAGGAGCTGTCCGCCGCTTCTTGTTCGTTCATTTCTTCATCAAAATAAATGTCAGATAAACTAACGCCAGTGAGTGATATAAGTATCAACTCCAACTGCTGCAGTTCAGCCAGCTTGCTTCGCACTTCCTCCGTCTGTTCGGTCAGCTGGATGATCTTCTGTTGCAGCGCCTCGATCGTCGCTTCTTTCTCGGTTAACGCATCGTTGTGGGATATCCGCTCGTCCGTCAACTGGTTGGCAAGCCGAACCACCTGCTCATCATAGATCTGCTTCGTCCATTCACGCCAGAGGTACAAGGCGCACATCGCGCAGATGATGGCGATCAGGACGAGACAGATCGTCGCTTTCGTCGTTCGGAACCTTCGAACCTTGCGCTCGAAGTTCGGCACGACGATCACCGTCAGCTTGTTGTTCCTCATGCAGGTATCCTCCCTCGTTCGTTATATATATTGCGCCTTTCCGCTTGGTATGTCCGAAAGTTCTCGAAAGTTCAGGGAAAAACGCATAAATTCGAGTTTCTGGACGGACAACCACTCTCGGAGCAACGAACGAACATAAAATAAAGGGACAATGCCAAGGGAGGTGCATCTCATGAACGTTTCTGCTATTGCAAGGAAGCTGTCGAAACTGGAGGGCAAGCACGTCTATGCGCTCACGAAGAGCGGCAAGGTTCTCTCGGGCAAGCTGGTCCGTCTCGGCAAGGACAGATATGCCTTGCGTCCTGCAGGCGGCAAGCGAGCACACACGAAGGCGATACTGCCGCTTGCCCTGTTTGATCTGTTGGCGATCGGTTCCGAACCGTATTTTGGCGGTTACTATCCCTACGGTGGTTACGGGGGATATGGCGGATATGGAGGGTATGGCGGGTATGGCGGGTATGGAGGGTATGGAGGGTATGGCCCTTATTACGGCGGATACCCGTACCCTGGAAGCTTCTTCTGAGCAGTATGCCCTCGAACTGAGGCAGTTCGAGGGCATATCAGATGAGGTCAGAATTTGCGCGTGATGATGACGAGCAGGATATAAAGCACCAGTATGACGCCAGCCGATGTATAGGCTCCTGCGACGAACGGCTTCTTGGCTACCGGTGCTGCGTTGGCGTGGGCGTGCGGGCCGATGTTGCTGGCGAGCGGGCTGACATTGCTGGCCAGTGGGCTGATGTTGCTGGCATACGGCCCCATGTTGCTGGCATACGGTCCCATATTGCTGGCATATGGCCCCATATTGCTGGCGTACGGGCTCACGTTGCTCGCCGGGCTTACATACGAAGGACCCATGTTAGCATTGGGCATATTCATGTTGCGTGCGACCTCCTTTCTTTATTGGAACAATACATCATATGGAGGGCGTACGCATTACGATTGGATAGATGTCCCGCCATGCAAGCAAAATGCAGGGCGAATATTTCTGTGCATCCGCTGGTTGCAGGCGCATGCAGGATGCAGGCAGGATCGCGATGCGAGCAAGCGGAGGTCGTCGCAAGACGGAGCCCTTCGAATGGCTGATGAGCGCGCCTGCGGTCAGCTGGGCAGGTGCTCCTCAGGCTTGTCCGGTTCGCGGTGATACCTGGCTTCCCATTTCTTGCCGAGCCACCACAGGAGGAAGAACACGATGATGATCAGCGCGATCTTCCCGGGGGAGTGGATGAGGGAGACCAGATCCTGTCCCAGGAACGTGATGACCAGCACGAGCAGTCCCTTGCCGAGCGCAAGCGCGATCACATAGGTCGGGATCGGGATCCTGCTGATGCCGGATATGGCGTTGACGAGCGCGGACGGCGTGAAGGGCAGGCTGTAGGCGATCAGGAGCGGCGTGAAACCGCGGTGCTGAAGCCAATGAAACATCGCCTTCGTCTTCGGATAGCGTCTCTGCAGGGCGGCGCTGAATCGCCGGCCGAGCAGCCGGAAGAACAGGAACACGACCAGCGCGCCGACGGTGGTGCCGATCCAGGACAGCAGGAAGCCTTGCCACATGCCATAGGCATTGGCATTGGCGACCAGGATGACCACGAGCGGCAGGAACGGCAGCAGCGCCTCGATGAAGGTCAACGCGATGCCTGGCAAAGGGCCGTACGCGCTTATGTAGTCGAGCAGGCTGAGCACATCCTCAACCGACAATTGCTTGAACCACTCTATCCAACTCAAGATGTGTCTCTCCATTTCTGTATATTGCAAGGTTGTGTCTGGTTTCATGGTTGCTGATGACGGATGCAGGTTCCGGGGATGTGGAGCAAACATGTTCCGCATGGCGCCCGTCGGCTGATTCACAACAACCGTTGAAATTCCGGTCCGGAAGCATGACCTGGGTTACAGCACGGCTGTCCATGTCTGTTGCATTATACATCTTAATCGTTTGCAAGGAAGATTTCCAGTTTATTGATAGGAGACGACGGCAGCGGCCAGGAAGTTGCAGGTCGGGCTTGCGGCTGAAGGAGACCGCTTCAACCGCGCGACCGGCATCCTTTGTGTTAATTTATTTCTACATTATATGTCATGTAATATTACACATACTTTTCTTTGCTTCGATAGCATAAAAAGGCAATCAAAACCTTATCGGGGATATAAAAGAATTGAATTAGCGAGCCTGCAAGGCCGGTGATACAATGAGTACACCAAATGGATGCAGATGCTTGGAAATGTATCGTGCAGCACGGATTGTCCATTAAATGGCAGTTTTATATGCGAATTTTTAGCAGAGAGGTTGCTCGACATGACGAAAATTGGATTGCCCAAAAGTCAAGGCTTATATGATCCGCAGTTTGAACACGATGCTTGCGGCATGGGTTTTGTCGCTCATATCAAGGGGAAAAAATCACACGAGATCATTCGCCAGGCGTTGACGATACTCACCAACCTTGATCACCGTGGCGGTCAGGGGGCGGAAACCAATACAGGGGACGGAGCGGGCATCCTGTTCCAGATCCCCCATGCCTTCTTCAGGAAGGAGCTGGAGAAGCGCAACATCAAGCTGCCATCCGAAGGCAAGTACGGTGTCGGCATGGTGTTCCTGCCGCCTGTGCCGGAGGAACGCAAGGCTTGTGAGGAGATCGTGGAGGAGGTCATCCGCCAGGAAGGCCAGGACGTGATCGGCTGGCGCACGGTGCCTACGGATGATGCTCTGCTCGGCGAGACGGCCAAGGCGGCTCAGCCGTTCATCCGTCAGATCTTCATCGGAGCGAAGGGAGAGTTCCCGGATCAGCTCGCCTTCGAGCGCAAGCTGTACGTGATCCGCAAGGTGGCGGAGAACCGGATTCGGGAGGAGCTGGGCGCAGGTCGGGAGCAGTTCTACTTCTGCAGCTTGTCGTCCAGCACGATCGTCTACAAGGGCATGCTGACGACCGACCAGGTGGACACGTACTATCTGGATCTTCGCGACCCGCTCATCGAGTCCGCGCTTGCGCTCGTTCACTCGCGCTTCAGCACGAACACCTTCCCGAGCTGGGACCGTGCCCATCCGTACCGCTATCTGATCCATAACGGAGAGATCAACACCCTGCGCGGCAACGTGAACTGGATGCGCGCCAGACAGGCGCTGTGCGAATCGGAGCTGTTCGGCGATGACCTGAAGAAAATTCTCCCGATCATCGACCAGGAAGGCAGCGACTCGTCGATGTTCGACAACACGCTGGAATTCCTGTACCTCGCAGGCCGTTCGCTGCCGCATGCGGCGATGATGATGGTGCCGGAGCCCTGGGCGAAGCACGAGACGATGTCTCCGGAGAAGAAAGCGTTCTACGAATACCACAGCACCCTCATGGAACCATGGGACGGTCCGGCGGCGATGGCGTTCACCGATGGCAGGATCATCGGCGCGATCCTCGATCGCAACGGACTGCGCCCGTCCAGATATTACATGACGAATGACGACATGATCATCCTCGCTTCCGAGGTGGGCGTGCTGGAGGTGCCGCCGGAGAAGGTCGTGAAGAAGGACCGCCTCTATCCGGGCCGCATGCTGCTCGTGGACACAACGGCTGGCCGGATCATCTCGGACGAGGAGCTGAAACATCAGATCGCCACGGAACAGCCTTATGCCCAGTGGCTGAAGGACAACATGATCGATCTTGAGGATCTGCCGGCAGCAGAGCCTGCACAGGGCGACCGGGAGACGGTGACCGCAAGGCAGCATGCGTTCGGCTATACGTACGAGGAGCTGAACAAGCTGATCGAGCCGATGGCGGCCGACGGCGCCGAGGCGCTGGGCGCGATGGGCATGGACTCGCCGCTGGCGGTCTTGTCCGGCAAGCCGCAGAACCTGTTCAACTACTTCAAGCAGCTGTTCGCCCAGGTCACCAATCCGCCGATTGACGCGATCCGCGAGGAGATCGTCACCTCGACGATCACGACGCTCGGTTCGGAGGGCAATCTGCTCGCGCCGAAGCCCGAGAGCTGCCGGATGATCCGCGTGGAGCATCCGGTCATCACCAACGAGGAGCTTGCCAAGCTTCGTCAGATCGACCGCCCAGGCTTCAGGTCGGCGGAGCTGGCGATCCTGTACCCGATCACAGGCGGCAAGGCCGCGCTCGAGCAGGCGCTCGAGGAGCTGTTCGCGCAGGCTGACAGGCTGGTGGCAGAGGGCGTGAATCTGCTCATCCTGTCCGACCGCGGCCTGAATCGCGAGATGGCGGCGATTCCTTCGCTGCTGGCGGTAGCCGGTCTGCACCACCATCTGATCCGCCAGGGCACGCGGACGAAGGTGAGCCTGATCGTGGAGACAGGAGAAGCGCGCGAAGTCCATCATTTCGCACTCCTGCTCGGTTATGGCGCAAGTGTCATCAACCCGTACCTGGCTTTCGAGACGATCGACAAGATGATCGCGGACCAGCTGTTGACGGGCATCACCTATGACAAGGCTGTCAAGAACTACGTGAAGGCGGCGGAGAAGGGCATCGTCAAGGTGCTGTCCAAGATGGGCATCTCGACGATCCAGTCCTATCGCGGAGCGCAGATCTTCGAAGCGATCGGCATCGCCCAGGAAGTCATCGACCGCTACTTCACATGGACGCCTTCGCGCATCGGCGGCATCGACATGGAGACGATCCACGAAGAGGTAAGGCTGCGCCATGAGCGGGCGTTCGCGGAGCGCGGTGCCGAGCCGACGCTCGACAGCGGCGGCGAGTACCAGTGGCGGAGCGACGGCGAAGCCCATCTGTACAATCCGAAGACGATTCATACGCTGCAGCAGGCCTGCCGCCGCGGAGATTATGCATTGTTCAAGCAATACAGCCAGATGATCAACGATCAGGATAAGCAGCATATCACGCTGCGCAGCCTGCTCGAACTCAGGAAGGCGCCGCAGCCGATTCCGCTGGACGAAGTGGAGTCCGTGGAGTCGATCATCCGGCGGTTCAAGACCGGCGCCATGTCCTACGGATCGATCAGCCAGGAAGCGCATGAGGCGCTGGCGATCGCGATGAACCGGGTCGGCGGCAAGTCGAACACCGGGGAAGGCGGCGAGCATCCATCGCGTTACCATGATGAGCGCCGCAGCGCCATCAAGCAGGTGGCGTCCGGACGCTTCGGCGTAACGAGCGCCTATCTCGTCAATGCCGACGAGATCCAGATCAAGATGGCGCAGGGCGCCAAGCCTGGGGAAGGCGGACAGCTTCCGGGCAAGAAGGTGTATCCGTGGGTTGCCGAGGTGCGCGGCTCGACGCCGGGCGTCGGACTCATCTCTCCGCCGCCGCACCATGACATCTACTCGATCGAGGACCTGGCGGAGCTGATCCACGACCTGAAGAATGCCAACCCGCGCGCCCGCATCAACGTGAAGCTCGTATCCGAGGTTGGCGTCGGCACGATCGCAGCCGGCGTGGCCAAGGGACATGCGGACGTCATCCTGATCAGCGGCTATGACGGAGGCACCGGCGCATCGCCGCGCACGAGCATCAAGCATGCCGGGCTGCCCTGGGAGCTGGGCCTGGCCGAGGCGCACCAGACGCTCGTCCTGAACAAGCTGCGCGACCGCGTCATGCTGGAGACGGACGGCAAGCTCATGACCGGACGCGACGTCGTCATCGCGGCGCTGCTCGGCGCGGAAGAGTTCGGATTCTCGACGGCGCCGCTCGTGGTGCTCGGCTGCGTCATGATGCGCGTGTGCAATCTGGACACCTGCCCGGTTGGCGTGGCGACGCAGAATCCGGAGCTGCGCAAGAAATTCGCCGGCGATCCGGAGCACGTGGCGAACTTCATGCGCTTCATCGCGCAGGAGGTGCGCGAGCTGATGGCGGAGCTGGGCGTGCGCACGATCAACGAGCTGGTGGGCCGCACCGACCTGCTCGAGCCGAAGAAGGCGATCGACCACTGGAAGGCGAAGGGCGTCGATCTCAGCCCGCTCCTGTATCAACCGAACATGCCGCCTGAGGTGGGCAGATACTGCCGCACGGAGCAGGATCACGGCATCGAGCGTTCGCTGGACGCGCAGGAGCTGCTGACGATCTGCAAGCCGGCCCTGGAGAACAAGCAGCCGGTGCACGCAGTGCTGCCGATCAAGAATATCAACCGCGTCGTCGGCACGCTGCTGGGCAGCGAGATCACCCGCCGATACGGCCTGGAGGGGCTGCCGGACGGCACGATCAGACTGCACTTCCGCGGCTCGGCGGGGCAAAGCTTCGGGGCCTTCATCCCGAAAGGCATGACGCTGTCGCTTGAGGGCGATGCCAACGACTACATCGGCAAAGGCTTATCCGGTGGGCGCATCATCGTCTATCCGCCGGAGAAGGCGAAGTTTGCGCCGGAGGAGAACATCATCATCGGCAACGTTGCCTTCTATGGCGCAACGAGCGGGGAAGCGTACATCAACGGCATCGCCGGCGAGCGCTTCTGCGTGCGGAACTCCGGCGTGCGGGCGGTTGTCGAAGGGGTCGGCGATCATGGCTGTGAATATATGACCGGCGGCAGGGCCGTGATCCTCGGGCCGACAGGCCGCAACTTTGCGGCAGGCATGTCCGGCGGCATCGCCTATGTCCTCGATCTGGACGGCAAGTTCGAGCGGAACGTCAACAAGGAGATGATCCTGCTCGAGGAGATCGAGGATGATGTGGAGATCAACGAGGTCAAGAACCTGATCATCCGCCATGTGAAATATACGGGAAGCAAGCATGCGCAGCGCATCCTGAACCGGTGGGAAGAGATGCTGCCGCGCTTCGTCAAGGTCATTCCGAAGGACTACAAGCGGATGATCGAGGCGATCGAACGGGAGAAGGCCGCAGGCCGCAGTGAGAAGGAAGCGGAACTGGTGGCATTTGCATCGAACGTGTCGGATTGACGCGATAGCCTCGATGAAGCATCCTCTCGTGGATCCCGTAAGGCAGGAAACACGTTGTTGCGAAGTCGGCCTGATATCATGTTCATTCATTTCGATGATGGCGAAGCCATGGTGCTTTATTGGTAATAGATTGCTTCACCTCGTCGGGCTTCATGCAGGAGCGCGTGTGATGGTGATGATGCAGATGTGGAGGAACCGTTTATGGGAAAACCTACAGGATTTATGGAATATAGCCGCGTACTTCCCGCTGACCGCGATCCGCTGACACGCGTGAAGGATTGGCAGGAATTCCACACCCATTTGGACGAAGAGCAGCTGCGCCTGCAGGGGGCGCGCTGCATGGACTGCGGCATCCCGTTCTGCCAGACGGGGCAGATGCTGAACAGCACGGTGGTGGGCTGTCCGATCCACAACCTGATCCCGGAGTGGAACGACCTGGTCTATCGCGGCAGGTGGAAAGAGGCGCTGGAGAGGCTCGAGAAGACGAATAACTTCCCCGAGTTTACAGGTCGCGTCTGCCCGGCTCCATGCGAGGGTTCTTGCACGGCTGGCCTGAACGGCTCGCCGATCACGATCAAGCAGATCGAGTTCGAGATCGTGGAGCGCGGCTTCAAGGAAGGCTGGATCCAGCCTCGTCTGCCGAAGGTGCGCACCGGCAAGAAGGTGGCAATCGTCGGCTCCGGCCCTGCCGGATTGGCTGCGGCGGCGCAGCTGAACAAGGCGGGCCACACGGTGACGGTGTTCGAGCGCGATGACCGCATCGGCGGGCTGCTGATGTACGGAATCCCGAACATGAAGCTGGATAAGCGGAAGATCGTGCAGCGGCGCGTCGATCTGCTCGAGGCGGAGGGCATCCGGTTCGTCACGGGCACCGAGATCGGCAGGGATATCCCGGCAGAGCAGCTCGTGAAGGAATATGATGCGGTCGTGCTCTGCACCGGCGCCACGAAGCCGCGCGATCTGCAGATCGAAGGCCGCGGGCTGAAGGGCATCCACTTCGCGATGGAGTATCTGACGAAGAGCACCAAGGATCTGCTCGGCTCCGGATACGCGGATGAGCCGATCTCGGCGAAGGGCAAGGACGTGATCATCATCGGCGGCGGGGACACCGGCACCGACTGCGTGGCGACGGCGATCCGTCAGGGCTGCGCCAGCGTGACGCAGTTCCAGCACAACAAGAGCAACCCGCCGGAACGCACGGCGGACAATCCGTGGCCGCTGTTCCCGAGGGTGTACACGGTGGATTACGGCCAGGAAGAAGCGCGTTCGATCTTCGGCCATGATCCGCGCAGCTTCTCGACCTCGACGGTGAAGTTCGTCGGCGACGAGAACGGCCATGTGAAAGAGCTGCACACGGTGCAGATCGAGTTCGAGTACATCGACGGCAAGCGGATCGCAAGGCCGATCCCGGGCACGGAGAAGGTATGGCCGGCGCAGCTCGTGCTGCTCGCCATGGGCTTCCTCGGACCGGAGGATACGATCCTGAGCGAGCTGAACATCGAGCGCGACGAGCGCTCGAACGTGAAGGCCGAGTACGGCAAGTACGCGACCAATATCCCGGGCGTGTTCGCTGCCGGCGACAATCGCCGCGGACAGAGCCTCGTCGTCTGGGCGATCAACGAAGGCCGAGGCGCGGCTCGTGCAGTGGACGAATACCTGATGGGCTCAACGGAGCTGCCCTATTGATCGGAATATGCTGTGCCAGCGGGCGGAGCGCCTTCAAGCAGAATCCATCTGCTTGCGGATGCTCCGCTCGCTGCGTTTGATGCCGCGAGCCGAAACCATCCGCTTGCAGACGACCCCGCGAAATGAAAACACTCGACCCTGAAGGGTCGAGTGTGGATCGAACCTGATCGGTTGCTCGTTCATGCGCTGGTCTTACTGCCCTTGTGCCTCGGGGAGCTCCTGTCGTTTCCGGGCCTGCTCCCCTGCCGCGGCCGACATCATGCTGGTGCCGGAGAAGACGGCCCCTTCCTCGATGGACAGGGAGGCGGAGGATACATTGCCGAACAGCTTCCCGGTTGAGGTGATCGCGAGCTTGCCGGAGGCGATCACATCGCCTTCAACTTTGCCGGCGATGATGACGTTGCGCGCGTGTATATTGGCCTCGATGACGGCCTTCTCCCCAATGGTCAGATCCCCGTCGCACCGGATCTCGCCGATGATCTTGCCTTCGATCCGCATGCTGGCCTGGGAACGGATCGTGCCTTCGGTGACGGTGTGTTCACCGAGCAGGGTGTCTGTCTTGGACACGTTGACCTTGCTTTTGAACATCCTGTACACATCCTCTTGTCAGATATGCGGTTGAGCGCGATGGCGTGCGATAAGCGCGCTGAAGGGGCGAGTGACCATTTGTCTCACCCGTATATTCACTCCAAATATGCAGACAGACCCATCTGCAATCCCTCGTCGCACCGAAGCGACTAAGGCAGATAGGTCTTCGGATTCACAGCCGTGCCGTTCAGATACACCTCATAATGCAGGTGCGGGCCGGTGCTTCTGCCGGTGGAACCGAGGTTGCCGATGAGGTCGCCCTTCTCCACGACATCGCCGACATTGACCAGCCGCTTGGAGAGGTGGGCGTAAACCGTTCGCACCCCGCCTGTGTGATCGACGACGATGTGATGGCCCAGCGATCGGTCGTAGCTGGATTCGATCACCTTGCCGTCCGCCGTGACATAGACCGGATCTCCCTTCTTGCCGCCGATGTCGATGCCCGAATGATAGCTGAGGCGTCGCGTGAACGGATCCCGACGGTATCCGAAGGTGGATGTGATCTTCTGGGAGGTCGTCGGCCAGATCGAGGGCGTGATGCGCAGCTTGTGCTGATACTCGATCGCCAGATTCCGGGCTTCCTCCAGCTCGGTCTTCAACTCATCCATCTTCCGGGAGAGCCACTCAAGTTCAGCCAGGGTGTCCTGCGCAAGCGAGAGCACCTCGTCGGCGGTGACGCGGTTGTAGGAGCCTCCCTGACCATTGGCGACGTCATACGGATACAGGTAGCTCATCAGCATATCCCGAAGCAACGCCTTCTTGTCCGCCGCTGTCGTCTCATCCTCATCTTCATCCAGGTAAGCTGACGCATGCGATCCGGACAGTGAAGCGGCTGTTACTGGACCTTTGGTCCCAGACAGCGCGACGATCGTGTCAGGGTCGGCGGCAGAGGTCGACTCGCCGTTGATGATCCTGATCTGATCGCCGAGATTCTGCAATTCGTTCAGCTTCTCCTGGATCAGTTCGGTCTGGTTCGTCAGATTCACGATGTCGGACATCAGCTTCTCGATGGTCTGGTCCTTCTCCTGAAGGATGGAGTAGTGCTCGATATTCTCTTCCTGCAATTGGATCTCCAGATTCCGGCTCTGGGAGTAGGATTCCGTATACAGCTGATACAGGATATAGATCGCCGCAGCGGAGAGCAGGAGAATGATCGGGATCAGATACAGGACGAAGCTGCGCAAGCTGAACCGGATCACCGATTGATTGGCTTCACGGATGACCATGAAGGTCAGCTTCTTGGTCCCCCAATTAAGCTTCATTACCTAACCTCTCTATAACTATGTATAATGAAAAATTAATGCAAAAGACTCAGTCCACAGAATCATAAGTCTTACTATTCTCCAAAAAATCAAAAAACCCTTCCGTCAAATCAAAATTTCTTCCAATGAAATTTCATCAGTATATTTGGACTTCCAACATGTCATGCTAGATGTTGCTATGGAAATGAATGTCACTGCCGGTTCGAGGAAATGCAATGACGGGAGGACGAATGTTTGACCTGGTTATCATTCCTGCTGCTTGTCTTCATCCTGCACATCTTGATCATCCTGCTGCGAGAATCCGGGGAGCCCAGGAAGCTGACCGCATGGCTGCTGCTCACGTTCATGTTTCCCTATGTCGCCATCCTCGCCTATTGGATCGCCGAGCATGACTATGGAGCGAGGCGCATGTCCCGTCTGATCAGGAAGGAGTTCAACGGCTTGCCCGTGCTCCTGGCGCCTTCGGATCCTTGGCGGACGGAGGCGGAGCGACTGAGAGGTTACGGCAAGTTGCGTCAAATGATCGGGCGAATATCCGTTTATCCGCCGTGTGAGGCGAAGAGCGCCAGGATTTATTCGGAGGCGGGGGAGTTTTATCGGGATCTGCTGGAGGATATGGGGCGGGCGGAGGAGCATATTCATGTGCAGTTTTATATTTTCCGCGATGACGGGATCGGTCGGCAGGTGATGGAACTGCTCAAGGCCAAGGCGGCACAGGGCGTGGAGGTCAGGATGATCCTCGACGGCATCGGCAGCCTTCGCTTCCCGCGCGCAAGGCTCAGCGAACTGACCGGAAGCGGGGTGCAGGTCCATATCTTCCTGCCGACGATGATGTCGATCCTTCACAAGCGCATCAATTATCGCAACCATCGCAAGATCGTCGTCTGTGACGGGAGGTGCGGGTATTTCGGCGGGATGAACATCGGGGACGAGCATCGGGGCCTGGACGAGAGGATCGGACCATGGCGCGACACGCAGCTGCGAATCGAGGGAGAGGCGGTCTATGCGCTGCAGCATACGTTCCTGCGGGATTGGCGGCTCGTGTCCGGCGAGGACCTGTCCAGCCAGGTGAAGTATTACCCGCGAGGCAACGGGGAGGCAGAAGATCACGGGCGAACCATCCTGCAGCTCATCCCCAGCGGACCCGATCAGGCGGAACAGGCGATGTTCGCGCTGTTCTATGGCATGCTGTCCGTTGCTGCGAGCCGGATCTATATCACGACGCCGTATTTCGTTCCGGAGGAGAGCATCATGATGGCGCTCAAGGCAGCCGCGCAGAGCGGACTGGATGTTCGGCTCCTCATCCCGGGCGTCTCCGATACGCGGCTCGCCAAGCTGGCGACGCTCGCCCACATCGAGGAACTGCTCGCGGCAGGGGTGCGCGTGTACGAGTATCAGCGGGGATTCATTCACGCGAAGTCCGTCATCATCGATTCGCGGATCGCGACCGTCGGGACGGCGAACATGGATATGCGCAGCTTCTTCAGCAACTTCGAGCTGAACGCCCTGATCTATACGCGGTCGGTCGTCGAGGAACTGGAGAGGCAGTTCATGAATGATCTTCGTTGCAGCAAGGAGATGACCGATGAACGCTTCAGACGTCGGACAAGATGGGAGAAAGCTTTGGAGACGGGAGCGCGCATGCTGTCACCATTTTTCTGAGCGGGAGGGGACGGCGCTGACCTCGGAATGGGTTGCGGGAAAGGGCGCTTTTGGCCTGAACCGGGTGAAGCTGCGGTGGTTGCGGGGAAGGTGCGGGCAGTTGCCGGTGGAGGGCAGATTTCCCTTCGCGGGCGAGTCAAGCTGCCAGGGCTATGGCCTCGCAGGGCCGCGCCTGGACCGGGAGATAAAGTCCAGCGCATGATCGAGATTCTGCGGCGGCACCTGTTGGATCAGGTCGCCCACACGATCGAGGCGAGGCTGGATATTGAGCAGGTTGTAGCGGGCGGGATGGTCCAGTGACCGGCATTCCTCCCAGGTGAGCGGAGTGGACAGCGGAGCTCCGGGACGCGCGCGCGGCGTGTAAGGAGCGGACAGCGTCTTCCCGTGCCAATGCTGCAGGTAGTCGAAGTAGATCCGGTCGCCTCGATGCTTCTTGAGCCGCTCCAGCGTGAACAGCTCGGGATAGCGCTGGGTGACGTATTCGCCAAGGAAGCGGCCGATCATCCTGAGCTGCTCGAAGGTGTAGCGCGGCTCGATCGGCACATAGATCTGCACGCCGGTGGCGCCGGAGGTTTTCGGCACCGATTCGATGCCGATGGCGCGCAGGGCCTGGCCGACGAGCCAGGCGGCATGGCCGATGCGCGGTTCCGCTTCGCGTGAGGGATCGAGGTCGATCAGCCACTCCACCGGCCGGTCGCTGCCGACATAATGGAGCGAAGGGTGAAACTCGAGGCAGGCGAGATTCCCCAGCCAGAGCAGTGTGGGGAGATTGTCGGCGACCACGTAGCGGATGCCGTTCAGCTGTTCGGTGCGCACGAAGTCCGGCGTTGGCTCGGGGGCATTTTTCTGGTAGAAGGATTTGTCCCCGACCCCGTGCGGCCAGCGGATCGTCGTCAGATAGCGATTGCGGCAATAGGTCAGGAGGTACGGCGAGAGCTTGATCAGGCACTCCAGATACTGCAGCTTCGTCAGCCCGATGTCCGGCCACAGCGGCTTGTCCGGGTTGGTGATCGTGATCTCGTGACCGTCCACGACGACGGTTCCCTGGATACCTGCGGGCATAGGGATCATCCTCCTTCAGGAAACTTGCGGCTGGACGCCCGGGCTGCGATCCATGCGCCGCGAGCAAGGCCCGGCTACCGCACGGTCGGCAGGCGGAAGTCCATCAGCTTCGGGTGGCGAAGCAGCCCGGCCGCCGTTATCTCCAGGCCGGTGACGCGACAGGAGAAAGGACGGCTCAGCCAGACGAGCCGTTCGCGCGCAAGCTCTGCGGGCAGGGACGCAAACGGCATGGGAGCCCCGCCGTATTGCTCCGCATATCGCAGCAGCATCTGCTTGTCCCGGTCGCTTAATCCCAGGGATACGCGCCCGAGGTAGCCATGCTCGTTCATCATCACCATGCTCGCCGGCTGGCCGCTCCGCATGACGATGCCCACGATGGACACGTCCAGCAACAGGGCCGTTTTCTTCTTGTACCAGTCCGAGTGTTTCTTGCCTGAACGGTACGGGCTGGTCAGCCGTTTCGCCACGACGCCTTCCCAGTCGTGCTCCTCCACCCAGCGCCACAACGCCTCTCCGTCCGTGAACAGATCGCTGACGAACAGGCTCGGCTTGCGCTCCGGCAACAGTCCGGACAATCTGCGGTGCCGTTCCAGGTAGGGCAGGCTGCGCAGGTCCTCGCCGTCGATGTACAGGATGTCGAAGAGCACGTAGGCGGCCGGCCAGCGCTGGCGAACGATCCGACTTGCCTGCGAACGCTCGCGCTGCAGGACCAGTTGGAAGACGGGACGTTGCAGCTGCGGGTCGAAGACGACCGCTTCGCCGTCCAGCACGAGACCGCCCCGACGGACTTCTGCGGGCAGATGCTCCTGAAGCAGCGCGACGATCTCCGGGTAGACGTCATTTTTGCCCAGCATCTTACGGGAGTAAAGATGGACCGAGCCGCTCGTGTCGATGTGGCTGATGATCCTGACGCCATCCCATTTCAGCTGGTAGCCCCATTCATCGCCAGTCGGCAGCCGTTCACAGCGGATCGGCGTCATCGGCTCAAGCGGCAGGATGCTGCTCGTCATGACGTGACTTTGTCAGCTGCTTTCTTGCGGGTGGATCGGCCTTTGGCCGTTTTCTTGGTCGCGGCGCCTGCGGGCTCGTTAGCGGTGCCCGGATCAGCGGCAGCCACGGGATCGAGCTTCGGCTTGACCGCCTCCAGACTGGCCTGCAAGGCGGCCATCAGGTCGACCACATTCGTCTGAGGCGCCTCGGGCGCAACCTTGAACTCCTCGCCCTTCATCTTGGTCTCGATGAGCTGCATCAGCTGTTCACGATAGTCGTCGTGGTACTTGCCCGGATCGAAGGGAGTGGTCAGCTGCTCGATCAGCATCTCCGCCATCGCCAGCTCCTTCTCCGATACCTCGACCCGCTCGGGCAGGTTCGGCACCTGCTGCACGGGGCGTATCTCGTCCGGATAGAAGATGGTCTCCATGGCGATGCATCCGTCGATGATGCGGATCGCCGCCAGCGTCGTCTTGCTGCGCATCGTCACCTTGGCGATGCCGATCTTGCCGGTGTTCTGCAGCGCCCGCATGAGCAGATTGTACGCGCCATGACCGGTGTCGCCCGGGCCGAGATAGTAGGTTTTCTGGAAGTAGATCGGGTCGATCTCCGACAGGTGGACGAAGTCGAGGATCTGGATCTCGCGCGACGAATCGGTCTTGAGCTGCTCCAGTTCCTCCTTGTCGATCAGGACGAAACGGCCCTTCTCATATTCATAGCCTTTCCTGATCTCTTCCCAGGCGACTTCCTCATTGCATACGGGACATTTGCGCACATAGGTCAGCGGTGACCCGCACTTGTCGTGCAGATAGCGCAGCGAGATGTCCTTCTCTTCCGTCGCTGCGTACATCTTGACCGGGATGTTCACGAGCCCGAAGCTGATCGCGCCTTTCCAGATGGTGTGCACGGATAACCATCTCCTTTGCTTGCTGAATAGACTGCCGTCATCACTGTCAGATATCAGCCATATCAAGTCAGTCCAATATTCACTAGTATATGCCAGGCCTCAGGCGATCATAACCGGACAGGCGCATGAATCTGCATCTTGGGCGAAAGGGGATTCGCATGAAACTGCATCATGGATGGGATTCGCATGAATCTCCAGGAATGGGACACATTAAAAGCAGTATGCAGCGCAAGGATCTGGGGCAGGCACGCGATGGAGGACGCGGAAAGGTCGGATGTGGGCAGGGAGGTTGCGCGAGGATCCTGATGCAGATTTGCGATGGAGTCGAGCTAGGATTAGTCGCAGGCACGCGATGGAGGACGCGGAAAGGTCGGATGTGGGCAGGGAGGTTGCGCGAGGATCCTGATGCAGATTTGCGATGGAGTCGAGCTTGGATTAGTCGCAGGCACGCGATGGAGGATGCGGAAAGGTCGGATGTGGGCAGGGAGGTTGTGCGAGGATCCTGATGCAGATTTGCGATGGTGTTAAGCGAGGATCAGGTGCGGGTCCGCAACTGATCGGGAAGAGTTGCAGGCGAAGCGGCCGGACAGCAAACTGAAGGAGGCAAACATGGCATGGCGGAGAACTGGTTGCCGGATGACCCCAATGTGGAGGGGCGAGATGACCAATTCATGGATATCGACCGCATGGTCAATGAGGGGCTCGGTGGCGGCATGGTGACGATCCACAACGGGCTGATCGAGGAGACCACGACGGATACGATGGATGATCCGGAATCCGTGAAGCCGGAAGAGAGGGAATAGAGGGCGACTCGAAGGACGGCCTTCAAGGTGGATGAACCCCATAAGGGACAAGTGAGGTGAGCAACATGGAGCTGGAACGCGCGAAGCAGATCCTGCAGGCGGAAGAGACGATTCCCGTCGTGCTGAACGGCGAGCCCGTCTGGATCGAAAGTGTCGATGCCAACAAGCAAGAGGTGCAGGTACATCTGCAGCAGAATCCCCGCGAGCGCAGGACAGTTTTTCCGGGTCAGCTGCAGGAATTGCAGTAGAAAGATTCAGTCGGCTTCCGTCTGGCATGGGATGGTTCGGGGATGGTGCCAAACGGAACGTGGATTCGTTATTAGGCTGTTCGGAGTGGAAAATCGGCCCATCATCGAGCCATACCGCACTGTCGTTCCGTTAGCTGCGGGGACACGGCCATATGGCCACAAATAGTGGAACGTCGTTCCGTTGCGATCAGCGGGCATCTTCCCCAAGGGCCTTCCGTTCCGAATCAGGCAACGGTGTAGTTGTACCTAATATAGTCGCGCAGACGTGATCAGGCGGCAGCCCAGAACAGGACTGTCGCCTGATTTGTTGGCAGGACCCGTCGGGCGTCGCCTATGACGCGCCGCCCTTCAGACGAGGATGGCGACGAGCAGCAGGAGCAGGGCGATGGGCAACAGGATGCGGAAGATCGCCTGCTCCATGGCCTCTCTCCGCTCCTCATCCGTCCATTGGAACAACTGGAGATAGGGACTCTTCAACGCCATGACGCAGTAGGAATGAACACCTTTGTACATCAGGTAGAGAAGCCCCGGGTAGACGATGAGCGTCACCCAGCCGGACGTCTGGATCAGCGCATAGGCGGAGACGGACAGGTACCGCACGAGAAAGAACCATTGATCGGAAGAGCGGAAGAACGACTTGACGATCGCGGCCATCAGCAGCGACACCTTGTCCCGCTTCTTCGTGATCGCCTGGGAACGGCGCCAGATCGGCGGCCTGCGCTCCTCCAGCTCGCTCTTCGACATCCTGACGCCTGCCTGGGACAAGAGCAGCGCGGTCAGTCTGAGGCGGACGTGTCGTTCCTGACTGATCTCATGGAGAAACAGGCCCCGCGCATGCAACCTGTGACGGAGCGTCAACCAGGCGGCGAGCAGAGCGAATACGACGATCAGTGATCCGTGCACCAGGCCATGGGGAAAGGTCTGCAGCCTCCAAAGCAGGTCCCACAGGCTGACGAACAGGAAGCCGCAGGCGATGACGACGCCGGATCGGGCAGCAAGCCTGCGAATGCCCGCCAGACGCTGCCCCAGAAGCTCCAGGATGACCGGAACAGACAGCCTGGAAGCCAGCGTGAACAGCGCCAGCACAGGGATCCAGGGCCACTGCCAGCCCTGCCCGATCACCAGCAGCGGGCACAGCACGATGAAGAGGAGCGCGGTGGCCAGGAAGGCCAGCGAGCAGGAATAGGCGAACCCCCCGCGCCGGATCGCGCGGGTCAGGCTGCGATGCTGAAGCAGAAACACCTGGTCCGCAGGCTCCAGGAACGTTCGCAGGCGGAAGGTCAACGACCACAGGAACAGGGCGATGGCCAGCAGAGGGACCGGAACCCGGTCGAACCACAGCGGTGGTTCCTGCCACCAGGAGGTATAGATGACGCCGGCAGCGATCAGCAGCGGGACGATGAAGTAGAGGGCGACGACCCAGTCTACCGCCGTTCTCAGCACGCGCCATTGCTCCTGGCAGAAGGCGATCAGCCGTCGGAAGAACAGGCGGTTGCCGGTGATGGTTAGGCGCGGCTGTCGGTCGTTCGCCGGTGCCGGGGCATCGCCGCCGGGAGTCGGGTATGACGTGGGATCGGCGCGAGTTGTCGGAGTATGACTCTGTAAGGGATGCAAAGGAATCACGACCTTACGCAAAGTTTGGTGTAGCAATCCAGCAGGCTGCCGTCCGCCAGTCCGCTGCGTTCCCGCAGATCGGACAGGCTGCCGGCTGCCGCGATCGAACCCTCGTGGATGAGCAGGAACGAGTCGCATATACGCTCCGCCGTATCCAGCATGTGGGTGGACATGATCACCCCGGCGCCGCGCCTGCGTTCCTCCTGCAACAACTCCAGCAGATCCTTCATCGCATGCGGATCGAGGCCGATGAACGGCTCGTCGATGATATACAGATCGGGCCTGGCCATGAAGCCGGCGATCAGCATCACCTTCTGCTGCATGCCCTTGGAGAAGCTCGTAGGGTAATGGTGGATGACATGCTTCAGATAGAAGCGATCGATCAGGCTGCCCGCCGTTTGTTGGAACTCCTCCATGGACAGCTCATGGGCGGCGGCCGCCAGCTCGAGGTGCTCCTGGAGCGTCAGTCGCTCATACAGCATCGGCTGCTCCGGGATATAGGCATAGTTGCCCTGCGGTCCGATGAATTCGATCGTGCCGTCCACATGTTCGATCAGGCCCATGATGGCCTTGATCGTCGTGCTTTTGCCCGCGCCGTTCGGTCCGATGATGCCGATCAGCTCGCCCGGCGCGACGGTGAACTGAATATCCCGGATCACCACGCTGTCCGGGCTGTATCCGGCCTGGCGAATATCCGCGCGCAATATTTCCATCCATGATCTCTCCTGTATGTGAATTTTTGACCGACAAATTACGTCATATGATTGTGGGACTCCTCGAGCGAGACTCAGCTTTGTAATAGAGCATACGCCTGTGGCCAGGTGCGGTTTCGTGGGAGGCGACTGGCAGGAAGCGAAGTTGCCCGCGTGACACAAGGTCGATATAATGAAATGAAAAAGAAGGAGGGGCAGATGCCATGCATCAAATCACGATCCCCGCTGCGGACGAACAGGATACGGAGCGTCTGGCTGAACGGATCGCTGCGTGTTGCCAGCCTGGCACGGTGATCGCGCTGGATGGCGACCTCGGAGCGGGCAAGACCAGGCTGACGCAGGCGATCGCCCGATCGCTGGGTGTGCCGGGTCACGTGAACAGCCCGACGTTCACGATCATCAAGGAATACGAAGGGCGGGAGCTGCCGCTCTATCATATGGACGTGTATCGCATCAGCGAGGACGAAGCTGCGGAGCTGGGGCTGGAGGAATATTTCGAGGGCAGAGGCGTCACGATCGTGGAATGGGCCAGCCTGATCGAGTCGTTGATGCCGGAGGAGCGTCTGCAGATCTACATAGAGGTGACGGGTGAGCAGTCGAGGCTGTTTAAGCTGACGGGGATCGGGGAGCCCTACGAGACCTGGCTGAAGGACTGGAACGTCTGACCGCAGGCGGTTGCGGAGCACGAGGGTTCAGACATCAATCGAAATGACGATAGGAAGTGTAAAGGTGACGCATACGAGAGAAGAAGGCGCATTGACGGAACAATCGTTGAGAGAGCAATACTGGCTGGCGCTTGATACCGCCACGGCCAACATGACCATCGCCATCATGAAAGGGCTGGAAGCGGTGGCGACGAACGAATCGACCGTGGAGCGCAATCATTCCGTCCGTCTCCTGCCGGAGATCGAGGCCCTGTTGGCCGCCGTCGGCATCCGCATGAAGGACATCCGGGCGATCGCCGCAGGCCGGGGCCCAGGCTCCTATACCGGCGTGCGCATCGGGGTGACGGTGGCGAAGACGTTCGCCTGGTCGCTGAAGCTGCCGCTAATCGGCGTCTCGAGCATCGGAGCGCTGGCATTCGGACAAGCTCGCCTGATGAGCCAGGAGGCGGACCATGGGGTGACCTGGCTCGTCCCGATGCTGGATGCGAGGCGGAAACAGGCCTTCACGGCGCTGTACAGCTGGGAAGCCGCCTCTGGCGAGGCGGCCCGTGAGGAGGCATCGGCGGACTCGGACGGCGCCGTCGAGGTCTGGCATTTCGCGGAGCCGGGATTGTCCGGCATCTTTAGGCAGCTGGCCCCTGACCGCATCGCGCTGGCCGCTGAGTGGACAGACCATCTGGCGGAGCTGTATGCCCGGACGCCGGAGGACCGGCGGCCTCGGCGCATCGTATTCGCGGGCGAGTCGGAGCCGTTCGCGCCATACGCGGAGCGGCTGTCCGAGCGCATCGGTCTCACCGTCAGCTGCGCAGAGCAGGTCGTGCATGGCCGGGATATCGCATGGCTGGCGTGGGACAGGCTCATCAGGGGCGCGCATGACGATGTTCACGGCCTGGTGCCCAATTACACGCAGCTGGCAGAGGCGGAGCAGAAGCTGCTTGCGAGAACCAGGCAGGGGGCGGGGACATGACAGGTCAGGACGCTTCACGTATGGATACGGCGAGATCGGTGCTTCATCAGGGGGAGGAGGCGGTCACCTTTCGCGAGATGAAGCTGGAGGATATTCCGCAGATTATCGAAGTGGAGCATGAGTCATTTACCGTTCCGTGGACGGCGGAGGCTTTCCGCAATGAGCTGATGCACAACCAATATGCGCATTATATCGTGATGGAGCAGGAGGATCTGATCATCGGCTACGCCGGCATGTGGCTGATCTTCGACGAGGCGCACATCACGAACATCGCGGTACGCGAGAAATATCGCGGCAAGAAGCTGGGCTACAGGCTGCTCAGGGAGTTGGTCCGGGCGGCGCGGACGCTTGGGGCGGACAAGATGACGCTGGAGGTGCGCGTCTCCAATCAGGTGGCGCAGAATCTGTACGCGAAGTTCGGATTCCGGCCGGTCGGGCTGCGCAAAGGGTATTATTCGGACAATCATGAGGATGCGCTGATCATGTGGGCTGAAGTCCGCGATCAGGAATAAGCAGGAGCAGACGAAGCAGAGGAAGGCTGCAGGCGCGGGCGATGCTTGGGTCGCTGCCTGCGGAGCTTGCATGGCAGGAAAGGAGTCATGACGGAAGTTGATGCATAGTGACAGAGACAAAGGCGGGCCGGCATCTCACCGGAGCGCTGCACAGACAGGTACGAACAGCACGGAACAAGGCGCAAACGGATCAGCGGTGCGCATCCTGGCGATCGAGACGAGCTGTGATGAGACGTCGGTGGCGATCGTGGAGAACGGGCGCCGCATCCTGGCGAATGTCGTGTCGAGCCAGGTGAACATCCATGAGCAATACGGCGGCGTCGTGCCGGAGATCGCCTCGCGCAAGCATGTGGAGACGATCACCATCATGCAGGAGGAGGCGCTCCGCCAGGCCGGGATCAGCCTGGATGATGTGTCCGCGGTGGCGGTGACGCAGGGGCCGGGCCTCGTCGGATCGCTGCTCGTCGGACTCGTGGCGGCGAAGGCGCTGGCGCTGGCGCTCGATGTGCCGCTGATCGGCACGCATCATATCGCCGGGCATATCTACGCCAACGAGCTGGTGCAGGAACTGGAGTATCCGCTCGTGGCGCTGGTCGTATCGGGCGGACATACCGAGCTGGTGCATATGCCCGCCCGGGGGCAGTTCCGGATCATCGGGGAGACGCGGGACGACGCTGTGGGAGAGGCCTACGACAAGGTCGCTCGCGCCCTCGGCTTGCCGTATCCGGGCGGCCCCCACATCGACCGTCTCGCCCACATGACCGATGATCCGCTGGAACTGCCGCGCGCCTGGCTGGAGCAGGATTCGTACGATTTCAGTTTCAGCGGGCTGAAATCGGCGGTGCTGAACGTGCTCAACCAGACGAAAATGCGTGGCGACGCCATCCCGCCAGCCAGAGTCGCGCGCGGATTCCAGGACTCCGTGTGCGACGTTCTGGCGGAAAAGGCGCTGCGCGCCGTGCGCGAGTTCGGCGCGCGGCAGCTCGTGCTCGCCGGCGGCGTCGCTGCCAACCGGGGGCTGCGCACAGTCCTCGCGGAGCGCTGTGCGCAGGCGGGCCTGCAGCTTGTCGTGCCGCCGCTCGAGCTGTGCACGGACAACGCGGCGATGATCGCCGCCGCCGCGTATCTCAAGTGGGAGCGGGGCGAGTTCTCGCCGCTCGATATCATGGCGAAGCCGCTGTTCACCTTGGAGGAGTGGATGGCGGGCTAATGCCCGCAGCGAGGTTCGGGTGGAGGATGTGCGGCAATGGTGCGCATGCCATCCGCAGATGATTCATACGAGGTCAGGAAGAAAGCGGCATGGTTTTCTTCCTGGCCTTTTTCGTTGGGAGAGGGGATCCGGCTCTGCATATTCGCGGCAGGATTCGAGTCCGGGATGCGCGGAAAGTCCTATATTACAATGATTTTGCCTCCACAGTAACTAAGCCTAATCGCATGCGCGAGGGAATCTCTTTTTTTATTCTCATAGATCCTGTCTGCAGTTCAGACATCTCGAGGGGGGATCAGAAATGACAGGACGAGTGGATTCGACAGGGCAGATACATAGATCGAGGTGAGGTTAAGGCGATGAGGATGAGCGTTTGCGGCAGGGCTGGTGTGACGGACAAGACTCGCAGAAGGGGAGTAAGATAATGATTCGCCTGGTTCAGATGACAGGTGTGAGGCATGGATGGAGCTTCATGGTATCGGAAGAATCGTATCGGAAGTATCGAATCACCATTAACCAATTGGGGGCATGAGTATGAAATGGTTCAATAATTTGAGAATCTCCACGAAATTGATCTCCTCGTTTGTGATCGTATCCATCATCGGCGGTTTGATGGGGCTGTACGGATATATGAACATGAACAGCGTGGACAAGGATTATCAGAATCTGTACGCCAACTACGGGATATCGCTCGGTGATCTGGGGTCGGCCGGCATCGACTTTAACGCCATGCGGGTCAAACTGACGAACATCGTGCTGATCACGGACCGGGAGAAGATGCAGCAGCTTAGGACTGAGATCAATGAGCTGGACGAGAAGATCGACGCGAACCTTGGATGCATTCTACGACTCGATCCAGAGCGACGCCACCAGGGAGTCCTTTGCTTCGTTGCGGGACTCGCTGGAGCAATACAGAGCGGTCCGGGATGATGTGATCGAACTGGCGCTTGCCGGAAGGCAGGAGGAAGCGATGGCTCTGATGATGAACGAGGGCGGCATCCATGCCAATGCGACAAACAGCCAGATCCAGGATATGTTCGAATTAAGGAAGACCAACGGCAAGCGGGTGGAGTCTGAACTGGCTGCACAAACGGAGGCCACCGGCGTATCGATGATCGTGATCGTCATCGTGATGATGATCGTGTCGATCGCACTGGGCATCATCATCGCCAGAACGTTCAGCAAGCCGCTCAACAAGCTGGTGGTCGCCGCGGACAAAATCGCCGACGGGGATCTGAATGTGGTCATCGACATCGACTCCAGGGACGAGATCGGGAAGCTGGCGGCTTCATTCAGGAAGATGTCTGACAATCTCAACGACACGATGTCGAATATTCAGACGGCCATGGAGCAGGTGGCGGCCGGCGCTTATCAGATCTCGGAGCTCAGCACCACGATGTCGCAAGGGGCGACCGAACAGGCCAGCTCCGTCGAGCAGCTGTCCGCCTCGATCGAGGAAATCGCTGCGCAAACGCAGCAAAACGCCGATTCGTCCAATCAGGCGAATGAGCTGGCAGAGGCGGCGAAGCAGAAGGCGATCCAGGGCAACAACCAGATGAAGGAAATGCTCACCGCGATGGACGAGATCAACGAGGCTTCGCAGAACATCTCGAAGATCATCAAGGTGATCGACGAGATCGCCTTCCAGACCAATATCCTCGCGCTGAATGCCGCGGTGGAAGCGGCAAGAGCCGGACAGCACGGCAAGGGCTTCGCGGTGGTGGCGGAAGAGGTGCGGAATCTGGCGGCACGTTCCGCCAACGCTGCCAAGGAAACAACCGATCTGATCGAAGGATCCATCAGGAAGGCGGAGACAGGCACGCAGATCGCGAAGGAGACGGCCGATGCCCTGCAGCAGATCGTGGACGACGTGGCCAGGGTTGCCTCGCTCATCGACAATATCGCCAAGGCGTCCAATGAGCAGGCGGTTGGCATCAGCCAGATCAATCAGGGGGTCCTGCAGGTATCCCAGGTGGTGCAGAAGACTTCGGCGTCTCTGGAAGAAGGGGCAGCGACGAGCGAGGAACTGTCCGCTCAGGCTCAGGTGCTGAAGGAGCAGGTGAATCGCTTCAGGCTGAGAGCGAAGCAGGATGGCGGTTATCCGTCGATGGATGACCTCCGTCCCGATCTGCTGGAGCTGTTCGAGAAGATGTCCAGAGAGAAAGCGCGGCAGGCGTCCGCTCAGGGAGCCATTGCGGATGACGATGCAACCAGGCCCGTCAGGATCAATCTGAACGACCAGGACTTCGGCAAATATTGATTGAACATGGCGTTGGACGTTGCGTTAGGGAGCAGGGGCTGTTTCGAAAGTCAGTAATGACCGCTGGCTGACGAGCAGCTCCTCTTCTTTTTGTATGGAAAAGAGCGGAGATATCTTCTCTCAGGTCTGCGTAAGTGATCGGAGAAGCGTGAGAGAAGAAAAAATCCTCTCTCAGGCGTTGAGATCGACCGTTTTTCCTGTTTGTCGACGACGCGGCAACATTCGTCTCCACCCAACATTCTGTACCATTTGGGACAGCATATGATGGACTCGTTGGTTTTGGTTGGCTTGACCAGGTTTGTCAAGGAACCGGGAGACGTCAGGCTCATAAACGTCGATCGCCGTTGGATAAGATTGTGTTTTCGATTGATCACATAGTTCCATAGTCCCTGTTTATAAAGATATCCACAACCCATGTGGACAATGTGAGTAACTTTTGCGAAAACAAGTGAATTACGGGTTTGTTTTGTCGGATGATGTTGAAAAACTTTGTGGATGATTCTGTAAAATGCTGTGGATAATGTGGATAGATTTGTGAATATATTGATTTTATCCTGTTTTTCGTTGTGGACAAGTTATGGGGGGTATGTTTGTGCCTGGATTTGGAGAAAATGGGGTGAGTATCACCAGCATTCAGAGGTCGTGTAATCATGCGCATATTGCTTCGCTCTTTCATCGTGGTCCTGGGGCTGTCTGCATGGCTGTGCGGTTCTGTCATCACCTTCCGATCACCGGTCGCGTGGGCGATGAACATCCCGGCATCCTCGGCTGTGGATGAGGAATCCGGGACAACCTCATTATCCACAACTGTTCCGGGGGATCATCCGGACATGGTCCTCATCGTCTCTGTGCCGGGTCTGTCATTCCAGGAATGGACCCCGCTTGTCCTGAAGCAGATGCCGCATATGAAGCGGCTTGCGGAACAGGGCTGGGTCGCGGCGCTGAACATCAGGACGCCGGAACGCGGGATCGAGGATGTGTATATGTCCATCAACGCCGGAGCTCCGGCCATCGTCCCGTCGGGGATACAGGCTTATCGGGTGGCGGATGAGGAGGGGGCGATGGCCCATGGCCGCTCTTCGGACATTCGTGAACGTTACGAGCGTTTCACCGGGCTCAGGGCGTTCACTGGCGAGATCGTCGTGCCCGAGCTCGGGTATCTGGTGAAGGTCAACGAGTCGCAGACGTACGGCGCGAGCATCGGGAAGTTGGGCGATGCGCTGTACGAGCATGGGGTTCGGGTGGCTGTATATGGCCATCGATATGATGGCGAGGGCGTGAGAAGCGATGCGCCCCTGATGCTCTTGAGCTCGACAGGCAAGGTGCCTGGCGGGAATATCTCGGATGATTGGCTGGTGCAGGACCCGGACAGCCCATATGGCTACAGGACGGACGCCGGGAGCTTGCTGGCCGCCGCAAGCGCCCTGTCTGCCAAGGAAGGCGCTGATCCAGCATCTCCTGCTGTCATCCTGATCGAATATGGAGATTGGTATTCGCTGGATCAGGAGCGGCGCAACTACACGTCGGAGCATGGAGACCAGGTAAGGTGGAGGGAGCTGCGGAAGCTCGATGAGCTGATCGGTCAGCTGACGGACCTGATCGAGACGCAGGGCCATGCCCAGCTGTGGATCATGTCGCCGCAGCCGCATGCTGCTGCTGCCCGCGCCAAGCTGCATGTCACGCCATTCGTCCTGTACGAGCATCGGGCCGATCAGCAGGCTGGTGGTCCGGGCTTGCTGACGTCGCCGACGACGAAAAGGCCGGGGCTCATCTCCCTGCATGATCTGGGACCGACGTTGCTTGCTGCTGTCGGGATTCCGGTCGAAGGGGACTGGCTGGGGTTTGCGGCGGAGCGAACCGACAGGCCGGATGCGCTGACCTGGTTGCTTGAGGATGTGACCAGGATGCAGCATGTGTATGAGCTGCGGACGAATATCGTGGCGATATTTGTCGGGTATGAGGTGCTGGTGTTGTTGTTTGGCTTGCTGATGGTGCTGATGCGCTGGCACAGGCAACTGAAGTGGATGCGTCTGCCGATTGTGTCGGTGCTGACGGCGCCCCTCGGGATCCTGCTGCTTGGCCTGATCCCGGGATACAAGCCGCTCATCCAGGCGGCGGTTCTCGTCGTCGTGGTGCTGCTCCTCAGTCTGTGCTGCGTGATGCTGCCCGATCGGGTGAGCATCTTCCTCATCGCCGTGGCCAATGTGATCGTCCTGCTTACAGACGGACTTGCGGGATCGAGACTTCTGAAGTATTCGATCATGGGCTATGATCCGATGATCGGCGCCCGGTATTACGGGCTTGGCAATGAGTATATGGGCGTGCTCGTGGGCAGTGCGATATTGGCCATGACGATGATCGTGCAGGAAGCGAGAATCGTCGGCATGGGCGAAGCGGACAAGAAGCTGTCGGGCAGCCATGAACCTGGGGTCGCAGAGATGTCAGCCCGGATGCTGCCGCCGAGACAGAGCAGGCATACCCGGGGGGCTGGTCTCGAGCGCATCCATCCGGGACTCCTGGCGGCCGTATGTGGTGCAATGTTGCTGGGGATCACCTTGTACATGGCCGCGCCGAACGGGGGCACCAATGCGGGTGGCGCGCTGACGGCATGTGCGGCATTTGGCGTTGCCTGGTTGGGCATATATGGACGTGAGAGGTTGAGGAGGCTGAGGACGATCCATCTCCTGTGGATCGTGGCTGGGCTTCTGTTGGTTGGCCTGCTGCTGCTCTGGGCGATGAACCAGTGGCTGAACATAAGCGGGGCAGAGGGCAAGAGCCATATCGGGAGGGCGATGGATCTGTTGACGGCGGGACGAATCGATCTGATCATCGGCATCATCGTACGCAAGTTGCAGATGAATCTAAATCTGATCCGCGTGTCCGCCTGGGGAAAGGTGCTGCTGACGGGCATATTCGTTCTGTCGGTGTTGCTGTTCAAGCCGAAAGGAGTGTTCAGTGCCTGGCAGGAGACGCGCCCCGTCTGGATGGGAGGATTCACGGCGATTATCATCGGGGCGATCGTGGCTCTGGCGCTGAATGATTCCGGCATCGTGGCAGCCGGCACGATGATCGTCTATGCGGCTGCGCCGATTCTGCTCCTGGTCTCCGAAGAGGAGCAAGCGCATCTGTCAAGGCGCGAATAAGCCGGAACAATCTTGCTGACAGCGGAAACCGAGGCAGTAGAAGCTAACGTAAGCCCAGTAAATCTGCTTACAGCACACCGGTCATCTATTCGAGCAGAGATCCCCACTCCTCGACAAGCTCCTCCAGCCTTTGCCGGTCTTTCTCCAATGATTCGTTCAACTGTTGCAGCTTGATATAATCGTTGAAATTCGCCGGATCCAGCAACTGCTTCTCGGCAGCCGCGATTTGTTCCTCGAAGCGGGCAATCTCCTCCTCAAGCTGCTCCAATCGGCGCTGCCGAGCGCGCTCTTCGCGCTTCGCCCGCTTCTCTTCCTCGTAGGAGAGCGCCGCCGGCTTGACTGATGGCTCGGGACCACCGGGCGTATGAGCAGCATTCGCCTGCCGCGATGGAGTAGGACTAGCCTTGCTGTTGCTTGCGGCTGGATTGGCGTCCGTCAGTTGTTGCAGTTCGACAAGTTCGTTTTTCTTTTCCAAATAATCATCATAATTTCCCAGGAAATACTGAATACCGTCACGGCTCATCTCGAGCACCCGGTCGGCCATCTTGTTCAGGAAATAACGGTCGTGGGAGACGAACAGCAGGGTGCCTTCATAATCGATCAGCGCGGCTTCGAGCGCTTCCTTGCTGTACAGATCGAGATGGTTCGTGGGCTCGTCGAAGATCAGCACATTGGCGTTCTTCAGCATCAGCTTGGCAAGCGAGACTCTGGCGCGCTCACCGCCGCTCAAGGTGCTGATCTTCTTCTCCACCGCCTCGCCGCTGAACAGGAAGCCGCCAAGCACACTTCGGATCCGCACTTCCTCCAGATGCGGATAGGCGCTCCACACTTCTTCCAGCACCGTGTTGTCCGGGTTCAGGCTCTCGTGTTCCTGATCGTAGTAACCGATCTTCACATTGGATCCCCATTGTACCGTACCCTCGCTAGCCTGCAGTTCGCCGACGAGCACCTTTAGCAAAGTGGACTTGCCGATGCCGTTCGGCCCGACAAGCGCAGCGCTGTCGCCTCGTGTCAGCCGAAGATTGACATTGCGGAAGATCGGCTCGCCATCCTGGTAGGCATAACTCAGACCGGAAACTGTCAGCACGTCATGCCCCGTCACCCGGTCGATCGCGAAGGTGAACTGGAACGGCTTGATCTCCCCTGCCGGCCGTTCCAGGCGTTCCATCTTCTCCAGCACCTTGCGGCGGCTCTTGGCTCGTGAGGATGTGGACGCACGGGCCAGATTGCGCTGCACGAAATCCTCCAGTCTGGCGATCTCCTCCTGCTGCTGTTCGTAGCGTTTCATGCGATTTTCATAGTCCGCCGCTTTCTGTTCGACGAATTTCGTGTAGTTGCCCGTATAGCGAGTGAGCTTCGTCCTGTCCAGCTCGATGATCGAAGACACCACCGCGTCGAGAAAGTACCGGTCATGGGAGATGATGATGATCGCGCCGCGATAACTGCGCAGATAGTCCTCGAGCCAGGTCAAGGTGGGAATATCCAGATAGTTGGTCGGTTCGTCCAGCATGAGGATATCCGGTTCCTGCAGCAGCAGTTTGGCAAGCGCCAGGCGAGTCTTCTGACCGCCGCTCAGCGAGCTGACTCTTGTATCCGGATGGTAGGCGCCGAAGCCCATGCCGGAGAGCATGCTTCGCACTCTCGCCTCGGTTTCATAGCCGCGCTGCTCGCGGAATTGCTCGGACAGATCGGCGTAGCGCTTCATCACCTGCTCCAATCGGCTGCCTGTGGCTGACGCCATCTCTGACTCCAGCTGACGCAGCTCCGATTCCATGTCGAGCAACCCCGAGAATACGGAGAGCAGCTCGTCATGCAGCGTCCGGTTGGAGTCCAGTCCGCCATTCTGCGCCAGGTAACCGATCCGCAGGTCTTTCTGCTTGTGGATCGTGCCGCTGTCGTAGGATTCCTCGCCGGCGAGTATGCGGAGAAGAGTGGATTTGCCGGCGCCGTTGACGCCGACCAGTCCGATCTTCTCTCCCTCGTTGACATGCATGGTGATATCGGTGAGGATCGGCGTTGCCGCGTAATATTTATGTATACCTACTGCTTGAAGTAGCATAATGGACCTCCTGCAATCATGTTCGTAAGCCGCCCGGCATACGATATGGATAGGTGCTTCAGTGGTTGCGTCGCGTCGAAAGTTTTGTACGAAAGATCGTACAAAACGATCGGGAATCGGCGCCACGTCGAAGGTTTTGTATGAAAGATCGTACAAAACGGCCGAGAAGCAGCGTCGCGTCGAAGGTTTTGTATGAAAGATCGTACAAAACGGCCGGGAATCGGCGCCACGTCGAAGGTTTTGTACGAAAGATCGTACAAAACGGCCGGGAATCGGCGCCACGTCGAAAGTTTTGTACGAAAGATCGTACAAAACGGCCGAGAAGCAGCGTCGCGTCGAAGGTTTTGTACGAAAGATCGTACAAAACGGCCGGGAATCGGCGTCGCGTCGAAAGTTTTGTACGAAAGATCGTACAAAACGATCGGGAATCGGCGCCAGGTCGAAGGTTTTGTACGAAAGATCGTACAAAACGGCCGGGAAGTGTCGCCAGGTCGAAGGTTTTGTACGAAAGATCGTACAAAACGGCCGAGAAGCGGCGCCAGGTCGAAGGTTTTGTACGAAAGATCGTACAAAACGGCCGGGAAGCGGCGCCACGTCGAAAGTTTTGTACGAAAGATCGTACAAAACGGCCGAGAAGTGGCGCCAGGTCGAAGGTTTTGTATGAAACATCGTACAACTCGGTCGATGTCGGCGGTCGTCGATACGGCTGATCGCACAGGATGCGGTGACAAATCGCCGTCGCACCAAAGACTTGCGCCAGGTTGCATCCTCACGTCAGCCGGTTGTTGATGCGTCCTCAAGCCAACCGGATCCTGGCACCGATGTAAGGCAGCGTCAGCCACCCCAGATAGCCTTATGTCGAATCAACGCGTTCCATGTCGATTTCCAGAAGTTAGAACGTGTCACACCGTTTTCCCTTGTAGTATTATAAAAGAAAAAGGGGGAATAGGGAAACGGGAGGTCATCCAGCATGGGGTGGACGACGGTTGTCAACAGGCCTGTTCTGCTTCAATTAGCTGCTGTCGTCTTCATGATGACGTGGGCATGGTTTTCTGCTATTCCACTTTCGGAAGAGGCGATTCCGGAAGATATCGATGTGCAAAGCATGGTGATTCCTGTGGGAACGGAGAAATACCTGCGCGTGATGACCTTCAACATTCGTCATGCGAGAGGGCTGGATGGCCGCGTCAATCTGAACCGGATCGTTGCCGACATCCTGCATGGTGAACCGGATATCGTCGCACTCCAGGAAGTTGACAGATTCCACATACGGAGCAAGTTTGTCGATCAAGTCAAATATTTAAAGAAAGCGCTTAATATGGATGCTTTTTTCTCTCCCTCCATTCAATATTATGGGATTGCTGAATACGGCAATGCGATCCTGAGCAAGTACCCGCTTGTTGACCAGAAGGTCGAACCGCTTCCGGGCATCAAGGAAAATCGCGCCTTGCTGTCTGTCAAAGTGCAGATCGGCGACTACGAGCTGACGCTGTTCACGACCCATCTGGGCGTGCTGGAGGATGAGCGGCGGATGCAGATGCCGATCATTCTTGACAAGCTGCATGCCGTGGATGGCCCGGCGATCTTCCTGGGCGATCTGAATATGGACGGGACTCACGATCTGTTGCAGAGCCTCAACGAACCATGGCGCAAGGCCGAGCTGATCCATGACTCCGGCACATTCTATCTCGGAGCGGAGATCGATCATATCTTCACTGGCCCCTTCGTTAGCGCGATCAACGCCTGGACGATCAAAACAACCTCATCTGATCATATGCCGGTCGTCGCTGAGCTCAAGATCGCCATGGATAACTAGCCCGCTGATGACAGAGTCAAAGTCCTGAACGAGCCTGCAAGTTGAGCAATCGATGCCATCAGGCTCTCTTATGGAGTAGTTAGTTGCTTGCGATTGTGATACACTGGCAGTACAAGCCAGAAATCGGGCGATATAGGATCACCTGACCATAACTATTACTAAAGAAGAAAAAGGTCGGGAGACGCCGGTCAGCTGGATCGTAAGGCGTGCAAGCCGTAACCTGGTCACGACGTACAGGCGAAACAGGATCATACTGTAAGCAGGTCGCATTCAGATCATGGCTTACAGGTGAAGCCGGATCACACTGCAAGCAGATCGCATTCAGTTCATGGCTTACAGGCGAAGCCGGATCACACTGTAATCAGATCGCAGTCAGATCACGGCGTGGAGGATGAAGAAAGGTCGAGGTATGCGAGATGACGAAGCAGCCCGGCATGAGCAGCCAGGACGCGAAGCAGCGCAAGATCGCGCTGCGCAAGCAGATCATCGGGAAGCGGGACAAGCTCCCTCCGGAAGTGAGGGCGAGCAAGTCCGCCATCATCTGCGACAAGCTGTGGAGGTTGTTGCAGCAGCAGCTGGACAAGCTCCGCATACATAACGGCCAACCGGCAACGGTGCTGTCCTATCTCCCCTTCCGCTCCGAGGTGGATGTGCTGCCATTCCTTCATTGGTGCTGGACGGAAGGGATTGCGGTCGCCGTACCCCGCACGCTGCCTGATGAGCGCCGCATGATCTTCCATCGGATCGGGAGTCTCGCAGACACGGAGACAACGTCGCCTTACGGCATCCGGGAGCCGCATCCCGGCCTCGCCGCGGTGGATGATCCTTCGTCGGCCGCGATGATCCTCGTGCCTGGAGCGGTGTTCGATCCGGCGGGTCGACGCATCGGATACGGCGGCGGATACTATGACCGCTATCTCGCTT
>Ga0310828_1000560_pt1 | contig 35038 bp, 39 predicted proteins | sample WT_ome_3_FD_202242 | JGI IMG/M metagenome (GOLD analysis project Ga0310828, IMG submission 202242) | Sorghum-adapted microbial communities enriched on wild type (WT) sorghum from Joint BioEnergy Institute, Emeryville, California, United... ... | reverse complement strand
TCTTATGGGATCAATAGAGTTTTGTATCCAGATTATAGCTTTCCAGGTTTTCTTTGACCCGCTGCAGGAACCGACCGCAGATGACCCCGTCAAGAATCCGGTGATCCAGTGACAGACAAAGGTTCACCATCGAACGGACCGCGATCATGTCCTGAATGACAACGGGTTTTTTGACAATCGATTCGAAGGTGAAATTTGCCGCCTGCGGGTAATTGATGATCGGATAGGACAAAATGGAGCCGAACGAGCCGGTATTGTTGACGGTAAAGGTACCGCCCTGCATTTCGCCCAGCGACAGCTTGCCGGCGCGGGCTTTCTTCGTCAGGTCGTCGATTTCCCTGGCCAGACCGGCTATCGTCTTTTCGTCGGCTTTTTTGATCACGGGAGTCACTACGAAATCTTCCGTGCCGACAACCAGAGAAATATTGATGTCGCGTTTGATGATGATCTTGTCCACGGCCCAGACGGAGTTCATGATCGGATAGTCTTTGATGGCATTGACGACCGCCTTCAGAACGAACGCCAGATAGGTTAAATTAATGCCTTCCTTGCGCATGAATTCGTCTTTCAGCTTGTTGCGGAGCACCACCAGATTGGTCACATCGGCCTCGATCATCGTCCAGGCGTGCGGAATTTCGGTCACGCTCTGCCGGGTCCGGCTGGCGATCGTATGGCGGATCGGCGTAACGTCGATGAAATACTCCCCGCGGCCTTCGGGTTGACCCTCCACCTCAATCTTCGGGTTCAGCGGATATTCCTTCATATGAATGCCCGTGGAGCGCACGGGAATCCTCGGCGCCTCCGGCATCACGGGCTGTACCGGTTCGCCTGCCCCCGGACGGAACCCGCTCCGCCCGCCGGACTCTTCCCGGCCGTTCGCCGTCTGCGGCGCGGACACCGCCTGCCCACTCGCAATAAATTTCTCAACATCCTTGCGGGTAATCCTTCCGCCAATCCCCGTGCCGGGTACCCGCAGCAGGTCGACGCCGTGCTCCGCCGCAAGCCGCTGTACAGCCGGCGAATACCGGCCGCGCATGCCCGAATCGGGCGCCGTTTCGGCGGGCGCATCCGGCTGCCTATCCTCTCCGGAGGCAGGCCATGATTCCGCGGCACTCCCCGGTTCTTCGATGATGCAGATCGCCTCTCCGACGGCCGCAGTCCTTCCTTCTTCAACGAGAATTTCAACGAGCGTCCCCCCGACGGGAGAGGGCATTTCCACATTGACCTTTTCCGTAATCAGTTCGCAGATGACATCGTATTGCTCGATATAGTCTCCCGGCTGCTTCAGCCAACGGCTCACGGTTGCTGAAACGAGGCTTTCGGCAAGATGGGGGACTGTTACTTCCGTTCCTTTCGCCCTGGTTTGTGTCATCATTAACCTCCTGGGGGCTTTTCGGTGAAAAGCCTGGTATTGAGTATCAGTACAAAGCCAGATTCCGCATAGCCTCCCGAATTTTGTCGCGGTCCAGCAGATAGAACTTCTCGGCTACCGGACTCAGGCCCACGGCGGGCACATCCGGCGGGCACAGACGCATGATCGGGGCGTCCAGTTCGTACAGCAGCTCTTCGGCAATGATCGCGCTGACTTCCGCTCCCACGCCGCCGGTCTTGTTGTCCTCATGAACAATCAGCACCTTGCCGGTTCTGGCCGCGGCCGCCAGGATGGCTTCCTTGTCAAGCGGGGAAAGCGTGCGCAGATCAAGAACGTGCGCGCTGATGCCCTCCCGGTCCAGCTCTTGTGCCGCCTGCAGGCAGTAGTTTAAGGTCATGCCGTAGCTGATCACGGTAAGATCGGTTCCCTCCCGCTTGACGTCGGCTTTGCCGATCGGCACGATAAAATCTTCTTCCGGGACCTCGCCCGAAATGGAGAGGTAGCATTTTTTGTGCTCGAAATAAATCACCGGATCCTCGTCGCGGATGGCCGCCTTGAGCAGGCCTTTGGCGTCGTAGGGATTGGAAGGAGCCACCAGCTTCAGACCCGGCGTTCCGAAAAATACGGATTCCGGACACTGCGAATGATAAAGCGAACCGGCGCCTGCCGCGCCGTAAGGGGCGCGCACGACGATCGGACAATTCCAGTCCCCGTTGGAGCGATAATGAATTTTTGCCGCCTCGCTGATGATCTGGTTGGTGGCGGGAAAGATGAAATCGGCGAACTGCATCTCCGCAATGGCCCGCATTCCGTACATCGCCGCGCCGATCGCCACTCCGGCAATCGCCGATTCGGACAGAGGGGTGTCGAGGCAGCGCTGTTCGCCGAACCGGTCACGAAGTCCTTTGGTCGCGTTCAGCACGCCTCCCTTGCCCACGTCTTCGCCCAAGACGAACACTCTCTCGTCCCTTTGCATTTCTTCTTCCATCGCTGAACGAATCGCTTCCAGATAAGTAATGACTGCCACGTTTACGCCTCCCCGACCGGTTGTGCAAACACATGCCGCAGCGTATCCTCCGGCTTCGGGGCCGGCGCTTTGTCCGCGTACTGTGTCGCTTCCTGAATCAGCTGCTTCACTTCCTCCTGCAGCCGGAGTTCCTTCTCGTCATCCCAAAGTCCGCATTCGATCAAATACTGCCGGAACTTCGGTATGCCGTCCTTCGCCCGGTTCTCCTCCACTTCTTCCCTCGTCCGGTACAGCATATCGTCGTCGGAGGTGGAATGCGGGGAAAGCCGATACATCATCAGCTCGATCAGCGTCGGCCCCTCGCCGCGAGCCGCCCGCTCGCGCGCTTCCTTGACGACCCGGTACACCTCAAGCGCATCGTTGCCGTCGACACGTACGCCCGGAAATCCGTAGCCGGCAGCCCGGTCTGCCACGCGGGCTTTTCCGAGCTGCCTGGAGTATGGCACCGAGATGGCGTACTGGTTATTTTCACAGCAGATGATCATTGGCAGCTGATGGACGCCGGCAAAATTGCAGCCCTCATGAAAATCTCCCTGGTTGGTCGCTCCTTCGCCCAGGCTCACCCAGGTGACAAAATCTTTCTTCTGCATTTTGGCGGCCAAAGCGATGCCGGCGGCATGCGGAATCTGGGTCGCTACCGGACTTGATCCGGTGATCATATTCAGCCGCTTGCACCCGAAATGGCCCGACAGCTGACGACCGCCGCTATTCGGATCCTCCGCCTTCGCGAAGATGGACAGCATAAGTTCCCGCACCGTCATGCCCATTGCCAGGACGAACGCAAAATCACGGTAATAGGGCAGCAGATAATCCTTGCCCTTCTGCAGGGCGAAAGCCATGCCCACCTGTCCGGGCTCCTGGCCAATGCCCGAAACGTGAAACGGAATCTTCCCGGCACGCTGCAGGATAATGGCGCGTTCGTCAAAACGCCTGGCCTGCACCATGAACCTGTACATCTCCAGAACCTGATCGTCTGATAATCCGAGCATGCGGTGTCTGTTCAATTGCCCTACGGACATGAATCTACCTCCTTGGAATATCCGGACGGCGGGAGACACCCGCCCCTGAAAGCTCCGGATTCGATGATGGAAAACAAAGCAGCGTTTATCGTCAATAGATCAGGACTGTAGCGCAAAATCATTTTACGTATATTCTTATAACCTGGTCCTAATACTTGATTATTATTATAGACGCTTTTCCGGAATATTACAATGCCCGACCTCGCCGGAAAGTGTCAGATGTTCAGCGCTTTTCCCTGCACGGCCAGCATCGCTTCGAATAAAGCTTCCGCCATCGAGGGATGGGGGTGAATGGTCTGGCTGACCTCCCAGGGCGTGGCGTTAAGAACATGGGCCAGCCCCGCTTCGGAAATAGAGTCCGTGACATGGGGACCGATCATGTGCACGCCGAGCAGATCGTTCGAGCCCCGGTCCGCAACGACTTTAATGAAGCCGTCGGTATCTCCGGACACCAGCGCCTTGCCCAGCGATTTGAAGGAGAACACGCCGATCTCCACCTCATAGCCAAGCTCCCTGGCCTGCTTCTCGGTCCATCCGATGCTGGCCATCTCCGGACGGGTATAGATGCAGCGGGGAATCAGGTGCGCCGGGGATGGACTCGGCTCCAGGCCGGCGATCTGCTCCGCGGCCACAACCCCTTCATGGCTGGCCGCATGGGCCAGTTGAAGTCCTCCGTTTACGTCGCCGACGGCATAGATGTGAGGCTCGCTTGTCTGCATACGTTCATTGACGCGAATGTAGCCTTTCTCCACCTTCACATTGGTGTTCTCAATGCCGATATCGTCCAGATTGGCCTGCCGTCCCACGGAAACCAGCATTTTTTCCGCCTCGATGCGGACGGAACCGTTCTTGCTCCGAATCGATACCGCCAGGCCCTGTGCGCCTTTTTCCAGCGTCTCGGGAAGCACCTGTGCGCCGGTCATAACCCTGATTCCCCGTTTCTTAAACAAGCGGGCCAGTTCCCGGGAAACATCATCGTCCTCAAGCGGCACCAGTCTGTCCTCATATTCGGCAATCGTAACGTCGACGCCGAAATCGTTCAACAGCGATGCCCATTCCACTCCGATAACGCCCCCTCCGACAATCAGCATCGATTTCGGCAACTCTTCCAGCTGCAGGGCTTCATCACTGGTCAGCACGCACTTGCCGTCGATTTCCAGACCGGGCAGCGTCCGGGGACTGGAGCCCGTGGCAATAATCAGATTGGCGGATATCAGCGTTTCCACTTCGCCGTCTTCCTTTTCCACCGCCACCGAGCCCGGCTTGGGCGAGAAAATGGAGGGACCGACGATTCTTCCGTGCCCCCGGTAGACATCGATCTTGTTTTTTTTCATCAGGTACTGCACGCCGTTGTAAAGCTGCGCGACGACTTCCGCTTTACGTTCCTGTACGCGGGCAAAATCCAGCGTCACTTCTTTCGAACGAATGCCGAACGTTTCGCCGCTTCGCGCCGTATGATAGACCTCCGCGCTGCGCAGCAGCGATTTGCTGGGGATGCAGCCGCGGTGGAGACAGGTCCCTCCCAGCTTGTCCTTTTCCACGATGGCAGTTTTCCGCCCCAGCTGCGCGGCGCGGATCGCTGCCGTGTATCCGCCGATTCCGCCGCCCAGCACCACGATATCGTACTGATGATTCATCTTGTTTATGTACCTCCGGCTTCAAAATAGCTTTCTGTCCTCTGATCTCTCTATGAATATTGTAACCTTTTTTCCCGGGAAAGAAAAATCCAATGTCGCCCGCCGCAGGAACAACCGCGAAGTTAGGACGGGACCCGGGATGTTTCTGCCCTGGCGTCCGGCCCGCCGGCAAAAAAAGCCGGAGTGTCGATAACGGCGCCGCTCCGTTAGACATGCCGGCCGGTTCGCGGTATGATAGAGGGCAGCAATCCTGTGTGAGAAATGCGGCCCAAAGGAGAAGTTCGACTGATGAAAGCAAAATTTGCCCGGTTTATCGCCATTCTTATGCTGGTAATTCCCGGAATCGCGGCGGCTTACGGCTTTTTGGCCATGAAGGACTCGATATTCGACAAGCTGGCGGGGGAGCCCTTTCCGTTCGGCAAATTTGTGCTGGGATTCCTTCTTTTTCTTCTGGGATGGGGGTTCATCGGCGGCTGGATCTTTTACCGCGACCGCAAGCGCAATTACGTGGCTCCCCGCTTCAAGGCCAAACGAAAAAGGCGCTGAGCCGGCGCCTTTTCCGCTTTTCGCTTACGTTCTTGACCCGTCAAACGGTTCACCGGCCGCTTGCGGACTCTCTTCTGTCCGCCCCCAGCCGTCCAGCCGGCGAAGCAGGGAATGCCGGTCAATGATCCGTGTCAGGGAGCTTGTTTCGGCGATCCAATGCAGGAAAACGGCCGCCGCAAGCCCCAGGCTTTGAAACCAGAACGGGAAGAATAGCACAACCCAGCAGCCCAGGCAGAAACCGAGAAGATTGGAGCCTGTGTCTCCCAGCATCCACCGTGCCTTCAAATCCCCCGGAAACAGATAAAGGCTTCCCAGGATGACCGGATACATGTAAAAACAGGCGGCGAGAGAAAGACCGGGGCCGGCTGCGGGAAAAAGTGCGAATAGTGCGGCGATGCCCAGGAAAAATCCCTTTAGAGCCCTTCCCGGGCGCAAGTCGAGCAGATTCAGGGCATTGGTGGAAAAACCGATCAGCAGCACCTGCAAAATCTTCACCGGGAGGGAAGCGGCGCCGGGCCAGACGATCCATGCGGCCGCGGCGAAAACAGCCAGCGCCTTGAACGCCCCGGTCGAAAGCTCTCCCTGGCGAAACGCCCGCCAGTGCCCGCGAATTCCCCGAATCCCCGGAGTGCCGAGGGAATCGTCCAGCCAACCGGCAAAGCAGACCAGTGTCAGTGCGAGTACATAACGGGTGTATGACGGAAGCGGCTGGCGTTCCGGTATGCCTCCCGTCCCTCCTTGCAGCATAACGAGAATCAGTCCGAAGCCGGCAGCCGTGAGCCATAGGTAGAGCCCCATGCGCGCGGGAATGGAACGTCCCTTGTAGTTGGGGGCAACGATCCCGTGCCGGAGAAGAAAGCGAAGCGTCGGGGGAAGAAGCAGCCTTGCGGCGGCGCCGTACAGCAGCAAAACCATCAGGAGCCGGAAGGTCACCGGGAGGCCCCTCCGCTGCGCCATTTGCCGACCAGCGCGCGGCTGATTTCGGCAAACTGCCGGCCCCGATGGCAGATGTCCTGCAAGCTCCGGCCGGTTTCGCGGTGGCAAAAAGGTACCGGCACCTCGGTTACGCGATAGCCGCGCCTTACGGCTTCGATGGTGAGCGCCACCTCGACGCCGAAGCCTTCGGCCAGCGGACCGAGCTCGCGCAGCACCGCGGAACGGACGGCCCGTTGGCCGGAAAGCGGCGCCCGCGCCTCGAAGCCGCAAAGCCGCGCGATTCCCCGGCGGGCCAGCGTTCTGGCGAAGCCGAAGCCGCCGCGTCGCGCCGGGGCCGGCAGCACGGCGACGGCCATATCGGCGGCGTCCTCGAGCAGCGGCGCCAGCAGCCGCCCGGCATGCACAGCGGAACTGCCGAGGTCGGCGTCCAGGAAGACGAGGATGCCTCCGGCGGCGGCGGCTGCCCCGCTTTGCATGGCCCGCCCTTTTCCAAGATTGCGCGGATGGCGGATGATTTTGGCCAGGCCGGAAGCCGCGTCCAGGGTTCCGTCCGAGCTGCCGTCGTCCACGACGATCAGCTCATCCCAGACCGTCTGTCCGCCGGTACGCAGCCCGTGCAGAGCGGACAAGGTTTCCGGCAAATATTCGCTTTCATTATAAGCGGGGATAATAATGGAAATCGAGGGCCGCATCCGGTTCCCCCCTCCTGCCGGCGCAATCTGCCGGGATCGCACTGTCCGGAGAAAAGATTCCGGAAATTCCCCGCGCATCCAAAAACCGGTCGGCTATTCTCATTCTTGTCAGCAAAGTGCTTCCCATCCCCCTGCGCCCTCTGCCCAGAAACTCACCCATATGCCGATTCATTCCCACCCCGACGATAAATTCCGCTTCCGCCGCATCCGCCAGCAGCAGGGCAGCATCCTCGCTGGTGCCAGCCACTGGAAACCGGTGGGCCGGCAGCTGCAATTTGTTTATGCGGGACAGGCCCGGAGCCGTACCATCCGGGTAGGCGTGGACAACCAGCTCGGCTCCGCTGAAGAGAGCCCTGTCCGAAACGCTATCCATATCGCCCACAATAAGATGGGGAATCCAGCCCTCGTCCAGCAATGTATCCGCGCCGCCGTCCACGCCGATCCGCACCGGATCCATGCGTTGAATGTAGCCGGAAAGGGCTGCCAGATCTTTACGGCAGCCGCCTCCCCGGGCGACAACCAGGACATGCCTTCCCCGAATAGCGGTGCCAAGGGGCGGCAGCTTCAGGGGCCCGAAAATCGCCTTTCTCTCCCGCAACGCATGGACTAACGAATTGGCGGCAAAACGGTCAAGACAATGTTCCTCCCGGGCGCGGGCGCGGCGGCTGAGCTCAAGATATTGCTCTTCGCCAAAGCGGCGGCAAGGGATCCGGAAATACTCCAATTCCACGAAAGCCCCGCTGATCCGGACGGGTTCCCCTTCCCGGAACAGGGGGAACGAATCCCCTTCAACTTCGTAAATTGGAATCCCTGCCCTTACCAGCGGCAAAGGCCCGGTATGCGGGAAGACTCCCGTCATGACGCGGGCGGCATTGATCACCGCCAGCACTCCGCTGGCAGCCAGTTGCTCCGCCGCGGTTTCATCCAGATCTTCATGCCGGATCACGGCAATCAAGCCGTCCAGCCGCCGGGAAAGCTGTTTGGTCCGGTCCGAGACGACCGCCCGCCCTTCCAGGACGGCGTACGGCATCGTCCCCGGCACCGTTTTCTCTTGCCCATTTCTTGCTTCCAAATCGCCCGCCCCCTTCTTCTGTCTAAAGAATAGTATGGAGAAGAAGGTTTCCGTTCATTCGTCCGATTCTTCCGGTTGATCGTTCCCATCCAGCACTTCCCAGGATATGCTGAGCAGTTTATCCGCCCAATCGCGAATAACGATTTCTATCGCCCTTTCCACTTCTTCCTCGCTTAAAGGCTCCAGTTTCTCGTCCTCTATCGTCAAAGTTTCTTCCTTCACCGGATCCGCACCCACGCTTAACACGACACGAATATCCATACCCACGCCTCCATTTCCGGCCCACACGGGGGTCTAAACCTTGTCCGTCCAGGCGGACGGAAGGACCTGCCATGCATGGTTTCCCCGGCCGCTGCGTATCTTAACCCTTGATACCAGTCCCAAATCGTCAGCAATTTTGTTCCGATTGGAGGGAACCGCATGACTCAGCAAAACCAGCACCAATCCCGGCTTCGCAATGCGATGCAAAATGCGGAGCAGGCCGTCCAGGCTGCCCAGCAGGCCCAGCAAACCATGCAGGAAGCGGAAGCAAGCGCCAATCCGCAGTATATGGCCCAGGCCCGGGGCCAAATCCGGCAGGCCGGACATGACGTTGCCCAAGCTGCCGAACAACTGCGGGCCGAGACCCAGGCATCCCAGGAACGGCAGACCGCCCAAACCCTGGAAGAGCTGCAGCAGTCCGCAGCCGTGCTGGAGGGTCTGGAAGAAGAAACCCGCAATCCGCGGCAGATCCGTTGAAACATGCAAAAAGGCTCCGGCGATCGCGGTCGCACGGAGTCTTTTTACTCCCTATCCTTTCACGACACCTTGTGCTCGATCCGCAGCTTGTCCGCCACCATGGCGATGAATTCGCTGTTGGTCGGCTTCGCCTTGCTGATATTCACGGTGTAGCCGAACAGGTGGCTGATGCTGTCGATGTTGCCGCGCGTCCAGGCGACTTCGATCGCATGTCGGATGGCCCGTTCTACACGGCTCGGGGTCGTTTTGTATTTGTCGGCAATCGCCGGATAGAGTGTCTTGGTTATCGCTCCGAGAATTTCAATATTATTGTAAACCATGGTGATGGCATCCCGGAGGTACTGATAACCCTTGATATGGGCGGGAACGCCGATTTCGTGAATGATGCTGGTAATATTCGCATCCAGATTTTTGCCCTTGGTCATGGGAATGACATTGGTGTTTTTGGAGACGGAAGCGGGACTGGAGGAGGTAAGCGGCTGGTTGGAAACCAGCTGGCGGATCCGGTTGGTGAGAACCTCCATGTCGAAAGGCTTGAGAATATAATAGCTGGCCCCCAGCTGAACCGCTTTTTGCGTGATATTTTCTTGGCCGAAGGCCGTCAGCATGATAATTTTCGGCTGCGGAGCGAGATTCATCTCCCGCAATTTTTCCAGCACCCCCAATCCGTCCAAATGGGGCATAATAATATCAAGTATGAGTACATCAGGAATTTTGCCCTGCTCGATAAACCGGATGACTTCGTTCCCGTTATAGGCCACTCCCGAAATGGCCATATCCTCCTGCTCCTCGATAAAATCAGTCAGCAGGGCGGTAAATTCCCGATTATCATCGGCAAGCAGCACTTCGATTTTCTGCAACGTTATGTCCTCCTTCTACAGGCTAAAGAATCGTTCGTTTTAATGGTTTCGACACCTCCCTATAAATTCCTGCTGTCGAAAATTATTTTTCTTTATTTTTTTTTGGTTTTGCTTTATAATTATACATTTTAACACCCTTCAACATTTTTCGACAGGATTGTCCGGAAGAGAAAACACCACCCTAAGCGACCGCTTATCGGGTGGCGTCCGGTTCAGGAAGCCTTGGATTTGAGAACAATTCCCGAATCCTGAAGCATCCATTCTATAAAGCAGCCGTAACCGCTCGTTGGATCGTTGACAAATACATGGGTCACCGCTCCGATGATTTTTCCATCCTGGATAATTGGGCTTCCGCTCATTCCTTGCACGATTCCGCCGGTTTTTTCCAGCAGCCGGGGATCGGTAATTTTAATGACCATACCTTTGGTTGCGGGGAAATCCTGCCTGGCTACATGGATCACCTGAATATCGAATTTTTCTACCTTCTGGCCATTCACCACGGTATAAATCTGGGCGGGTCCTTCCTTCACTTCCTCGGCGAAAGCAACGGGGATCGGATCTTTGACCAGCCCGTGGTCCGGCATGGCGTTCATTTTTCCGAAAATGCCGAAGGACGTATTTTTTTCAATATTTCCAAGCACTTTGCTTTCCCGGAAGATTTGGGCGATTTTTTCTCCAGGCTCGCCGTTATGGCTTTTTGAAATGGAGGTGACATTGGAGTGAACGATTTGTCCGTCGCCGACGGTGATCGGAGTTTGGGTATCCATATCCGTGATCACATGGCCCAAAGCGCCGTACACTCCCTGGTCGGGAGCATAAAAGGTCAGCGTCCCGACTCCGGCGGCGGAATCGCGAATATACAAGCCAAGCCGGTAGGCTTTATCGTTGATGTCATAAGCCGGCTTCAGTTGAACCCCGAATTCCTGCTTGTTGCGCACGATCACCAAATCCAGCGGTTTGTTCTTCTGTCCGGCGGTGTTCACCAGGTCGGCCACTTTGGAAACATCATTAATGCGTTCGCCGTTGATTTTGACGATTAAATCCCCGGTCTGGATTTTCGCTTCCTCGCCGGGAGAAATTTTCTTGTTATCGGCCACGGCAACCAGATGATGCCCTACGACCATAATTCCGGCCGATTTGATTTTGACTCCGATCGTCTGTCCTCCGGGGATCACCTTGAGATCGGGAACGACGTTCACTTTCACGGTTTTCAGCGGAATTTTCCCGAAAATTCTGAGCTGCAATTCGGTTTCGCCGGTCTGGTCGGAATGCAGAACAATCGGATCCTTCAGATTTAGCTGGAACGACTGTTTTGCTTTGCCGTTGACGGTAATAATATCCGGATTGCCGACCGTAACCCGGGCGCTCACCGGCAAGGCCAGCTGAAGTTGTTTACCCTGGCCGGTAAACAGCCGCAATTCCTGGGGAAACGTTGCGAAGCATTGAAAAGGTGTGGATACACTTGCCAAACAAACGAAGAAGACGAGCATAAGACCAATCAATCTTTTTCTTTTGTTGGAACACAAGCTCCATCACGCTCCTTCATCCTGCTGTCTCGAAAAAGATGTTCGCCGTTTGCGTACCTTTAAGGTAACCGCGCCTTCTTCGTTTTATAAACTGAAAATGATACCACACAACCTTTATTTGCTTGACTTTTGCGCCTTTGCCATGCTCAACATTTCTTGGGCGTGGGAAAGAGTTGTTTCCGTTACTTCCACACCGCCGAGCATTCGCGCCAGTTCTTCCCGCCGTCCTTCTTCGTCAAGACGATTTACGCGGGTAAACGTACGGTTTTTCTCTACGACTTTTCGGATTGCATATTGCGAATCGGCCATGCACGCCACCTGCGGAAGATGGGTGATGGAGAACACCTGGCAATCGGCGGAAAGGCGCGACAATTTTTCGGCGATGGCCTGGGCCGCCCGGCCGCTGACCCCGGTGTCCACTTCGTCGAATACCAGCACGGGGATTTGGTCCATTCGGGCAAAAATGGTCTTCATTGCCAGCATGATGCGAGACAATTCCCCGCCGGAGGCAATTTTGCCAAGGCCGCGAAGCGGTTCTCCGGGATTCGGCGAGATCAAAAATTCCACAAGGTCCCAGCCATCGGACCCGTATTTCCAACGGCTGCCTTGGTCTTCGAGACCGTGCGGATCCTCTGTCCTCCGGATCTGCACCGCAAACCGGGTCCGTTCCATATGCAGCTCGCGAAGCTCCGTCTCCAGCTCGCCCGCCAATTTATCCGCCACCTGCCGCCGGACTTGCGAGAGCCGGGAGGCGGCTTCGGCCAGCTTCCGCTCTTTGCCCGGCAAATCCGCTTCCAGACGGCGCACGATTTCGTCTTTGTTTTCCATCCGTTCCAGTTCTGCGTTAATGGAAGCCAAATAGTCCAGAATATCACTGATTTGTTCCCCGTACTTGCGGCGGAGCGTGGTCAGGAGATTGAGACGCTGCTCAATTTCTTCCAACCGCATGGGATTGAATTCGATCTCTTCCCGATAATCGCGCAGCTGAAAGGCCGCGTCCTCCAGCTGGTAAAAGGCGGTTTGCAGCTGCTCAAGAATGGGATTCAGTTTTTTTCCGTCCAGTGCGGCAATATCCTGCACCTTCTGCAAGGCCCTGCGTACGGAATCCAGTCCCTTCTGGCTGCCGTACAGCATTTCATAGGCATCGGCTGCAGACTGGTACAGTTTCTCTGCATTACTCAGTTTTCGCCTTTCTTCCGATAACCATTCGTCCTCGCCGATTTTTAAATCGGCCGCGGCGATTTCTTCCGCCTGAAAACGGTACAAGTCCTGCATCTGCAGGGCCTGCTGGTTCAAAGCCTTGAGCTGCTCCAGCTGTGTGCGGATTGAACGGTAATCCCGGTACAAGGCTTCATACTGCCGCTTTGCGGGTCCGATGTTCGCTTCGCCATACAAATCAAGCCAGCGGATATGCTCTTCCGCCTTCAGCAGCGAACCGTGCTCATGCTGGCCGTGAATATTGACAAGCCACTGGCCGATCTCCCGCAGCATGGTCAGATTGACCAGCTGGCCGTTAATTCTTGCGTAGCTTTTGCCCTGCGCCGATATTTCCCGGCGGATGATCAAGGGCTCCCCGGCGTCCGCTTTGATCCCCAGTTCCCGAAGGCTCGTCCAGACCGGGTGGTCGGCGTCCAGCTCGAAGAGCGCTTCCATTTCCGCCTTTTCACTCCCATGCCGGACCAGGTCGGCAGACCCCCGTGAACCGGCAATCAGACTTAGAGCATCAATAATGATCGATTTGCCGGCCCCGGTTTCTCCGGTCAAAACATGGAAGCCTTCGCCAAATTCCAAATGAACCGATTCGATGACCGCCAGATTGCGAATAAGCAGTTCCTTCAGCATAATGTTTCCTCCATTATGAAATCATGGCCGTAATTTGCTGAACCACATGTTCGCTGTGTTCTTTGGTCCGGCAAATGATCAGGATGGTATCGTCTCCGCAGAGGGTTCCCATAATTTCCGGCCATTCCAGATTGTCGATCAGCGCGCCGATCGCGTTGGCCGTTCCCGGGAGACATTTCATCACCACGAGGTTTTCCGTATGGTCAATGTGCACAAAATGGTCGGAAAGGGCCCTCTTCAGACGCTGCGACGGATTAAACCGCTGGTCGCTGGGGACGGAATATTTGTAGCGTCCATCGTCAAGCGGCACCTTGATCAGGTGGAGCTCCTTGATGTCCCTCGAGACGGTTGCCTGAGTGACGTTAAAACCGGCCCTGCGCAAGCTTTCCACCAGTTCATCCTGGGTTTCGATCTCCTGGTTCGCAATAATCTCGCGGATTTTGATATGTCTCTGACCTTTCATATTTCCTCCTGTCCCGGTTACGGGCAAGTACGTTCTAGTCTTCGATTTCGAATTCCAGCTCCCGGACAGACCTGTCTTTCATGTCCACATAAAGCACTCCCTGCACTTCATCAAACAGGAGATAGTAGGGAAGCAAAGCATCGCGCACACCGCTGCCGGTCCACGAAATCGGTTTCCGTTCTTTGGCAACCTTGACGGCATACAGTTCGTTGGTCTCCGGTTTCCGGACAAAATAGTCGATATAGATCCGGCTCTGCAGCTCTTCCCGCCCATCGACGGTAATCGTGACCGGAACCCTTTTCTTGCCTCCTATGACCTCATAACCGCTTGATTCGAGCAGGTCAGCGACCTCTCCGCCCATATCGGCGTTCGTGGCTTTAAATTTCAGGGTCCGGGACGGATATCCCTTCCACCAACGCCTCAAGCGGAAATACAGCCAAAGGACAACGGCCGCGATCAGGCCTGCCAGAACATAAATATCCTCTTGGCGCACACCGTTCACCTCGGTGTACTATTTCGCCCGCCCAAACGGAAAATCCTTTTGGAAAAAGGAAAAACCCATCACGGGGATGAGTTCGCTAACGAGTGGTGGGCTTCCCGGACCACTTCCCAAATTTGTCCGGCAAGCAGGGGGTCCGGTTTTTCCGGAAACTTTTCCCCTTGAAGGCTGGCTGCTGATTCGGCAGCCTCGAAAAAAGCGAGGAATTCAATGTTGCCCTCTCCTCCGGCAATCGGAGAGTAGGTCAGGCCCTTCAAGCGAAATCCAATGCGCCCGGCGAAGCTTAAAATTTCTCCGAGTACTTCCTCGTGAACGCGAGGATCCCGTACCACCCCCGATTTGCCCACCTTCTCTTTTCCCGCCTCGAATTGGGGCTTGACCAAGGCAACCACCCGGCCCTGATTCCGAAAAATTTCCTTCAATGGAGGCAGAATAAGTTTCAGGGAAATGAATGAAACGTCGATGGTTGCAAAATCGGGAACAGGGCCGGACAAGTCGGCTGGCTTCAAATAGCGGAAGTTGGTCCGCTCCATCACCTTGACCCGCGGATCGCTGCGGATCGACCAGTCCAATTGATTATAGCCGACATCAACCGCGTAGACGAAGGCCGCCCCATGCTGAAGCGCGCAATCCGTAAATCCTCCCGTCGATGCGCCAATATCCAGCATCACCGCCCCGTTCAAATCAATTTGAAAAAAATGGAGGGCTTTCTCCAGCTTCAATCCTCCGCGGCTCACATAAGGATGGAGCGCGCCCTTCACTTCGAATTCGGCCTCCCGTTTGATTTTGGTGCCGGCCTTGTCGATTCGTTCTCCGTCTACGATGACGAGTCCGGCCATGATGGCCGCTTTGGCCTTTTCCCGGCTCTCGAAATAGCCCCGCTCGACAAGCAGGACATCCAGGCGTTCTTTATCCGCTGACATGACCACACTCCCGTAACTCAGGTTAATCCCGCAGCTTCCCGCTTCCGCGGAAGCATCGACCGGACTTCAGTGATCAGCCGTTCCACGGTAAGTCCGGTTTCTTTCCGCTGATCCTGAATGCCTCCATGCTCCACGAAGTAATCGGGCACGCCCAGGTTTTTGACCCGCATGCCGAAAATATCGTGCCGGGCATAAAATTCCAGAACGGCGCTGCCCATGCCGCCCATGGCCGCGCCTTCTTCCATGGTGATCAGGTCCATCCCTTCCCGGGAAAGCTGAATCAGCATGGCCTCATCCAACGGCTTCACAAACCGGGCGTTAATGACACGGATGTGAATTCCTTGCTGCTGCAGGACAGAAGCCGCTTGTTCCGCCACCTGCACCATGGGGCCAATGGCCAATACGGCAATTCCTTCCCCCGGACGCACCACTTCCCATGTCCCGATCGGGATGGAATGCAGTTCGCGATCCAGCGGTACGCCGAGTCCGTTGATCCGCGCGTAACGGACGGCGATCGGCCCCTCCCCGTAATCCAGCGCCGTCTTGAGCATGTGCCTCAGCTCGTTTTCGTCCTTGGGCATCATCAGGACCATGTTGGGAATGCTTCGCAGAAACGCCATGTCATAAACGCCCTGATGCGTCTCTCCGTCGGGGCCGACAAAGCCGGCTCGGTCAATGGCGAAGACAACGTTCAGATTTTGCCGGCAAATATCATGCACGACTTGATCATAAGCCCTCTGCAGAAACGTGGAATACACGGCAAAGACCGGCTTCATCCCTTCCATTGCCAGGGCGCCGGAGAAAGTGGCCGCATGCTGCTCGGCAATGCCGACATCGATCATTCTTCCCGGGAAACGCTCGGCAAATTTGATCAGGCCCGAACCGGATGGCATGGCCGGCGTAATTGCGATAATCCGGTCATCCATCTCCGCCAGCTCCATCAGGGTATTCCCGAACACTTCCGTATACATTGGAGGACCGACAACCTTCAGCATTTGTCCGGATTCGATTTTGTAGGAGCTCGCTCCATGCCATTTGTGCGAATCCCGCTCGGCAGGGTCGTATCCCTTGCCCTTCAGGGTAAGCACATGCAGCAGCGCCGGTCCCTGCACCTGGTCCGCCTGCTTCATCGCTTCCAGCAGCTGCGGAAGATTGTGCCCGTCGACAGGTCCGATGTAGGTCAGGCCGAGCTCCTCGAACAGCACGCCCGAGACGATCAGGTATTTCAGACTGTCCTTCAGCTTCTCCGCAGTCTTGGCCAGCTTTCCGCCGACGGCCGGAATCTTCTTCAGCAGGTTTTCCACTTCTTCCTTCGCCTTGCGGTAGTGCTTGTCGGTCCGGATTCTGGACAAGTAATTATGGATGGCCCCGACATTGGGAGCGATCGACATTTCATTATCATTGAGGATGACGATCATCCTTCTCTTCTCATGACCGATGTGGTTCAAGGCCTCCAGCGCCATGCCGCCGGTCATGGCCCCGTCGCCGATGATCGCGATGACCCGATGGTCTTCTCCTTTCAAATCCCGCGCTGTCACCATGCCCATGGCTGCGGAAAGCGAAGTGCTGCTGTGGCCGGCCTCCCAGACATCGTGTTCGCTCTCGGAACGTTTGACAAATCCGCAAAGCCCTTTGTATTTGCGGAGGGTATCAAACAAATGCATGCGTCCCGTAATCATCTTGTGCACATAGGACTGATGCCCCACGTCGAAAATGAATTTGTCCCTGGGACTGTTGAACAAATAATGCATTGCCAGCGTCAATTCAACGACTCCGAGATTGGAGGCCAGATGTCCCCCTGTTACTGACAATTTTTCAATGAGAAACTGCCGGATTTCCTGAGCCAAGGACTCCAGATCGGAAACTGTCAGCTTCTTCAAATCGTCAGGTTGTTGGATGTGTTCGAGCAGCACGTTGACCTCCCCGCTTTCCTCAGGCATATCTTGCGTAATGGTTATCGAAAAATCTTCCGGGAGGGTCCGGGCCCTTGCTCCGGAAGAAGCCAGGTTTTGTAACGAAATCCAATCTATTATACCATACGGGAAAAAGCATCCTCAACGAATTGCCCCTACGGCTTTCTGATAACGGGCTGACATTCTAATGATCCCGCTTCATCAGGAAATCGGCCAGCTCCAGCAGGCGCCCCGGCCTGGCAAAACCCGCACGGACGATAGCATCCTTCCCTTGTTCCGTCAGCTCTTCAATCTTCCGCAGGCACGCTTCCAGACCGAGAAGGTAAGGATACGTCACTTTATGCATCGCTTCGTCGGCCCCGCGTTTTTTGCCCAGCTTCTGTTCGTCCCCGATCAGATCAAGCACATCGTCCTGAATCTGAAAAGCAAGGCCGATGCAGCGGCCGAATTCCTCCAGCGCCCGCAGCTGCCCATCCGCCGCTCCGGCAATACGACCCCCCGCTTTCAGAGAGAAGACAATGAGATCCCCGGTCTTGTGCCTGTGGATATATTCAAGCTGGGAAAGCCCGGTAATTCCCTGCTCCCCTTCCATATCCGCAGCCTGTCCGCCGACCATCCCCTTGGCGCCGGCGCGGACGGAAAGCTCCTCTACCAGATCGAGAACCAGACCGGCGGGGATTTCGGATTTTCGGGTACACTGCACCAGGCAGTAAAATGCGTGCGTCAGCAGCCCGTCCCCCGCCAAAATGGCCATTGCTTCGCCGAAAACCTTGTGATTGGTCGGCTTGCCCCGCCGATAATCGTCGTTATCCATTGCCGGAAGATCGTCGTGAATCAAAGAATAGGTATGGATCAGCTCGACGGCGCAGGCCGCCGGGACGACGGGTTCCGGAGGGCAGCCGGCCGCCTCGGCGGCGGCCAGCATGAGAATCGGCCTCAGCCGCTTGCCGCCGGCCATCAGGGAGTAGTTCATCGCTTCACGAAGCGCCCCCGGAATTTCCCACGTCACCGGAAAAGCCTGGAGCAGCGCTTCTTCCACGAGGCTTCGCATTTGCTTGATGTATTCCAGGATCGGTTCGCTCAAGGACAACCACCTATTCTTCTGCAGCGCCGGTGAAGGGCTTTTTGGTCAAAACGCCATCCTCTTCAATTAACGCTTCGATTTTTCTTTCCACTAGATCCAATTTTTGGCTGCAGAGATGGGACAGCCGCATTCCCTGCTGAAAAAGTTCGATCGCCTGTTCCAGAGGGACATCCCCGTTTTCCAGCCTGGAGACGATCTCTTCCAGCCGGTTCACCGCTTCCTCAAAATTCAGTTCTTCCTCCGGTTTGTTCATCGGCTTCTCCCTCCATGGACCACACATGACAGTTGATTCGTCCGTGAGTCTCAGTTTCAATAGATCCCCGATTTGCACCTGATGGATCGATTTGATCAGGCGTTTCCCCTTTTCGTCATAGGCCAGGCTGTAACCGCGCTGCATGATTTTCAGCGGACTGAGAGCGTCCAGCTGGCGCATCTCCGAGGTCCAGCGGTTCCTCTTCTCCTTGACCAACGCCATCATGGCCTGGACCAGCAGGCGTTCGGCGGTCTGCACCCGCCTTCTGGCGAAAATCGCCTGCTCGTACGGATTGTGCCGGCCAAGCCGCTTGTCCAGCCTTGACCAGCGTTCGGACGACTGGACCGTGCGATGACGCATGCGGTAAACGAGCCGCTCCCTCAGGCGGTCAAGCCGTTCCGCCGGCTGAAGCAAGTACCGCCGCGGATTTTGGAATACCGGTGAACGCCGGAGGCTGCGCAGACGCTCGCGCCTCACCTGGAGCTGATGCAGGAGCCCCTGCTGCAGGCGTCCCTTCAGGCGGGTCAGCCGCTGCCGCAGCTCCAAATGATGCGGCACCGCGAGCTCAGCGGCGGCGGTCGGGGTGGCCGCGCGAAGATCGGCAACAAAGTCGGCGATGGTAAAGTCGGTTTCGTGCCCGACTGCCGAGATGACCGGAATGTCCGAGGCCGCGATGCTCCGCGCCACCACTTCCTCGTTAAACGCCCACAGCTCTTCCAGTGATCCGCCCCCGCGCCCGACGATCAGTACATCCACTTCCCGCAGCCGGTTCATCTCACGAATTGCCCTGGCGATGGAAGGCGCCGCCTGCTGTCCCTGGACCAGAACCGGATACAGCAGGATTGCAGCGGCCGGATACCTGCGCTGAAGGGTGGTTACAATATCCCGGATCGCGGCGCCTGTGGGAGAGGTAATCACCCCGATCGCGGCGGGAAACGCCGGGATTTTCTTCTTTCGTTCCGGCGCGAAAAGACCCTCCTGTTCGAGCCGCTGCTTGAGCTGCTCGAAAGCAAGATAGAGGCTGCCGATTCCGTCCGGCTGCATCTGGCTGACATAAAATTGGTACTGCCCGTCCCGCTCGTACACGGACACGGTTCCCCTTGCCAGTACCCTGGTCCCCTCGCGCGGCAGAAACGCCAGTTTTTGGCTTTGTTTGGCAAACATGACGCATTTCAGCCGGCCGTCCGCATCCTTTAGGGTAAAATACATATGGCCGCTGGAATGATGGGTGAAATTGGAGATTTCCCCCCGAATCCACACGTCCTGCAGAAGGCTGTCGCCTTCCAGCTTCATCTTGATGTAACGGTTGATTTCTTTGACCGAAAAAATCTGGCTGCGCTCCACGGAATCTCCCCCCATTCGCGTGCGAGTGCGGCCGCAATTAACGGCTGCTTCCCGACCTGCGGGCGGACTCCAGCGTATTATTCAGCAGCATGGTGATCGTCATGGGACCGACGCAGCCGGGAACCGGGGTAATGTAGCCGGCTGTTTGCTTCACGTCGTCAAAATCGACATCGCCGGCCAGCTTGCCGTTCTCCAGCCGGTTCATCCCTACATCGATGACGACGGCGCCCGGCTTCACATAGTCCCTGGTGACCATCTTTGCCCGGCCGACGGCGACAACGAGAATATCTGCCTGCCTTGCCATTTCACGGATGTCGGGCGTTTTCGAGTGGCAGACAGTGACGGTGGCGTTCTCCCTCAAGAGCAGCTGTGCCATCGGTTTGCCGACAATATTGCTGCGTCCGATGACCACGGCGTGTTTGCCGGCGATTTGCACGCCGATCCGGTGCAATATCTCGATAACGCCCGCCGGAGTGCAGGGCAGGACGCCTTCTTTGCCGATCATCAGATTGCCGACATTCACCGGATGAAAGCAATCGACGTCCTTGTGGACCGCGATCCGGTCAATGACCGCTTCCTCATCGATATGCCCCGGCAGAGGCAGCTGCACCAGAATGCCATGGATCCGGCCGTCACCGTTCAGCTTGTCGAGCAGCGTCAGCAGCTCCTCCTGGCTGGTCGAGGCAGGGAGCCGGTAAACCTCCGAATGCATCCCTGCTTCTTCGCAGGCCTTCGCCTTGTTGCGGACGTAGACCGCCGACGCGGGATCGTCCCCCACCAGCACCACGGCGAGCCCGGGGTGTATTCCCTGTTCTTTCAGCCGCTCCACTTCCTGCCTGATCTCTTCGCGGATCGAACGGACCAGTTCCTTTCCATTAATCACATTACCATCGATGATTTGCGCTGTCATCTGCATTCTCTCCCTTGATTCAGATTGAGTCCGGCACTTGATCTTCCGTCGGCCGATTCTGCTTGATTTCCGAAAGCTTGCTCAACATCTTGCCCAGCACTCCGTTCACGAATTTCCCCGATTCCTCGGAACCGAAGTGCTTGGCCAGCTCAATCGCCTCGTTCACAACTACCTTTGCGGGAACATCGTCCCGGAAAATCATTTCGTAGGCGGCCAGCCGCAGAATGGCGCGGTCTACACGGGAAAGCCTGTCCATCTGCCAGCCTTTCAAATAGCTTGCCAGCTGGCGGTCGATCCAGGGCTTGCGCCCGACGACCCCGTGGACAAGTTCGGCGGCGTAGGTGTCGCTGATGATGTCTCCGCTCACCTGCAGATTCGCTTCATTATCGTTTTGCGCTTCGTGAATCGACATGGCGATGGCCTCGGCCGGTGAAACGTCGTTCATTTCCAACTGATATAAGCTTTGCAAGGCGATTTCCCTCGCCAGTCTGCGTTTCATGCAGCTCCTCCATTCCGTACATCAAAGGTATATTCGTAGTATACGTCATTTTCACTTTTTTCCAAACAAAAAATCCAGGGAATTCCCATGGATTTATCGAAACATGCTCCATCTTTCCGTCAGCCACTGCCAGACGCCCTGCAAGGAGGGCCATTCCCGGTGCTCGTCCGCCCTCCTGCCCAAAAGATAGCAGATAAAGAGAATAAAAGCGAAGATCAGCATATCCCAAAAACCGCATATGAGGTAAATCATCCCCAGAAAAAACCCGGCGGCGGTTCCGGTGATTCTTCCCTTATACCGTTCCCAGACCTGTAACCACATCGGGAATTTCCACCTCTATTCCACTCTGCTTTTAAAGGTGATCTGTGAAGGAGCAATATTCGCGACAAACACGGATACCTCGGCAACGGGAATCCCCGTCATTTCTTCGATATGATTCTTCACCTGGTTCTGGATTTCCTCTGTCATCGGCGGAATCGGGTACTCCCCGTCGACCAGTGTGCGGATGACGATCTCGAGTCCCGCGTTGCTAACCCGTACCCTCGCTTTCAAGTCTTTGACGCCGCGCACTCTCGTGGCCGCTTTCAAGGAGAGATTTTCCACGGTTTCCATGGAAATGCGAATATCCCCGACCTCCGTCCTCTGGTCGATGGATGGCGCGCCGCTCCCGCTTCCGGTACGGACGGAAATATAGAAGAAACGGATGCTGATCAGCACCAGGACGGCAAAAAAGGCCATCCATCCGTATTTCGCCGGCATGTAGGCGTACGCAGCGTGCAGCACGGACTCCGACCGGCTGACGGGAACCCATTCGAAAACCGCGGCCAGACCGACACAGCCGGCAACCAGGATTGCAAGCGAATAGACAAAAAGCAGCAGCCTGTCGATAATTTTGGCCAAAACAGCTCGTCCTCCTCCGCGGTACAGGACAAGGAACCCCGGGGACCATATTGCTCGCCGCAGGGTTCCTGTTCCCGGCCGTTTACTTTACTCTCTGAACGGACGCCGGTTCGTCGTCTTCCGGTTTCTCCATTGTTTTAAAGTGCACGTCGTGTATATGTACGTTAACTTCCACTACCCGCAATCCGGTCATCGATTCGATCGCATGCTTGACATTGTGCTGAATGGCGGCTGCAACCTCCGGCAGACGCTGGCCGTATTCCACAATGATGGAAACATCGACGGCCGCTTCACGCTGGCCGACCTCGACCTTCACACCCTTGGACAAATTTTTGCGGCCGAGCAGTTCAGCGAACCCGCCGGCGAAGCCGCCGCTCATTCCGGCAACGCCTTCCACTTCAATCGTCGCAAGACCGGCGATGACCTCGATGACTTCCGGGGCGATCTGAATGCTGCCCAACTCGGTTTTCTCATATTCCGGAATCATGGTGCTCATGGCAGACACCTCCAAAGAGCAGTTTTGGGCTTGGCCGGCACGCCGCCGGTCCCGGTCCGGCGGTCGTTCGTCGCAAGCTGGTCAGTCTGACTCTACTTAAATTAATATACCATTTCCCCGAAAGTATGACAAACATCCCGGCTAGGACCGATTGAGATCATAGTCTTCCAAAAATTTAATATCATGGTCCCCGGCCAAAAATTTGGGATGTTCAAGAAGTCTGAGATGAAAGGGGATCGTCGTATGGATTCCTTCCACCGCAAATTCGGAGAGCGCCCGCTTCATCCGTTCGACCGCCTCATCGCGGGTCGGGGCCCAGACAATCAGCTTGGCGATCATCGAATCGTAGTGGGGGGAGATCGTATAACCGGGATAGCAGGCGCTGTCCACGCGGACGCCGAATCCCCCGGGCGGCAGATAAAACTGGATCGTTCCCGGCGAAGGCATAAAGCTGCGGCCCGGGTCCTCGGCGTTGATCCGGCACTCGATGGCCCATCCGTTGATCCGGACGTCCTCCTGGCTGAACGACAGCGGTTCGCCCTGGGCTACGCGGATCATTTCTTTGATCAGGTCGATGTCCGTAATCATCTCGGTCACCGGGTGTTCGACCTGAATCCGCGTATTCATTTCCATAAAATAAAAGTCGCCGTTCGGACCGAGCAAGAATTCCAGCGTTCCGGCGCCGGAGTAATTCACGGCCTTCGCCGCCCGTACGGCGGCTTCCCCCATCCTCCGGCGAATCTCGGGCGTAAGCACCGGACAGGGGGCTTCCTCGACCAGCTTCTGCCTTCTCCTCTGCACAGAGCAATCGCGTTCGCCGAGGTGAACGACATTTCCGTGCCTGTCGGCCAAAATCTGGATTTCCACGTGCTTCATTCCGGTCAGATATTTCTCCAGATAGACGCCGGAATTGCCGAAGTTGAGCTGGGCCTCCTGCTGGGCGGTCGTAATGAGGGAAACGAGGGCTTCCTCATTCTCGGCAATGCGGATGCCCTTGCCTCCTCCGCCCGCAGTTGCCTTGATGATCAACGGATACCCGATCTCGCGTCCCAGCCGCACCGCATCCTCCATGCTCTCGACCAGCCCGTCCGAACCCGGAATCACGGGAACATCGGCGCTCTTCATCGTCTGCTTCGCCTCCGATTTGTCACCCATGCGATTGATCGCATCCGGCGAAGGGCCGATGAACGTAATGCCGCACGATTCGCAAATCTCCGCAAAATCGGCATTCTCCGACAGAAAACCGTATCCGGGATGAACGGCATCCGCTTCCGTCAGCGTTGCCACGCTCATGATGTTGGTGAAATTCAGATAGCTGTCCTTGGAAGGGGTCGGTCCGATGCAGTACGCCTCATCCGCCAGGCGGACATGCAAGGCTTCCCGGTCCGCTTCGGAATAAACCGCGACCGTGGCAATGCCCATCTCGCGGCAGGCCCGGATAATGCGGACGGCGATTTCCCCGCGGTTGGCAACCAGTATTTTCTGAAACTTCATTCGTTTTCCTCCCAACTGTCTTCCTTGGCCGCGGTTCGAACTGCGCAGCCGCTATGTATTACTCCGGTCTGACAAGGAACAGGGGCTGTCCGTATTCCACCAGCTGGCCGTTCTCCACCAAAACTTCCACAATCGTTCCCTTGACTTCGGCCTCGATCTCGTTCATCAGCTTCATGGCTTCCACAATGCAAACAACCGTCTTTTCGTTCACCTTATCCCCAACGGAGACAAAAGGAGCCGCTCCGGGCGAAGGGGATTCGTAGAAGGTACCGACCATCGGAGAAACGATTTTGTGCAGTCCGGCATCCGCTTCGGCGGCTTGTCCGGCGGAAGGAACCGCGGCGGACGGGGAGGGACTTGCCGCTGCAGGCTGCTGCTGAGGCTGGGGCACATAAGCCGGATACGCCTGCTGTACCGGTGCCGGAGAGACAATCACCGACTCAGTCTTGCCCGGTTTGCGAATCAGAAGGCGGGTGCCTTCGCTTTCAATTTCCAATTCCTGAACGGAGGTCTGATCCACCAGTTTGATCAAATCCTTGATTTCGCTCAATTTAAACATATGTATGTTTCACTCCTTACGAAATGGTCGGCGACGAATGTATTATACCATAATCGCGAATAGCGCATAAACGTTATTATATCTCGGTTCCTTTGCCGATTTCATCCCATTTCTCCCGAAAAGTGAAACAAAAGCCCGCCTCCGCCCCGGCAATCGCGAGGCGAAGACAGGCCCGAAACCCGGACGGGCTTACGGCACGTACTGGACGGATACTTTGTCGGGACCGACATTCAGTTCGTTCATGACCTGATCCAGAATACTGGCTGCCTGGCTTTTTTCGAGCTTCTGGCTCTGTACGGTCACCTTCCATTTGTCCTGATCCTGCATGACTATGGCGTTGCTGTAGTCTTTGGCCAGACTGTCTTCCAGGCTGGCGACCTTGGCTTCCTGATCCTCAATCTTGCGCATCTCGTCATAAGCCTTGGCGACAGCATCGGTATTTTGCTTGGAATCACCGATAATACTTAACAACTGTTCGGTTTTCTTGGAGATCTCTTCATCCCGCTTCATCGCCATCGAAGCGAAATAATCGCTGCCGGAAGTTGCCTGGCTGGCTACCTTCTGCAGAATCTGCTGATCGCTCAGCGAATCCCCCCCGGCAGATTCTGCGGCCTGCTTGCCGGCTCCGGCATTTTGCTGCGCAGCCTGTGCCGTTTCTTTGCCTGCGGCGGACGTCGGATCGACTTGCTGCTGTTTCGAGGCGGACGAACCAGAATTCTGGGTAGCGTCGGCGGACGCTTTGCCTCCGGCATTGGCGGTCCCCGTTGCCGAAGCAGCTTTTCCGGACGGGGCGGCAGCCGTTTCCTGCGTCTCGACCTTAATTTCTTTGGACGTGAGATCCCCGGTCGACGCAAGGTCTACCTTGTTGACGTCCTCGGTAAACAGATAATATGCGGAAAGCACGACCATCAGGCTAAGCATGGACACAAGCCATACCGTTTGTCTTTTTGCGTTCATGGAAGGTTCCTCCTTTGGGATTCTATGGAATGGGCCATACATCTCTATTGTTTTCTGGGCAGAATCGAAATCCGGTGCGGGGGAACGTCCAGTCCCCTTTCCACAGCTTCAGAAATCATCTTCTTGACTGTCATGTTCTCGGCGCCCCTGGCTACGACCACAACCCCCCTTATCTTCGGCTTGATATATTTCAACACGAGCGGATGCTGGTCGCCGGATACCTGGTAAAGAACGACTTCTCCGCTGCGCGTGACTTCCGTAATATTGCGGGTGGCACCTCCCGTGTCCTTCTCGCTGGTAACCTGCGAAGTGTCTTTGGTATTTTTCTCGACATCGATTTCCTCAGTTGAATCGATGGTCACAAGAACATCCACCTCGCCTACGCCCACGATTTTCTCCAGCAGCTCGCGCAGCTGATTCTCGTACGCTTCCTCGTAGGCGCGAAACTTGGAATTTTCGCCGCTGCCCGATTGCAGGAAGGTTTCTTTCGCCGGCTGTGAAGCCGGGGGCTCCCTGCCCGCATTCGCCGGATTCACTTCTTTCACGTGAATGAAAGAGTTGAGGATCATCAGGGCCGCACCGACCAGTCCCAGCAGGATCAGCCACCGGAGCACCTGGGGCTTATTCGGGCTTTCCGGTCCTTTGCCCTGCCACTTGTCCAGCCACTGAGTCCATTTCCCCATCCGATCACCCCGCTTTTGAGTAAGTGATATGGATTTCCTCCGGCGGTACCCGCCACTGCCGGCCGATCAGCTGCCGGATCTGCGCGGCCTCCCCGTCCGGAACGGTCGGATCCTCCCCGGAATCCTGCTTCGGGTTCGCTGCGGGGAAGTCCCATTGAATCGGCGGGATCGAGATCTGCACCGGCTTGACCGGCTCCATCTTCCCGCCCCCGGGATCACCCGGTGGTTCTTCCCTGCCCGGGCTGCCGGCGCTGTCTTCGCCGGGAACCGCCGCCTGCATGGACATCCGGATGTCCACCCTGTCGATGACCGGGTTTCCCTGCGGGTCGTTTGCCGTATGTACCTGGAGGCCTGCAACCCGGCGTCCCACGGTGCTTTCGATTTCCTGCTTCATCATGCCGGCTACCTTCGCTTCGGCCATCTGCCTGGCCTCCCGGGCGTTTCCGGCTTTCAGGCGCTCACCTTCCCGCAGAATGGCCTGCAGGGAGGCTTCACCTGTGTTTCCGTCCGCCGGGACCGAGGGCTTCTGTGTCTCGCTCCAGGCGGCGGCCATCAGCTTGTCAAGACTGTAGCCCGGCCGGAATATCTGCAGGATCGGAGACAACAGGGTCATCAGGATGAACAGACTGACTACCGTTTTTACATACCGCTGCAAGCTGTGGTTCGGCAGCAGAAGATCGACGAATGTCGCTACAAGTATGATCAGCACGACAGCCCGCAGCCATCCGCTCAGCCAGTCCATCATAAGCCCCTCCGCAAAATTCCCGCCCCGCCGGCAAGCGGCGTTTTTTCGCGCATCCGGTTCACAGTTTCCGGCGCGGACGAGTTGTTGTTAAAAGTCTATGTTCGTTTTACCGCATCATGACAGAAATATTTGCGGCGGTGATGATAATAACGATGGCCAGGAAGAACATCAGTCCAACCACGGCGAGCGCGGCAAAGACATAAATCATGCATTTGCCGATCGTCTGCAGACAGGCGATGATGGGACTGTCCCCCATCGGCTGCATGACCGCCGAAGACAGGTTGTATACCAGAGCCAGGGTTAAAATTTTCAGCGCGGGAAAGGCGCACAAGAGAATAATGATCACGACTCCGGAAATTCCCACCGCGTTCTTGACCAGAAGCGAAGCGCCGATTACGGTATCGGATGCGTCGGAGAATAACCGGCCCACAACCGGAACGAAGTTTCCCGTGACATATTTGGCTGTCCGAATGGTAACCCCATCCGCGACGGAACTGGTCGCGCCCTGGATGGAAAGCACCCCGAGAAAGACGGTAACGATGATCCCCAGCAGCCCGACGCTCAAATTGCGCAGCAGATTGGCCAGCTGCGTCACCTTGTACTTGTCCGTCAGGGAACTGACGATATGCAGCACTGCCGAGAAGAACAGCAGCGGGAAAACAAAGATATAGATAAAGGTACCGACCGTGTGGATCATGAAGATAACCAGAGGGTGAAGGATACTGACCGAAACCACGTTGCCCATGGAAGCGATGAGCGCCAGCAGCAGCGGAATCAGGGCGACCATGAAATCCATCATGCCCTCGATGGCCGATCTGGCGTAACCGATGGCGACGCTGAAGCTGTTGATCGCCAGCACCATCAAAACCAGGTAGCAGATGGCGAATGCTACTTTGCTGACCGTACTTTTTTCGAACGCGCTCTGCAGCGTCTCGAGCAGCATGCTGAACACCGTAAGGATCACGATGGAGGCGAGTAATTTTCCGTTGTGAATAATCTCGTACAGAAAGTAGCGGAGCATTCCTTTGGCCATGGCGGACAGTTGGAACCCGCCGTTTTTGTTCGTCAGCAGCTCCATAAAGCTGGGCACGCGGTTTTCCGGAAAGTAACCGCCGTATTCCTTGACCAGCTTGTCCCAAAATTGCTCGACCGGTTCGGTTGGAAGCTGCTGAACCTGGTACTCCACGATTTGATCCGCCGGCGATCCTTCAGCGGAGGCAACAGAAATCCAGCCAAAGAACAGACAGGCAAGCAGGATCCCCAGCGGCTTCCATTGCAGCGGCAGCTTCATCATTTTCACTCCTCGGGCCCTCCCGATGCATCCCCCGGTGCTCAGGCCGGCAGCAGCTTCAATACTGTTTCAATGATAGCTGTAACGATCGGTATGGCCATGACCATAATGAGAATTTTGCCTGACAGCTCGATCTTCGATGCGATCGATTCCTGTCCCGCATCGCGGATAATCTGCGCCCCGAACTCGGCAATATAGGCGATCCCGACGATTTTCAGAATGGTCTTGAGAAAAACCGTATTGATATTCGATTTCGCCGCCAAATCTTCCAGCACGTTGATAATCGAGGCGATTTTTCCGATCAGGAACAAGAAGATCACAATGCCGGTGAAGGCGGCCAGCAGAAATGCGAAGATCGGCCTTTGCTCCTTGATGATCAGGGACAAGATGGCAGCCACCAGCCCAAGCCCCACAATCTGGATGATCTCCATGCGGCTTCACCTACTGAAATAGAAATATGGCCTTGATTTCCGAAAACAGGTCGTTCAGCCGGCTGAGCACCATGATCATCACAATTACAAATCCGATTAAGGTTGCCCAATGGGCCATGTCCTCCTTGCCCATCTGCTTGAGAACGGTATGGATCATCGCAACGATAATGCCGATCCCGGCAATTTGAAATATAGCGCTGACATCTACGTTCATCTCTGGCACCTCTCTATGCAATCTCGCCGGTTAACCTGACGCCTCTCCCCCTAGTAAATCAGGATGACAATCAAGGCGCCGGCCAGTAGACCGAGGCTTTTCCACATTTTCTCGTAACGCCGCTGCTCGTCGCGGGCCTGTTCCTCCTCCGCCTGCAGCTGGCTTACTCCAAGGCGCAGATGTTTGACCTGATCTTCTTTATCCGTTAGGCCCAGCGTATATCCCAATTGGAGCAGGATCTCCTTTTCAGCCTCCTTCATGGAAGTGTGCTTCCACCCCTCTTTCACGGAGGTTTGCCATACATCTTTGGTGGATTGCCCGGAGGAAGCCGACAGCTGCTGGCCGATCTGTTGGAACAGATGGCTGAGCGGGGAGGACAGCTGCTTGCTGACCTTGATCATCGCTTCCGGCAAAAAGGTAAAGCCGTAAGCAATTTCGGTTTCCATCCGCTGAAGGGCCTGGATCAGCTGGCGGATTTGGCGGGGCCGGTTGGCAAGCTGCCTGGCCTGATAGAAACCAAAACCCGTACCGGCTAGCAGAATGAGAACGGCGCCCAGCAATTTCAGCATGGCGCTATCCTCTTGCCGGAAGCGCGGAGGCGGTCAGCGGCACGCGTTCCCCGCGCTCGTTGTACACCGCTTCCAGCGTGCCCGCACCGTATTTTCGGCTGAGTACGACATAGCGGCTGAAGATGGCATCCCGGATCAGCTCCCGGAGAATCGGCCGGTTTCGGACATCCTCCAGCCCGTTGCCGTGTGCCGTGGCGATCACCCTTGATCCGGCATGAAGCGCTTCGCGGACGGCTTCCGCATCCTCGGGGCGTCCGATCTCGTCCACCACGAGTACGTCCGGGGACATGGAACGAAGCAGCATCATCATGCCTTCGGCTTTGGGGCAGCCGTCCAGGACATCCGTCCGCGGCCCCAGATCAAAGCGGGGAACCCCCTTGACGCACGCGGCGATCTCCGAGCGCTCATCCACAATGCCGACTTTCAGCCCGCGGTCGGCGCCGCTCGGAAAGCCCTGGCTGATCCGGCGGGCCAGGTCGCGGATCAGGGTCGTCTTTCCCTGCTGGGGGGGCGAGACGACCAATGTATGATGAGGCTTGCGGGCCGGGTAATCCAGCAGGTAAGGCAGTACCCGGTCGGCTGCTCCGGCGATGTCGCGGGCAATCCGGATGTTGAAGCCGCTGATATCCTTCAGCAGCCGGACCTTCCCGTTCTCCGTCACCGTCCTGCCGGCCAGTCCTACCCGATGGCCGCCGCATACCGTGATGTAACCGCAGCGCAGCTGCTCCTCGAAGCTGTAAACCGAGTAATGAGTGAGCAGTTCAAGCAGGCGAATGCAGTCATCCCGCGTCGGCCGGTAAGCCCGGGACGGGTGCTCAAGCAGCCCTCCCTGCCCGGAAACGAAGCGGTAGGTTCCGCTGTAGACAATTTCCAGAGGACGATCCTCGCGTATGCGAATCTCTTCAAGCTGCCCGGCAACGTCTTCAGGCAGATTGGCGAACAGGGACTGCAAGGAAAGCGGCAAAATAGCCAGAATCGATTCCTGCATAACGTTTCCTCCAAAGTTGTCCATATTATTCACAACATATGTATGCCCAATCCTCTTAAATATGACAGCCGGCCTTACTTTTTCAAAATTCCGATGAATAACAACGTGACGCCTGTCAGAATCCATAGCAACTTGCCAAATGAAAGTTTGTCGGCAATGCCTACCAAACCGATCGTGGTTGTCGTCAGCAGGACAAGAGGGCCGACGACCGCCAGACCGCTGTTGACCAGAATCGCTTTCTCCACCTGGTTGAGCCTGAGCATGATCAGTGCGGCAATGATCTCCAGGCAGCCCGACAAAACCCTTAAACTTGCCATGCTCATCACAATCTTGTTCAGCATGTTGTTCCGCTCCTTTCGTCAGGATTCTCCCGCCGTTGACTCTTCTGCCGGTGCCGAAATGAAAGCCTCTTATTCCAGTCTATGCTTGCTTGTCTCTTTTTAGCATAGTGGGCACATCCCTAAATCCCTATGCATATGATGAACTCGAGATTCATTCAAACTACAAAAGAGCGAGGAGAATCATACATGGAAGTGACATCCCGTCTGGATTGGCACCCCTCCCTGGCCGATCCGACCGGCCGGCGCCTTTCCAAACCGAGAGCCGCCGGCCAAACCATGGTCATCGACAAAGGCATGGGAATTTACGCTTTCGAGGATCTGCTGCAGACGACCGGCAGCTACATCGATATGATCAAGATCGGATTCGGCACTTCGCCGCTCTATCCAACGGATCTGCTCAGACGAAAAATTGAATTGGCCCGGGCCCACGGAATTTGTATCTTTCCGGGGGGGACGTTCCTCGAAGTCGCCGTCAGCCAGGATGTGACGGATCAGTATTTTGACACCGTACGCGAATTGGGATTTACCGGAATTGAAGTCTCGGACGGAACGATCGAGATACCGCGGGATCTGCGCAGCGAACTGATCCTAAGAGGCCGGGGACTGGGTCTGACCGTGTATACGGAATACGGCAAAAAATGCTGGGGTTCGACGATTGAGCTGGATGCATTCATTGAAACACTTGCCCAGGACGTGGAGCATGGGGCCCGCCTGGTGACTATAGAAGGAAGAGAGTCCGGCGCGGGGGTCGGCATATTCGACGAGAAGGGGGCCTGCCGCGATGATCAGGTTGAGGAAATGCTGCGGCATATAGCCGATCCGGGCCAGTTGCTGTGGGAAGCCCCGCAAAAATCGCAGCAGGTGCATCTGCTCAACATGTTGGGAAGTGATATAAATATCGGCAACGTGGCTCCGCAGGACGTCATGTCTCTGGAAGCGCTGAGAAGGGGACTGCGGTCCGATACGTTCGCCCTGGGAGCCGCGAAACGGAACTGATTCCAAAAGCACCGGCCGGTTCGCCGGAAGGGAGGAGGTTGAGCGGAGCATGCAGATTGACGTAATCCCGACCATCAATGAAGCCCGTACGGAAGACCTGGCCGGAAAAACAGTTCTGGTCATCGATGTCTTCCGTTCCACCAGTTGCATCGTGACCGCCCTCCACAATGGGGCTGAATCCGTCCTGCCGGTGGAAACGGTCACGGAAGCCCGGGATTCGCAAAGACAGGGAGACTTGCTGGCAGGGGAGCGGTACGGAAAAAAGCTCCCCGGTTTTGATCTCGGCAACTCTCCCCTGGAATTCCAGGCGGAACGGATCTATGGAAAACGGATCGTGATGACCACGACCAACGGTACCCGCGCCCTCCACAAATCGCAGAAGGCAGCGCGCGTTGCCGCAGCAAGTCTGATGAATGCCCGGGCTTCCGCGTATTACGCCCTGGAAACGCAAAAGGACGTGGCCATCCTGTGTTCAGGGACACAGGATGTTTATTCCCTCGAAGACGGTCTTTGCGCGGGACTGCTCATTGACGAGCTTCTCCATGCCGGGGGGGAATCCGCCGGAATCAACGATTTCGGCCTTTCCCAGCACGGCGCCTACCTGCAGGCGAAAAGCCGCCTGACCGAGGTCTTGCGAACGTGCAGCAATGGCAGGAAGCTGATCAGGGCAGGGCTTGAGGCAGATTTGCTGCACTGCGCCCGGGTAAACACCGTCAGCCTGGTTCCGGTCATGCAGGAAGGAATATTGACCGCACAGACCCTGCCTGGTATTTCCCAAAGCCCGTTCTAAAATATACAAGCCTTCATACACTTAACTTGAGATAAGGAGACCGAAGCGGAGGGCCTTGGCCCATTGCTTCAAATCCGGCCAAATTTATGATCAGGACAGGGGAATCGGGATGAACGGGGACTTGCTGCTGCTTGCCTTGATTGTTGTGGGGCTGCTCGGACGATCTCATATTATTACTACTGCCGCCTGTATTTTGCTGGTGATCAAACTGATCAGCCTGGACCGTTTTTTTCCAACCATCGAACGCAGAGGACTCGAATTGGGACTGCTGTTTCTGACCATGGGCGTACTCGTCCCTTTCGCAGCAGAGAAGATCTCGTACAAGGACATTTTCTCCGTATTTACCAGCTGGCCGGGAATGATTGCCCTTGCCGGCGGGGCGATTGCCACCTACATGAACGGAAAAGGATTGGAATTGTTAAAAATAGACCCACAATTAATTGTGGGTCTTGTCATCGGCTCGATCTTCGGCATTGTCTTCCTGCGCGGAATACCGGTCGGTCCGCTGATGGCCGCGGGTATTACGGCATTGTTTCTGAAGATCGCGCAATTTATTTTTCACCGATAAGGTTATCTTCTCACCGAAGGTCCGCCGACGAAGGCCTGCTCGTTGGTATCTAATCCGTAAGCGGTATGCAGCGCCTGGACGACCTCTGCCAAGCGGGCGTTCTCAATGACGCAGGATACCTTGATTTCGGATGTGCTGACCATTTTGATCGATATGCCGAGACCGGATATCACTTCAAACATTTGGGCGGCTACTCCCGGATTGCTGACCATACCGGCCCCGACGATGGATACCTTGACCAGGTTCGCTTCCGAAGTGGCTTCCCGGAACTCCACCTCGCCGCGAATCTGCTCAATGACCTTCATCGCGCGGTCCAGGTCGTCCAGGGTCAAGGTAAAGGAGAAGTCGGCCCGGCCGTCCGTTATGCCGCTCTGCACGATAATATCGACATTAATGCCGGCATCGGCCAGCGCCTTGAACACTTTGGCCAGCTGGCCCGGTTTCTCGGCCACTCCCAGGATGCTCACTCTGGCCACGTTCTTGTCGTATGCGATGCCGCGGACAACGATTCCCTGTTCCATAACGGCTTCCTCCTTTACAAATGTCCCCTGATTCTGGTTGAAGCTGGAGCGTACGACCAATGCCACCTGATAATGCTTCGCGTACTCGACCGCGCGGGGATGAAGCACCGCAGCCCCGAGATTGGCCAGCTCCAGCATTTCGTCGTAGGAAATTTCCTGCAGTTTGCGCGCATTCTTCACCACACGCGGATCAGTAGAGTAGACGCCGTCCACATCCGTGTATATTTCGCACAAATCCGCCTGAATTGCAGCCGCCAGGGCGACAGCGGTCGTATCGGAGCCGCCGCGGCCCAGCGTCGTAATCTCGCCGGTGTCGGACAAGCCCTGGAACCCGGCCACAATGACAATTTTCCCCTCATCCAGGGAACGGAAAATCCGCTCCGGCCGAATCTCGGTAATCCGGGCCCGGCCATGGGACGAATCGGTATTCATGCCGGCCTGCCAGCCGGTGTAGGAGACCGCTTCCTTGCCCAGACTGTGAATCGCCATGGACAAGAGGGCGATGGAAACCTGTTCCCCGGTGGTCAGCAGCATGTCCATCTCCCGCGCCGGCGGAACACCGTCGCAGATTTGCTTGGACAGGTCAATCAAATCATCCGTTGTATCGCCCATCGCGGATACAACGACAACGCAGCGGTTCCCTTCGTTCGCCCGATCGACAATCCGGCGGGCGACGCGCTTCATGCGCTCGGCATCGCCCACCGAGCTGCCTCCGAATTTCATGACAATTAAAGACAACCTAATCCACTCCCATTAGTCTATTGCTGCAAAAATTCAAGCGCGGGAAATGTATTTGCCTTCGCGGGTATCGATCAGAAGCACGTCGCCTTCATTGATGAAAAGCGGCACCTGCACGTTCAGGCCGGTTTCCAGCTTGGCGTTCTTCGTCGCCCCGGTTGCCGTGTTCCCCTTGACGCCCGGTTCGGTTTCCACCACCTTCAGCTCGATGCTGTTCGGCAGATTAATCCCCAGTATTTCTCCGTTATAGCTCATGATGTTGATCAGCGCGTTCTCTTTCAGAAATTTCAGTTCCCATTCCAGCTGCTTCGCGGGAAGCGTAATCTGGTCGTAGGTTTCGGTATCCATAAAGGTATGTTCGTCGCCGCTTGCGTACAGGTACTGCATCTCCCGGTTCTCTACATGGGCGCGGCCCACATTCTCGCCGGCGCGGAACGTCCGTTCCACAATATTCCCGTTGCGCAGATTTTTCAGCTTTGAACGCACGAACGCCGCACCCTTGCCAGGTTTGACGTGCTGGAAGTCGAGCACGGTAAAAATTTCGTTGTCTACTTCGATGGTTAATCCGGTTTTAAAATCGTTGACTGAAATCACAAAATTCC
>Ga0310828_1000558_pt1 | contig 35148 bp, 33 predicted proteins | sample WT_ome_3_FD_202242 | JGI IMG/M metagenome (GOLD analysis project Ga0310828, IMG submission 202242) | Sorghum-adapted microbial communities enriched on wild type (WT) sorghum from Joint BioEnergy Institute, Emeryville, California, United... ... | reverse complement strand
TTTTCTTCGTTTGATAAACCACTCCCCTTCTTCCGACTGGTAGAGCTCGATTCCGAACAGTTCCAGGGGAGTCCAGCGTTTTTTCAGATGCAAGAGCGGCATGGTTCCTCAGCCCCTTCCCTTTCCCGTTTGTTAGGAATATCGTACTATTTTTCCTCAAGCGGTGTAAACGGAGAACCTTGTCGATTTCCTTTAATTTTTCTTAAACCTGAGGATGGTGGAGGCGGATGTCGATGAAAAGAACGTTCCGATGGAAAACCCTGCTCCTGGCCCTGATATTCTTGACCGGGACGGGCATGAGCGCGTATGCGCAGCAGCGGGAAGAGCAGGTATCGGTGTATTTTGTTCCGATGCATTATGTGTTTGACGGCCGGGAGCTGGCCCCTCCGGAAGGACAGCGGGGCTTCCTCTATGAAGGCAGCGCGTATGTGCCGCTGCGCTTTGTGGCGTATGCGCTGGGCAAGGCTGTCCGCTGGGATCAGGACACCTATACGGTGACCGTGGAAGCTCCCGGAGCGGCGGACCGGGTGGAGATCGACGATTATCTGGTTAACCGCGTGGTGCGCAATAGCGGGTCGCCGGTTCCTGCCGGCAATCCCGATCCGGAGTCGATCGGCGTCTATTTCGAGAAGGTGGCTTATGTCTTTGACGGGGTGGCGAAGACGCCGCCGGAGGAGCTGCCGGGGCTGATTTACCGGGATACGCTGTACGTCCCGATGCGCTTTTTCTCCGAGGCGGTGGGCCGGACGATCGCCTGGGATCAGGATTCGTATACGGTGTCGGCGGTCTCGGCGGGTGAGGGGAAGGCGGATTCCGGCCAGGATCCTGCGGACGGCTTGCAGGGGGCCCCGTCCGGTCCTTCTCCGGCTGACGCGCCGACGCCGGCCGCGGGCGGGGGCGGCGGCAGCGAAGGCGGCGCCGGAGGCGGAACGGGCGGCGGGGGATCGCCGGACAAGCCTTCGCAGGCGAGCATCGAGGCGAAGTACCGCGGGCAGGCCGAGCAGCTGCAGAACGTCTGCGCGAATGAGCTGTGGACTTTGGCGACGCAGTACCTGGGCGCGAAGGACGCCGGCGTGAAGGCGGACCTGAAGGCGCAGGGGATGGCCCGGATGGCCGAGTGCGAGAGCGAGTTCAACCGCATTGCCGGCGCGGCGGCGGCGGAGCTGTCCGCGAACGGTTATTCCACGGATTTCGTGGATCAAATGCGGGCCGAGTTTCAGCGGCAGAAGGAATTGGGCGAGACGGCCTTGTGCGGAAGCGTCGGCTGCGTGAGTGAGCGCTTGAGCCATTAACCGAGACAGACCCCGGATCGCGCGTTGAGCGCGGATCCGGGGTCTGTCCTTGCAGGAGGGCGGGGTTGTTCCGGTTCGCGTCCGCGCCGCCAGACGGTATGAAGCTGTTCGCGGCGGGCCGCTCCTTCAGGAGCGTTGATTGCCGGGGGGAATGAATTATAATGAAAAGGGGATGGGCTGTGTTTCGTACGGGGGGTTGTCCTGACAGAATATGCAAGGAAGAGAGGAAGGGGATCGCATGACGGAATTTGAACGGAAGAGAGCAATTCCTTCATCTTCCAAATCGGTGACCATATGGAGGATGGAACGCGGGGAGGGACCCGCGCTTGGATAAGGTTCAGAATGATCGGACCGGGGCCGAAGCCTGTTATATCGCCGGGATCGGCGCTTCCGCAGGGGGGCTGGAGGCGCTGGGCGCGATGCTGGACCATACCCCGTCCGATACCGGAATCGCCTTTGTCGTGGTGCAGCATTTGTCCCCCAACCATAAAAGCTTCATGGTGGAGCTGCTGGCCAAGCATACTCCCATGAAAGTGATCGGGATCGAGGACGGCATGCCGGTCGGGCCGAACCGGGTCTATGTCATGCCTCCCAACAAATTGCTCTCCATTCGGGACGGAGTCCTGCGGCTGACCGGGCCGGACGACGGGCAAAGAAATCCCCTGCCGATTGACCGCTTCTTTCATGATTTGGCCGGGGATCAGGGGCCGCGCGCGATCGGGATTATCTTGTCCGGAACGGGCAGCGACGGTTCGAAGGGGATTGAATCGATCAAGCGAAACGGCGGGACGGTCATCGTCCAGCAGGAATCGAACGCCAAATTTGACGGCATGCCGAAGAGCGCCATTCTCACGGGACATGCCGATTTTGTGATCCCTGCGGAACAGATCGGCCGGGAACTCCGCACCCTCGCGCGGAAGAGCCGCCGGGAGATGATTCCGCTTATCCCCGGGCATTCCGGCGGGCAGCTGGACGAGGATGTCTTCACGATCCTCGCGATCCTGCGGGAAACTGTGCAGATCGATTTTGCGATGTACAAGAAAAGCAGCGTTTTGCGGCGGATCGAGAAGCGGATGGGGATCAACCGGATCCATTCCGTGAAGGAATATATCCGGTATTTGCGAAGCCATCCGGACGAAATCCGGAAGCTGAAGAAGGATCTGCTGATCGGCGTGACCTCCTTCTTCCGCGATCCCCAGGCTTTCGAGGACCTGGCCAGGGAGGTCATTCCGCAAATTTTCGAACACCGCAAGGAGGACCGAGAAATCCGCATCTGGTCCGCCGCCTGCGCGACCGGCGAGGAAGCGTATTCCCTGGCGATCCTGTTCAGGCAATATATGGACCGGACCGGCGAGCCTTACCATATCAAGCTGTTCGCCACGGATCTCGATGAACAGGCGGTTGAATACGCAAGCCAGGGCATCTATCCGCAGAAGGCCGTCCAATCCGTCCCCCGGGACATTCTCGAGGAGTATTTTCTGCCCACGCGTGAGGGCTATCAGGTCAAGGATTCGATCCGGAAGATGATCGTGTTCGCCCGCCACAACATTCTGAAAAATCCCCCGTTCATCAACCTGGATCTGATCGCCTGCCGGAATCTGCTGATCTATCTGCAGCCGGAGGCCCAGCAAAAGCTGATGTCGCTGTTTCATTTTGCCCTGAATTCGCGGGGGTTTCTGTTCCTCGGCTCGAGTGAAACGGTCGGGAAATCCCGCCTGTTCGAGCCCGTCAACCGGAAGTGGAGCCTGTACCAGTACCGGGCCGGCAACCCGTATTTCGCCTCCGCGCCGATGCAGCTGGACGATCCCGTCGTCCATCCGCCGGGCCTGTCCGCGCGGAAGAAGCTGTTTGCGGATTTCCGGGAAGCCTCGGACCCGCCGTATGATCCGATGGGGGCGGCCATCCTGAAGGATTACGTGCCGCCCCTGCTGGTGATCGACGAAAATTCCCAGCTGGTCTACTCCGGCGGGCCCGTCAACCAGCTGATCCGGATTCCCCGGGGCGAGCCAACCAACCATGTCCTGAAGCTGGTGCCCGAGGAGCTGGCCATGGCGGTGCGGGCCGCCTTGCACAAGGTGCGGCGGGAGCAGACGGAGGTTTGTTACCATGAAATCAAATGGAAGACCGCCGGCGGCGTCCGGTCCGTCAACCTGAGGGCCAAACCGTTCCGCTATCAGGGCCGGGACCATTATACGATATTGTTTTTCGAAGAGGCGGAGCCGCCGGCGGCCCATTACCGGATGGAGGTGCATTCCGATTCCGGCAGCGATCTGCTCAAGCGGATCGACGAGCTGGAACTGGAGCTGCAGCGTACCCGCGAGTACCTGCAGATGACCAAGGAAGAACTGGAAACCTCCAACGAAGAGCTGCAGTCAACCAACGAAGAGCTGATTGCCGCGAACGAGGAGCTGCAGAGCTCCAACGAAGAGCTGCAGTCGCTGAACGAAGAATTGATGACGGTCAACAACGAATACCAGGAGAAGATCGGACAGCTGACCGAGCTGACCGACGACATGAACAACCTTCTGATCAGCACGGAGATCGGAACCATCTTCCTGGACAAATCCTTGTGTATCCGCCGGTTTACGCCGTCCGTCACGCGGGAAATCCATCTGCTGGAGGTGGATCTGGGGCGCCCGCTCAGCCATATTTCCCATCAGTTCAAATACGGTTCCCTGGCGGAGGATGCGGAGCAGGTGCTTCGGACCTGCCGGGGCATAGAGAAAGAAGTTGAAAGCCGGAGCGGCAAGTGGTATTCCCTGAAGGTATTGCCGTATCTGTCCAAGAGGAGGAATCTCGAAGGGGTCGTCCTCACGTTCCATGAGATCACCGGTTTGAAACGGCTGAATGAGCATCTCCGGCTGTTCTCCTACGCGATCGAGCAGAGCCCGGTCGGGATCGCCATATTTGACGGGGAAGGAAATATCGAATATGTCAATTCCCGGATGGCGGAGCAAACGGGATACACCCGGGAAGAATTGCTCGGGAAACAGCCGGAGGATCTGTACCCTCCGGGATTCCGGCACAAGTACGGAGGCATCTGGAGCAAGATCGCCCGCGGGGAACAATGGAGCGGAGAGCTGGAGAATGTCCGGAAGAACGGGGACACATACTGGGAATCGGTGTCCATCCTGCCGATCACCGACGGGGAAGGCCGGATGATCCACTACCTGAGAATCGCCGAGGATATTACCGAACGGAAAAATACCGAAAGCCTGCTGATGGAGTCCGAGATGCTTTCCGCCCTGGGCCAGCTCGCCGCCGGGATTGCCCATGAAATCCGCAATCCGCTTACCGCGTTGAAGGGGTTTACCAAGCTGATGCAAGCCGGAAGCCTGAACAGCCAGTACCTTGGAATCATGAACTCGGAGCTGGAGCGCATCAATACCATCGTCAGCGAGCTGCTGTTCCTGTCCAAGCCGAAATCGGCGGAATTTGAAGAAAAAAATCTGATTTCCATCCTCCGGGAAGTCGCCAGCTTGCTGGAAACGCAGGCCATTCTGAGCAACATCCAGATTGTCATGGATTTGGAAGTGGAAAAATATATGGTCCGCTGCGTCGAGCATCAGCTGAAGCAGGTTTTTATCAATTTGCTCAAGAACGCGATGGAAGCGAATCCGAAGAGCGGACAGATCCGGGTCCGGGCGGCTTTGCTGAGCGAGGCGATTCTGGTCGAAATCCAGGACGACGGCTGCGGAATCCCGGAGAACATCCTGGGCAAAATCGGCCAGCCGTTCCTCACCACGAAGGAGAAAGGAACCGGCCTGGGCATGATGGTGTGCCAGAAAATCATCCGGAACCACGACGGAAAAATGACGGTCAAGAGCAGGGTCGACGAGGGAACGACGGTGCAAATCATGTTGTGAGCTTGGCCGGGTTCCGTTGAATGAGATGTGTCCGGGGGGAGCAAGATAACAGGAAAAAAGCAAAGACAGGAGGAGTTGACATGTCCCACCCCATTACCGCTTCCGAGCTTGGAACCCTCTGGATTACCTACCAGCAGAGTACGATGACCCTGCGCATGCTGGAATATTTCATGGCAAAGTCGGAAGACGAAACGGCAAGAAGCATCATGAACCGGTTCCACGGCCAAGAGAAGCAGTCCGTGGAAACCGTGAAAACCCTGTTCCGGAACGAAGGCGCGGCCCTTCCCGTCGGATTTGTACCGGAGGATGTCAATCCGGCCGCGCCGCGGCTTTATGACCACGGCTTCGATATCCTGTTTCTTCGGTTGTATACCGAGATCGGCATGGGAATCCATACCCTGAATATCGGGATGGCGTACCGGGAGGATATTGTCAACTTTTACAAGGACCTGACGGCCGCGAACCAGGAATGCTACAATGCGTGCACCCAATATTTGCTGGGCAGAGGATTCCTGTCCCGGTCCCCCTATGTGACGATGCCCCGGTCGGCCGAATTTGTGGAAAGGACCACCTACCTGGGGGGCATTACGCCCTTTTCTCCAAAGAGGACATTGAATACGGTGGAGCTGGCCCATCTGTATCATGCGATGGAATCGAACACGGTGGGGATGCAGATGATTCTCGGGTTCGCCCAATGCGCCCGTTCGGACGAAGTCCGAAAGTACATGCGGGAAGGGGCGGAGCTCGCCAAGAACTTCATCGGGCAGTTGGGGGATCTTCTGATCCAAAGCAACGTCCAGGCGCCTTCCGTACCGGGCGGCACGGTCACGCGTTCCACGGCTGCGCCGTTCTCCGACAAGCTGATGATGTATTGTGTCAGCCTGCTGTGCACTTTTTCCATTGGCGGGAATTCGCTGGGAACCGCTTTTAGCTTGCGCAACGACTTGCCGGCCAAGATCACGGTTTTCCTGAAGGACATCTTCGAGTATGCCCACAAAGGCGCCAAGCTCATGATCCGTCATGGCTGGATGGAGGAGCCTCCGCAGGTGGAGGAGCGAAACGAACTGATCGGCGTCTGAATCATTCCCCGTCCTCAAACTCCTCCGCAAGAAGTCCCATATAGAGCGTATCGGAATAGCGGCCATCGACGAAGGCGTGCCGGCGCAGCGTTCCCTCGACGACGAAGCCGAGCTTGCGGTACAGGCGGATGGCCCGGTCGTTGAAGCCGCGCGTGGTCAGGTAGACGCGGTTCAGGCGGAGCTGGCGGAAGGCAAGGCGCAGCATCTGCCGCATCGCCTGCTCGCCGACGCCCTGGCCCCGGAACTCCGGAGCCAGCAGGATGCCGATTCCGGCGCGTCCGTGCTCGTACTCGATATTTTGCAGGAACACCCATCCGGCCAGGTGGCCTCCCGCGGTTTCCACGGCCATGAGGAGGTCGCCGTTGGCCTTTTTGCGTTCCACGTGTCTGACGGTGTCCTCCAGGGACCGCGGGATCCGCCCCACGTAACGGATGGCATCGGGATCGTTGAGCCAGCGGTGCAGGGAGGGAAGATCCTCCGGTTCGAAGGCCCGCAGGCGGATGACAGGGGAATTCATGAAGCGGCACCCCATTTCCGGGAGTATGGATACGGTTACCATTATCCGGGGGCCGGCGGAGGATGTCAAGGGAGCCCGCGCATGGGAGCCGGGAAAGGCCGGTCTCCGGCCGGCAAGGGAGAAGGGGATTTTTTTCCGGGGAAAAGATTTACAGCCCAAGGTCGCGGCCCTATAATTGAGTTGCATGCCGATGCTGGGCCGTCTTCCGGCTTCGGGGACCGGCGGGACGCGAAAGCATTCCGGCCGTCCGCGAAATTTTGGAAGCGGATACAATATTCATCTGTTTACGAAGAGAGGATGAGGGCGATGTTGGCGAAGCATGGCGGGACGCCGGTCCGGACGAAACCGTGGATCCCCCCGTTCATCAGTACGGAGGAGTTTGACGGGACGGAGAAGGAGGCCCTGCTCAATGTCTTGAACAAAAAGAGGGTGTTCCGCTTCTACGGCCAGGGGCTCGGGGAATCGGAAGCGGCCCGGCTGGAACAGCTGTACCGGGAGCGGACGGGAACGCGTTATGCGCTGGCGGTCAATTCCGGCACTTCGGCCCTGGTCAGCGCGCTGGTGGGGGCGGGGATCGGCCCGGGCGACGAGGTCATCGTGCCCGGCTACACCTACATCGCCACGGCGGCGGCGGTCCTGATCGCGAGGGCCGTCCCCGTCATTGTGGAGATCGACGATACGCTGACGATGGACCCGAAGGCGTTCGAAGCGGCGATTACCCCGTACACGAAGGCGGTCATCCCGGTGCATATGCGCGGAACCCCCTGCCAGCTGGAGGAGATTCTGGAGATCGCGAAGCGCCGCGGGCTGCTGGTGATCGAGGATGTGGCGCAGGCCAACGGCGGCGCTTACCGGGGCCGGGCGCTCGGCGGCTGGGGAGATGCCGGCTGCTTCAGCTTCCAGCAGTACAAGGTGGTGACGTCGGGCGAAGGGGGCATGGTGGTGACCAACAACCCCCGGATTCATGCCCGGGCCAGCGTCTACCACGACTGCGCGATCTCCTTCTGGGGCGTGGCTCCCGCCGACCGGGTGGATTCGTTCCCGGGTGAGAATTACCGGATGAGCGAGCTGCAGGCGGCGCTCGGCCTGGCCCAGTCCGGCCGCCTCGATGCGGTGGTGGGGCGGCTGCGGGAAGTGAAGCGGACCATCGTCGGAGGCATTCGTTCGCTGGAGGGGATTACCCTGCAGCGCGTGCCCGATTCGGACGGGGACGTGTCGTACAGCCTGGTGTTTTACCTGCCGGACAGCCGGCGCGCGGCCGCCTTCGCCGACTGCCTCCGCGCCGAGGGGATTCCGAACGGGACGATCCACAACAACGGCTTCGCCGACCGGCATATTTACGTGAACTGGGACTATGTGCTGGAAAAGCGCGGGGCGACTCCTCACGATACGCCATGGTCGTGCGCCAGCTACAAGGGGAACGTCCAATATTCCCGGGACATGTGCCCGCGGACGCTCGATCTGCTGGGCCGGGCGGTCAGCCTTTCGCTTCACCAGAGCATGACCGGCGAGGACTGCCGGGACGCCATCGATGCGATCCGCAAGGTGGCGAAGCACCTGGCCTAGGCTGGAGAGGAGTGGGGGACAGTGCTTAAAGCGGCATTGGGAAAGGTTAAGATCACGCCGGAGGAGAGGGTTCCGCTGCAGGGGTACAACCCGGAGACTCATGTCGCGGATCCAAAGAAGGACGTGCTGGACGATCTGTATGCGCGGGTGCTGCTATTGGAGCGGGAGGGGCAGCGGAAGGCGGTCGTCAGCGTGGACTGCTGCCTGACCAACGAGCAGGCGGTGCGGGTGGCCGACCCGGGGGGCCGGGAAGGGCAATACCGGGAGTTCGCCGCGACGTTTCCGCAAGGCACGCGGGAAGGCTGGGCCCGCGCGGCGGGGACGGATCCGCAAGGGCTTGCGGTGTGCGCGACGCATACGCATACGGCTCCCGCCAGCTTCGGCGCGAAAGATACGGCGCGGATCGAAGGGCTGATCCGGCAGCTGGCCGGCAGGCTGGAGCCGGTCCGGCTGTATGCGGCCGAAGGCCGAAGCGGAGTGTCGGCGTTCCGGCGGCCCACGCTGCGCGCGGATTTGAGCGTGCCGGTGAACCAGACGCTGAAGGCGCTCGTGCTGGAAACGCCGGAGGGGGAGCCCCTGGGCGCGGTAGTCAACTACGCGGTCCATCCGACCGCTGTCCGCAACCCGGCGAGCCGGATCAGCGGCGATCTCGTCGGTCTCGCAGTGTCGGAAGTCGAGAGGCGGATGGGAGGCTCCTTCACGGCATTGTTCCTCCAGGGCTTTTCCGGGGACATTTGCCCGCGTTACGGAGACAACGGGCGGACCGGGGATACGTACGCCGAGGTTGTCGAAGGCGGCCGGGTGCTCGCCGGAGATATTCTGGAAGCCCTGAAGCGCCGGACGGAGGTTCCGGTCACCCGGCTTCGCTCCTTGTCGCGGACGGCCGCGTTTCCGACGCGAACCGGCTTCGGCCGGCCGGCGATGGACGTGACCCTGTTCGGCCTGTCGCTGGGGGACGCGCTGCTGCTGACCGTATCCGGGGAAGTGTTCAACGAGTATATCGCCAAGGCGGAGGCGCTGTCGCCGGCCCGCCATACGCTGCTGGCCGGGTTATCCAACGGCTATTCCGGCTACCTGCCGACCCGGCACGCGTTCCATGACGGCCTCGGAGGCTATGAAATGCGAACCACCCCGTACACGGACGAGGTCGAGGAGAGGCTGCTGGGGGAAATCCGCAGCCTGATCCGGGCGCTGGAATAAGCCGTTTTTCCGGGATCGGACCGCGGGATCTGGCCCGGGGAGCGGAAGGGTCTGCTGAAGCACATCGCGGCGCTGAGGGAAGATGGCAAAGAAATGTTCCGAGGCTTTGAAAATGAGGAAGCGTGGAATCATGTGTCGGCCGAACAAAACCGGTATGTGCAGGAGACCTGCGGGATGGAGCCGTTGCGGGTGGCCCCCGGGGATGTCCGGGAAAGGAATGAGCAGGCGGCGGAATCGTATGCGGAAATCGCATCCATGATGTAAAGGAAGACCCTGTTCGCGTCATCCATTAATCGGCCCCGAAGGACATGAACGGACTCCGGTGTTGTGCGGCTCATTTATCGCTTGAACGGCAAATAAATCTGGCGCAAACATCCCCCGGGGGAATGGTTCCTCCGGGGGATTTTCGATGAAGTGCGGTTGTTATGGGGCTGTCGCCCTGGTCAGGACGATGGACCGGTCGCTGTTGTTCCAGGTCACGGTCCAGCCGAGCAGCTCGGCGATCAGCCGCAGCGGCACCTGGGTGCGGCCGTCTCCGTTGATGAAGACGGTGTTGCCGACGGCCCGGCGTTGGCCGTTGAAGTCCATTTCGTCTTTGCCGATGTAGAATACGGCGGTGTCCTTGCCGGATCTGACGGTGACTTCCTGCTTCGCCCCGTCCCACAGGACGATCGCCCCCAGGCCTTCGCTCAGGTAGCGGACGGGAACGAAGGTATAGTCGCCGTGCCGGAACGGGGTCGTATCCATGATCGTCACCCGGTTGTTGATCCTCAGCACGTTGCTGCCGATCTGCATCCAGACGGTATTTAGGGACGGAACATACTTCTCGGGAAACTGCGTCACGACGGCATCGGCCAGGACGTCCCCGAACCCGCACATCTGCGCGTAGGCGTCGCGGAGATCCAGATACCCCTGGTCCGTATTCCGGTAGACATAGTTCTCGAAAGCTCCGAGGGTAAGCGCCGTATGCTTCTGCAGCATGGAGGACACGCGGTCCGCCGGCAGGTTCGGGTTCACCCCGGCCAGCCAATGGGCCAGATTCGACCGGGCGTTGTCCAGTCCGTTCCGGGCCGCCTGGCGGGCGTCGTCGCTCCCCTCTCTCGTGGCTTTCGCGAAGTCCGTCAAAAAGCCGAGGTATCCGGCCCAGAATTCGCCGAACCGGGCCCCGCTTTCCGCGCCGTAAACCGAAGAGAGCAGCTCCGTCAGCTCATCCCCGTTCGAGCTCAGGGAAGCGGCGGCGTTCAGGGAGTCCGGCGCGCCGTCGAAGGCTTTCTGCATGGCCAGTGCCGCGAGCAGGGCGTGCTCGCCGAAATCCTGGCCGAACGCGATTCGCAGACCCGAGGCGGCATCCCTGCCGTCCAACTCGCCGTAAGTGTCCGGGCGGCTTCCGATGATCGCCCCGGCCCAGTCGTTGCCGAAGGAAGCCATGCGGGCATAGGCTTCACGCAGGCCGGCGAAGGCCCGGGTTTCGTTCTTGCCGGTATAGCTGTCGAACGCGCCGATGAGGGTGTCGACGGCGGCTTGCAGCGTGCCGCCCAGGCTGTCGGCGTCCAGCCTCGGATCGGCCTTGGCCAGAAACTCCGCGAAGCTCTGCCCGAACCCGTTCAGGCGGCGGAGGGCGCTCTGCCGTCCCGCCGCGGATTGCTCCGCCGCAGCCTCGGCGTAATCCCGGAAGCTGCCGGCCAGGCCGCTCCAGACCGGCTGGAACGTCTTGCGGACATCCGGGCCGTAGACCGATTGGACCGTTTCGTTCAAGGTCGCGGCGTTGGCGCTGACGGCCGCCTCCAGATCGGCGGCGTCCGTTTTGCCTTCGTATACCTTTTGCATGACGGCCGCTTCAAGGATGGCGTACTCTCCAAGCTCGCGCCCGAGCCCGGCGCGCAGCTCCGCCCCCGGATTGGGCGGGGCGGACTGCGGAGTCGGCGGCGCGGCGCCCGGGGACGGCGGGGCGGCGCCGGCGAAGCCCGGCAGCGCAAGCGCGAGAACGCAGAACAGGGCGGCCATTTTTCCCGTCAGGGTATTCATCCGTTTCTCCTCCTTCGATCATGCGATTGGGGGAATCAGGAAACCCATCCCATAATATCCAGTGAATAGGATTCGCAGTCCGGAGCCGGTTTGGGTCCGTCTTCGGGAAACATCGTGAGAATGGTCGGGATGGAAAGGTCGGGATGGAAAGGTCGGGGCAGGGGAATTTTCCGGTCAAGCCGTTCTCTCCCGTAGTGCAGGGCGGGCGATTAACGGTATAATGATGCGTAGGTTTCAAGGAAGGGAGTTTCACGATGGATCAACAGAAGCCGGAGGAGATCCGGAAGGCGGATGAGGCGGCGAAGGAACCGGAGACGGCCCGGGGACACGCGGAGCGGGAGCGGGGGGTGCCGCCCGGACCGATCCGGACCGGGCCGGAGGAGACCCGGCGCCTGCTGGAGGAGCGCCAGCGGCGGATGGTGGCGGTGTGGCGGCGGCTCGTGACTGTTTTCCTGTCGGCGGCGGTCATCCTGCTGAGCGTGCACAGCTACCAGCAGCGCAAGGAGCTGGAGGCGCTGCGCGGCAAGGAGCCGGCGGGAGCCGCGGCGCAGGTGCAGCGGACGAAGGCGGCGGCCGCGCTGGTCCCGGCCGCGGCGGAGAGCGCGGCTTTCGGAATGGCGGCGTTCGTCGGGGACGGGCAGGGCTCGCGTCTGCTGGTGCAGGCCGAGAAGCTGCCGCAGCCGAAAGGGGCGGAGACCTACCAGGTCTGGCTGTACAAGGACGGGAAGCCGGAGAGCGCGGGCACCTTTCTGCCGAGCGGCGGGACCGGCGGATTGTCCTGTGCGGCCGATCCGCAGGGAATCGGGCGGATCGCGGTTACCCTTGAGCCGGACGCCGGCGGCAGCAGGCCGCGCGGCCGCGAGGTGCTGTCGGGGGAGCTCGCGCCGCGGGGATAAGGCCGCAAACATGACGAAGGGGGAAGCCGGATGGAAGAAATTCGCAGGTTTACGATGGACGATTTCGATCAGGGCGCGGCGCTGTCGGAGTTCGCGTTCCAGTACGAACTGAACGACCGGGAAAGGGAAGAACGCCGGTCGCGGTTCAAACCGGAGGAATACTGGGGCTATTTCGTGGACGGGCGGCTGGCGGCGAAGCTGGCCATACTCGACCTCGAGACATGGATCCAGGGCCGGCGCATGCGGATGGGCGGCATTGCCAGCGTGTCCACCTGGCCGGAATACCGCCGCAAGGGCCTGGTCGCGCAGCTGCTGGCCCATGCGCTGCGGGTGATGAAGGAGCAGGGGCAGGTGTTTTCCGCGCTGAACCCGTTCTCCTTCGCCTTTTACCGCAAATACGGCTGGGAGCTGTTCGTGGAGCGGCTGGAGTGCGAAATTCCCCAGGCTATGCTGCCGAACCTGCCGCCGTACGCGGGCCGGTTCGAACGGGTGCAGCCGGAGCGGGAGCTGAAGCTTCTGCAGCGGCTGTACGAGGCTTACGCGGTCCGCTACAGCGGCACCATGCCGCGCAGCGAGGCATGGTGGAAGGAGCGGGTGCTGCGTCCCGCCGGGGGAACCGCGGCCGTCTACCGCGACGAAGCGGGCGAGCCGCGCGCGTATGTGCTGTACCGGGTGAAGGAGCGGACGCTGAAGGTGTTCGAGATGGTCTTTCTGGACGAGCGGGCGCGGATGGCGGTCTGGAAGTTTCTCGCCAACCACGACTCGATGCTCGACAAGGTGACGCTGACCGCCCCGTCCGGCGACAAGCTGGCGTTCCTGTTCGAGAACCCGCGCTTTCCGCGGCAGCAGAAGGCCTTCTACATGGGGCGGATCGTCGATGTGAAGGCGTTTCTCGAGCAGTATCCGTTCCTCGGAACCGGCCGGCGGGAACGCTTCGTCCTGCAGATCGGGGACGCGCACGCCCCGTGGAACCACGGCGTGTTCGAGCTTGCCGTCGGCCCGGACGGGCGGGCCGCGGTCTCCGCGCCGGCCCCGGAAGCGGCGGACCGGACGCCCGCCCTGTCCTGCAGCATCCAGACGCTGACCGTGCTTCTGGCCGGCTACCAGCAGGCGGCCGATCTGCACGCGTTCGGACGGCTCGCGGGCGCCGCCGAGGAGGCACAGCGGCTTCAGGCGCTGCTGCCGGCAAGGCCGACGTTCCTGATGGATTCGTTCTGAAGAAATCCTGCAGGTGTGCAGCAGGATCAGGACCGGAATGGGCTGGGCCGCCGGTCCTGTTTTTTCCGGTGAATGGTTTGCGGCTCCATGGGAAAAATACCTAGTAAATTTTCCTTGAGGCTGGAGGCTTGACTATGGAAACGGTACACCGCACCCGATTGACGTCCGCGGAAATTTCCCAGATATGGTCGAATTACCAGAGAGATACGATGATCATTTGCGTGTTCAGGCATTTCCTTGAGACGGTCGAAGATCCGGATATCGCTGCCCTTCTGCGAAAAACGCTGGAGTACCCGGTGTCGCATGTCCCGCAGCTTGTCCGATTTCTGCAGGGGGATCAGTGGCCGGTTCCGCAGGGGTTTACGGATTCGGACGTGAATTTGCAAGCCCCCCGGCTGTACTCGGACAGCTTTATGCTTTATTACCTGCACTACATTGGCGCTTCCGTCATGGACTTTTACGGCAAGGCCCTTGTCCTGTGTGCGCGGGAGGATGTCCGCAATTATTTCAAAGCCTGTCTTGGCCAATCGATCGAGCTGAATGACATGACAACCCGCCTGCTGCTGGAGAAAGGACTGTATGTCCGTTCACCTTATCTGGCTCCTTCGCAGTCGGTCGACTTCGTGACGGACCGAAAATTTCTCGGCGGCTGGTTTGGCGAAAACCGCCCCCTCATTTCCATGGAGATCACGAACTATTATTCCAACCTGCAGCGGAACGCTTTGGGCAAGATGCTGCTGATCGGATTCGGCCAGGTGGCGAGCCAGCCGGAAATCCGGAAATTTATGATGCGGGGAACGGAAATCGCGGGTCACCATGTGGAAATTTTCAGTTCGCGGTTAAAACAGGATGATCTCGCCGTCTCGATTCCCTGGGATATGACGGTTTCGAATTCCACCGTTGCCCCTTTCTCGGATAAACTGATGATGTTCCATACGACATCCCTGATCGGCATGAGCATCGGCTATTACGGACTGGGGGTCGGGATGAGCATGCGCAAAGATGTAGCCGCGGATTTTCTGCGCGTCATCGCGGAAACTCTGAAATTCGCATCCGACGGCGCCAAAATCATGATCGACCGCGGCTGGCTGGAAGAACCGCCCCAGGCTGCCGACCGGAAAGAATTGAGCGGGGTCACGGAGTAACGGATCGATTCCGGCGTCCGCAAAAACAAAGAGAAGCTTCCCGCGGGAAGCTTCTCCATCTGCGAACCGGAATGAATGTCCGCTGAGGCCGGCGCCGGAGATCCGGTTCCGGTGATCATCGGCCTTGCCTTCGGAGGAATGGCGGGGTTGCCCGGGGATTCGATCCGGGACTTGGTGTTGCCGGATCTGCTGCGGCTCCCGGATGTGCTCCCCGCTCCGGAGAAGGACTCTTTCAAGAGGACGAAGCCTTCCGGAATGAAAATCGCCGGCCGGCTTTACTTCGCCTGGATATACCCTTCCGCTTTCAGGAGTTCGGCAATCAGCACCGCGCCGCCGGCCGCTCCGCGCAGGGTGTTATGCGACAGGCCCACGAACTTGTAGTCGTAGAGGGAATCCTCGCGCAGGCGTCCGACCGAAACGCCCATTCCGCGTTCGAGATCCCGGTCGAGCTTTGTCTGCGGCCGGTTCTCTTCCTCGAAATACGTGATGAACTGCCCGGGCGCGCTCGGCAGGCCGAGCTCCTGCGGCCGGCCCCGGAACCGGCGCCAGCGCTCGAGAATTTCATCCTTCGAAGGTTTGTTCTCGAACGAGACGAAGACCGCGGCCAGATGTCCGTCCGTGACGGGAACGCGAATGCACTGCGTCGTAATCAGCGGGGCGCTTGCCTTGACGATTTGGCCTTCTTCCACGCGCCCCCAGATGCGCAGCGGCTCCTGCTCGCTCTTTTCTTCTTCGCCGCCGATATAGGGAATGACATTATCCAGCATTTCGGGCCAGTCGCTGAAGCTTTTGCCGGCTCCGGAAATCGCCTGGTAGGTCGTGGCGACCACCCGCGTCGGCTTGTAACCCAGCAGGGCGTGCAGCGCGGGCACATAGCTCTGGATCGAGCAGTTGGGCTTGACGGCGATAAATCCCGTCGGGGTGCCCAGACGTTTCCTCTGGGCGGCAATCACTTCAATATGCTCCGGATTGATCTCCGGAATGACCATCGGAACGTCGGGCGTCCAGCGGTGGGCGGAGTTGTTGGAGATGACGGGTGTGCCCGTTTTGGCGTAGGCTTCCTCCAGGGCCCGGATTTCATTCTTGTTCATATCGACCGCGCAGAAGATGAAATCGACCTCCGACGCGACCTGTTCCACTTTCGAGGCATCCCGGACGACAATCGGTTTGACCGGCTCCGGAATGGGCGTGGACATTTTCCATCTTCCCTGCACAGATTCCTCGTAAGTCTTGCCCGCCGAGTTTCGGCTTGCGGCGATTGCCGTGACCTGAAACCACGGATGCGCATCCAGCAGCTGGACAAACCGCTGACCCACCATGCCGGTTCCTCCGACGATCCCGACCTTCAGTCTTTCTGCCATGATCAACCAAATCCTTTCCCCATGAAATCCTGTCGATAAGATAGTTTACGATTGCAGCGGCGGATTGCTCGCAACGATAAAAAAAATCCCACCCCCAAGACGCTGTCTCAGGGACGAGATCTTATACCCGTGGTACCACCCCAAATTCGCCGGCATGTCGCCAGACCGGCCTCTTCAAGTACGTCATCCCCGGCGGAATGCTTATACTCTAGCTCTGTAACAGGAGCGCCTGGCTCACCATCCCCTCCGGGTTCCGGGGTTCCGATGGGCTGCTCGGAGGCTTTCTTCAATAAAGCGTTCTTTACTCCTTTCCAGCGCACGGAGCTCTCTGCGAAAGAACGGCCTTACCTACTTTTCTCTTCATCGCATTTGAATATCGCGATTATCTTACCAGATTTCCGCCGCGAGGTAAACTACCTGATTGCACATTCCATAACCTGTCAGAACTTTATCGCCCGGCAGGCCGGAAGCCGGCCGGCTTCGGCTTGTTGAAATAGCGCTCCAGACCGTATTGTTTCAGAAAAGGACGCAGGTCGTACTTGAACGTGAACATGAGCGGCTTGTTGTCCTTCGTGAACAGGAGCAGCAGGGGAGTGTCCAGGGTGGCCGGGCTGACCGGCAGGAAGACGTCGACAACGCTGTCCTTCATCCATTCGTTGCTGACCTGGACCTCCGGCTGCACCGGCACCTTGATGATGATGCCGTGCTTCGGATCGATCATCGGCCGGACGGCCGGGCCCGTGATGGCTTTGACCCAGCGGCGGGCTTCCTGCTGAATGTCTTCATTATTGTCCAGACGGGCGACCACCTTGCCCAGGTCGATGTCGAACACCTCGACCTTGCGGAGCGGCGGCGCGGCGTGGCCCGGAAGGGCGGGGAGCACGCCGATGCCCAGCAGAGCGCAGAGCAGCAAGGCGGCAGGCAGGCGGAGCAGCAGATTCATGGCAATCATCTCCATCTTCAGAATATGGTTTACTTTGCCCGAAAACCGGCGGATTTATGTCCATCCCTCCCGGAGGCGGACGGGCTTCCCCGACCAAGGTCCAGTTCAGAAACCGCCCGCGGTCTGTTTTGGCCGGACCCGGATTCTCCTAAAATAAAGACATACCGAAGCACATCACGCAACAAACGAAAGGCGGTGACACGCGGTGAGGGCAAACGGCAAAAGCGGGTTCGCGCTTCTTCTGATCGGCCTCGGCGGCCTGATCGTCCTGCACAAGCTGGGATTCGTGTTCGGCCATCATTTTTTCGGCCACCTGATGGGGTATCTGGTGCCGATCGCCATGGTCGGGCTCGGGTTCGTCGGCTTCCGCAGCGGGAACAAATGGCTCGGCGGGGGGATCATGATTCTGGGGCTGATCATTCTCCTCGGCAAGATGGCCGGTCTGATCGGCTGGCTGATCGCTATCGGGCTGATCGTCTACGGCGTCAGTCTTCTGAAGAACAAATGGGCGTAACCAGACAAAGAAAAGGCCGGGACCGGGCGACCGGCGGCCGGCTCAAGGAGGAAATAACCGTATGAGCATTCTCAGGCGAATGAGAGACATCAGCGTCGCCACGCTGAACGAAATACTGGAACAGGCGGAGGATCCGATCCGGCTGATCGACAAATATCTGGGCGACCTGCGGGAGCAGCTTCAGCAGTCCGAGCGGCTTTACCAGCAGTGCCTGGCCCACTCGCAGTCGCTCCGGCAGCAGTACCTGTCCGCCGGACAGATGGCGCAAAAGCGCGAGCAGCAGGCGGTCCTCGCCCTCAAGGCGGGCGAGGAAGAGATGGCCCGGCTGGCCCTGCACGAGAAGGCCCAGCACGAAGAGCGCGGCGCGCAGTATAAGGAGCTGTACGACCAGACCTGCCAGTCGCTCGCGGAGCTGGAGGAGCAGCTGCAGCAGATGCGGGAGGATTACCGGGAAGTGGCCGACAAGCGCAGCTACTATCTGGCCCGGCTTGAATCGGTCCGCCTGCAGCAGCGGATGAACCAAATGCGCGGCGCAAGCGGCGAATTCGGCCGGCGCAGCTTCCAGCGGCTGGAGGAGCGGGTGACGGACATGGAGTTCGAGGCCAGGACGCTGCGGGATGTGCGGCGGATGGGCCAGGAGCTTTACCGCGCCGGCGCCGGGGGATCCCGCGCGGTTGAGGCGGAGCTGGAACGGCTTCGCCGCAGACTGGAACAGGAGGGATGGAAGCGATGAGGAGGCTTTACCGGTCCCGAAGGGACAGCAAGATTTTCGGCGTGTGCGGGGGCCTTGCCGACCTGTTGAACGTGGATCCGACGCTGCTTCGGGTCATCGTGATCGTCACGACGTTCCTCTCCGGCGGTACCGTAATCCCGATCTATATACTCGCGGCTCTGGTCATTCCGAAGGAGCCCGCCTATCCCGATCCGGGAGCCGGCGGCTTCGGCTACGGCTTCGGCGGCGCAGGGGCCGGTGCGGCCTGCGGCGGCCCGGGCGGATACGCCGGATACGGCGCGCCGGAAGCGGCCGGCTGCGGAAGCCGGAGGTCTTACGGCGGCGGAGCGCCCCAAGGCGCCGCCGGATACGGCGCCGCGGCCCCGCAGGCGTCCGATCTGGACGACATGATGAAGGATATCGAGAAGAAAGCCATGCAGCGGGAGCTTGAAGAGCTGCGCGCCAAGGTGGCCCGTTTCGAAGAAGTGCTGAATGCGAAGAACAAATCCGACCATCCGAAGGGAGACGAATAACCATGGGAGTTTTTACAAGAATCAAGGATATGACGAGAGCGCAAATCAATGAAATGCTGGATAAAGTCGAGGACCCGATTGTCATGCTGAATCAGTATCTGCGCGATATGGAAGAGGAGATCGCCAAGGCTGAAGTGACGGTGGCCAAGCAAATTGCCAGCGAACGCAAGCTGCAGGAGCGTCTCAACGAGTCGCTGCGGCTGGCCGCCGACCGCGAGGCCCGCGCTGCGGAATTCCTCAGGAACGGGCAGGAGGCAAGCGCCCGCCAGGCGCTCGAGGAGAAGCTGTACCATGACGAGAAGGTTCGGGAATACAGCGGGATGCACGCGCAGGCGAAAGCCCGGGCCGAAGAGCTGGTCGGGCAGCTGCACGGGATGAAGGACGAATTCTACCAGATGCGCAACAAGCGCAATGAGCTGGTAACCCGCGCCCAGCTGGCCAAAGCCAGGAAGCAGATGTCCCGGATCACCGCCGGCGGCGCGATCGAGGGCGGCCAGGCGGCCCGCGGCTTCCAGCGGATCGAGGAGAAGATCATGCAGATGGAAGTGGAGGCAGAGATGGTCCGGAGGCCTTATGTTCCGGCCGGCGGCTACGGCGCCGACCCGCTGAAGGCGATCGATGCGGCGAAGCAGCAAAAGCTCGACGAGCAAATGCGCCTGCTTCGCGAGAAGATAGGCGCACCGGAGGCGTCCGCTCCGTCCGCGGCGGTGCAGGCGGGCGATTCCGGGGAGGATGATTCCGGGGCGGGCCATTAGGCGCGGCCCGTCCGGTCCGGAACCGGTCGCGGGACGGCCGGAACCGGTCGCGGCGCGGCCCGGGGCCGCTGCGGAACCGGCCCGGGCCGGGACCGGCCGGCGGACCAAAAACCGCTTTGAGCGGTCCGGCTTTTGTGATATAGTAGGAAAGGATCCAGGCCATAGGGCAAGTAAGGCGCTCTATGGCTTTTCTATCAGATCAGGCAGGGAGGTGCGACATGGAAGAGAAGAGAAAGTACAGCCGGCGCAACACCGCTCTCGTCTTCGCGGCCGCCGGCGTTTACCTGCTTCTGCAGAAGTCGCTGGGCTTCACCGCTCCTGTCGCCATCCTTTTCATCCTTCTCGGTTTGTACAAGATGTACGCCGACGGGCGGAAGAAAGGCTGCCTGCTGCTGATCGTCGGTTTGATTCTGCTTCTCAGCAACCATTTCGCCCTTGTCTTCGGCTTTCTGCTCGCGGTGCTTGCGTATTTCTTCTTCAAATCCGGGGAATCCGGGAAGGTCGGACCGCTGCTGCGCCGCCGCCGCGTCATCGAAAGCCTGAAGTGGAACCGGGAGCCGTGGGTGCTGCGCAGCTTCAGCCTGTGGAATGTGGTCGGGGAGATGAACCTCGACTTCTCGCTGGCCCTTCCGGAGCAGCCGGAAACCGTTGTGGTGCTGCGGGGAATCGTCGGGGACATCGACATCTTCGTGCCCGAGGACATGGGGGTTTCCGTCAGCGCCTCGGTCATTTTCGGGCAGGTGGATGTCCCGTTCCACAAGGAAACCGGCGTGCTGAACAACACCGAATGGCAGTCGCCGAACTACGAAGCAAGCGGAAGCAGGGTGAAACTGATCGTATCCTATATCGTAGGAGATATCGATATCCGCGTACTGTGAGGTGGCTCGTTCATGAACAGAAGATTGACGAATATGATCTGGCGGAGCGTGGGCGAGTCCATCCTGTTCAGTCTGGCGCTGTTTGCCGTGATCATCTACTGTCTCAGCCTGTACGGGTATCTGCGCCCGTTCACGGACTGGCCCCGGGCGCTGGAAGCGGCGGCGGCCATGCTGGGACTGGTGCCCGGTCTCGGCGCCCTGTACGGCTACTGGTCCACCGGCCGCCACAAGCGCAGGCTGGACCAGCTTGCCGAAGCGATGCTTTATCTGGAGAAGGGCAACCTGTCCCGTACCGTTCCTCCGCTGGGCGAGGACGAGATCGGCCGGCTCGGGGAGCAGCTCAACCGGATCAGCCAGAAATGGGAGGATCAGGTTTCCTCGCTGCAGCGGCTGTCCAACAACAACGCCCGGCTGGCGGAAAAGGCCAAATATTCCGCGATTGTGGAAGAACGGCAGCGGCTTGCCCGCGAGCTGCACGATGCGGTCAGCCAGCAGCTGTTCGCGATCTCGATGACGGCGACGGCGGTAGGGCGGACCCTGGACAAGGATTTCGGCAAGGCCCGGCGGCAGATCCATCTCATCGAGGAGATGGCTTCGGTGGCCCAGTCGGAGATGCGGGCGCTGCTTCTGCATTTGCGACCGGTCCATCTGGAAGGCAAGCCGCTCGCCCAGGGGCTGCAGGAGCTGCTGCGCGAGCTGAATGCGAAGGTGCCGATCGGCATCACCTGGGAGATGGATGAGGACATCCGGCTGCCGCGCGGGATCGAGGACCACCTGTTCAGGATCGTGCAGGAGGCGCTGTCCAACGCCTTGCGCCACTCCCGGGCGAGCCGGCTGGAGCTGAGGCTGCTCGCGAAGCCCGGCGAGGGCATCCGGCTGACGATCCGCGACAACGGCGTCGGCTTCGACCTGGACGACAAGAAACAGACCTCGTACGGGCTTGTCACCATGAAGGAGCGGGTCACCGAGATCGGCGGCACGCTGCAGATCGTTACGGCGCCGGGTCAGGGAACCCGGATCGAAATTCGCATACCGATCAGGATGGAGGAGGGAATGTCCGATGGAACAGCCGATTAAAGTGCTGCTCGTCGACGATCACGAGATGGTGCGGATCGGTCTGTCCGCCGTGCTCGGCACGGAGGACGGCATTGAGGTTGTCGGGGAGGCAAGCAACGGGCAGGACGGCATTCGCCTGGCCCGGCAATACCAACCGGATGTGGTGCTGATGGATCTGGTGATGGAGGGCATGGACGGCATCGAGACGACCCGCCGTCTCCTGCAGCAGGTTCCGGACTGCAAGGTGATCGTGCTGACCAGCTATCTCGACGACGAGAAGATGTATCCCGTCATTGAGGCCGGCGCCTTCAGCTATCTTCTCAAGACCTCGCGGGCGCAGGAGATCGCCCAGGCCATCCGCGCCGCGGTCAAGGGGCAGCCGATTCTGGAATCGCAGGTCGCCTCGAAAATCATGAACCGGTTCCGCCAGCCGAAGGAGGCGGCCCCTGCGCATCAGGAACTGACCGAACGCGAGATGGAGGTGCTGCGGCTGATCGCCTCCGGCAAATCGAACCAGGAGGTGGCCGACGAGCTGTTCATCGGCGTCAAGACGGTCAAATTTCACGTGACCAATATTCTCGCCAAGCTTGGCGTCGAGGACCGGACGCAGGCGGCCATCTACGCCTACCGGCATGGGCTGGTGGAGTAAGGACGGAGCCAGGGAGGGGAAGACGGAAGACTATGGACCGCACCGAGACAATCATCGTTGTTGCCGTGATCGTGATCTGCCTGCTGTTTATGGGGTGGATCGGCAGGAAGTATTTGAAATAAAAGGCCGGACCGGGAACGCTTCTTTTCATCCGCCGGGATGGAAAGGGGCGTTTTTTTCGCGCCGGAGGGCCGGAATTCGTTCATAATTCTTCCTTTCTTTCGCCAAAATAACGTTATGGGTAAAGTTCAGGGAGGGACAGGCATGTTTCGAAGGCTTGCGAAACGCAAACGCACCTACGCCGAATTCCGGATCGACCGCGATCTGGAGACCCTTCCGGAATGCGGGCTGTCCCGGGAGACGGCGGAAAATGTGCGGACGATCCGGTCCGAGCTCGGAGATAGCAGCGATATTGTGTTCCGGGAATTTCGGATTGGCGGCAGGATTCCGGCCGCCATCGTTTATACAGACGGCCTGGTCAACGAAGACTCTGTCTCGGATTTTCTGATGGGCAGCCTGATGCGGCTGCGGGATCCGGACGTGATGCCGCAGCCGGGCTCCGACGGCGACCGGCTTCTCCGGACGATCAAGGAAAGGCTGCTGACCTTCGGGGATATCCGGGAAATCGCCAACTGGAAGCAGCTTTATCCGAAGCTGCTGTTCGGCGATGCGATTCTTTTCATCGAAGGCTCCGCGAAGGCGCTTGCCGTCGCCACCAAAGGCGGTCAGGAGCGGGGAGTGGAAGAACCGTCCACCCAGACGGTGATCCGCGGCCCGCGGGAGAGCTTCACCGAATCGATCCGGACGAACACCTCCCTGATCCGCCGCAAGATCCGCAGCCCGAAGCTGTGGCTGGAAGAGCGGATGATCGGCGAGGTCACCATGACAACGGTCGGCATCATGTATATCAAGGGGATTGCCAACGAGGATATTCTGGGGGAGGTCCGCCGCCGTCTGGACGGCATTCGCATCGACGGGATCCTCGAATCCGGATATATTGAGGATTTGATTCAGGATGAAGTATGGACCCCTTTCCCCACCGTCTATAACAGCGAGAGGCCGGACGTCATCGCGGGCGGGCTGCTGGAAGGCCGGGTGGCGATCCTGGTGGAAGGAACCCCGTTCGTCCTCATGGTTCCCGTGGTGCTGGACAGCTTCCTGCAGTCGGCGGAAGACTACTACCAGCGGTACGACTTCGCCACCTTCATCCGCATGCTGCGGTTCGTTTCGTTCCTGATCGCGCTGCTGTTTCCGTCGCTGTATGTGGCGGTCGTCACCTACCACCAGGAAGTTCTTCCCACCTCCCTCATGCTGAATTTGGCCGCCCAGCGGGAGAATGTTCCGTTCCCGCCGATCGTCGAGGCGTTCGTGATGGAGGTTATCTTCGAGATTTTGCGGGAAGCCGGGCTTCGCATGCCCAAGGCCGTGGGCAATACGATCTCGATTGTCGGGGCCCTGATCATCGGACAGGCGGCGGTGGAAGCGGGCATTGTCTCTTCGGCGATGGTCATCGTCGTGGCGCTGACGGCGATTACCAATTTCGTTATCCCCTCGCTAAGCTTCGCGATCGCGATCCGGCTTCTGCGCTTTGTCTTTCTGGTGCTGGCCGGGACGCTGGGAATGTATGGAATCGCCGTAGGCCTTCTTATGATGGTGCTGCATCTGGCCAGCCTGAGATCGTTCGGCATTCCCTACCTGAAGCCGTTCGCCCCGTTCGCCCCTTCCGGCTTGAAGGATGCGGTTTTCCGTTTTCCGCTCTGGTCCATGAACCGGCGGCCGGCCTTCCTGAGCCGCGACCGGTTCCGTCAGGGACCCAACCAGAAGCCGGACAAGCCGCCGGGGGAGCGGCCCGGGGAAGGCGGTGCCTGACATGCGGCGGGGATGGGGGGTGCTGCTGGCCCTGGCGCTGCTTGCCGCCGGCCTGACGGGCTGCTGGGACATCAAGTATCTGGACGATCTCGGCATTGTCATGGGTCTTGGCCTGGATCAGGGGAAAGACGGCAAGTACCGGGTTACGGTCCAGATTGTCAATCCGGGCAATGTGGCCACGGGAGGAGGGCAGAAAGGCGGGGGAAGCAACCGCAGTCCGGTGGTCTCCTACAGCGAAACCGGAAATTCCGTCATGGAAGCCGTGCGTAAGGTTTCCGCGAAAATTTCCCGGAAGCTGTACTTCTCCCATAACCAGATTCTGGTGATCGGGGAGGACATGGCCCGCCGCGGGATCGGGCAGGCGTTCGAATTTATTGAACGGGACCACGAGATCCGGACCGACTTCTATGTTCTGGTGGCCAAAGGGGCCCAAGCCTCCGATGTGTTGACGATAACGACGCCGATCGAGAAGATTCCCGCCAATAAAATCCGCGACAACATCGACAACATGGAGGAGAATCTGGGCATCGCGTACGGGGTCACGGTAAAGGATCTGGTTGAAGATATGGGAACCGGCCGGCGGCAGATTGCGGTTGGGACCGTGGAAGTAATCGGCAATGAAACGGAGCGAAGCAAAAGCGCGAATGCGGAAGAGATCCGCCCGGAGTCCTACCTGAAATTCGGCGGGATGGCGGTGTTCAAGGCTGGCCGGCTGGCCGGCTATCTTCCGTTCAAATCATCCAGGGGGTTTGTCTATATGGCGGGAAAAATTCAAAATACCGTAATTGACGTACCCTGCGGCAAGAGCGGGTACGTTTCGGTGGAAGTCGTTCACTCCTCGACGGACATGAAGGCGGAGGTTCGCGGAGGGCACCCGGAAGTGCGGATTCATGTGGAACAGGAAGCGAACATCGGGGAGATCATGTGCCCGGAGATCGGGGCCGGCCAGGCCGGGACATTCCGCGAGCTGGAGCAGAAAGTGAACAGGGAAGTGGAACGGGAAATGCGGCAGGCGCTGAAGCGGGCCCGGGATTGGGATTCCGATTACCTGGGACTGGCCAATGTCGTTTACCGCGCGGATCCGCAATATTGGAAACGGGCGAGGGACCGATGGGACGAGATTTTCCCGAAGCTTCCCGTACGGATCGAAGTTCTCACCGAAATCCGCAGGGAAGGAACCCGCAACGAGTCCTTTTACCGGAAGGCGGGGGAATCAAAAAATGGTTAAACTCGTGGGCATGATGGCCGTCTGGGGGCTGCTGCTTCTGTGGCAGGCCGCGCTGCTCTGGAAGAGCTGCCGGCGGAGGGACGTGGCGGTCCTGGCCGGAGCCTGGCTGCTGGCCGCGGGAGCTTACGCCTGCCTCTGGCTGCAGCCCCGGGTTCCCTCGGTGGTCGAGGGCATCCGGAGGCTGTGCGGCCCGGCCGTGCAACCGATTCTTGTCTGGCTCAAGGGGGAGGGAATATGATCGAGAACGGAAAAATATCGCCTATGCAGTTCGCGATTCTGGTCTTCATGTTTTCCACCGGCAGCGCGGTTCTGCTGCTTCCCTCCACGCTGGCCTCGATCGCCGGGCAGGACGGATGGATGTCGGTCCTGCTCAGCTATGTTCCGGATCTTGTCCTGATTTTCCTGTGGAGCGCCCTGGCGGGCGATGCCTCCGGCAAGAGCGTTGTCGAGCATGCCGAACAGCTTCTCGGCCGCTGGGGCGGCAAAGCGGTAGGGCTGATGTATGCCGCCTTTTTCCTCCTGCTCAGCGCGCTGGTCCTGCGCAATATCGGGGATTTCATGACCGCCAACATTCTGGTGCAGACGCCCATGCTGGTGGTCAATATGGTGTTTATGGTCTCAATTGTGTACGGGGCCTATCTCGGACTGGAGGTGCTGGCCCGCACGGGGGAAATTTTGCTGCCCTGGGTACTGGGAATCGTTGTTCTCATGCTCCTGCTCCTGACGCCGGATATCCACTTCGCCCGCCTGCTGCCCGTGTTTCCGGAGGGAATCCTTCCTTCGGTCAAGGGGGTATACCCCCTGAGCGGGTTTCCCATAGGCGAGCTGGTGCTGTTTCTGTTCCTGTTCCAATTCGGCAAACAGCCGCGGAAGCTGCGCATCTATTTCGCTGCATCCATGGCTTTCACGGTTTTTTTCGGGATCCTGGTCGCGCTGGCAACTGTTTCGGTCATGGGGGTGGATATTACGGCGCGCAGCACATTCGCCGTCTTCGAACTGGCCAAAGAGATACATGTCGGCAATTTTTTTGAGCGGGTCGAGGTTTTGATGGGGGGTGTCTGGATCGTGACGATTTTCGTCAAGCTGGCTCTCAGCTTCTATGGCGCCAATCTGCTGACGGCCCAGGTTTTCCGGCTCTCCGGCTATCGCGTGACGATTCTGCCGTTCGGCGTTCTGGTCACCGCCCTGTCCATTCTCGTCACCCGCAATTCGGCGGAAGACAGCTGGCTCATCATGGGACCCTATCCGCTCCTTGCCTTGTTCTTCGGCCTGCTGATCCCGCTGGTTCTGCTGATCATATCCCGGCTCGGAAGGAAAACGGCGTAGCCGGGAAGCAAGCGGCGGGCCGTTCGGCGCCGGCTTCTCCCGCAGCGTATTGCCGTTTCGCTGCCGCGCAAACATGGCGGCCGCTTCTTGCCGCAACCGGCCGGGAACGGCCGATCCGGACGTTGCCGGAGCCGGGGGGATAAGCAAGAGTGCGCGTTGGGCCCGGTGTCGCCCCGTTCAGCATCGTCCGTCCGGCCTCGTATGCTCCCGCATCCGGGGGCTTCCGGTCTTGGCCGCCGTTCAGGGACGGGAGCTGTCCCGGCGGAAGAGAACCTCTGCAATCGAATCGGAACAAGATCCCGCTGCCCGCGGCTCGGAATCGCCGCTCCAACCGCCGCCCGGCCCCCGAACGATTCGCCGCAGCTTCGGGATCGTTCATGCGGCCCATCGCCCGCAAAAAAATATTGCCTCCCCCCTTGCCGTTTGAAGGAAAAGCGTTTACACGCGGAGAATACTTTCATCCTTCCTACTTCACGACCAAAGGGGCAGACACCATGAAATCACTTCCCACCGCGCTTTTCGCACTCTTCCTCCTGCTGCTTGGAACCGGCCTGGCTGTGTTCCCTCCCGACCGCCCTGTTTTGGGCGGCGTTATGGACCGCATGACGGCCCATCGTCCCGAAGGCCCTGTACCAGGGGAAGCAGCTGCCGCTTCCGAGGGCGCCGGTCACGGCAGCGCCGCCCCGGCCGGAAAGGCCGCCCGCAACGGCGAAGCGGATTCTGCGCCGGAAACCGCGGCTAACCGGGCCGGCGCTTCCGCTGCAGCCGCTCCGGCGGTTCCGGCGGCGAGCCCGGCCGACGCCGGCCCAGGCGCCGCGGCCGCGGGCCCGGCGGGCCCAAGTCCGGCGGACGCAGGCTCGGTAGCGTCGCCCGCAAGCCCGGCGGGCGCAGACGCTGCGGCCCCGGCCAATGCTTCCGTGCGCGCCGCCGACGCCGGCAATCCCGCCGCTCCCCGGCATCTTCTCTTCGTCGGCCATCGCGGCATGCCTTCCGCAGCCCCGGAGAATACGCTTCCATCCTTCCGCGCGGCCATCGACCACGGCGCCGATTTTCTCGAATTCGACATGCAGGCCACCGCAGATGGAAAGATTGTCATTATGCATGACCCGTCCGTTGACCGGACCACCGACGGCAAAGGGCTTGTCCGCGACCAGACGCTCCGGCAGCTGCGCGGGCTGGATGCGGGAATCCGGTACGGCCCGGCGTTCCGGGGCACGCGAATTCCCACGCTCGATGAGGTGCTGGAGCTGGCGAAGGCGCACAATATGCCGGTGCTGGCGGAAATCAAAGGTTACCGGACGCCCGGCGATATTTCCCTGATGATCCAGAAGCTTCTCGATGCCGGCTTCGAACGGCGGGCCGTCATTGAAGCCTTCAATTTCGCCGATTTCAGGAAAGTCAGGGAGAAGTCGCGGGAGATGACGCTGTGTTATCTGGCGGACAATCCGGACACGGCGGAGGATGCCATACGCAAAGCCGCCGAGGACGGACATGCGACGGCGGGGCTGGCCTACCCGGTTGTGCTCGCGCACCCGGAGTTCGTACGGCTGGCCGCTGAACGGCATGTGGAACTGTACGTGTGGACAGTGGATACGGAGGATACGCTGCAGAAACTGCAGGAGCTGGGGATTACCCGCATCATCACGAATCGGCTGCTGAACGGGCACAGGGACCGGGAACGGGAAGAGGAGCCGGACCGCCCGGTTCCCCGGCCGGCACCGGAAGCCGGGATGGAGGCTTAAGCCGCAGTTCCGGGGCCCTAGTCCCGGTAGGACCAGAGGATCCTCCACTGATTGTCCTCCCGCACGGCGAAGACATCCTGTTCGATGGTAAAATTGCCGAACGCGCTGTGAAAATGCTGGCGTACCGGAATCCTGTACGCGCCGGGAAAGGCGGGAGAGTCTTCGGACATTTTCCAGGAGGTTACCCGGCTCGGGCGGCCGACTGTGAAGTCGAAGGTCTTGACCCCAAAATCCTGCATGAACACATGCGCGCGCCTTTGAATATACACTTCTTTGGGGTATTTGGCCTGCATTTGCGGATCGAACAGGGTCCAGGCCTCGCCGAAGTTGCCGGACTGCTCCAGCGTATAGAAGCGGCGGACGGTTTCCCGCGCGCCCTCTCCCTGAATCAGCGGGCCGAATCCTTCTGCAAGCAGAATCAGCAGCAGGACGGCCAGAATTCCCGCCGGCAGGGCGATCCGTTTGCGGCGTCCCCATCTCCTTCCCATTCTTGCCCCCCCTTTGTTTCATTACATGGATATGCTCCCCCGGGGGCTTTATGACGAAGGGCGGGGGTTTTGGCCTGTCCGCTCCTGTTCGGGATATAATTTTCAAAATATTCCATAAACTAGAGTAACGGACTCTGCTTGCGACCCCATGCTAAGCCATTCACACCGCTTTCTCAAGCGGAAACATCACGACGGGAGGTTATGCGTATGGCCGCGGGAAGGACTGTGAGGGACATCTGGCACAATTACTGGAGAAATTACCATCAGGCTCTGTATGACAGCTGTCTGGATGAAGCCATGCGGCAAAAGCTGCGGAAGAAAATCAGGAATCACGAGCGCAAAAAATCCCGGCACGCGCACGAAACGTGACAGCCGGCAGGCGGGGCGCCCCGGGCGTTCCCGCACAAAAGCGTTTCGGGCGAAGCCCGGGATGCTTTTTTTTTTCTGCGGTCCGGGCGTCCGTATGTACAGCCGGGGGTACAAGGCACATACAATATACCGGATGCTTCATGCTGGAGGCGAGGCCTATGATCAGACTGCGGAAACCGAAGCTCGATGACGGGGCGATTTACCGGATCATTGTCGAGGAGCTGGTCCCGCATTCCCAAACCCGGATCTCCGAGGAAGAGCTGAGTCCGCGGGGCGTTACGCGCAGGCTCAACCGCAACGTTACGTATGTGCTGGCCAGGGGAAACCGCCGTCCGGGCGGCTTTATCAGTTTTCTGGTGAAGGACGGGCGTCTGTATATCGATATGATCGCTCTTTCCGCCGAGGAGCAGCATCACGGCTGGGGAAGCCTGCTGATGGAGGCGGCGGAGAATTACGGTCGCAGGCGCAAATGTCCCGAATCCGTTCTGTTCGTCGACGATACGAACGGGAAGGCCCAGCGGTTTTATGCCCGCAGGGGATACCGGGTGGTCCAATATCTTCCGGCGATCCGCTGTTACCAGCTGTCCAAACCTTTGTAAATCCGCCCCGGGGGAATTCCCCCCGGTTTTTTTTGTTGCCGGCAAACCTCCGCCGGGCGCAGCTGTGCATGCCCGGGGAAGCCCGGTCCTTGGCCGCGGCGCTCCGCCTGGCGTTAACTTCTGGGCGGATGTCTGCATATAGTGTTGGCATGGAGCGGGAGGTGAGGCAGTTGTCGACCGTCATCAACATTTTCTCCATGAAGATCAACAGCATTGCGACGAACGCATCGGTCAATATCGGCGAGTCGTTTCACAACAGCCATACGGCAAATACGAAGTCCACGGGAGCGAACTCGTCATTCGGCGATCATGCGCCGCCGAATGCCTCCATGAAAAATATTTATGTCGATCCGGACGGGAACGACCAGGGCGACATCGGAACGGTTGATACGGTGTTTGCGAACCAGGTCTGATCCGATTCGGCCGGGGCTGATGAAATCCGCGGGCCAAGCCCGGGAAGGAAGGGAGAAGCGCTGTGCCTTTTTTAATCAATATCGCGAATATGAAAACGAACGGCGTCACCAATAACGGGAATATCGATATCGGGGGAACGGTGCAAAACAGCCATACGGCCAACTCGAAGCTTGTCGGCGCCGTCTTTGCGCTGGGCGACTTGTCGCCGGTATTCGGATATATCAACAGCGCCATGATCGATCCGGATATCAGCGATCAGGGCCAGATTGCCAACCCGTCCCAGCCGGCCGCCAATCAGTTCTGATCCTGCAATCGTTCGGGGGTGAAGGCCGATGAATCTCGACAGGCTCAAGGAATGGATGGAACTGGCCCGCAAATTCGGGGACGGCGACCTGTGGGATCTTCCGTTTCCCCCGGGAGGAGGGTTTCCCGGCAAAACGTTTTATCCCGCGGCGGACATCGTCCAGACCGCGGAAGAGACGATTGTCACCATTGAGCTGCCCGGTCTGCGAAAGGAAGATTTTCATCTGGCGGTCAGCGGCCATATTCTCCGCCTGACGGGGAAAACGGGAGAAAGCGCGGGCAGGGAGGTCAAATCGATCCTTTCCGAACGGTTTCACGGATCGTTCGACCGGGAAATCCGGCTCCCCCATCTGGTAGACGGAAGCCGGGCGGCGGCGAGGCTGGCCGACGGGCTGCTGACGGTGCGGTTTCCGCGCGGCGATCGGACGGAGGAAGAGATCCGCGTTGAATAAACCGGTACCTGGATCGGGGCCGCCCGGGATTTGAAGGAATACGTTCCGGCGGCGGAGGGAATACTGCCCGATTGGCAGGTTCGTCCATACGGCTGCGCGGAAGCCGTCCGGGCGCTTGTGTCCACGGGGGTGATGGAAGCGTCCCCGATGGACTTCAGGAAAGCTTTTCAATATAATATGAATAAGCATGAAAGCCGGGGAAAACGGGAACAGCGGTATCCTCCGCCGAGCAAGACGAATTCGCTTCCCTTGTCCCCGGCCGCCGCAGACCCGCACGAACAACAATCGGTATCCTGTACATAAAGGAAGATGCGAATGAATATGAATTCAAATTCAGCGGTATTCATGATATTCGGCGCCACCGGCGATCTCGCCCGGCGCAAGCTGTTTCCCGCTTTTTACAGCCTGTACCGCGAAGGCAAGCTTACCGACCACTTTGCCGTGATCGGGCTGGCCCGGCGTCCCCGGACGAACGACCAGTTCCGCAGCGATGTGCTGGAATCGATCAGGGAATTCGCCCGGCATGAAGTGCAAGGCGATGCCGATTGGAACCGGTTCGTCGAGCATTTTGAATACATGTCGCTGGACAGCACCCAGGTGGCCGGGTTTCACGAGCTGCGCAAGCTGGCCGACCGCCTGGACGAGAAATTCCATGTCGGAGGCAACCGCCTGTTCTACCTGGCGCTCGCTCCCGAGCTGTTCGGACAAGTCACGACCCATATCCGCGAGGGAGGGCTGCTGGAATCGAAGGGCTGGAACCGGCTGGTCATCGAGAAACCGTTCGGCTATGACCTTGCCTCCGCCGAGAAGCTGAACCGGCAAATCCGCGAGGTGTTCGAAGAGAATGAAATTTACCGGATCGACCATTATCTCGGCAAGGAGATGGTGCAGAACATCGGAGTGGTGCGGTTTGCCAACGCCCTGTTCGAGCCGCTCTGGAACAACCGGCATATCGCCAATGTGCAGATCACGCTGAGCGAGACGGTCGGGGTCGAGGACCGGGGCGGTTACTACGATCATTCCGGCGCCCTCCGCGACATGGGGCAGAACCACATGCTGCAGATGATCGCGATGATGGCGATGGAGCCGCCCAGCCGCACGAACCCGGAGGATCTGCGGGACGAGAAGGTGAAGGTGCTGCGTTCCCTGCGCGCCTACCGCACGCCGGAGGAGGTGCGGTCCCACGTGGTGCGCGGCCAGTATACGGAAGGCGAGATGAAGGGGACGCTGCAGAAGGCCTACCGCGCCGAAGACTCCGTCAACCCGAATTCGACAACGGAGACATACTTTGCCGCCAAGGTCTACGTGGACAATTTCCGCTGGGCCGGCGTCCCGTTCTATATCCGTACGGGCAAGCGGCTTCCGGTCAAGACGACGGAGGTCGTAGTCGAATTCAAGAACGTGCCGGACAATGTGTATCTGGCGAACGACCATCGGCTCGAGCCGAACCTGCTGGTCTTCCGGATCAATCCGATGGAAGGTATTTATATGAAGATCAACGCCAAGAAGCCGGGAGCGGAGGGCGTGATTATTCCCGTGGCCATGGATTTTTGCCAGAGCTGCCAGGTCGGGCTGAATACGCCGGAAGCATACGAGCGGCTTCTGCATGATGCCGTCCGCGGCGATTCCACCTACTTCACCCGCTGGGACGAAGTCGCTTCGGCCTGGAGCTTCATCGACCGGATCGCCGAGGCTTGGTCGCAGTCCAGCGACGATCTTCATCCGTATCCGGCCGGAAGCTGGGGGCCGGAGGCGGCGCGCGAACTGCTCGCCCGCGACGGTTTCCGCTGGTGGCCGGTGAACGGCCAGCATGAAGGGGAAGTGATCTGGGTCGAAGGAGAGACGAAGTAAGAGCGCCGCGGAGCATCGGTGCTGCCCAAACATGTGCCGGCACCCCGGGGCCTGGAAGGCCTGGGGTGCCGGCCGCTCCTTCGCGGGAGATTCCGTTTCGGCGGGCAGCCGCACCGCAGGGGAGGCGGTGCCGGGATCGCCGCTTCGCCGTTTCCGTCGGCGGTTAGCCGGGTTCCCGTCTTTTTTTCTCACCCATAGACTGGTTACGGGAGAGGGAATATGACCAGACGCGCATTCCTGAAGTGGATGCTGTCTCTAGCGGCTGCGGCAGCCGCGCTGGGGTGGTTGTCTTTTGAATGGCTGGGGAAGCTCGCGCGGCCTAGGGAAACCGGCGGCGGGATCGGGGAAACCGGCGGCGGGGTCGGGGGAACCGGCGGCGGGACCGGGGGCATCCGGCCGCCGAACGGGCCGGCGGCGGAAGCGGCGGACAGACCGCCCCGGCAGCCGGAGGATTCAGGCCCCCCCCTGCTGTCCTACGCGATCCTCAGCGATCTGCATATTAACGCCGACGACCCGAATCCGTCCCGCCATCTCCGGGAAGCCCTGGACGATTTGGCTTCCTTCGGGGACAAGGTGGAATTGGTGATGATTACCGGGGACATCACCGATACGGGGCGGGACCGGGACTACAGGGAATTCCGCAAAATCCTCGACGGCTACAGGCTGCCGCCCTATTATGCCAATATGGGCAATCATGATTACTACAATATTTGGATTGACGATAAGGGGCAGTGGAACCAGGAGCATATGCCCAACGGCAAGACCGACCGGCAGTCCCGGGAGACGTTCATGAAATTTTTCGGGATGGAGAAGCCTTATCGGGAAGTCGAGGCCGGCGGGTTCAAGCACCTTCTGCTTTCCCAGGAAGCCTATGTGCAGGAAAGGCCCGAGGTCGGGGAAGGCGCCTGGTATTCCGACGAACAGCTGGATTGGCTGCGCAAGAAGCTGGAGGAAGCGCCCAGAGGCCGGCCGATATTCGTTTACATTCACCAGCCGCTTCCGCCCGCCGGCCAGGACGGCCGAACCCATCAATTAATCCGGGCCAGGGAGTTCCGCAGCATTCTGCGGGCACCGGCATCAGGATTTCGAGAACGGCGCCTCCCACTATGAGAAAGAAACGTTCCACCTGTTCCACAATTCATCGGTGGGCCGCGTGCTCAACCGCAACTATCAGCAAGCAAGCATGACGAAATCCCAGGGCTTGTATATCCAGGTCTACCGCGACAAAGTTGTCGTCCGGGGCCGGGAATTCAGCAAGCGGCAGTGGATTGGGGCCGCCGAATGGAGCCTTCCGCTGGAGGCCTGAACACCGTCAACGCTTAGATTGTACGAAGGGAAACGACAAGCATGAGCAAACCCAACCTGAACGACATCCAGACAGAGGTGGCCAGACGCCGCACGTTCGCCATCATCTCCCACCCCGACGCCGGAAAAACGACGCTGACCGAGAAGCTGCTCCTGTTCGGGGGCGCCATCCGTCTGGCCGGCACGGTCAAAGGCCGCAAGGCGAACCGGCATGCCACCTCGGACTGGATGGAGATCGAGAAGCAGCGGGGCATATCCGTCACCTCAAGCGTGATGCAGTTTGATTACGAGGGCCACAAGGTCAACATTCTCGACACGCCGGGACACCAGGATTTCAGCGAGGACACGTACCGGACGCTGACCGCTGCCGACAGCGCGGTCATGCTGATCGACTCGGCCAAAGGGGTTGAAGCGCAGACGAAGAAGCTGTTCCAGGTATGCCGCATGCGGGGCATCCCGATCTTCACGTTCATCAACAAGATGGACCGCGAAGGGCGGAACCCGTTCGATCTTCTGGAGGAGATCGAGCAGGTGCTCGGCATCCGCTCCCATCCGATGAACTGGCCGATCGGATCGGGCCAGCAATTTTGCGGCGTTTACGACCGCCACAAGACGCGGGTCGAGCTGTTCCAGGGCGATGAACAGCACCGGATCAGCGTGCGCAAAGTAAGCGGATATGACGATCCGGTAGTGAAAGAGATTGCCGGGGAATTCCTTTACGACCAGCTTTGCCAGGACCTGGAGCTTCTCGATGTGGCGGGCGATCCGTTCGATCTGGAGAAGGTTAGGTCGGGCGAGCTGACACCGGTATTCTTTGGCAGCGCCATCAACAATTTCGGCGTAAAGACGTTCCTTGAAAATTTCCTCCAGTTGGCCCCGCCGCCGCAGCCGCGCAACAGCAGCGAAGGCGTGATCGAGCCGACAAGGGACGGCTTCTCCGGCTACGTGTTCAAGATTCAGGCGAACATGAATCCGGCGCACCGCGACCGGATCGCCT